>Ga0207800_1000073_pt1 | contig 39325 bp, 30 predicted proteins | sample LuqExpMetageno11_FD_187769 | JGI IMG/M metagenome (GOLD analysis project Ga0207800, IMG submission 187769) | Tropical forest soil microbial communities from Luquillo Experimental Forest, Puerto Rico - Sample 11 (SPAdes) | ecosystem: Environmental > Terrestrial > Soil > Tropical forest ... | reverse complement strand
AAGCAGCGAGCCGATCAGAGGTGACAATCCGCTTCTGAATGCGAAAAACTGCTTTATTACGCCGCATATCAGCTGGGCGCCCAAGGAGAGCAGGCAGCGTCTTATGAATATCGCAGTGGATAATCTGCGCCAGTTCATCAAGGGCACTCCTATAAATGTCGTGAACAAGTAATCGCATGTCATCCCGAATATCAATCGTTTCGATCCACTGAATCAGCCTGTCTGCCTTTAAAGCAAACAGGCTGATTCAATAAAATAATTAAAACTCCTTCTTCGTCATCTCCCTTGCAATTTCGGCGAACACCGGCGCCGCCACTTTTCCGCCCAGCTGCCCGTTCTCAACGAACACAGCTATTGAATAGCGCGGTCCGTTTTTAGGAAAATAGCCCGCAAACCAGGCATGCACCTTGCCCTGGAAACCTGTTTCAGCACTTCCGGTCTTGCCGCCGGCACCGCCATACAAGCCAGCGACGGCATCCTTTCCTGTACCGTATTCGGTAACGGCTTCCATCAGTTTTTTTATCCTGTTTGCAGTATATGCTGAAATAATTCTATGCCCTTCATTTACGCGAACTTCCCTGGTGACGTTCCCATCGTCGTCAATGATACTGTCGACGATATTCACTTTGTTTTTTATCCCGCCGTTGGCCACCGTGGCTACCATGTCGGCGACCTGCAAAGGAGTCGCCAGCAGTGCGCCCTGGCCGATGGCAAGATTGGCTATATCCGCCTGGCTGTAATAGACATCCGACTTCGGAAGGCTTCCGGCAGCTTCGGCGATCCCCTGCCCGGAAATACCGGTCTGGCTGCCGAGCCCGAATTTGCGCGCCATATCGATCAACTCCCTGTAACCAATCTTCTGGCAAAGCTCTATAAAATATGAATTGCAGGAAAGTGCAAAGGCCTGCTCCAGATTCAGTATCCCGTGTCCCCCCTGATAATACGAGGAGCATTTGAACTCCAGCCCGTTTATATTCACAGCGCCTTCACAGTAATAATGTTCATTGTCGATAAAGTGGCTCCTGTTCGCGACTCCGGCAGAAATGCCCCCCGCCGGGTTGTTATTGATTGTCGTGGCAGCTTCTTCGTCCAATACGATACCAGGATCCTCAAAAAAAGCGGCAGCATCTATTATCTTGAAAACTGAACCGAGATTGTAGGCGGCTGTGGCTTTGTTGAAAAGCTCCTTGCCGCTGCTGTTCAGGTAATTTTCAACCGCGTTCTGATCAAAATCCGGCCTGCTTGCCATTGCCAGGACATCTCCGGTCACTACGTCCTCTACGACTGCCGCACCTGATATCCCATACTTGTTTAACGCATCCTCGACGATCTGCTGTATGTGGTAATCGAGCGTCAGCCTGACGTTGCGTTTTTTATCGGCACTAAGGTCCCTGATCCTGTAGCCAAGCCCTTTAATCGGGCTTTTAGCCGCATCTGTCACCGTTCCTATCTCATATACGGCGTTGTTCCTTAGCTCTTTTTCATACGCCTTTTCGACGCCTGACTGGCCTATCCTGTCCTTCTTGCTCAGATATCCAACCACATGCTTTGCCAGAGTTCCTTCGTCATATCGTTCCAAAGAATTCAATATGGTGACCCAATTTGTGTTCAGTTCCATTAAAGCTTTGCTTACGGCTTCGTCTGTTTCTATCAATAAAGGCTTGCTTTTGCTCGTAAGCTTACTTAAAGTATCCGGGCTTATGCCAAGCGCGCTGCATACCTTTTCCCTCTCGTCAGGCGTTTTGGGCATGAAGGCGGCCTTTATAAAAGCCGTATAGCTTCGCTCCCGGTTCGTAAACGTTATGCCGTTGCGATCGATTATATTGCCCCTCAGCTCCTCTATCTGGGTATTGGAAAGCCGCTGTTCAAAGGCAGACTCGGACAACGGCCCGTATGAGACGAACTGGATATAGGCAAATCTGGCTAGTAAAGCCACAAACAGTGATAAAATGGTCACGCTTGCTATGTATGTTCTTTTGGGTGTCAAGCAAAAGCCCCTTTCAACGGTTATTACATCATTCTTGCCGTTTAAAAGGGGCTGTATTCATATATTGCCTGAAATGCCATGTGCCGGCCTTTCTATTGTGCGCCTTCTTTTCTCCTGAGCATCGTATATGGCTCCACCGGCCCGTCCACAGGCATGTAAACTGTCATCTGCGGGTGCGGAGCCACGTCGATGGCCTCTCCGTCCGCATTTCTCATTGAAGTTACCTTCTGTAGCCTATAAGGGCCTTTTGGGCTTACCACCTCAAGCTCTTCCCCGACTGCAAACCTGTTTCTCTGTTCTATTGTCGCAATTCCGGCAGAAGCGTTGTAACCGGTCACAAGTCCGACGAATTCATAATCCCTTATATAAGAGCTGGTTTTATAGTTCTGTTCCCTTCCGGACGGCTTACCGCTGAAAAATCCGGTGGTATATTCCCTGTGGCTTGCTTTGGACAGCTCATCGAGCCAGCGCCCGTCAAAGCGGTAATTGTCCGGATCGGCGATATATGCATTCAAAGCTTCCCTGTATGCTTTTACTACTGTTGCGACATAATAGGAGCTCTTCATCCTGCCCTCTATCTTAAGGCTTCTGATCCCGCTTTCGATGATCCCTGGAAGATGCTCTATCAGGCAAAGATCTTTTGAATTGAAAATGAAGGTGCCCCTCTCGTTTTCATATACCGGCATATATTCCCCAGGCCGCTTCTCTTCAACAAGGTTATAGTTCCATCTGCAGGGATGGGCGCATAGACCGCGGTTCGAATCCCTTCCTGCCATATAGTTGCTCAGGAGGCACCTGCCCGAATAGGATATGCACATGGCCCCGTGTACGAACATCTCAAGTTCGAGGCTTTCGGGTAGATTACGCCTGATCTCGCCAATTTCTTCGAGAGAGAGCTCTCTTGCCAGAATGACACGCTTTACACCGAGCCTGTGCCAGAAGGCTGCACTTCTCCAATTCGTATTATTGGCCTGAGTACTCAGGTGCAGCTCCATATCAGGAGCTTCGCTCCGCAGAAGGTCGAACACTCCCGGATCCGAAAATATGACCGCATCAGCTCCGGCATTCCTGATCTCCCGTATGTATCCGGGCATCTCTTTGAAATCGTCGTTATGGGGTATGATATTCATTGTAACGTAAATTTTTTTACCTCTGGAATGGGCAAATTCAATCCCTTCCCTTAGATCGTCACTGCCGAAGTTCCCCGCGGAAGCGCGCAGGCCGAATTCTTCGCCGCCGAGATAAACAGCGTCCGCACCGTATATTATTGCCATCTTCAGTTTTTCAAGATTACCCGCAGGCGCCAGCAGTTCGACCGCCGGCCTGCCGCTGTCAGCAACAGCCATTTGATTATCTCCGTTTCTAACCTAATATAAAATTTATTGTATCGGTTGGGTTTATTTAAGCTTATACGTCAGCGCCACGCCGTCTCCGACAGGCAGTATGCTCGTTTCCAGCGCCGGATCGCTGCAGAGCATATCCAGATAGACGCGCATCCTGTTGACTATAGTCTTTTTTCTTCTTATTACAAGGTCGTCGCTTGCTACCATTCCCTTGAACAATACATTATCCGAAACTAAAAGGCCTCCCGTCTTCAGCATTCTGAGGCATTCCGGCAGGAACTCCGGGTATTGTCCCTTAGCTGCATCCAGAAAAACCATGTCGTACTGCTTGTCAAGACAGCGCAGGACCTCTTCGGCATCTCCGGCGATAACACTGATAGTATGCTCAAGCCCTGCCCTTTTAATATTCCCCCGCGCTTTCTCAAGCATTTCCTCCTGCCTCTCGATCGTATCGATCCTTCCGCCGGTCGCCAGGGTCTGCGCGAGCAGCATGGATGAGTAGCCTATGGCGGTCCCCACCTCAAGTATCCGTTCGGGCTTTACAAGCCTGCCAAGCACAGTGAGCAGTCTTGCCGTTTCAGGCTTGACGATAGGCACATGATGCTCTGCCGCATACTGCTCAAGCTCGCTCAGAATGCCTTCATTCTTCTTCATAGCGCTTCTGATATATTCTGTGTTAAAATCCTGACCGATCATGAACTTTCCCTCAACAAGCTGCAATTGATGAAATCAATTGTCGGCATTTAAAGAGGGCCGCCACCAGGACAGCCCTTTTTGTTTATCTTACGCCGTATTTCGCTATATTTGCCTGATGCTCCTTGAATGTCCTCGCAAACGCATGGCTGTCCGATCCGTCGCCTTTAGCGACATAATAAAGGTACTGTGTATCCAAAGGATTCAATGCCGCTTTGATAGCCGCTTCGCCCGGGCAGCAGATAGGTCCCGGAGGAAGTCCTTCGTTCAAATAGGTATTATAAGGATCATCTATCTCAAGATCGCCATACAGCAGTCTGTCCTTGTACGCACCGGTCTTTTTCAGCATGATGTACTGTATCGTGGCGTCCACCTGCAGCTTGCGGAGCGTTTTGTCCTTGCTCGTCAACCTGTTGTACAGCACGCCCGATATCAGATAACGGTCGTCAGTGCTCTTTGCCTCCCTCTCTATGATCGAGGCCAGTGTCACGACCTTGTCCAAAGTCATTCCGCCGGGCAGTGAAGATATCTTGTTGCGATAGTCCTTTTTGAACTTGATGTTGAAGTTGTCGAGCATCTTTGTTATGATCTCGCGGTCACTGGCGTTGTAGTCGTATTCGTATGTATCGGGGAACAGGTATCCTTCAAGCCTGTTATCCCTTTGCGGAATATCCTTCAGAAAGTCATAGTCGAAAGTTTCCGTATTTGCTGTTTTTATGAACTGCTCCTTGTCCTTTATGATCTTTTTACCATAAAGAATATCAACGATTTGCGAGAAGGTTTTGCCCTCAGGTATCGTAACTGATCTCGTCGCAGGCGGTGAAGAAAGCACCCGCATCATATCGTCATAGCTCAGGGATTTGCTGACTATATGAGTCCCGGACTTATATGTCCCATCGTACCCGTTTACCTTTGAAAGGAGTCTGAATATCGTTTCATTCTTTATGAGCCCTTGCTTGACAAGATTGCTGATGATCTCGCCGGTGCTCGATCCCCTGTCAATAACGAATTCAACACCCTCATTCTCGCTTATTACAACAGGCTTATCGGCACTCGTGTCCAGGTAATGCTTTATTACATAGTTGTAAGATATCGTTCCGCTTATAAGTATTATCGCAACGAACATCAATATCATGAGCATCCAGAAAAGCAGCCTGTTCTTTTTTTTCTTCTTTTTTTTGTTCTGTACGGGAGCCTGCATATTTCGTCTTTCCATTTTCCACCTCGCCATTTGCGGCATCGGGTCAACCGAGCTTACTTCTTGCCTTTGCCCTGAGTTCCGTATCCAGTATTCTCTTTCTCAGACGAATATTCTTTGGAGTGACCTCTGCAAGTTCATCATCCGATATGAATTCGAGAGCCTGTTCCAGGCTCAGGACTTTGGGCGTAGTAAGTCTCAGCGCTTCGTCGGAACCTGACGCCCTCATATTTGTAACATGCTTCTTTTTGCATACATTTACTACGATATCTTCATTGCGTGCATTTTCGCCAACTATCATGCCTTCGTAAACCGTGGTACCTGCGGGTATGAAAAGATTACCTCTCTCCTGAGCATTGTACAGGCCGTATGTCACTGCTTCTCCTGCTTCCCATGCAACAAGAGAACCTCTGGGCCTGCTCTGTATCTCACCCTTGAACGGCTCATGTCCATAGAATACGTGATTCATGATACCGTTGCCCTTTGTGTCCGTCAAAAACTCGGAACGATAGCCTATCAGGCCTCTTGCCGGTATCTTGAATTCGAGCCTCATATAGCCTTCCGTAGCAGAATGCATATTTATCATTTCCGCTTTTCGAACGCCCAACTTTTCCATAACGATCCCCATGAATTCTTCGGGCACGTCTATCATAAGCAGCTCGATCGGTTCGTATTGCATACCGTCGACTTCCTTCATTATTACCTTCGGCTTGGAAACCTGGAACTCGAAGCCCTGTCTCCTCATTGTCTCAATAAGTATGGAAAGGCTGAGTTCACCTCTTCCCGACACCACGAAGGAATCTGGGGTCTCGGTCTCTTCCACCCTTAAGCTGACATTTGTTTCAAGCTCCTTGAAAAGCCTGTCGCGCAAATGTCTCGAGGTCACGTAAGTGCCTTCCTTGCCGGCCATCGGACTGTTGTTTACGCTGAAGGTCATATTTATTGTAGGTTCATCGATATCAACAAACGGCAGCGGTTCGGGGGCTTCAACATCGCATATGGTTTCGCCGATATTGATCTCGCCGAGTCCGGAGACAGCGACGATATCGCCGAGAGAAGCTTCCTGCGTCTCGACTCTTTTCAGCCCGTCAAATTCATAAAGCTTTGTGACCTTGGACTGTACCGTATTGCCATCCTTTTTGCAGATCACTGCCTGCTGTCCGTATTTTATCCTGCCTCTGTCTATCCTGCCTATGGCGATCCTGCCTACATATTCGTCATAGTCAATATTTGAAACAAGCAGTTGAAGAGGCTGTTCCCGCTCTCCGGAAGGCGCGGGCACCTTTTCGATGATTGTGGTCATCAGAGGTTCCAGGCTCTTTTTCTCATCACTCAGATCCTTTATCGCATATCCGTCCCTTGAAGAGGCATAGACGACCGGAAATTCGATCTGTTCATCATCAGCCCCAAGTTCTATGAAAAGCTCGAGTACCTCATCCACTACTTCAGCAGGTCTCGCTTCAGGCCTGTCTATCTTATTCACCACAACGATAGGTTTCAGATTGAGCTGCAGCGCTTTCCGCAAAACGAATCTGGTCTGCGGCATAGGCCCTTCGAAAGCATCGACAAGCAAAAGCACGCCGTCGACCATTTTGAGCACGCGTTCGACTTCTCCGCCGAAGTCAGCATGACCGGGCGTATCGACTATGTTTATCTTTGTTCCTTTATAATTTACTGCGGTATTTTTCGCAAGGATCGTTATCCCGCGCTCCCTTTCGAGGTCATTGGAATCCATGACCCTCTCCTGGACCTGTTCGTTGGCCCTGAATATACCGCTTTGGCGCAGCATCCCGTCAACAAGCGTGGTCTTGCCGTGGTCTACGTGTGCGATTATTGCTATATTCCTTATATCTTCTCTCTTGTCCGGCACTATTTTACCCTTCCAGTCCATTTAAGCAAATACAAATATTATATTTGACTTTAAATAATATATTTTGTTGCATTCCATCTTTTATTATAAACCCGCCGGGGTCTCTAAATGCAACAAATTAAATTTTAAATTATACAATAAATAATGTCAAATAGAAATCAGCGGCGTATCGAGCGCCACTGATTTTTAAACAAGACTTCGCAAAGCTTATTACACCAGTATATAAGCTACATTAACATATTTTGCAGAATGCAAAATGTTTCATTAATGTAACGTTTTCGCTATGTGAAAACATGTATATGCTGCGCAGCAATTTTGCTATGTTTCATTAAATAAAATGAAGGAAACTGCTACTCGTATGTTGCAGCAGTCTCCTTCAGCATCTCGCTGTAGCCTGTTCCGTCAATGAGCTTTACAAATACTTCGACCATATCCTTGTCAAACTGGGAGCCCGAGCCGCCTGTCAACTGCTGCCTGGCTTCCTCCAGGTTGAGCTTCGACCTGTACAACCTGTCCGACATCATCGCATCGAAAGCATCCGCAACCGAGATTATCCTTGCCAGGTATGGTATTTCATCTCCTTTAAGCCCTTCGGGATAGCCTGTCCCGTCAATCCTCTCGTGATGGCATTTTACCACCGGCACTACATCCTTGAACATCGATACCGCAGACAGTATTCTTGCGCCCTTAAGAGGATGCTTCTGTATCTCGAGATACTCTTTTTCATTCAGCCTGTCCGTCTTCAGCAGTATATCATCCGCTGTTCCTATTTTACCTATATCATGGAATATGCCGCTTATACGAAGCGTTTCCAGATCTTGTCCGTCCAGGCCCATGGCTTCGCCTATTTTTACAGCAAAGTACGCCACCCTGTCCGAATGCCCCCTTGTATAGAAATCCTTTGCATCGACGGCCTGCCTCAACGCCTCTATGGTATCCATGTACCTGAGCTTGAGCTGGTCGTAGGTCTTATTCAGTTCTTCATTCTTCATATTTACGAGCGAATGAAGGAACGCATTATTTATTGATGATGCCGCCTGGTTCGCGTAAATTTCGAGGAGCTTTATCCCATCTTCTATATTCTGGCCCTCTACATATATAACGCCTATAGCCTGATGCAATTCGTTTATCAGTGGCAGTATGACGCCCTGTTCCAGATTCACCTTCTGCTTCGTTATCCTTGCGAAGCCAATATGCTCCATCAGGCTGGGATTGAGCATTTCCATGAAATGATTGATCTCCGCCTTGTATTTGCCTATTCCCTTGAAGATACTCTTGTTGCCCGCTATAAAGTCGGTAGTGTCATCCACCAGGATAAAAGCGTTTTCGCTGTCGACCAGCGGTAATAACTCTGAAAGGATATCCTCCAGTATCATATCGATCGGCTGCAGCGAATATATTTTTGGCACAGCCTGAAGGATCTCATTCAGGCCGTCTCTGAATTTCTTGATTGTCCTCATCTGTGAAATCGATTTGATGCCGGATTCGACCAGCAGCAAGAGCTGATCGAACCTGTCGCTTTTTTCGCAGTAGCCCTGTATATCCAGTGCCTTGATCGTTTCAAGCGGCGGCGCGAGATCCTTGTGCCCCGTCAGCAGGAGTATGTACAGCTCGGAGTTGAATTCCCTGATATTCTGTACTACCTTGTCCCCATGGATCGGATACATCAGATAGTCCAGGATCATGAGGTCGAAATGTTCCTTTTTTACTCTTTCTATAGCTTCAAGCGGATCGATAATGCCTGTGAAATCATAGCCGCTTCGTTTAAGGACTACAGAGAGCGAATCGATGATACCTATCTCATCGTCGACAACAAGTATCCTGTAGTTGGATGAGGTAGTATTATGCTTTTTCCTCATTATCCTGCCTCCTGATTACTATACGTTATACACGGTAAGGATATAAAAAATGTTGTGCCACACCCTTCTTTTGTAGTAAATGACATATTTCCGCCGAAACGTCCCTTAATCGTCGAATATGACATGTACAGACCCAGACCGGTACCGTTTTTTCCTTTTGTAGTTACCATTTCCCTGAACAGCTTGTCCGCTATATTCTTGGGAATGCCTTTTCCATTGTCCTTGAAGGTGAATTCTATGCAGTCGCCGCTTCGTACTATGCCCAGATCGATGGTCCCGTCCTCTCCTTCGTACGCCTGCATGGCATTTATAATTATATTATCGAACACTTGCACAAGATTGTTTACTTCCCCTTTAATCTCGGTGCTCATGTCAATATTGGATTGGACATTCAAAACGCAGTGGTATTTCTTCAATTCATGCTTAAGCAGCAGCTCGACCCGTTTGACCACTTCATCCACCGTAAACTTGACGGAATTCGAAGTGGAAGTCATTTGAACAGCCTGTCCTTTAACTGCGGAAATTACATCCGACATATATGCACAGTAAGGCCCTATTTTTTCTAACCACGTCAGCATTTCCTTTGCTATTTCCTTATGATCCTGTTCCGTCACGCTTTTGTCGCCGACGGAATCCCTGTACTCGTAAACGAGATCTTTTAACGCTTCTATACCGCCCGAAATTGACATTATCGGGGTCTTAAGGTTGTGCGCTATACCTCCTATGAGTTGACCTAGCGATGCAAGGCGCTCCTGTTCAAGGAGTATTGCCTGCTGTTCCTTGATAGCCTCTAAATCTTTTATGTTCTGAGTGATATCTTTGAATATAATAATTGAACCCAGATATACTTGTTTTGAAAACATAGGCGCCACTTCTATATTATAATGTCTATCAAAATTTTCATACAACAGGTGCTTTTTTATGGAAAAGTGTTTATTCTTTTTTTTGCTTGCATCAATCAGTTTCTTTATTTTATATGCCTCAAAATTTAGTTTTGATTCCTTACCCAAGAGTTCATTGATATTAGTATTCCGCTCGATTTCGATATACTTGCTGAAAGTCTTCTCAAAACTTTCGTTGTAATCAATTACGTCAAAATATTCATCAACTATAATATAGCTGTCAGAAATCAAAGACATTATCTTTTGTCTTGCTATTGGTATGACACTAAGAAATTTATATCTGATTATTGATATAAAGAAGCAAAGAATAGCTGCAGTAAAGGAGATAGAATTTATATTGAATGTGAGTTCAACTATGTTAAAGGAATAAATAATGTTAATTGTCAGAGAAAATAAAATACCCAAAAGAATAAGAATTGACTGTTTTGAAAAAACCCCCGAATTTTTTAGAGAAAAATACATCAAATAAATTAATCCAATAAAAATGCATATGTAAGAATACACTGAATGAAAATAATAGTACGGACCATAAATTGCTTCATTGCTATAAATAGAATACTTTACAAAAAATAACTTATGAAATTGGTTGGTCCATACCATTAATGTTGATACTAAAGGAATTAAAAATAAAAGGTAATACTTTATCGAATATTCTATTCGTGTTTGAGCAAAAGTGATGCCCAGAAGAAGTATAAATGGTGGGAAGAAACAAATGCTGATATAACTGACATTAACAAATAACATTTCGGTATAATGATATATCTCTCTTACATACATTTCAAGAAGCGTGCCGACATTCCAAATCAAAACTAATATAATATTACATGTAAACACTTTTAATAATTGCGACTTTTTGCTGAACTTTATAATTATCAATGTCATAGTTAATGCTAATAAGGTTGAGAATAAAGTCATTATAAAAGAAGCATTAAATAATTTCATACTTGCCTCCTGACTCTATTACTCCTTTGATTATGTCTGCAACATTTTCTGCATGAGTCTGTATGAAATAATGTTTAGCTTCTCTTATGCTATATTGAATAACTTCATTAGAATATCTATACCAGTTTTTATATCTTGTTTTGAAATTATTTGTTAATGGATCTTTCTCTCCTGTAATACAAATAATTTTTGTATTTAATCTATTACCAAAATCGCAATTATTAAAATACTCATAGTAATTTTTTACATCAAATCTGAACCTATCTAATATTTCTTTAGATATTTCAGAATTTGTATGACCTATAAGCTTAAAGAATTTTTTTATATTATTATCCGATTGAAAATTCCATGGATTAATCGTTCTATTCATAATATTCGTTATTATCGGAGGAAAATTACCACCAATAATTAATGCATCTGCAATTATTCCATTTCGTTCCAGTTGTCTGGCCGTTTCCAATGCTAATGCACTTCCAACGCAATGCCCGTACAACAAAATACTGCCGGTTATGCGGTCTGAAATTTCCTTGGATAACATGATTGCGCTGTCTGTAATGTTGGCATTTAAAAAACTTCTTTTTACAGAGTAAACATTACACTGGATATGCTTTTTACCTATACAACGACTCAAATCACTAAAAACAGAAGAATCTCCTCCCCCAAATGGGAAGCAAACTAATGACACATTACTGCCATCATTATCTTCATATAAAGAAATTAAGGGCGAATTATCATTGCAACCGCCTAAGATGTAATCCGATAATAATTCAATCGTTGGATGCTTATAAATATCCTCAATTGATATAATGTTCTTCAACTTTGACGCAAGATTCATAGCTGCCAGAGAATCTCCACCAATGTCAAAGAAATTGTCTTTCATACCTATGTTCTCTACATTTAGTGTCTCTTGCCAAATGCTTTGCAAATGTTTTTCGTTTTCATTCCGTGGGTTAACGTAATCCGAGTCCTTCATTGCATTTTTTATTGGATTAGGAAGCAGTTTACTGTTAAGTTTCCCGTTCAGTGATAAAGGTATCTCTTCTATTTCAATAAAATATGAAGGGATCATGTAACCAGGTAACTTGGAATATAGATGCCTTTTTATATTGGTCACAGTCTCTTTTTCTTTAAAGATCATATAAGCACATAGTGCCTTATTGCCATTGAGTTCATTATTGCAGACGACTACCGCGTTGATAACAGACGGTATTTTAAGCAACTGAGCCTGTATTTCACCTAATTCTATTCTGAAGCCCTTTATCTTTACTTGCTGGTCGACCCTCCCCAGATATTCTATATCACCTTGAGGGAACCACCTTGCCAGGTCTCCTGTTTTGTACATCCTTTCGTTTTCTTTATACGGGTTTATAATGAATTTCTGTCTTGTCAGTTCTTCATTATTGATGTACCCTCTGGCCAGCCCCTCGCCACCAATGTACAATTCGCCCACGGCACCTATCGGCATTATATTCAGATGTTTATCCATTATAAACAGATTTATATTGTCAATCGGCTTTCCTATCGGTACAGTTTTTATTTTGTCCTCATTACCGCACTCATAGTAAGATACATCAACAGCTGCTTCTGTAGGACCATATAAGTTATGAAGTTTTGTTCCGTTATTTTGGAATAAAACTTTATTGAATTTTTCTACCTGCGAAGGTAATAATGCCTCGCCACTGGCAAAAACCATTCTTAGTTTGGAAAGCATCGAACTATAATTTGTATTATCATTTATAAAATCAAGGAACATGTTCAGCATGGATGGTACAAAATGTGCAACAGTAACATTATAGTTATGCATTACATCAGCAATGCTTGCGGGATCTTTTTCTGCACCCGGATCTAGGATTACCAGTCCTGCGCCGCAAAAGAACCACCACATAAGCTCCCAAACTGAAACGTCAAATGTAAAAGGAGTTTTTTGGACAAGCCTGTCAGCTTCACTTAAAATATATTTCTTTTGCATCCAATTTAGTCTGTTTACTATTGAATGATGTTCGATCATTACCCCTTTAGGTCTCCCGGTAGAGCCTGATGTATAAATAATATAAGCCAGATCTTCAGGGCTGTTGATAATTTCCAAATTATCAGGAGCTTCATTTTCTATCCCGGGATCATCCATAAAAACTACTTGACCTGAGAAATCGATGTTTTTATCAAGAGAAGAAGATTTCAGCAATATTGATGCATTACTGTCCTTGAGCATATATGCAATTCTATCTTCAGGGTATTCCGGATCAATAGGCAGGTATGCCCCACCGGCTTTCAGTATCGACAATATGCCGATTACCATTTCAAATGATCTGTATGTAATAAAGCCGACTATTGAATCCTTTTGAACATTTTTCTTCCGTAAGAATCTTGCAAGTCTGTTGACTTTTGAGTTAAGTTCTCCATAAGTCAATTGTCTATTACCAAATATTAAAGCAACATTATCAGGAGTTAATTTGGCTTGCTCCTCGAATATACTGCCGATTACCTTATCCCTGGGAAACCAGGAATCTGTATTGTTAAATTCGTATAATATTCTATACTTCTCTTTTTCTGAAACCATATCAATTTGTGATAATTTTCGATATGGATTATCCAAGGCATGCCATAGTAATCTGATCAAATGATCATGGATAAAGTCGATCTCCTTAGCATAAAAAAGATCGGAAAGGTAATCATAGTTTAGGACTAATTCACCATTTCCTTCTCTCTCGTTTATATGTATGTACAGAGATTCTTTTTGCCTTCCGGTAAAATGCCATCTGCCTTCCTGTGCCTCAAAAAAATCGCTTTTTATAAATTTCGCATTTTGGTATGATAAGCCTATATCAAAAAGTTTTTCAATACCTTTATGCTTTTCTCTGAGTTCATTCAGCAAATAATCCATGGAATACTTTTGATGCTTGAGTGATTGCAATATTGTACTGGAAATTTCACCTGAAAATTCGTCAAATGTAATGTTGTCATCAACATTTATCCTTACAGGTACAGTGTTGATAAACATACCTATAGTTTCTTTCTCTTTTATATTTGTTCGATTCAATACAGGCGTTCCTATAATAATATCCTGCTTGTCAGTAATTCTATTTATATAAATGGATAAAGCGCCTAAGAAAAGCGTCAAAATGGAAGTTCTTTTCTCATTACAATAATCATTGATTTTTTGGCATAGCTTTCCGGGAAGAATAAATGTTTTTCTTTTCGCTTTCAAATCAAAAGTATTGTCATTTTTATTTTTCAAAGAAGATATGTCCGGTATCTGATCAAACTTTTCAACCCAGAATTGCTTGTCTTTCGAATACCTTTCGGATTCAGCATAGATTTGTTCATTTTTAATATAATCGATATAGGATGGGAAGTTATCATCTTCAATCTGCTTTGATTTCATCAAATCGTCATAAAATTTTATCGTTTGATTGGCAATTAAAATAATAGACCATGCATCAGCCAGAGTATGATGTATTTTTATAAAGAAACCACCAAAGTCCTTGTCGATTCTTAACAAATAGAACTTGCATAATTCATAATTACTGGTGTCAAAAGGCGTTTGAGCCTGGGCCGTATCCCATTCATACACCTTGCCTATATCATCGTTGCTGAAATCGATCAATTCTATTTTGCTATATTTATAAGGCAGGATATATTGAAAAGGCTCACCGCTTTTTTCAACAATTCTAATTCGAGTAGCATCATTTTTCTGAATAACTAAATTAATTGCTTTATCAAGAAAATCATAATTGATGTTTCCATGAATTTTGAAAGTTGCAGAAATGACCCCGATGCTTGTGCCCGGATACATCTTCTCAGTATACCATATGCCCTTTTGCGGATGGGTAAGAGAGTAATATTCAACATTATTCTCCAAGGTAACCACCTCATTATCATTAGTAGAACATAGCGTAACATGCTAAAAACATATAATATTACATAATACTCTTTTCAGCAATATTATATTGTTTTTTATTAACGAATACAATAGATAAATGAGAATTTTTGTTAAAATTCACAGATTAGTGAATTAATTAAAATCCATATAACTTATGAAAATAACTTTACTTCAATTCTACAATGGTAACGCCGGACTCACCTTCGCCGTAGGTTCCCAGGCGGTAACTCTTCACATGAGCGTTGGTCTTCAGATATCTTTGAACGCCGTTTCTGAGCATACCCGTGCCCTTGCCATGCACGATGGTGACTTCCGAAAGGCCCGCAATGGAAGCATCGTCAAGGAATTTACCAAGTACCTGGACAGCCTCTTCGACATTCATGCCTCTGATGTCGGACTGGGTCGTCACACTCATAGCCTTTGAGATACCGATCCTGCCGGCGCCGGCTTTTTTGATTTCCGCGGCTTGCTCATCTATCAGCTTAAGGTTGGTAACATGGACATTTATTTTCATGATGCCTGCCTGTATGACCGCTTCTCCGTCCTTGTCGGGAGGCATCACCACCGTGCCCTTCTGGTTCAGATTTACGATCATGACACTGTCTCCGGGCTTCAGATTTTCCGGAGGCTTTATAAAGCCTTGTCTTTGAAACAGGCTTTCGGAAATGGAGCCTTCAAGTTCGCCTATATTGCTGCGCAGCCTGGTTCTTACCTCCTCGGCCGCTTTGTTCCTGAGAGCCTCATCCTGTTCCCTGGCTGCCCGCTTCATTTCATCGAGCATACCTTCGACATCCTGTTTCGCATCGAGCAGTATCCTTCTCGCTTCTTCCCTGGCTTCGCGCAAAAGCTTGTCCCTTTGAGCATCCAATTTAAATTTCTGATTTTCAAGTTCCTTTTTCAGGCCCTCTATCTCCAGCCGGTAGCTCTCCGCCTGTATCCTTTCCTTCTCCGACTCGGCCTTGTTTTTTTCTATCTTCATCAGAACATCTTCGAATTTGATTTCTTCTCCTGACAGGAATTCAGTGGCCCTTTCAAGCACTCCAGCCTGCAAACCCAGCCTGCGGGATATCGCAAAGGCGTTGCTCTTTCCAGGAACTCCAATTAGAAGGTTGTATGTCGGCCTGAGTGTCTCTACATCAAACTCGCAGCAGGCGTTTTCGACGCCTTCGGTCGTCAGCGCATAAACCTTTAGCTCACTGTAATGAGTTGTTGCAACTGTTATAGCGCCAAGGCCGTGCAGCCTTTCCAGGATCGCCATCGCCAGCGCTGCGCCTTCCGTAGGGTCGGTTCCCGCACCAAGTTCATCGAACAGTACGAGCGACCTGTCGTCCGCCTCTGACAAGATCCTGACGATGTTCTTCATATGGGAGGAAAAGGTGCTCAGGCTCTGTTCGATGCTTTGTTCATCGCCGATATCTGCGAATATTTTATTGAAAATGCTGAGCTCCGTACCCTCGGCGGCAGGAACGTGCAGTCCGGCCTGGGCCATGAGCGTGAACAGTCCGAGAGTCTTTAACGTTACAGTCTTGCCGCCTGTGTTGGGGCCTGTGACAACAAGCGTCGCGAAACGCTCTCCTGCCCAAAGATTGATAGGAACTACACTACTCTGATCCAGCAGAGGATGTCTGCCCTTTTTTATGTTTATGCGTTTTTCCCGGTTAAGTTGCGGGCACACGCATTTATAGTCAAGACTAAGCTTTGCCTTTGCGAAAGCGAAGTCCAGTTCGGCAAAGATCGTCATGTTGGTTTTCAGCGATTCGCTTATATCTGCGACATCTGCTGAAAGCTCATGAAGAATGCGCTCGATCTCTATCTGTTCCTTGTTTTTAAGCTGTTTTATGCTGTTGTTCGCTTCAACGACAGCCATAGGCTCGACATAGACAGTTGCGCCGCTGGCCGAAGAATCATGTATGAGTCCGGGCACTTCACTCCTGCATTCCGCCTTTACAGGGATTACATAACGGTCTCCGCGGATGGTGACTATGGATTCCTGCATGAGCTTCTGATATTTGGAGGAATGCATCATGCTGTTGAGTTTTTCCCTTATCGAATTCTGCTGCTCCTTGATCTGCCTTCGGATATTGGATAAGGTCGTGCTGGCACCGTCCGATATTTCCTCTTCACTCACTATCGCCATACCGATCTTGTCCTCAAGCCGCCTGTCGGGGGTCAGTGAAGCTATCAGACCGCTTATGCTGTTTGCTTCTTCAGCGCCCTTAGCGTCAACTATTGATGAATAGTTTTTCATATTGCGTGCTGCGCGCAGCGTATCGGCTATCCTCAGCAATTCACCGGGATTCAGCACAGCTCCGATCTCCACTCTCTTAAGACTGCCCCTGATATCATGCAGTCCGCCTATAGGAGGACTTCCCCTTCTGAGTATGAAATCGGTTGCATCGGATGTTTCTTTCAGCATGCCGGAAACAGCGGACAGTTCGCTTTTGGGCATAAGTTCTTCGGCGAGCTCTTTTCCGAGTTCCGAAGCGCACAATCCCGCAAGCTTGCTTTTTATTTTATCGAATTCCAGGATTCGTAAAGCTCTATCATCCATAAAAAATGTGATTACCTTTCCGGGATGTTTTTGCCGTTATCTTCCTATCCCAGTTTCAGCTTCGGCCTGAGCTTATCCCGATAATACCCTACAAATAACGTATACACGTAGTCGTAAACGAAAAATACGACTTCGAGCGCAATTACCAGCAGCCACCATGGCAGCTTCGATGAAACAGCGAAACCGAACAGGTCTCGTACAGCCCAGTATGCAACACCCAGGCATGCATTGAAAAATGCGTACTTCAGGATATATTCTATTACGATTTTATTGAGTTTTTCAATGTAAAATTTAATTATACCGTACAATCCGAAAAAAATGGCATATGGAACGATCCCCAGCTTATCGGGTACGATCATCAAAGCCAGAAGGCTCGTGGCGGCATAAAACAGCCAGCTTGCCCTGACTCCGCTTTCTATTATCGAGACCGCAACAAAAAAGGAGCTCAGCGCGTATAACGAGATCCTGTTCGTCGGCATGATGACCGCCAACAACAGGCATATTACGGCAACCGCTCCCAATATTCCGTTGAGCGCTATTTTTTTCGTTTTTTCAGAACGTTCACTCATGAATGTCCTCCGCGGTGTCAGCAGCAGCTTATCAAATCGCCGCCCGACATTTCACAGCAACAATCCGAACACCACAGGCACTGGCAGATCGTGCAGAGATCGGGGCTCTGCTTGTTGTAACCCCTGTTGAATGAGTTTGTCCTGTATGCGTTGTTGGAAGTGTTCATTCTATTGAGAGCACTCCGGTATTCATAATTGGACGGGTCCATATTTACAGCTCTCTGTATGTGATTGTAAGCCTCGTCATACCAGCCCCTGCGCATAAAAATCAAGCCTTTCAGATAATACCACTGCGCATTGCGGTTCCCGCTGCTGTCGAGCATATCTTCTGCAAGCTTTACGTTTCCGGTATTTATCTGGCTTTTCACCTGGTTGAAAAAATCACTGTCGCCCTGGCTGTTCCAATTGCTGCCGCCTGTATTTCCATTGTAGGATGTCTCCTGTCTCGGCGCAGAATTCTTCATCAGATAGTCATACGCTTCATTGATCTCTCTCAGTTTCTCTTCAGCCAACTGTGACAGAGGATTGTCCTGATACTGGTCCGGATGATATTTCTTCACCAGTTCCCTGTATGCTTTCTTTATCTCGTCTTCACTTGCGCCTTCTCTTATTCCAAGAACCTCATACGGATTATTCAACTTTATTACAACTCCCTATCCCCAGAATATTTTCTGTTTTTCTGCGCATTCCCATATATATTATGTTCTCAAGAATTCCTCTATTTATTTTCGGGTCAAGTAATTCGAACGCTCTGGATATCTCGTTAAGCGAATACGTCAGGTTGAATTCCACCCTGTCGCGTATATCCTGCCTGAATTTGCCAATATCCCGCTGATCGTATTTATACTGACAAATCAAAGGGTTATAGCTCCCGCTCCTCATATCCTTTTCCAGATCGTCATATGCATCCAGCAGGTATATCCATTTCCCGAGGTTGTAACCTATCCATCTCAGGGTCTTTTCGTGCTTCTCGTCGGTACAGAGCGGTCCATAAGCCATGACTTCTTCCATTAGCTTCGCAAACGGCTCTGCAGCCTGATCCATCGAAGCGCATTCCGCCTTTTCCAGCAGAAGCAGGTCTTTCAGTCTTTCCTCCATGACGGAGCATTTTGCCGCATATTGTTTCCTCAGCTTTTTAAACGCCCTTCTTAAAAGCAGCATGGCAGCTTTAGGAACAAAATTGCCGTCATCGCGTTTTTTATCATCCAGGTTATAATACGCCAGTAATATGTTAATGTCTGACGCGTAGTCGACGATACCGCTGTCGCAGACTATGTGCCGTTTTTCAACAGGATGCGCGACACAGCGCTTTCTTAAAGCTTTTACCTGCTCATTGCCGACTGCGGACAGTAAGACTGCCAGAAACGCCGAATCATAGTTCAGCGACATCCTTGAAAGCTGGCCGTGCCTTCTGCCTATCGATCTGCAAACACCGCAGTAGTAAGCTCTGAAAAGCTCATACTCTTTTATCTTCATCTCCGGCTTTTCCGGAACTATATATCCGAACATATAACCTTTCCGCTATCCTTCATTTTCATTCTGCTGCCTTATCTTCAGGTAGGACCTGATGTACATGCTAAATGCAAATAGCGCCATTACTACTGCAAGTATGAAGAAAAGAAGGTTGAAAGGCACCCCTAGTATCCTCCACCGGCCGAAAGGCTCATTGAACAGCATCATTATGATCGCAAGGTAAAAGACCACAGTAGTGGCTTTGCCGTACCAATTGGCCGATACCACATAATTGAACTGCTTGTAGAGCACCAATGCGCCGATGCCCATGAAGATTTCCTTCGCAAGCACAACTGCGATCAGCTCGATCGGGATAAGTTTCAGAACTATGGATAAAATCACCATGGCTGTAAGCTGCATAAGCTTATCAGCCAACGGATCCGCTATTTTCCCCCACGATGTCACCATATTGTATTTTCTGGCAATATAACCGTCAAGAACGTCAGTCAGACCGCCCACCAGGAAAATGATCACGGCGGCTACATAATGGCGGGTGCTGAGATAACCGGCAAATAACGGTATAAGCGCAAAACGCAATATTGTCAGAATGTTCGGAACGTTCATAACTCACCACCTGCGTAGTAATATTCTATAGTTTACCATATAAAAACTATATGTTGCAATGCTGCTGATTAAAATCACTGGCGCATCAAAGCTTATTGCGTCAGCACATAAGCTTCTATATAATGTTGCGCAGCAATCTCGTTTAGCCTGCGCTGTCATTCCCGGGCTGCCTTTTCGATGAGTTCATAGATTTCAGGCATGAATTTCTTTAGATTGACAGGCTTAAGCTTGCTGTCTGCCCAGCAATGCATTGTCTCACCCTCGGTTATGACCTTGTCACTGCCCGCCTTAACGATTTCATAATGGAAGATCAGCCTTGTACCTGAGTATTCCTGGATATTTGTCCTGATGATTATCTCATCCTCATATCTGGCAAAACCTTTGAACCTGCACTTCAATTCGATAAGCGGCAGCATAGCCCCTCTTTCCTCTATCCTGGAATAAGGCAGTCCCAGCTTCCTTATGAAATCCGTCCTTCCAGCCTCGAACCACACTGCGTAGTTCGAGTGGTGTACGACCCCCATCTGGTCTGTTTCAGCATATCTAACCGTAATATACGTCTCTGATACTATCATTGTCTGCTCTCCAAATTATATCCTAAAAATATTAAGCCCGTGCTTTTTTAATTGGCACGGGATTAACCTGCGTTATTTTCTTATTATTTTTATCTCATCAGTAGCCTTAGTAGCCTTTTTCGATAATCACGCTGTGAGCTTCCTCAACCTCGGCCTCCGGCACCAGCACTTCAAAATAGTTGTCATTATTGTCGTGGTTTTTACTGATCGGTCTCAATTTAACAAGAATTCCCTCTTTAGTAAGCAGTTCCTGCAGCGCTGTCGCTATCTCCTTGCTCTGAGCCATGTATACGACTGTCCACATTTTAACACGCCCCTTTTTGGACTATTCACCGGATATGATTTCGCCGTGGCGGCCTAGTATTCTCGCTTTTCCCCTGATCTTGATCGCGGAAGTGTTCTCAGTGAACTGTGCCAGCAATACTTCGCCCTTGTCAAGCTTTTCCGTATGATGGAATTTGGTATCCTTTCCTCTGGTAAGACCAATAACATTTACTCCGTTCTCTTCAGCCTTGATAACTACGTATTCTCCGAGTATCTTATCCAGCTCGCAATCCAATCAAACCACCTCGAGATAACTATATATTATTTCATCTGAAAAATCAACACAATTTGTCCCTAAAACGGTTAAAAGCCTCTATTTATCTATACTTTGCTACAATCTTTACATTTTCTTCCCCAAATCGCTCTATAAGTTCCCTCTGCAGTATTTCACACAAGTCAACGCGATATTCCTCCATTTTTGTCTTGGTAATATTTCCCATATTATTGGAGCTGCAGAAACAAATCGGAGTATTGCCGCTGAAATATTTGATCAGTGAAACAGTCGCCTTCATGACCGCACCATCGAGCGGTTCCTCTGTTTTGACAAATATTTTGTCGGATCGTTCTCTGCCGTCAGCCTGTGGAATATCGTCATGTTTTGACGCGCCGTACTGGGGCGCCGTCCTTTTATACTGCTGTTCCCTTCCATTGCTTTCGGGGTTCGCATCGGCGGACTCCTTCTTTTTGATGAGCCTGACGGAATCGCATATGATCTTGGGCTGTTCTTCCTCCTTTATACTAATCCTGCCGTCTATGAACACGGCGTTTTCATTCATGAGCAGCGCCGAATACCTTGTCAGTATGGTCGGGAAAACGATGATCTCCATGCTTCCGAAAAGGTCCTCCAGCGTAATGAATGCCATCAGGTTATTGCTTTTCGTCGTCTTTGTCTTTTTCTCCGTTATTATTCCGCCAACGGTAACGAGCATGCCATCCGCCAGGTTCCTGTCCCCCTGCGCCACGCTGCCTTCGGAGGTATCCATTCCTTCGGCAGGCGCATCTCCAAGGTCGTAGCTGTATAGAGTGACCTGCTCCTCTATCTCTTTCTCATATTCCTTCAGCGGATGGCCTGAAACATACAGTCCGAGCATTTCCTTTTCCATTGCCAGCAGCATCCTCGGGGTAAACTCGTTAAGCTCGGGATAGCTCTCTTCAGGCGTCATGCCCTTCAGATCGCCTGGTATCTCAAATAACGAAAGCTGCCCGTCCACCTTGCTCTTCTTGCTTTGCTGCGCACCTTCAAGCAACTTCTCATAGACAGCCATCAATTTTGATCTGTACACGCCGAAGGAATCGAAAGCGCCGCATTTTATCAGGCTCTCGACACACCTCTTGTTGAAATCCCTGGGTCCGATCCTTTCGCAGAAATCTCCGAAACCTTTGAACAATCCTTTCTCGAGCCTATCGCTTATGAGTTCGCCCACGGCGCTTTCACCGACATTTTTTACGGCAGCCATTCCAAATCTGATTTTACCGTTGACGACCGTAAACATTACGTCGCTTTCATTTACGTCGGGTGGCAGCACTTCTATGCCCATCTGCTTGCATTCATGAACATAGTGCGATACCCTTTCGCTGCTGCCGAGAAAACTGTTCAGTGTCGCCGCCATGAATTCCACAGGATAATAATGCTTGAGCCAGGCCGTCTGATATGCTACTACAGCATATGCGGCTGCGTGAGACTTATTGAATGCATAGCTTGCGAAGTCGATCATCTGGTCGAATATGCGGCTTGCCGTTTTTTCATCCACGCCGTTTCGCACTGCGCCTTTTACCGATATATTTCCGTTTTCGTCAACTATGCCGTGTATGAAATTCTCGCGCTCCTTGAGCATCACATCATGCTTTTTCTTCGACATTGCACGTCTCACAAGGTCTGAACGGCCGTACGAATAGCCTGCAAGTTCGCGTACTATCTGCATGACCTGTTCCTGGTAAACCATACAGCCGTACGTTACGTCCAGTATCCTTTCCAGCATCGGGTGCTCATAGGCTATTTCGCCGGGATTGTTCTTGTTTTTGATGTATTTTGGTATTGAATCCATCGGACCGGGCCTGTATAGCGAAATACCAGCTATGATATCCTCGAGCGAAGAAGGCTGCAGATCCTTCATGAACTGCGTCATACCTGCGCTTTCAAGCTGAAATATACCGGTCGTCCTGCCTTCGCCTATCATTTTATATACGCCGGCATCATCCATATCGAGCTTATCCATATCAAGCCTAACACCATAGTCCTTGAATATGAGATCCCTGGCATCACGTATGACAGTCAATGTTCTGAGGCCAAGAAAGTCCATTTTCAGAAGTCCGAGCTCTTCGAGCGTCCCCATCGGGAACTGGGTTGTTACACTCTCGTCGTTTTTCTGCAGCGGAACATATTCGGTGACAGGATCCTTTGAAATCAAAACGCCCGCAGCATGCGTGCTTGCATGGCGCGGCATCCCCTCCAGCAGAAGGGCGGTATCGATTAGTTCCCTTGCCTTATCATCGTCCACATATTTCATTTTCAGCTCGGGATTAAGCTCCAGTGCTTTATTGATATTCATTCCGATCTGCATCGGTATCATTTTTGCAATCATGTCGACTTCGCCGTAAGGGATGTCCAATGCTCTCCCTACGTCCCTTATGGCAGCGCGCGCCGCCATCGTTCCGAAGGTGATTATCTGCGCCACCCTGTCTGCGCCGTATTTACGCACCACATAATCAATGACCTCCGGCCTTCTCACATAGCAGAAATCTATGTCTATATCAGGCATGGTCACTCTTTCCGGATTGAGGAACCTCTCGAAAAGCAGGTTGTATCTAAGGGGGTCTATGCTGGTTATGCCAAGGCAGTATGCCGTAAGGCTGCCAGCCGCCGAACCTCTGCCGGGACCTACCATTATGCCGTTGTCCTTCGAATATTTGATGAAATCCCAAACGATCAGGAAATAATCTACATATCCCATTTGCCTGATGACTTGCAGTTCGTATTCGAGCCTATCGATATATTCGGGCTTTGAAGCGTCATCTCCATATATCCGGCGCAGGCCCTCAACACAGAGACGGTGCAGATAATCGAATGGATCCTTTCCATCGGGGACGTCGTATTCCGGCAGGTGCAGTTTGTTGAATTCTATCTCTACATTGCACATATCCGCTATCCTGGCGGTATTCTCCACTGCTTCGGGTATGTTTCTGAATGCGGAGGCCATTTCCTCCTGCGATTTCACATAAAGCTCGTCAGAATTGAATATCATGCGGTCTTCGTCGGTCATTTTCTTGCCTGTCTGGATACAGAGCAGGACTTCATGGGCCTTTGAATCCTCTCGTCTGAGGTAGTGGGCGTCGTTTGTCGCAACGAGCGGTATTCCCGTTTCCTTTGAAAGTTTGATAAGACTCTGATTTACGAGATTCTGGTCTTCTATGCCGTTATTCTGAATTTCCAGGTAGAAATTGCCCTGGCCGAATATCTCATTGAATTCCAGTGCTTTTTGCCTGGCCTTTTTATGATCGCCTTCAAGGATCGCTGTGGGTATATCACCCGAGAGGCATGCGCTCAGCGCGATTATGCCGTTTGAATATTGCCTGAGAATATCCGTATCGATGCGCGGCTTATAGTAAAAGCCTTCCGTAAAGCCGGCGGAGACTATCTTCATCAGGTTTTTGTAGCCTTCGTTGTTTTTGGCCAGCAGCACAAGATGACCCTGGTCGGCGTCGACCCAGGGTTGTTTGTCGAAGCGCGTGCGCCTGGCCGTATAGACTTCGCAGCCAAGTATGGGCTTGATACCGTTTTTTATGGCAGTCTTGTAAAATTCGATAACTCCATACATGACACCGTGGTCCGTAATAGCCATGCTCTTCATGCCAAACTCGGCAGCGCGCTCAATCAGTGCCGGTATCCTATTGGCCCCGTCAAGCAGACTATATTCGGTGTGAACGTGCAAATGGACAAAATCCTGCACGGATATTTGCGGATCGGGCATGGCCTAAGTACCTCCATCGTGGACAGCTTCCTCTCCCATTATAACTCACAACCATCCACAATGAAAATATTAGTCTGTTCTGACAGGTCCAGTTCCCTGGGAACCGCCTGCTTCTTCATATTGTCGTCGTAAACGATACGTACCACAGGCCTGGTCGGACGACTCCTGTTGTCTCTCACGACAATGCCCCTCTCCCTGGTATTGAGAAGTACGCCCGTCCCGATGGGATAAACCGTAACATATTTTACGAAGCTTTCTATGACCTTGGGATCGAAATGATGGACTCCCAGAGAAGTGATATACTCGAAAACCTCATTGGGTTTCAGCTTTTTTCTGTAAACGCGGTCCGAGGTCAGGGCATCGTATACATCCGCGACAGCTGCGATCCTCGCATATATCTGGATATTTTCGTTTTTGAGCTGCAAAGGGTATCCGCTGCCGTCATACCTTTCGTGGTGACCGAACGCTATATATGCCGAAGCCAGGTTTAATCTGCCGCTTTTTTTTAGAAGCTCGTAACCGAGTATCGTATGCTTTTTGATCTCCTCAAATTCCTCGACTGTCAGCTGCGAAGGCTTCTTCAGTATCTCTCTCGGAATGCAGAGCTTGCCGATATCATGCAGCATGGCGCCGGTGCCCAGTTCTCTCAGCCTGGATATGTCGAATCCAAGCCCTATTCCCGTAATAAGTGAAAGTATGCACACGTTTACCGAGTGCTCGAAGGTATAGTCGTCAACAGATTTTATTTCCGAAAGGTTATAAAGAATATTATCATTTCCCAGAAGTTCATCAAGAATTTTATTTACGGTTTTTTTGACTTCTTCGACATCGATCGATTCGGTGAACTGATAATTCGACATCAGCTTTTTGACGAGTACGACAGCTTCATTTCGCGTCTGGTCCCTTACGACGTCACTGACTGCTATATCTTCCGAAATGTCATCCTCCAGGTATACTTCGCTGATCCCATGATTTTTAAGACGATCTACGTAGCTTTCCCTGAGTTCGACTCCCTGCGCCAGCAATACTCCGCCATCTGAACTGAATATCGTGCGGGCAAGTTTTAAGCCGTACTGTACCGATTCGATATTTACCCTGCGCATCTTATCCTCCGAGGAATTGTCATTAGTAACAAATACATATTCGACACAATAAACTGATTTCCTTCCTGTATTTCTCATAATGAAAGAAAAAAACAATAAATTTTACCATGTTCTCGCCAAAGCATTAAATCATCCGATACGCTTTTGGGCAATAAATGTTATGTATTACAAATCATGGTAAAATATATATAAAATAATTTAAGCAAGGAGTCATTATGATCAAGTCGTCGGCTGTAAACATTCCGGATGCCGGTATGCCGGAGTTGCCTGCATATCTTTACAGGCGCCTGACAAAAGTTATATTTTCGATACTGAACTCGGGCATATTGACCGGAGATTTCAAGTATGTCTGGCATTTCGTAAGATACTTCAGAAACGAGCTTTATGAGAGGCACATCGATGAAAATTATATAAATTGCGTATTCTGTTCGAATCTCGTCAGAACCGGATGTCACAGGCACTGCCTGAAATGCGGTGTGGGAACATATATAAGATGCAGCCCTTCACTTCCCGGGATCTTATATAATGAATCGACGCAAAGAGATGATTCGGACGACCTTCGCACACCCTGGTACTTTAAGGAGACCTGCAGACATTTTAAAAGGCTTTCTCTGAAAAAGTATTTCAAAAATCTGCATTCAGTTCTAAGTCCGGCGGGCATCTACGATTTTGAAGTGCTTGAAGGTCTTGAGAATGGTTTGTCTGCAGGGGCGAAACCCTGCCATGTTTGCGCGGCAGCCGATTATGAATTGTATAAAAGATGTTCCTCCCAGGAAGGTTTTGATACGGAAGCCCCATGTAACCGTGCGGATGCTGAATTGAAATCGTTTTACATGAATAAGGATGCAAACAAATATAAGGATGCAAAGAAAAAGGTTTCGTGAAGGCAGGCTAAGCCTCATGAAACCTTTTAAAAACTTTAATACTCTATTATCCTGATATTTAATACAGGAGTTTCTTTATTTCATTAACTACATTTTCCTTTATTCTTTCAAGCTTATCCTTTGATTTTTCCATAGTCGTCTCGGAAACACCGTAGTATATCTTGATCTTCGGTTCGGTGCCGGATGGCCTGATGCAGAACCAGGAACCGTCAGCAAGCTCGTAATAAAGTACGTTTGAGACGGGCAGGTCGAGCGGTCTCTTTTTACCTGTCAGTATCTCGGTAACCTCTTTGCGTTCATAATCCCTGACAGCACTGACCTTGCAGCAGGAGAATGCTGACGATTTGCCCGATCTCAGGGAATCCATGGCGCTGTTGATTTTCTCGACGCCTTCCTTGCCTTCGAGCGTAAACGAAGTGATGCCCTCGATGTAATAGCCGTACTTCTCAAACAACTCAAGCAACCCTTCATAGAGAGACATACCCCGGTTTCTGTACCAGGCTGCCATTTCGCCTATAAGCATGCTTGCAACCACGGCATCCTTGTCTCGTGCAAATGTCCCGGCCAGATACCCGTAACTTTCTTCAAAGCCGAACAGGTATTTTTTCTTTCCTGTTTCATCAAGTTCCTTTATTTTTTCACCGATAAATTTGAATCCCGTAAGCACTTCAATAAGTTCTATATCATAATATGCTGCAATAGTTCGGGCAAGCTCGCTCGTCACTACGGTCTTGACGACGAATCCGTTTGCCGGCAGGGTGCCTCTGGCCTTTTTCTGAGAAAGGATATATTCCAGGAGCAGACATCCGGTCTGGTTGCCCGTAAGTACCACGTATTCTCCCGAAGAGCTTCTTGCTACTACGCCGACCCTGTCGCCGTCGGGATCTGTGCCTATGATCAGGTCCACATTCTCTTTTTTCGCAAGTTCGATTGCGAGCTTTAGTGCATCCTTCTCCTCAGGATTCGGGGATTTGACGGTGCTGAATTCCGGGTCGGGCAGCTCCTGCTCCGGCACAACGAGGACATTCTTAAAGCCTGTTTCCTTCAATATCCTTCTGACCGGCTTGTTTCCCGTACCATGCAGCGGAGTATAAACGATCTTCATGGTATCTGCAGCTTTCGCAACCGCGGACGGGTCGACGACCAGCGTTTTCAGGCTGTTTATGTACGCGTCGTCCACCTCGCTGCCTATTTTGACAAGAAGGCCTTTTTTAACAGCTTCCTCCTCCGGCATGGGCTTCACGGAAGTGATGTCGGCAATGCCCTCTATCTCGCTGAATACGGCCTCCGAGCCATCAAGCGACAGCTGGGCGCCATCTTCGCCGTATGCCTTGTAGCCGTTATACTGCTTGGGATTATGACTTGCGGTTACCATTACGCCTGCGGCCGCCTTGAGATGCCTGACAGCAAACGAAAGCTCAGGCGTGGGGCGAAGTTCGTCAAAAAGGTAAGCCTTTATGCCATTGGCGGCAAATATACACGCCGCCTCCTCGGCGAACTGCGGGGACATGTGCCTGGAGTCGTATGATATGGCAATACCGCGCTCTCCGGCATCCTTAACGTTTTTATTCAGATAGTTCGCAAAGCCCTGTGACGCCTTTCTAACCGTATATATGTTCATGCGGTTGGTACCCGCTCCGAGGATGCCCCTCAAACCGCCCGTGCCAAACTCCAGGTCCCTGTAGAAGCGTTCTTCTATCTCGGCAGGGTTGTCTCTTATCTGTTCAAGCTCCTTTTTTGTATCCTGATCAAAGTAATCGCTGCTTCTCCAGAAATCATACAAAGCTCTGCTGTTCATAACAACCTCCAAAAAATCGTATATCTTCAATCGCGTATATCATTTCCTATAATTACCCTGATTAGTATAGCACATAACCTGGAAATCGCAATCAGTTTACGATTCGAGAATAATTATCCACTTATATGTACTTTTGCCTCATCTAGTGTTTTTTCTGCAAAGCCGCAAGCGGATACACGCATCGCCGCACCGTTACCGAAACTATTATATGGCTGAGGGTTTTCAGAGTATATCCATCGCCGGAACATACCACCATAACCACAGTTAGGGTATGGGCGTCCCCTTTATCAGTAATTTCTAATTTTTAAGTTTTAGCCATCACACAATTTAGTTATTTGCTGTTCAACGACGGCAATAATCACTTGCAGGTTGTAATGCTTAACATCTCGGGTTACCTGACGTGAGCCTTCAGTTTGAACTATTCGGAAATTCCGAATAGTTGCCTCCTGTGCAAGCTCACCATCTGAATAAATTTTCGAAATATGCTCGTTTATGGTGTGAATCTCCACGTCGTACAGAGTTGCAAGCATTTTCTGCGTGAGCCAGATATTCTCGTCTTCATATCGCATTTCAACGCTTTGAGGATTATCACCTGTTGCAGCGATGTATGTAAGGTACTCAGCGGAGGAAGATCGTATGTTTTTCTCTTCTGGCGTTTTCTTTCTACTCACAGCATTACCTTTCGGTTAATTCTATAACAATTTTACATTAAGTTCATTATAATTGCACGATAATATGAAATCACAGTAGACGTAAAATAACCGGGCACACACAGCAAAGGCAGACAGCTTACTCTGCTATCCGCCCCCCAAAAATCACGGTTTACATATATCCCCATTAGGCCGACATTCCTGCCGGCCCCTTTATTTCACACTTTTCCACCAGGTCTATAATATAATGCAGATCAGCCCACCGCTGCCCTCGTTTATAATCCTCTGCAGCGTCTCCTGGAGCTTGAGCTGGGCGTCCTCCGGCATCCTGTTGAGCTTGTTGTGAAGCCCCTCGCTGACGAGTTCATGCAGCGACTTGCCGAATATGTTGGATTCCCAGATCTTGCCCGGTTCGCTTTCGAATTCCTTGAGCAGGTAATTCACAAGCTCCTCGGACTGCTTCTCGGTGCCGACCAGCGGTGCTATCTCGGTCTCGATATCTGCGCGGATCATATGTATTGACGGTGCGCTTGCACGGAGTTTAACGCCGAAGCGGTTGCCCTGCTTGATTATTTCAGGCTCATCGAGGGTCATCTCGCCCATCTGCGGCGTCACCACGCCGTATCCTTTGACCTTAACTTCGTGCAGAGCAAATTCCACTCTTTCGTACTCGCGTTTGACCCTCGCAAGGTCCTTCATAAGCCCGATCAGTCTGTGCTCACCCTCTATCTGGAGTCCTGTCGTATCGCTGAGCACCTGGTAGAACAGGTTTTCAGGAGTCTCGATCTTGAGCAGCATATTGCCTACGCCCGCATTGATCTCCTGCAGGTTGGCCCTGTTGATGAAATCGTAGTCGGCAAACCTGGCCATCGAATCCTTTGCCTCACGTATTTTACGGACCCCCGCAAAGGTGTCCCTGATCGCCTGCAGCATGTCGATCCTCAGCCAGTGATCCTGTTCGAGCGCCTCGACCCACCTTGGTATATTGATACCTATCTCACAGATTGGGAATTCATAAAGTATCCTCTCCATTATCGCTGAAAGCTCTTCATTCCTCATCTGGGCGCAGTTGACACTGACTACGGGGACTTCATATTTTCCCTCCAGTTCCTGCCTCAGCGCTTCTGTCTCGGGATCACTCGGGATAACTGAATTCAATACGATTATGAACGGTTTATTTATCGCCTTGAGTTCGCCTATGACTCTCCTCTCGGCTTCGATGTAGTCCTCCCGGGCGATATCCGTTATGGTGCCGTCGGTCGTGACTACCAGGCCTATGGTGGAATGGTCGTTTATTACCTTTCTCGTGCCCATCTCGGCAGCCTGCTCAAAGGGTATCTGGTAATCGAACCACGGTGTTGAGACCATCCTGGGGGAGTTGTTTTCAAGATAACCCAGCGCACCCTTTACCAGATAGCCGACACAGTCGACCATCCTTACTTTGAGCCTCAGAGCTTCATCCAGCGTGATCTCGACCGCTTCATTCGGCACGAATTTCGGCTCGGTCGTCATGATGGTACGACCGGTAGCACTTTGCGGCAGTTCATCCTTTGCCCTTTCACGGCTGTATACGTTCTCTATGTTCGGTATCACCAGCAAGTCCATAAACCTTTTTATCAAGGTAGATTTTCCTGTTCTGACAGGACCGACAACACCAATATAAATATCCCCCTGCGTTCTCTCAGCGATCTGCTGATATATGCTGTATTTTTCCACCCGCTAACCCCCCTTAATCTACTGATAATGCACTGATCCTGCATTTATCGGTTAACCTGCTGCGCAAAAATCGCTGTCAGCAGAGCATGACCATGAAAAGAGTGCACTGAAAAAAGTATATGTGTGTCCTCTTTTCAGATTCACAATATAAATATATGTCCGTATAGGGTTATTATTACAAAAAAGAAGAGGGTTGAAGGGTTTGAATTTACCTGACGTAGACTTTTAATATCTGACGGATGAATTCGACCGAGATTGGGAGTCCTTTCCACTTTTCTCCGTCTATACTGAGATTGAAACCCGCATCGCCTTCGATTGTACATTTCTGCGTCCTGAGCCATTTCACGTTCCTGTCGTTTACGAAATCATTGTTCAGAACCTTGAAAGCAAGCCCTGCAAGTTCTATGTGGAGGCAATTTTTAAGTAACAGGATATCCATATAGCCGTCGGAAAGATCGGCCGAGCTGACGAGATTCGAAAAACCCGCCGCATGTCTGCCGTTCAATATGAGGAACAGCAGAAAATCGCCATCGACCACCTCGTCGTCGGTAGTTAGCTTCAGTCTCACCGGTTTAAGGTTCGTGACCTCACTCAACGCCGTAAGGTAATATGCAAGAGGTCCGAAGTTCCTTTTGAATTCGCTGTTGGTATTGTATGACACATCGACAAGATTACCGCCCGCACAGGTGTTGAGGCAGTATTTTTCATTATTGATCAGTCCGGCGTCGATCATGTCTATTTTACCGCCCAATATGATATCGATGCAGTTTTTGATGTCAGACGGAATATTGAGACTCCTGGCGAAATCGTTACAGGTACCGGCTGGAATGATGCCCACTGGAAGATCCAGGCCCGCCGACAGCAGTATGCTGGCTATCAAATTGACTGTCCCGTCTCCCCCGGATACTATCACTGATGAATACTCGCCCGCCAGGAGTATTTCCTGGAGCCTGCCGCCATTATCGCCGTCTATGCGGAAAGGTACCACCAGATCGCCGTCTTCCTGAAATCTGCTGATAATATAATCAAGCTTCTTCGGTACGTTCCTGTTCCCCGAAAGCGGGTTGTAAACAAGCATGACTTTTTTCATCTGCAATCTGCCTCTCTTCCCGAGTTGCTTTAGCGCCAAAAGGGGACCTTATAAGGTGTGTTCCCTTTCCTTATTATAACCTTCCTAAAAGCGGAATTCAATTACAATTGCTCCCTCGGGACAATCAGGCTTTTCGGCACTGCCTGACTTATCGGCAGCCGCTTCCGAAGCAATGAAAAGTGCATATTCGTCATGATCGAAGACAGTAATGTTTTTAACAGAAAGCCTAACGGCTTCGTTACTCAGCTTACCTTCCATCAAGCTTTTTCCGACTTCACCGATCAGTTCCAGACACCTTTCCCTTTGCTGCGGTGCATGCAATACCTGCTCCAGTTCTACAGCCAACAAACCGAGCCGTTGCTCCAGTTTGTTGTTCATTCTGCCGAACAGTTCTGCGGAAACCACGCCTTCAAGCCTGTCCCGGTAAAGCAGTTCCTGCTTCTTCCTGCAAGCCTCGAGCTTTCTCTTCAGCTCATCCTGGCCGTCTTTGCGTCCGCCGGCGAACTCCAGCCAGTCGCCAAGCTTTTCCGCAAGCTCATTTCTGTCATTTTGATTTGAAAATATTTTCAGCAGCTCATTGCAGATATACCTGATTATCCCGTCTTCGTATACAAAATGGCTGCTGCATGCCGCCGAACCATTCCTTGCATAATTCCCGCACACATACGCGGTACCGCCAGCCCTTGAGCGCGCATACATACCGCTTCCGCACCCTCCGCACCTGATGATGCCCTTCAGGATATGGACGCCTCCCCTGTGCAGTTCCCTGTCTGCGCTTTTTTTCTGCCGCAGAGCCTGCACCTCCAGGAACTCCTCCCTTGAGACTATGCCCTGGTGGGTCCCCTCGGTCCTTACCCATTCCGCCTTCGGGAGGCGTCTTGTTTTTTTGCTTTTAAAACTGATCTTTTCGCTTACCCCCTGTACCGTATTGCCGATATAGACGTCCGAGCAAAGCACACGCCTTACGGATATCCTGTTCCAGCCCATACCCTCCGGAGAGGGACAGTCTCTGGCGTTCAGGTGCTTTGCAACGGCAGTGTACCCTATTCCCGACCGGTACAGCCGGTAAATCAGTTTTACCGTTTCAGCCTCGGTATCATCGACGACCAGCCTGTTCTTCTCATTTTCGGACTTTTTGTAGCCAAACGGAGCCCTTCCGAGGTATTCCCCCCTTCTTATCTTAAAATGGAGGCAGGAGCGGATCTTTCTTGATATATCCCTAATATACCTTTCATTCGCCCAGGTTTCGATACCGACGGTGTCATTGTCCAGCAGGCTGTCATAGCGTCCATCGGCAGTCAGTATGCGAATGCCGTATTCCTCCAGAAAATCGATCCACTGCAGCGTCTTGGCATTGTTCCTGCCAAGCCTTGAGAGATCCTTTAGCACCAGCACATTGATCCTGCCGGCGAACACGTCCTCTTTGAGCCTTGATAAACCCTTCCTTTCAAAAGCGGAACCCGAAACGTTGTCATCGGTATAAACCGAAAAAACCTCTCCGAGCTGCCTGCTTCTGACATACTCAAGAAGAAGCCCTCTCTGGTTTTCAACGGTTTCAAGATTTTCTCCGTTTTCATCCCTGCTGATCCTTATGTAAATCCCTATCAGGTTCTGCGCAAATACCTGCACCTTTCGCAATTCCCCTCTCATGATCCTCCGCCAGAAGCTTCAGTATCTTAAGGCCGATATCTCCGGCGGAAATTTCTCCCGAATGCCTTGCTTCGATCTTCCTGTATCCGGAATTTCTACCCATCGGACAGCACCCCGTTATTGCTTCATATTATAATTATATTTAGTGAAATTTGTCCTTTATAATCGATTGTGCGATATCTCTCAAGTCCGAAATAAAAATATGTTTATTCCGATGCAAAAGTTGTATAATAGATTTATGCTGAATAGGAGGCTGACAGTTATGTCGCGGGAAATTCCTGAAAAGCTTTCGACGTTTTTGAAAACCGCCCTTGATGATGTCGACGACGGTTATGAATACGCATCCGAACTGAGAAGGATACTGAATTCGGAGGATTGCCAGGAAGCGCTCTCTCCCAAGGAAATCGACGCTCTGCGCGAATACGCTGATGCGGTGAAGGAAGTCGGTGAGATCAATCACTATTCCAGAGAGAGGATACTTGAGATCGAAAAGGAACGTTTCGGTACACGGGGCATACCCGGTTATCTCAAGGCGGATCACGGCTCTCCGCAAAAGCCGGTCTGGCCGTTTTAGCAGTAACAAATCAAAGCTGCATGGAGTGTTTAAGGAGCCGGTGTTCATCGTACCGGCTCCTTTTTATGAACATTGCATGGCATCATATACTTTTTACCTACATGCGCTGCCTTCTGGCGAAAAAACTCCCCAGTTCGTATGTACCCCATCTGCACTGCAGATACTTCCCCGATACCGCCTTGTCAAGAATGGATTCATGCATTGAAAGCGAAGCCGCAAATGCGGACTTGTCAAGTAGTCTTAAAGCTTTCGGGCCTTTATCGAAGAACTCTTTTTCAAGTTCGCATATTTTTTGAGCTATCGAGTAGATGATGTCCTTTCTCTGTTCAAGGCATTTGAGCAGCCAGACCGCACTGTTCAGCCTGTCGTGGAAACCGTTGTTTTCAAAGGTTTTTTCATCGGGAGGTGCCATAAACGTCAAGCTGTCCGAAATACAGATATCCGGGAATGCCTCTTCACTGAACATAACCTGCAGCCCATCCGTAGTCTCATGGATATACATATCCGGCAGCTCGGTTTTTTCAGTTTTACTGCTGTAAAACTCACGTCCTGGTTTTGGCTCGAGTTCCCTCACTTTGCTGAATATCTTTCTTACCCTTTCAGCCGGGATACCCGTCAGATCTGTGACCGTCTCGATATCATCGCGCGCGATCGCATCCAGATATCCGTCCACTACAAGCATTGCTTCTTCATCGGTATCATCAAGCTGTCTCAGTTGTATAAGCAGGCATTCCCTTATATCCCTTGCGCATATCCCTGGCGGCCCGAGCTCCTGGAGTTTTTTCAATACATCCTTCGCCATTTCCTCCGGCACATCCAGACAATAAGCCACTTCGCTGGTATCGATCTTCAGGTAGCCATTGTCATCCGTATTGTCGATCAGGAATTCCCCGACCCTGTAGCTCGTCTTATCCGGGCAGACAGTATCCAGCCGCAGCAGCAGGTGCTCCTTGAGCGTTAGTTCTCTGACAGGCGCATCGGTACCCGCTGCATCCTGATCTTCATCGTTGATTGCAATTGTATCCTCTTCGGAAATTTCCCTGGAAATTCCGCTGTCTGCGGCATTTTCAAGAAGGGGGTTGGTTTCCATCTGTGTCTGCATGTAGCTAAATAATTCACCGGAGTTCATTTCAAGCATTTCAATCGCTTGCTTCAACTGAGGGATCAGCAGAAGCTTTTGTGAACGTACAGCGTTAAAATCTGAGTTGAAGTCCAAAATGGATCCCACCTCGAAAAAAGGTTATATAGTATTATATAACCTCACTTCCGACTTTAGTAATGCTGCCAAGCACCAAATATGAGCGTTTTCTAAATGCCAAGGTATTTTGTCAGGACAATTGTAAAAATATAGAATAATGCCATAAGGAAATATAAGACGATAACGAGGATTATTGGCCAATGAGTCAGTACGGCTTTTACATCCTGGCCTGCGCGGGAGATTGGAGGAACAATTTTGGCGGTGCTCTCCGTGACCATCCTGAAAAGATAAAGCAGACCGGCAACGCAGATGATGCCAATGATACCGTACATTATCGACAGCATAAGATCCGTCCCTGAAATGGTGATCGTCTTGGTTTCAGGCTGCTTTGCAGCATACTGCACTACTTCTGCAAACGCGTTGTTCAGAAAATGAGCCAGCATCCCGGCTAGTATCGAATTCGTCCTTACAGTGTAATAGCCGATAAGCAGTCCCAGCAGGATAGGGCCGAGCAAATTGGTAATGTCAAAATGAAAAAGTCCGAAAAGGATCGATACGATGATAACAGCCTTGTAGGTTCCGCGCTTTTCATATGCCCTGAGCAGCAGGCCCCTGTGCATCATCTCTTCGCATATACCAGGAGCGACCGCAATTACAAGTATCCCTGTCAGAAGTTCAGGAATGCTCCCGGGCGTGGGGATGCCGGGATTCGGGATATCGCCGATAAACTGCAGCAGGTATATCACAATATTGTTGAACATGCTTGCCGCGTAGGAAGCGGGCACCGCGATCAGCAGTATCAGGAGGGCGGGCAGCGCCTTCACCTTGTTGAATCTGAAGGTTTCCCGGATATTTATCTTCTTTATGAAGCAATAAATCAAGACCGAGGCTAAGATTATAAATTCGTTTGCAAGGACAAAAGCGTATATCTTATCATAGATTTCCGTTCCCATTATTAAGCCTGCTACAAACTGATAAGCCAGGAATATAACGGTGAATATGAAAAACAATACATTGACGCCGGTCACTGTCAGCTTTCCCGGCCTTTTACCGATATTATCGGGCTGTTCCGTCCTTCGATATATTTGTTCCATCTGCTCCATCCTTTCGGTTTATAAGCTCAAATCCGCGGTACTTATTATTCTATCTTCCGTCACAATAACATCAACGGGAAGGTCATATTCAGCAGCCGGTATGGAATCGAACACCTGAAGCTCGAACGCAACGGCTGCTTTCAGGCAATCAGGCCTGAGAGTACGCAGAAATCGGTCATAATACCCTCCTCCGTAGCCAATCCTGTTCCTGGCGATGTCAAAGGCCACTCCCGGCACGATCACAAAATCGATCTCCAACGGGTCGACTTTGCGGAGGACCGATGCGTCGGGTTCCACAATGCCCATATATCCGGTGACCATATGTTTTCCCGCTTCCTTTATTTCATATACCCCGAGTGACTTTACCACACCGCCGGAACCATCGGACATACTTTTTTCAACTCTCGGGACAACGATCTTTTTACCGCTTCGCAGGCATTGTACGATCAATTGTTCCGTTGACACTTCATTTCCGAAGGACATATAAGCCATCACGGTGTCAGCCTTTTCAAATCTTTCAAGAGAAAAAAGTCTTTTTTGGATAGCTTCGCTTTTCCCGGCGACTTCCTCCAGACTTAACAGGTTCCTTTTATCAAGCGCCATCCTGCGTATACAGGGTTTCGATTCCATCATCCGTACCTCTTGCATCTCACTTTTCAAAGGTTCAAAAACACCTCTTTCAGAGGCTGGAGCACAAGTGTCGATAGTAAATATAAGAAAGCCAGCACACTGATCGTTCCTAAAATCGTGGATGCCAGCAGTTTCATACCGGAAAAACTGCGCATCCTGGCAAATATCGTATACGTGAGCCTGCAAAGTAAAAAAAGCAGTCCGGTCAAAAATACCGCTCCCGCCAGTATATACGGCACCATGCCCTCAAGCAGCAGAAAGCATAGCAGCAGACCCGACGCCAGAGCGGGCACGAATTCGGCGATATTTTTCAATACAGGTTTCTCATTTTCGCCTTCGATGTCGTAATGTGCCGCAGGCACCAGAAAATATGGTATCGGAAGGCCAAACATAAAACCCGTGAAAACCCTCACCACATTGTTTGACTCCATTATACCGGCATATGACAATATTCCGTCAAGGATCATGGGAAACATCATGAGGCAGAACAGTACCGACGTACTTATCCGGGGCGGTCTTTGCGCGCTGAATCTTCTGAACAGGGCAATAAATAACGCCGCAGTGAAGATGCCGACATATATCCCCATATCTCTTGCGCAGACAGGTAATTGATGCGTTCCCGCATATAATGATCTGGAAGGCAGTTGATGGCATATCAGCGAGCCCGCCAGATCGAAAAACCTTTCAAGAGTGTCCATATTTTATATCAGAAATTATTATAGTTAAAGGGCAGCGATGTGGACGCGATCGATAATATAAAGCAGCCGATGCAGGCCAGCACAAACATTATTATACAAGCGACCAGCAGCGCCACGCCAAAGGATCTCCTGTCACTATCGCCTTCAGAGCTCATGAAAACTATAGCCGTGATGATACCTGCGAGCTGGCCGATGCCGGGCAGCAAAGTGAACAGTACGGTAAGAAAGACCTTCAGTCCATTGCTGAGCACAGGCTTTTCGTACCTTTGCCCCTGCTGCGGCCTATTCTGGTAATATGGCCTCCGGAAGTCCTGCACAGGTCTTTCGGGATTCTGCCACTGTCCCTGTCCTCCCTGCTGCGGCTGGTACTGCGCCGGAGCCGGGGCGTGTGCCTGCGGTTGTGTCTGGCCTTGATTCCAGGCGGAGTCAGGGGACTGAGCTGGATTTGAGGTGTCATCGCTCACAGGCTCGCTTTGCTTACTACTTTCCTGCTCGCTGGCCTGATCATTATTCTGACTGCTGTCCTGGCTGCTGTCCTGACTGTTGTCCTGGTTGCTGTCCTGGCTGCTGTCCTGACTGCTGTCCTGACTGCTGGCCTGGGCATTATACTGGCTGCTGACCTGGCCGTTATCCGTGCTGACAGGTCCGCCCGGGAAAGGATTCATACCCGGATCGGTCGGCTGATTTGGCTGATCACTGCCGTAAGAGTTATCAAAGGTCACTTCCAATAGGCTGCCGCAATAAGGGCAACGGCCGGCGCGCGCCGGAATGGTTTCTCCGCAGAAACCGCATTTTTTCTGGGAATCATTATTATAAGGCAAAAATATTCCTCCCTTTGGATGTTTCAAACCTATATACGTGCTCATTTTATAATAGTATTCGCTTTATTTGAGAAAAATCCTTTTTAGAACAGCATGTTCTCAACATATTTCTCCGTAAAATATGCCGAGGCCGACAGCTCGATATATCTGACCTTGCGCGACAGGTTTTCGGCTATCCTGAGACTTGCTGCGGACAACAATCCTTCAGCCGCTCCCGCCCCGGAAGCGTTTCCGATCGCTTCGATCCTGTTTTCCAAAGTTTTGGGTAAAAGCCCAATCCTAACTGCAGTATCAATGTGAAGACTGCTTCCGAAGCCCCCCGCTAGGTATACCTTCCTTATATCGTCCGGTGATATACCCGCCTCTCTGATCAGCGTCTCGATACCCGCGGCTATGGCAGCCTTTGCGTTCTGTATCTCGCGTACGTCCCTCTGTGTAATGATTATTGGCTCTGGCCCGCCGCATATAACGAATGCCCTGGACCCATCAAGGCTGACAAGCCTTTGTGAAATCTCTCCTGCCGCCGCTGCTTCATCGGCGTCGGGTATACGGCCGGTCTCATCCAGCAGCTCCGCATCAAGCATCGCGGCAATAGCGTCTACGATTCCCGAACCGCATATACCTGCAGGCTTCGTATTGCCTATCACCGAATATATAAAATCCGGGGCATGGCTTACGGAGT
>Ga0207800_1000072_pt1 | contig 39370 bp, 54 predicted proteins | sample LuqExpMetageno11_FD_187769 | JGI IMG/M metagenome (GOLD analysis project Ga0207800, IMG submission 187769) | Tropical forest soil microbial communities from Luquillo Experimental Forest, Puerto Rico - Sample 11 (SPAdes) | ecosystem: Environmental > Terrestrial > Soil > Tropical forest ... | reverse complement strand
ATGGTACACTAAAGGAGATGAACATGAACGAAACTGATCTATATATTTTAATAATACAAGTAATGGAACATAAGAATAATTTGATAAAACAGTGGGTAGAAGAGGCCTTGGAATATACAAGGTACGAAACTCGAGCATAATGAAAATAAGGCGAGGAGAGGTTTGCTATGGATAAAAGGGATATTAACGAATCTATTAGAATAGTACAAAGCATACTTGAGGACATTAGTGAAAATAATAATACTGAAATGAAGCAGACTAAAAAGCTACATAGGCTTTCGCTTAATCTTAAAATTGTTGGAGTACAACTTCCAGCAATAAAACCTCTTGTAAATGAACTTCAAATGATTATAGACAGTCTTAATCAGAGTACTAGCGAACTTGTAAAAACCAAAAGACTCGTACTGAGGTACGAATGGGAATGTATTAAGGAATATATCAAAGAAAACGAAAAGAAGCTTTAGGATTATATGAAGAAATACTGACTCTTGGAGTTCCTGGATTTATTATATTCTAGGCAAGGGAACATGAAAATAATAAATCCGTAGGTTTATACTTTTGAGGAAAAATAGTGATCATATGACCATAAATGGAATATAGTATTATTACACTTACTTGGAGATGGCGTATTAAACAAGCAATGTGAAGACTTCTTAATATTTATTGGAGTACGGTCTTATGATCACTATTATCCTTAAAACAATATATTAAAACATCCAACATGGTTATTATACTATAATTTCATAAAATTGACAAGGGACTTCGGAGTTATTCGAGGAAAACATAAAAAAGGCCATAGGGGTATCCATGGTCTTTTTAGTAATGTGCTTATAAAAAATATAAATTTGTCCTTTTTAGTATAAGGGTACATATTGAAAATGTCAACATCAAAAGTACTGAGTAAGAATGTAAAAAGTACCGAGTATACTACGGAGCGTAAGTGGGATATGAGGAAAATGGAGGGTTTGAAGGGTACCTAGTAAAATATGAAAATGACCAAGTACTTTACCGAACTAAAGCGAGAGGTATGAAGAATTAGGGTACCAAATTTCATTGGGTAGGCTATAAGCTAATAAGGAGCATAGCAAGTGTAAGGAGAGGAATATGCGAGGTATAAGGAGCATAGGAACAGAGTTGCCGGAGTATATGAGCATAATGAAGTATAGGAGTATAGGAAGCAAAGGAAACAGATATGCCACTTCGTGGCGCAAAGGGATGCTTCCAATCGGCACCCCACACGTGGGCTTTTGCAAAATATGGTATAATTGGTCTAAACATTGTTGGACTACACGCATTTTATTTAATTTGGTTTTTTTAAATTTAAATGTATATTTATGTCTTTTTATCGCATACTTATACAAACTATTTTTCGACACACAACCAAGCGTATTTTTGAATTTCTACGTATCGAAAAATAGTTTGTATAAGTATGCTTTCTCTTGCGTGATTTAAAACCTTTTCTTCTTCATTAATAGGATGCCCAGTACTTCGAGTTTTATGCGTCTAATTCTGCAAAAGTTCGAATTCGAACTCATTTCAAATGGGTAGTAACTAGAACGAACTTGTTTTCAAATTTAAAATTCGCTCAGAATCGAAGAGGGTATTAACGCTTTGGAGTTATTTCGCTAAAGATTTATTTAGTAGAATAATTTATTCGTTTTTAGTATCATTTGCGAAGTTTTATAGTATAATATAAATATAAGATGAAGTGAAAGAAGGATAGATATGCCTAAATATTTAAAAAACTATAATAAAGAAACCCAGGGTCTAATTAATAGTATAGAGTTGACACCATTACAAAAATCCATAGTAGAAGAATGTTTAAAATATAAGTTGCCCTGGTATGGAAATATAAGAATACAAGATGTGTTTGAAGATATGTATAAACTGTATGTTGCAGGAACCTCTACAGCTACGATAGCTAAGATATATGATAGAAACGTAAGAACAATCCAAGGAATCTTTAAAAAGCTAGGAATAGAGAGAAACAAAGATGTTTTATTACAAACAGAAGTACATAGTGTACTATGTAAATATTTGATTCCTGAAGAGGCTAGAGGAGAATTAGAAGAGAAGTTACTTGAAATTTATAAGAAGCATATGTAAAATATATTTCTGAAGAGGGTATTAACAACCTCTTCTTTTAGTTTATCAAGTGCAGAATATTAATACACGGATTTTGCGTTTTTAGGTACTTTAAACACGCATGGTTATCACATTCTCATTATTATCAAGTGCAGAATATTAATACATTATATAGTATATTATATATAAGCATTTTTGCTACTGGTGCAGACGAGGCATACTTTACTACTGAGATTTATTGTTGTACATATCAGTATACTAGGTAGTCACAGAGTAACGAAGCATAGGTAAACATACAAAATTTCAAGCTGTTAAGAAATTACGTGTATAACATAAATATTTTAAAGCGTGTTAAAAATATAACAAAGTTAATAAAAAAAGAAGAGGCGCAACACCTCTTCACATATATCTAATAAACCAATCTGTAAATGTTATAATCGAACCCTTGACTTTTACTTTGCTGCCGATACCAGATCCCTAAGACTTTTTCGTCTAATAAATTATTTATCATTTGGGATACTCTACCTTGGGTTAACCCTAAATCCTTAGCAAGGTCCTTTTGATTAAATTGAAACAAGTTCCCTTTTAGAGATCTTGGGTCTTCTCTTTGTGTTTTATGATGCAAGCATCTCATATAGTTATATAATCTAAGTTCCTCTACACTAATATTTCCTTTTACGCATTCATAAGTAGCTGCATAGCTGATATTATACACTAATTCTACTTTGTTAGTACATTCCTTTAGCTTGTAACTATTTTTTACCCCAGCTCTTGCATTCCCTAATATACATATAACAAAATCGTTGTCTTCTAAGCTTTTTAAGGTATCCTTAAGTGTTCTATCCGACAAAGCAATGTTCTTTATCTTTTTCTTTTTAGTATATGTTAACTCGTTTAATATTTCCTCTCTAGTTAAGCCATCTTCGTGGCACTTTAGAATACCATATACTAATAAATCATTAGCTTTCATGACTTTAGCATTCCTCCTAGTTGTATGTTTTAATTTGCTCATATGCGTTTCATTCATTGTGAGTAATACATCATCTTCAGCATAACTAAAATCAGATATAATAGCTGAATAACATTCCTGTTTGTGACTACAATTAGAACAATTCATACTTACATGATTTAAGTTTTTATATATACTATCAACTTGATAGTCAAGATTTTCTTTATACTCACTTTTATGTGCCCAGTCCTTACACACCTCTAGTATTTCACCTAGAGCCTTATTTCGTTGTCTTAGTATAATAACTATTCGTTGTAAGTCTTCATATCTACGTCCCTCTTCAGATCCATTTAATAATATTTCTTCTATGCACTTAGGAACACTAGTGTTCTTTAAAGTATAGTTTATCTGTTTGTCTTTAGAACTAGATTCTCCAGTATCACAATTTTTTCTGTAGAGGAATTCAATGTCGTAAGGTCTAAACAATTTTCCATGTCTATCGTCACAAGTGACCAACTTAACTTTATGTGGCTTTTCATCTTTAATATTATTTGTATAAGGTATCCGAAGAAGCTGAGTACTTTTTATAGCATTTAAATCAGCTTTGAGTTTATCGGCTAATGCTACCTGGACTTCTTGCACCATTTTTAATTTATCAGTTTTATTAATACATATATAAACATGATATCCATGACCACTATCAACTAGCGCATGATAATAAAGTTTATTTTCTCTAAACTTATTTAATATGTCCTTATGATCAAAGTCTTCTCCAGGCTTTTTATCAAAATCAAAACCTAAAAAATATCTATATTTTAAATGTTCTTCAGTTCCAGACTCCCCATCTGTAGTAGATAATTCAAAATACATGTTATTCCAGGTAAAGATTTTATTAGTACTATGGTCTACTAATTCGTCAATGTCATCGAAGAATGACACTCTAGTTTTAACCTCTTCATCATTACTGGGTTTATTACATTGGAATACTCTTATATACTCATTAGTTCCAATGCCTCTATATAATAGTTTATAGAATTTTTTTAATTTGTATTTATTATCTAAAATGTCATATTTTTTTACATCTTCCATGGTTTATACCTCGCTTTATAAATTAAGAATAAAATTCTAGTTAACCACTTGCTATATAAAATAATATGACCTATAATACTACTAAGGGTTTATACCAAACTTTATATTCCAGGGAGTAGTTCCAATACTTCTTGGACAGATACTATCATAACCTAAGTAGAGGTAATATGATAGTATTTTTTATTTAAGCTACTTACGTCGTAAACATATAATGAAGAAGCTAATGAATCGCTAACATATACAAAAATGAACCTAAATTTTCGCACAGCGAACATATATTCGAGGTAGACCCTCTCCAGTTAATAAAAAAGGAACCTGAAGAGGTTCCGATTCTAAGTCTAGTTATCAAAGACTTCTTTTATTTGATCCTTGTTATACTCGAGTATCCAATTCTCATATTTTGTATATGTTTTTTGAAGAGGTGTTACATGAGGGGCTACTAAGTCTAAACCCCTATCATCGTATAAATGATAAACAACTCCATTACTCTTATTTATAAAATAAAAGCTTCCGGCATATATACGTTTATCCTCTTCACTAATAATATTTCTAAGTATCATAGATACCTTTACATCTTTAATCTTGCAAGATACGCTATATCTATACATTTCAGCATCTTTATAATATAACCTTTCAATCTTAAACTTTTTATTATAAGAGTATAGCAACTTTTCGATATTTTTTAATACTCTTTTGTGGTTAACATACCAATAGTCTACCACAAAATAAATATCATCCTCAGGCTGAAGCACCTCTGAAAATATACTAGCTGCACGTTCAAAAGCTTCTTTCTGATACTTAAGCAAATTATCTTCACTAGGACTCCCTATTTCAAATCTTATCCCTACGTCATTGTTGTAAAACATAGGAGATTCTAGCACATCTGTTCTATTATAGTTCTTCAATAAAAAACTAAGCAATGTCATACGTTTCTCCTTTCTATGAATGGTATATCTCTGCTATTCTATCCTCAAGCTCCTGTTTGGAAAAGTATCTATTAGCTATGCATAGTTCTTTTATGTCTTCTTCAGGATCCCTTAAGTTGCTTATAGCTTCGAGTACTATATACTCTTCGTGCATCTTATCTAAAATAGCCTCAATAAGATTCCTGTGCGCTACAGCCTCCGATTTATACTCCCTAAATAAATCACTTATAGCCACAGCCACCATAGCTTCTGTGCGTTTTCCCATGGACCTTATTATCTCTACAACTTTCCAGGTATACATATTTCCATTTAGCTTAAGAACAGTACCTTCTGAAATAGCAGCAGGTATTTTTATGAATAAAGGTGCTTTTGCAAGTGACTTCTTAGCTAAAGGACCTGGTTTAATTTCATTCGAGGTACCGTTCATATACTTATCAGCTTCTTCTTTTGGAATTAATAAACTAGGAGCATAAGCCTTTTTAAAGATCCTAACACTATACTCAAATCCATTATCCTCTTCATATATCATTCCATGTCTCCCTGGAATGAGCTTAAACGCAAAAACAGTAGTATCACCAATTTTATCTACAATATAAACTTTATCGTCTTCTTTAAGATAACTTCCAGGCTTTATACTGCTAGAATCTGAACCATTATAATAACTTATATTTAATTCAAGCTTATTATCCGTTACATCCACATTCTCGTCCTTACATTCCTCTTCAATCTTATTACAGGTATTATTTATCGTCTCATTTTTCTCAAGCTTAGAATCGATGCTAGAGGCATCCTGAAGAGGCTCTTTATTTTCTTCAGTATCCCGTGGATCGATTATATCTAGTCCGTTTTTTGTGCTATTTAGCTTAATATCCATAGCTTCCATTACTTCCTTCACCTTGTCTTCAGCTATTAACCTATGAGATATACTCCCCTCTGAAAAGAAACCTTCATGCTTCCAGAGGTTATCTCCAGTATACTTAGAACAATGATATCTGTTAAACTTGCCACCTTGATAACTGTCAACTTTAAGAAGCTTATCCTCTCCATACACAAAGCATCTACCTATATATTTATCACAGTCACCTTCGTCCTCCATTGGTTCTAATGAAGCTTTGCTCTTTGTCTCTACATTTCTCATATCAATACTCTTCATGATTTCAGCTGCATCTTCTTTAGTCACATAATTATTCTGTACACCAACTAGAGTTAATCTACTAGCATTTTCTTTCCAGTTATCATTTCCTAAATATAGATCCGAATCAAGTCTTGGATTTCTTACCTTGTAGAGGTTCTTAGAAGCTTTAAAATAAATATACTCTCCAGCAAAAAAAGATGCAGGTTTATCAACTTTGTTATCGAACTTTTCTTCAATTGTCTTTTTAAAAACACAGGCTCTTTCCATAGAAATGTAGTCTGCTGCTCTAAACTCAGCATGACGAATGTTATCAAAATTCCATAATCTTGAGCTTGGGTCATATACCATCCAAGGTGTTTCAGTTGTATTCTTTGTATCCTTTTTATAAAGCTTTGAGTCCTTAAAAACATAAACATTTGAGATATTATTCATAGTTTTTCAATCCTTCCTATTATAGGAACCTAAACATTGTAACTATATAAGAGCATAAACCTGCAAGTACTAAATACATACCATATAACTTGGCCTTTTCTTTTCTCATGCTTTGGCTTTCAGCTGCTGCATAAGCAAATGAACAGATCCCAAGTATAAAAGACATAATAGGTGGTAATATAAAGACTCCAATGATACCTATTACCCATTTCATAATATCAATTTCAATTTTTGGTTTTTTATCTTCTGACATATCTTTTTTACCTCACTATCTAGTTTTTTATTATACAATATAATATTCAGATGCTCTTAATAATATACAAGTTATCCAGGTATTCCTGTTAAAATATACGTCTATACTATTAAAAAAGTGGATATGACTCAAATTATTAAATCACATCCACTTAGAAGCTTATTACTGTGCAGCGTCTATTAAATTTCTTACGGAATCATAATCATATTGCAAACTATACATATCTAGGTTACTTAGTGCCTCTAGAAGTTCATCATATATCTCTTCATTATCCTCTTCATCTTCACATTTCCATGTAGGTATCCATTCAACACATAGGATCTGAATAAATTCTCCTATATCGTCATAGTCCAGTAACCCTTTTAAAAGCTTTCTGCCTACATCACGTTTAAAGTCCTTAGAAATTTCAACAAGTTTTTGTAATTGATCCATACACTATCACTCCTTAAACTTAAATATTTTTTATGTACATGAAGAGGCTTATACCTCTTCACTCGTAGCAAACATCCTCATAAATATAATCTTCAACGTACTTGTAAAAGTCCTGATCTTCGTCATCATTTAAATACCTGCTACCTATTTCTTTAAGATAAACAGCTTCAAAAGTCTCTAAGTGCATATCTAAAAGTCTATCTTCATCCTCACGCTGCACCAATAAATTATACATTGTATCATATAACGCATTAATTTCAGAATCTGTTAGAAACAACCTGTCATCAGCTATTTCAATATCATAAAAATCGATATCTTCATTGTATATATCAGCTGTGTCTTCTTCAATACCTTCTATATGCTTAGTAATATGAAATTTTATACCATGTACCTCCATATTTGTGCTTTCATCATCCTGGAGCTTTTTCATCTCGTATGCTAATTGTCTTCTAGTTCTAAGAACTGCATCTGAATTGTCCAAAATAAACATTTCCATTTTATAATAAGGTACATGACTTAATTCCATAACAACATCTCCTTAAACTTAAATATTTTTTATGTACATGAAGAGGACTTAGCTCCTCTTCATTCTGTTAATTCTCTAATAACCTAAATACCGCTGTTTTTTTATCAAAGGTTTTATCCTGGTCTATTCTAATAAATTTAATCCTTCTCTTCGGGATTGTGCCACTATATACATTGTTTAAGCAAGTAAAATAGCTGTCTATAATTGGGTCATATTCTAACTTGTCAAAAAATAAAGTAATATCTCTACCTATATGGATCAATTTTTCATATTTCATATTAACATCTCCTTCAAACTAATTCTTAATTTAATTATACTATACTCCTAAATAATCACGTAGTCAATAGCTAAATAATAGAGAAGTGATTAAACTTCTCCTGGTATTACTCCTCGGAAAAACTTTCGAAGCACCCTAATGCACTTAGTGCTAACCCTGATACTGTAGTCTGCGATAACTTTTGTGCAATTAAACTGATAGCTAATTGTGATACTTTTTTGCTCTGTTCTGAACCTTCTTCGCCTTGACATTTACTAAGAGAAGCTAAAATAACCTCAATATCCTCTTCAGTTATAAATAATTTAATTTTTTTCATAATAATCTCTCCTTAAATATATTTTTAGTATGTACTGGAGAGGAACTTTGTTTCCTCTTCATCAAGGATCTATATGTTATCTAGCTGTTCCGAAAAATTCGTATATTCCTATAGATATATCCTTATCTGTTGGGACTTTAAGATTCTTTGTTGCATCGTCCCAAACATCCTTAGCTATCATATGTGCAGCTAAAGAAAATCCTTTTTTTACCCCAAGAGACTTTTTGATTGTTTTTTCTACAGTTCCTTCTAAATGATCATAGCTTTTATACTGTTTATTCATTACGTTCGCTCCTTTTCAATATTTCCTCTTCGAGTTCTGGGAAGAATAATTCTACAAGTTCTTCTTGATAATCTTCTAAATATTCTAGCTTTACTGGTATTTGTCCATTGACTATGTCACTTACAACGTAAAAGAACTCTTTGCCAAACTCCTCTGCATCTTGGTCTGTGTTATAATACCATTCATGAAACTGAGATATTAATTCAAACTTTTTAGTTTCAGTCATATCATACTTTATAGATTTTAATGTCATATTAACCCTCTCCTTTATTTAATTTTAGGTCTTTTTTTATCCGTTGCATTTTTTACAAATACAATGCTTATCACTTGTACCAACACATATGCTAAGAATAACTTCAAAATTTTACCTCCTAAACTAAATTATTTCTAAGACCTACGGAGAACTTATTCTCCATAACGCACTAAGCTTAACTACTATTTATACTCGCTTAGTCGAGTTCTATGCTATAATCAAATCTTTCCTTTAATAAGTCTTCACTAACTTCTTCTATAGCTCCTAAGTCACCTTGATAATAATTATTCTCATGTAAGTATAAAATTCCATCTTCTGTTTTATACAAATCATACTGATGTGTAGGACTAAAATTATATCCGTCTATTTGGCTTTCTATTTTTACTAAATCGATTATTTCATCATCAATATCCACTTGCTTTGTATTATGACCGTCCCAGTACTCTAAAAATGTCATTTCTTCATAACTTAAAATTCCTTCTGATTCAGAATAAGAATCCTCATATGAGTTATACCAATACTTATAATCAGCTATCCAAGTCTTAGCGGTTTCATCTGTAATATTGTTTTCATTTGGAAGTAGCATATAATCATATCCATTTTCTGCTAAATAATCATGAAAGAAATAGGGTGTGTCATATTCTGCTTTTTCTACTAAATAGGCTTCAAATACTTCTTTAGGAGCATCTGATAATAAATCACATTGATTGTCACCAAAGCATATACCATGTTGAATAATGCCCTCTGATACTATTAATTGTTTTTCATCTCCATACTTTTCTTGTACTAATTTCATGTTAATACATCTCCTTCTAAACTAAATTCTTTTATGTGTATATTGTAAACTATGTTGTGGACGTATATCGTCCACAACTATGTACTGGAGAGGAAATTAATTCCTTCTCCATATGAAACTACTTGCATATTCTTATTGGTAATATTAGATCCAAACCATCAACTTCTTCACTTGTGCAAGTCATAGGACTTATAGGGCTAACTAACTTACATACAACCTTTTCATTAAAATGCTTTAACATATCATAAATAAACTTTTGATTAAATGCTATTGATAATTCTCCATCCGAAGATGCTTTTTCTAGGTTTATAGTAACACTATTCTTTTGTCCAAGACTGTTTAATTCTACTTTTTCTGTACTGATACCAAACTTTACAAGTGAATCTTTAATTTCTGAAAGTGACATTAAGAATTCTATTTCTTCTTTCAGTTCCTTTTGGTTAAATTCTGCTTTAACTTTAAATTCTCGTGGTATTATAGACTCATACTTTATAAATGCACCTTCTAATAAATCACTGGTAATAGTTAGTTTATCTATTTGTATTCTACATTGCTTTTCATTGAACGCTATTGATGTGCTTGAATCTTTTTTAAGTAACGAACTTATATTATTTAGAATACTTGAATGAAGTGTGTAAGAATTCTCTAAGTTCATATTGTTAAATTCTCTTACCGCAAGTCTATAACCATCTAGGCAGCAAACTTTATTTCCTTTAAAATTTACTCCTTGTAATATAGGTTTTGTTTCATCTTGTGCCGCATAATCAGTAACTTGAAGAAGTACTTTCATTTTCTCACTTGACATAGGAAATTGCTCAATAGACTCGAAGTTTAATAAATCAGTATTAAACTTATATGAACCTATTAAACAGTCTATGTTTCGTTTTGTGGTAACTAATCTTATATGGTCCTCGTCACCAGATAATACGTCTATATATCCTTCTTTTATCTTAGTTATAGCCTTAAGCGAAGTGTCCATAAGCTCATAGTTATGAGCATTACTTTCTACTTCTCCATCTAGTCTATAAGTGATAACCTCATTTAAATCGTTTAAACATGTTTTAGTCAAATAAATATTATGCCCTTCATTTACTAAATTAATAAAATATTCTTTAGACTTAAATTTTCCTAATTCTTTGATTCCTTCTTGAAATGATTTAACATTAATTTTTAACATATATCCTCTTCTCCTTTTAAATTAAATTCTTACCACCTAGAATATGTTATCACAACATATCCTAACGCTTGCAGCCTAAGGTACTATTTACAGTAGCTGCAACTACTCTTCTTCATCCTCTTCATTTTCTTCTTCCTCTTCCTTTAGTTCATCCTCTAAGTTTCTCTTTAGGTCTGATAATGTACATTCTAAACTTGAAGAAGTAACGTCCTTTAAATTTCCATAACCATCTATTTCATAATAATCATCATTAAGATAATTAACATCAGACAAGCAGCAAGCAACACCCTGCCATCCACCACTTTCAAGTCTAGCTCTAACAAAATCATCCATCATCTCAGTATCGATAAACTTGTCAGCTGTTTCCTCTTGACCATATTCGTTAGCAATGTCTTTCATACTAGATATTGCTTTGCAAAAATTACCTCTGTTAATATAACCTTCAATTTCCTCAAAATCTTCTTTTAAACTCATTTTAATACATCTCCCTTAAATTAAATTCTTGTTTAGTCTTATGACTACATGAAGAGGATCTATATATACCTCTTCAACGCTCAAGGCCTAAGTTCTATTTATACACGCTCAAACGTGTTTTGAAAAAGAGAACACTTTACCAATTTTGGATCTATATTTCTGCTGGATTGAAATTAAATACTTGCTCCATTATCACTATTATTTCTCTTAAAGCACCTTCGTCATTTACAAATACTTCTTCATCGATTTCATTACTATACTTTATAAATTCTTTAAAGTCCCACATGTTTTTAGGTATTTGTTTACCGTTTAGAATGCTAACAATTAATTCTCCACAATACTTACAAGTCCAAGTAAAATAAATATAATCAGCTTCAAGTTCTAATTCTAAGCTATGCTTATATTCTCCATCAGCTTTAATAAGCATGTTAGTTGTAACATCACAGTCTATATAGTCTATATCGATAAAAACACCTTTAGAAATTATTGTAGCACTTTTTTCTATAGTCTCCATAGCATATCTTCTCCTTTTAAATTAAATTCTTACACCTAGAGAAGCTTTAGCTTCTCTAACGCTCAAGGCTTAAGTTCTATTTATACTCGCCTTGACGAGTTTTAGTATAAGTTAATCTCATAATGGTTACTTAAATACTCTCGTATATTGCTAAGTTCATGATGATATTTCTCACAAAGTTCTTGTTGATTCATCTCTTCCTCTAGTAATTCTTTTTCTAGTTTCCTAGCGTGTTCAGCCTCCTCAGTAACTTCATCGCTTAAAAAAGCTGCATTAGTACCAATTGCTATTACCATGTCATTTATTAATAAAAATACATCAGTTTCAACTTCTTTTTTGTATTCTGTAGAGGTTTGGTCAAGTTCAATTCCATAAGACTCCAAGAACTCAAGTGCTTCAAGTTTAGTATCAACTTTTTGACTAGTTCCAAACTCAAGTACAGAATAATAGCCTATTAAGCATATGACCTTTTCTTCATTTTCTGCGGTATTATCAATATCATAGCTACTATAGACTTCATCCCATTTAATCCAATCATCAGTCAAGTTAACAGAACCTTCTTCAAGCAAATATCCATATTCTCCACATGAATCAGTTAAATTATTAATTTTCACAAAATAATAGCAATTAGAATCAGCTTCATCTTGTTTAATCCATAAGCCCTCGTAATCCATGTAGTTTACATCACCAAAATTAATATATTTACTCATAATATCCTTCTCCTTTTAAATTAAATTCTTACACCCAGAGAAGCTTTAGCTTCTCTAACGCTCAAGGCTTAAGTTCTATTTATACTCGCCTTGACGAGTTCTAACGTAAATAACTGTAGTATCTTTTTAAGTCTGAATATTCCTTCTGCAATGCATCTATGTCAAGGCTTTGAAGCCTAGTTATATATTTATCATATAATTCTAGAGATTCGCCACCAAAATTTTCTTCTTTCCATTGTGGTATATAAGTATCTATTAACATAGTTATAAAATCAGCTATATTATTATAATAATCAAAAACCTCTGTAAATAAGTCTCCTTTAAAGTCGTATTCCCAATCTTTACATATCTGAACTATCTTTTCCATTTCATACATAGAAAGCATCTCCTTTAAATTAAATTCTTACATCTAAGAGGAGTAATCCTCTTAACGCTTTGAGCCTAAGTTCTATTTATAGTCGCTCAAACGACTTGTTAACCTCTGTTATAAACCCCATTTTTAACTCTTCTTTTTAGTTCTGTTATTGTTTCCTTTAGAGTCTTTAAGTCTATAACGTGTTTATAACTTCCCTCGGTTGGATATGTTACTGTATAATTCATTTTAGCACCTATAACTTTATATTCGATTATTCCATGAGTTTCGGCATAGATTAAAGCTTTAAGTTTCCAATCTGTTTTCATGATATCCTCTCCTTTTAAACTAAATTCTTACACCTAGAAGGTATCTCACGACACGTTCTAACTCACTAAGCTTAAGTACTATTTTAAGTCGCTTAGTCGACCTCTTCGTATTCTTCTTCATCGTCTTCAAGTTCACCCACACTATACTCTTCAATCATATTACTAATAGATGTCATAGTCCATTCATATCCAAACCACGCTAAATTATTTGAGTTAAATTCTCTATTTCCTAAAGGAAATTCACCAATTTCATTTTTATAATTTTCTACTAATTCAAGAATTTCAGCATGATAGTTTACGAAAAATTTATCGGTATCACAGTAATAAATAAGACTTGTAACCATACCACTAGCACAACCACCATACATAACGTCATTAATATATGTTATTGGACTATCTTGACTTAAAATATCATCTACCACATAGTTAATTAATTCACTAGCATTATTTTCTTGGTATTCTCTTAATAATTTTTCGATTTTTGACATAACGAAAACATCCCCTTTAAATTTAATTCTTATTACTCACAATGTGAGTTTATACAAGTATACTCATAATTTTATCGAAAACTAATATACTTGTATAAACTCACTATACTGCAAATACAGCATAATGAATTTATAAAGAATTTAATTTAATTTAAAAGATTTTAGTTTCAATTTAAACTCTATAAGGTTCAACACCTTATTTCTAAAATCTTATTAAATTTTCAAAGAACTTTTTAACTTTGTCTACTCTTTTATTATATTCCCATTTTACCACGTTGTCAATAACTTTTTTAACTTTTTAAAAAATTATTTTTTGTGGTTTATTCCTTTGTTGTTGTTGTCGTTCCCTTAGTTGTTAATAACAGTATAGTCCTATTTTAACCCGTAGTCAATAGGTTTTTAAAAAATAATTAGAAATATTTTCAAATATTTTTTATGTATATATTAGACGTTTTAAGGGCATAATATACCTAGACGATAAAACATACATTAAACTATATATAATTCAATGTAGAGGCTATGTGGTAGTATAGAATCGATTTTAGCGTTATTATATAGACTAGTAGTATATACTTGTATTTGTTTATTTTAAATTCTATATAGCCATACATCCCTTACAATCCATTTTAAATTAAATAGATAACTATTATATTAAGATTTATATTTAACTCTTTAAATCGTCTATATTAAATTTGTATTCTATGCAAATATAATTTTAACGTTCATGAAATGAACAACAACTTGGATCTAAGATTTTTTCGTTCATGAAATGAACATTAATTAATACTCTATAATATTGTTTTTAATAATGCACAATATGGTATTAAATACCGCATAAAAAAATCCCCAGTAAATTTTTGTTCATTTCATGAACACTTAAGCAGCAAAACATAAAATACTAACATTTGACATATCGACAGCATACCCCACACCGCCCTAATTTTGTCGAATAAAATTGGGTCCCATACAGGTCTCGTGTATTGGTAGCTCGCATGTCTTATTTAAGTAACTTTCCAAATATATCCTCAAACTTTTAGTTTATAAACCAACCAAAGCACCATCAGCACCACTTCGCACCGCATATACCCACCCTCCCCAAAAAGCACCATAAATAATAATTTAAGCACCAATAACACTAAAAGAATTACTTTTTTTTCTTAGCACCATAACCACTATAACCACCCCCGGCTAAAATTACCCACTTAAAATAAGAAGTATTAATATGTGCATTAATACTTCTTATTTTTTTTTTGGATTTAGATTTCCTTTACGCTTGCTAAATACTCCAGTATTATCTTTTCTCTTTCTTTTGAATAATACTTAAATGTAGAATACCATTTGAAAAACTCCTTATTTTGTTTACTACTATTACAATGTATGCAAGAAGGTATAATATTACTAGCAACAAGATTTCCTTTGCTAGCAAGTGGTACGAAATGGTCTATTTGTAGAGGAAGTTCTCTGCCGCAATAAGCACATTTATTATTGAAATACTCTTTTGAGTTTTCCCATTGTTTTAAAGTCAATGTAGCCTCTGTACCAGTTTTTCTAGCTACGTTTCTTTGTTTTTGAAATAATCTTATGTCTTTATGCTCCTTATTGTACTGTTTACGATATTTTGTTATTTGTGCTTTATGGCTTTCTCGATATATTTTTCGTTGAACAAGAAGTTTTTCTTTTCTTTGTATCTCTTGTTCTTCCTGTGTATATTTATTTCGTGTAAGAGTCTCTTCTCTATTTTTATGATAACTTTTCATATAGTTTTCAAGTTCTTCTTTATGAAGTTCTTTAAATTTAGTGTAATATCCTTTAAGTTTTTCTTTATTTTCTAATCTGTAGTTTTTCATGTATTGTTTTCTTTGAGTTGCTACGCAATGTTTACATTGGCTTCTAAACCCACAAGCATACTGTTTATCTTTAAAAAAATAGTTAGTTGTCATAGGTAAAACTTTCTTACATGTACTACACGTTTTATAATTCACTCGAATCACCTTATTTACTTATTTCTTTTTAGCAAATCAATAATATACTCTGATACCCCTTTATACCCTAAAGTAATAGCCTGTATTTTAGCTTGTTTTTTTAGATCCGTAGGAAGTCTTAATTGTAGTCTATCATTGTTTTTTTCTTTTATTTTATTAGTCATTTTATCATCTCCTTGTTTTAATTGTACACCTATAACTTAAAGAAGTCAATATTTATTCTTGCTCATTCTTTTTAACGCAAAAAAAAAATAGAGAGCGTAATAGCCCCCTATTTGAACTTCGGTTAACCCAAAGGATATAATGCAAAACCCTTAGTAATACTAGTGTAGCTTACGTTTGTAGTATTGCCAGAATTAACAGTATTTCCGGAGTTTATATTTGTGCTAGTAGTTACTGTTTTGCTAATACTAGTTGAGTTACCAGAATTACTAGTATTTCCGGAATTTAATGTATTATTTGAGTTGATTGTTTTTGCTATATTGGTTGCAATTGAAGATGAAATTGAAGTTGTAGTCACTACTTGAACCTTGCTAACCGAAACTGATGGAGAAGAAACTTTCTCTGCAGCGAATACTGGAGTAACAGATAACAAAGTTGCAGCAATTGTAGCACTTGAAAGTAACATTCCTAATTTTTTATTCATAATTTAATCTCTCCCTTTAATTTGATTTTTTATTTACACTTATATATACTACTTACATTCTAAAAAGATTACACATTTTTAAATATTTTTCCAAGTATTCTCGAACAAACCTAAATACGAAGGATAAACTAAATTAACGGAACATGTTGTCCACATAGTGACCTCTATGACCATCTATACTATTACTAAAATAACACCAAACTCCATTAATCCTTTGCCACCCTGTAAGCATAGCACCAGTAGAATCTAAGTAATACTTATAGCCATCAGAGTCAGTAAACCACCCTACTTGATATGTTCCGTCAGGCTTAATATAGTACCAATTCATATTATTAAGAGCCCAACCTGTATAAGCTTTTGTTGTAGCAGTTGCTTTACTACCATTTGCGACGTTGCTTGATGATCCTCCAGGACTACTATGATGCGAAGATGAAGAAGAATACTTATATACTACTGTAGCTGCTGAACCTGTTGTAGTTGTAGGTGTGTACACTACTGTTTCAGTTCCATCTTGGTTTACTTCAACAAAATGTCCATCTTTATACTTTAGTGTAGATCCTGTACCTGTGTAATTATTAGTTGTTGTACCTGTGTAATTATTGGTCGTATTATTATTAGTTACATTATTCGTTGTATTATTATTAATTACATTAGTAGTATTGTTAGAATTTACTGTGTTATTTGAATCAACGTTTGTTATACTGGTGTTATTAGAATCCTTACTTATTGTTGTAGTATTTCCTGAGTCAATTGTGTTCCCAGAATCTATGGTATTGTTTGAGTCAATTACATTTGTATTTGTACTAGTGATGTTACTAGTAACTTGAACCGCTTGCGGTGTAGTAGTATGAGGATCACTTTCAGCAGCAAAAACTGGTGTAACCCCTAGTATGGAAAATGTAGCAATAGATATAATTAGCATTTTTATTTTTTTATTCACAAATATTCTCCCTTTAACTTTAATTTTTACCATGCTTTAATATACTGTTACCTTTTTAAAAAAATTACACTTTTTATAAAAAAATTTTAAGTTTCCTCAAGTATACGTGAGGAAATCTATAATTCAAATAAACTGTTAACTAAAAAAGAGCACTAAGTGCTCCAATTATTTTGCTGTTTTATAATTTTGAATAATCTCAGGTCCGCTTAATGATCTATTATACTGTAAGACTCTTTTGACCACACCATTTAGCATATTTCCATAGACTGTATTTAAAGACGCACCCAATGCTAAATTCGCTGCAGACTGATATAACGACCCAGATATACTATTAGTTGTACTATTTGTTATCCCATTTATAACTAGATATAAATTGCCTTTTTCTCTTTTGAGAACAATATCATACCATATTCCTGTGCTAATAGTAACAGGAAAAGAACACGAAACAGAAGTAGATCCATCAGTAGTATACGTGAATATAAACGAGTAAGTTGAACCGTTGTAGTAAAATATATATTCACTGTTAACGCTCATAGCTGTTCTTCTACTGGACAACATTTGATTTGTTGTTGGCAATGCATTAAATTTGCATACAAAGTCTAGAGTAAAGTTATTACCTAAAAGAGATAGGGACGAACCAGTACTAGGGATAGTGAACAAATCATCGATTCCATCGAATACAACTCCGCCATTATTATCACTTCCACTAGAAGTTGTATAATTAAAGCTGTTAGCCGTAGCATTATTATTTTGGCCGCTTTTATCATTCCACACCGTTGACGGTGGACTATTGGTAAAAGATTTTCCATCTAGGTATAAAACTAATCCATTTATAATTATTCCTTTTCTTACAACGGAGTTATTAAGTAGCATATTCATAAAACACCTCTAGTTCAACAAATAAAATTTTAATATTAGTGTTAAGTTTTCAGATGCACTTGGTGTATAACCACTAGTTGCTACGAGTGCAAAGTACAGTTTACCATTAGCGTCTAGGGTGCATTTTCTCAATACTTCTGTTTGCATAGTTAAACTACTAGTTGTTCCATACTTTCTTGAATTACTCATAGTGTCTAAGGTTGCTACAAAGTTATTAGCTAAAGTTAATGCTGTTGGATTAAATGTTGCGTAGTCTGCAATAGCTGTAGCTGTAGAGGGATTATTTACATTGAAGAAGTCTACGTACCCAGTGAATGCTGGATTGCTACCATTGCTTGATACCAAAAAAGCCCCTGTTATCGCTAACCTTCTGCCCGCTAAAGGTAATCCCGTTCCTGCTGAAAAATCCAATGTAGGTAATACTGTTGCACCGCTCCCTAAAACTAATTGTCCTGAGGTATAAGCTGTCACAACTGCTGATCTTGTTATTGTTGTTTGTACCGTGAATGCTGGTGTTGCATCAAATACTTGATTATTTACTTTGTTTGTAACTCTTACCAATTCCATAATATTATCTCCATTCTTACTATTTTTTAGTATTATTCCATTCTCCAGACTTGAGAATCCTGGTTAAAAATATAAAAGTTATCAGTATCAACATCTCTAACATAACTAGATGATGCTAAATTTGGGTTTTGAGCTACTAATACTGCTAAGTTTGCAGTTGTAGTATCAGAAGTACTGCATGCCCAACCTTTTACTTTATAGTTATCTTCATAAATTAAATGAAACACGATATATTCCCCCTTACTGCGTTTTAATAATAATATAAGAAAATTTCTTGTTTATATTTATTTCCAATTAAAAATAGGCATCATTTAGATACCTATTTAAAGAATACTCGCAAGCTTAGTTAAGGCATATAATATATTTCCTGTGTTGAATAAGTATCCTAAGCATTTATCAACTTTTTTTCCTGTAGTAAATAATTTAAGTCCAAAGTTCTTTTTACTAAATGGGTATAAAAGTGGGACGCCTACTTTAGTGCAAGAATCCAGTAATAAATGAGATGTATATCCTAGTAGCCATGTAAGTGCCCAGTGTTCATTTATAACCTCAATAGCTATAGTAGACCCAACTAGGCAAATTAGTGTATGTGTTATACCTCTATGTTTAACTCCTGGTATTTTAATATCAATATCAGGTGCAACAGCACCAACAACTCCTAATGCACTTATTGGATCTGACCAAGCAATAAAAGGTAGAGAAACAAAAGCACCTGCTGCTATATGTGTCTTTCTAGTCATACTTTGGTTCTCCAGTCATTATTTAATTTACTATACCATTAGTATACGTAGTTAAACTGAAAAAGATACAATTTGGGAATACTTTTACTGTTATAAAAACAAAAAACCACTCCCAAAGGAGTGGATATAATCTATAAATATAAGCCATATCTATTAAGAGTAACTGTTGCTGTTGTAGATGCTATAGTAGACTTAGCCACTGTAGATATAGAAGTTATATAAGTTCCATCCTTAGCTTCAGCCATTAATTGAGAATTAGTTAATGATGTAGTACCTACTGCTGTTGCAGTATAAGTAACTGAGGTATTAGTTGAATCAGCATAGTTATAGGTAATAGTAACTGTAACTGTTTCAGATCCGAATGTACCACCAAATACTATATCAAGTCCTAGAGGTGCTATCATGCTATATCCTGTAGGCGGAGATAATACTACTGCTGTTCCATTAGTTGCAGCTGTTGCACTAGGAACTACTGCGGTAACTTTCTTATAATTCTGGTGAATTGCAAGTTTAGATGCTTTAATTGCAGCTGTTGCACTTACATACGTATCTGTTAAAAATCCAGGATCATGTTTGCCTGTTGAAGGATCATGTTCTGCATTGTACTCATCATATCTTATTGCTTGACCTGGTGCACTTGATGCTGCTTCTAGACCCATGTCCTCTTGTAATAGTGGACCTTCTAATTTCTTGTTAAATTCTTGTAATAAATTTATTGTATCACCTTTTGCTAAGTTATTTGTAGGCATTGGGAGCCCTCCTTCTATTCTTAAAATTATTTTTTGCTAAGCTAATATAACTGTTCCGTTTCCAAGGATTATAAGAACATCTGTCAAAACTATGTTTCCGATAGTCATTCCTTCTATATTTATAGTTGGAATATCCATGCCTAGTAACTCAGAATTTGGTCTTACACCCTGAATTATTTGGCTTGTATTATAATTTAGCATGTTTATAATAGCCATCTTGTCTTCTAGAAAATCTATGTTTTCTAAGTATTGCCCATTTGGTGCTAATAACCTTAATGACTCTGCACTTGATTTTGGCAAGGTAACACCCCCTTTTCTTTTAAATTACTCATTTCTAATAATATTGAGTTATAGACATTCTGAATTTTAAGATATAAAAAAGAGCGATTCACGCTCTCGTATATATATTAATTAAATTTTACTTCCTCATACCCTTGGAAATCTAAAGGAAACTTTGCAATGTCTTTTATTTCTTCTATTTTAAAAGTTCGCCATTCCAAGTACGTAGTCATTTTTCCACATCTGCTTTGTCCAACTTCTAAAACTAAAGTTTTAGTCCCAACCTTATAAATAATGCCGGAAATAACTTTATCTCCAATGAGCCTAAGTATTACTTTCTCGTTCTTTCTAGCTTCAATCCAGGTACCTGTATGTGATTGCCATCCACTTAGATAATGCTCAGTAGACGAATTTAGCATCATTTAACCCTCTCTAATCTTGGTATTTTATCAATGGTAAATCCTTCAATACTAAGTATTAAAAAGGAATCTCTAAATTCATCAATTATTTTCCAATAACTTCCCATATGTTTAACTCTATCCCCTTTTTTCATAATACACACTCCCCATATTAATTAAATTGTTACAATTTCGTTATTAACTGTGACATAGCTTTCTGACTTAATTGGCCCATTATACATGCCTTGAATATTTACAGATCCATCTGCAATAACCGTTCCATTAACCTCTCCAGTTATATATACATTTCCGTCACAAGAGAACCTAGAAGTTACATCTCCATTTATTACTACATTTCCAGAGAATGAGAGGTCGTGTATATTCCCTTCTATAATAAGTTCATTTTCACCTATTTTTATTTTAAGTTTTTTAGATTCTTTGAAATATTCTTCAAAACTTGTCATTAGTTCATCAATCCTTTGCTGCAATTTGTATTAGTAGTCTTTGCAGAACTTGCGAGCATTATACATTATTCTTTATCTATTTATCTTTTTTATTGCTTCTTCATAAGTAATTGAGAATTCATGAAGAGGCTCTTTATTGTGCCTTGCTGATGCTATCATGTCTTTTGTTCTCTCTACAATTGCTCCGACCTTCTCTTTTATTTCTTTATCCATAATAAACACAATAACATCAGCATCCCCTGCATTTTCTAAGAGCATTTTATTTTCCTTTGCTGAATATATACAAAGTTGTTTATCTGGCTGTTCTAGTATCTGAATCATATTTTCACCTTCTTAATCTTGATAAGTTTGATCACTGCGTCTCTACTTGTAAAAAAGAGTTATTATTTAAAATTATTTAGCTAGTCCACTTAGACATTTTCAGTTATTAATTCCTTTTTAATTAATAACTTTTCAAATCTTTTTTCTGCATTTCTAATATAAGAACATGTTAAGCTTACTTCTTTGCCTAGTTCCTTCGCTATTTCTGAAGTGCGTTTCTGCTCCCGGTATTTCATTGTGAGTATTTTTTGATCCAGTTCTTTTAATTCTGGAATGAACTCAATATACTTTTCGTATAAATTACTATAAAAAATTATAGGTTTAATCTTTGTTTTAATTCCTTCAGAAGCTTTTTTAATCTTTTTAGCTATAGCCTGAAGTATAGATCCAACGTGAACGCTGTTTAAGTTTAGTTCTTCAGATATTTCCTTGAGCATCTTTTTTTCTTCTAATCTCAGTCTCAGCACTGTTTTTTCTTTTGGAGTAAGTAGATATAAATAATCATTGTAGTTACTAGGAATATCTTTTACGCTTCCATATGCTTTTTCTGTTTTCTTCAATTCCTGTTTTTTGTAATAGTTAGGATCTGTTATCATTTCATGGAGCACTTTTAATGCTTTAGTTCTAATTCTAACTACTGAATTATAAGCTAAGTGCAGCTCCTTACTTATATCCTCTATGCTTTTTTGTTCATAATAGCAACTTATAATAACAGTTCTGCTTGTTTCAGATAGGAGCTCAAGTGCTTTTTTGAGGTCCGAGGAAGTTTCAGCTAGAAACAGGTTATCGATAATGCTATTTTCTACATTGACGTTTGTATCTTGAAGCTGCTCCGATATCGGAATATTAGTTTCTTCATCGTGCCTACACGATATATTAACCATTATGCCGTCAAGAAACCCTTCCCTTTGTCTCCTTTTTTGTTTTTTATAAGTTTGACTAATTTGATAAGATATATACTTATATAAAGCAGTAGAGAACATTACTTGTTTATCAAAGGAATAACTTTTAATTATCCTTGCTACTGCGAAATTTATTTCACTCATTATTTCTTCTTTTGACATGTTAAAGCATGATAGCTTATTCATGTTTTGATTATATAGGTAATAAACTAAGTTCTGAACCTGGTCGTATAGCCTGTTCAGATAGTAGCTATCCTTAGTTTCTCTGTATAATCTTAGCAACTCTTCATTCGATAACGTGTTATCTTCTACAGACTTTTTCACACCGTTGCCTCCTTTACCTCTATACTTCTATATAAGGAAAGATATATGATACTATTGAGCTCACTCCACTTAGACGCAAAAAAGACCGGAAATTATTTCCAGTCTATAATATCGTTCGGAGTACAATTTAAATATCTGCAAATTTTTTCCAAATTCTTGAACTGCATTCCTTTTGTTCTATTTTTAAGTATATCATACAACGTGCTATGGTTTAACCCTGCTCCCATTTCAAGTCTGTATGCAGTTATACCTTTGAAGTCTAAATACTCTTGTAATCGGTATCTCATAAAATCACCTCTAGGTATAGAATACACCACCTATTGCTTTTTTTCAATATGTATGGTAAGCTGTACGTATGAAATATTTAGTTGAGGTGATTTGTAGAATGAGACATGCTGGAGGTTTTGGCGAAGAAAATAATTGTTATAGACATGGTATGCACGGTACAAAGTTTTATAATACGTGGTTAGGCATAAAGAAGAGAGTAAACGCAAAAAAGGATAAAAGGCCTAAAGACTACGAAAACTATGTGGTAAGAGGAATTAAACTATGCGATCGATGGCAGGATTTCCTAAAGTTTAAAGAGGATCTATACTCTAGTTATTTAGAAGCAGCTGAAATATATGGGGAAAAGAATATATCTATAGATAGATGCAATAACGACAAGGGATACGAAATTGGAAATATTAGGTGGGTTACTGCAAAAGTACAAAATATAAATAAAAGAGATAATCATTATATAGAATTAAATGGTGTTACAAAAACATTAGTCGAATGGTGTGAATACTACAACGTTTCTTTTCAAGTTGTTTCTGATAGAATAGGAAAACTAGGATGGAATATAAAGGATGCTTTAGAAACTGATACAAAGGAATTGGAATTGTATGAATATAAAGGTAAAAAGTATACATGTGCAGAATTATCAAAAGAATTTAATATTGATGCTCGAACTTTGTATGGCAGGTTACATACCTCTAATTGGTCAGTAGTTAAATCAGTAGAAACTCCTGTTACTTCTTTTGACAGAAATATAGAAATTACTTTAGGCGGTCAAACTAAAAGTTTAGTTGAATTCTGTAAAGAGTATAAAATAAATTATTCTACATTTCTTTCTAGGCTGGATAATGGAATGTCTTATGAAGAAGCTTTAAAATCTCCTGTAAAGACAGAGATGACTGCTACTATAGATGATAAAACTCAAACTATAAAAGACTGGTGCAAAGAACTAAATGTAAACTATGGAACAGTCTTGACTAGAATAAAGCATGGAATGTCACATGAAGATGCCTTATTAAGTCCAAAAGGCACTCCGTTGCCCATACCTAAAAAACGAAAATAAAGTAAGAATGATTCCTCCTTCCTATATTACTAGTAGAAAGGAGGATTTTTTATGATTGATTCTTTTGATTCAGAACAGCAATATCAAGATTTGCTAAAGGAAATAAATTCTTCAAAGTCTTTGCTGCAAAATTCTGATTTAAGCGTTATTGAACAAGCATATATAAAAAAATTTCCAAGTCTTTGGGCGCTTAAATATAAGTCTATAAAAAATAAACCTACTGTATTTAATAGTAAGCATAACAAATATGCTAGAAGACCATGGCAAGTTGCTATCCTTGATGATCCTCATAATAATATTGTTGTACAGAAATCAAGGCAGCTTGGCCTAAGCGAGGTGGGTCTAACCAAGGTGCTTGCGTTCCTTGATACTCACGATAATACTAAAGCTATGTATTGTTTCCCAAGAGACGCTCAAATGAAGGATTTTTCTAACACTAGAGTTTCCCCTGCGTTATCCTCTGGAAAGCACATGCAGGAAATTCTTTCAAAGCAGCAAAATTCCGTATCATTAAAAAAGATAAATACTAGCTATCTATTCATGCGTAGTGCATGGGGTAGTGCTTTAGGTGAAGGAGTAACAAACCGCTCCCTATGTTCATAAAGAGCGTAGAAAACCCTTTAAATTGCTGGCAATCTCTAAAGCTAACTAAACCATATTGCTATTTTTAAAATACGCAAGAGGTTACGAAAGTAGAAAAAATTAGTTAGATGGAATAAGGTTAAATCCTAAGTTTCATTAGTAATGAGTCTTCAGCAGGTAAGCTCCTAATAGGAGAAACTTCAACGACTAAATATACTAGTAGTCTAGTTTGCGGAGGGTACCGAATCGCTTTTATTAAAAGTAGAGGTAGTGATATAGTCTGATCTTCTATGGAAATCATAGAGAAGTTTGTAAGAGAACTATGCAAAAGTAACGATTTTGTATGAACACATTTTATATATGCGGATATTGACCTATTAGCACTGGATGAACTAGATCGTATGAACCCAACAGTAGAATTTGCGTTTCAAGAAAGTTTAAAGTCTAGTAAATGGGCACTTGTGCAGAAATGGTCTACTCCTACTATACCAGGTAGAGGTGTAAACAAATTTTACGATATTTCAGATAAACGTCAATGGTTTTGGACCTGTACGCATTGTGGAAAAAAAATACGATTAACCCTAGAAGACAACATAAAGCAAGTAAAAGGCGGCTTCGATCCGCTTGTAGATGATATTCCAGAAGACAGTTATCAGATAGTATGCCAGCATTGTGGCAAAGAATTAAATCGTATGGAAGCTGAAGGTGAATGGGTAGCAGAAAATCCGAGTAGGATTGAGACTAGAGGATATTTTATTAGTCAATTAGACGGTCCATGGATCTCCGGAACAGATATTATGCGCCGACAGAAGAACTATACATCGAAACAATTATTCTACAACTATGTTTTGGGCTTTCCTTATAGCTCTGAAGGTATGATCATAAACGATGCTGATGTTCTAGCGGCTATAAAACTTAAAGGTCCTTCATTAACTCGTACACGAGAATATAATCTTATAGTTGTTGGGATAGACTGGGGATCAGTTAACTGGATGGTTATACTAGGTATAAAGGGTAATGGTCAAATTGATTTATTAAATATTTATTGGTTTTCAGATAATCCTTTTAAGCCGTTAGAGCCTGTAATGTATATGGCTGCAATACTTAAAGCATATCAGCCAAATTTAATCGTAGCCGATGCAGGTTACGGATCTGATAGAAATAGCTATATGTATCAACAGTTTCCAAACGCTCTATACTCATGTAAATTTTTAACAGTGAAAAATTCACAATCCTCTGTTAAATTCATAAATCAATGGAATGAAGCAGGTAGAGAAATTACAGTAGATAAAACTACGGTTATGCAGAGAATGCTTCATACTATAAAAGGCCAAGGCATTAATATGTACCAAACCGATGAAAAAATAGTTATGCTTACAAAGCATCTTAAGAATGTAAGGATAATGGATATGGAAGACGAGGGGCAAATATACCAAATTTCGACAAGAATTGGACCTGATCATCTAGCATGTGCCTTAACTTACGCTTTAATAGCTAAAGATAAATTGCTTGCTTACAATACGAATAAAGATATTGGAATGGAATTCATCTAAACTCAAAATAGCAACTACTCAAATATTATTACTATACCTATTAATTAGAAGAGGTGACTTAAATGAGTAGTTGCGTCATATATAGAAAACATGAGTATTTAGTTACTAAAAACGGAAACACTAAACATTATTACTATACCATAGTTAACACCAAACTAAATACTCATGTGCATATTAATAATACCATAAAACTTTGCAAGATAATAGTACAAAAATCAATAAATGGCGATTATTCTCGATGTAGTAAGTATATGGTAGATAAGGTGGAAATTCTTCTAGGAAAAAATAAAAATTGGAATGATATGCATAAAGTTCTAGTATATAAGCATAATATTTATTGAGGTGATAAAATGGGTAAAAAAGTTCCTAATGCTCTACGGAAAGCATTATTCAAATACATAGAAAAGCCAGAAGAGGAAAGTGTAAGCGACCTATTAAAGTCTTGCTTTCCGGAGAATAACAAGTATAATAAAGGTAAGAGAACTACCATACCTAAAAGTAATGGTGAGACGAGGTGATAATACATGGCTAAGATTCAAATAAATGGTGCTGAAGACATTGTAGATGCAGAAGTATCTTTGGAAAAAGCTTTGAATATTATGAAACAAGATACTAATACAGAAAAAGAATTTGAAGAACCAATTCTACGAACTGCTGATGAAGAATTATACGATATTATAAGAATAATTCGTAAACAAATTGTAAGTGAAATAAAGAATATTATTTCAGAGTAAGGGGATGTATTAAATGAAGAAACCCAAGCTAGTTATAAATACTGATATACCTATAAATAGACTGCAAGCAAAGTCTATTGAAGAGCAATGTTTTCTAGACCTTATAGGAGAGATAGGCGAACAGAATGCTATTGACCTCGCAATGAATATCGAACCAGGAAGAGATTTTACAGAGGATCCTCTTAAGACAGCAAAGGATGTTATTTGTACTCTATATGCTAACGGAGGACAGCAAAGTGTATTAGGTCTTACATACACAGACATTGTTCCTCCACAAGCTGTTAGTCCTGAAGATAGAATTGCAGTAGACTATTAAGTAGTTAGACGAAGAATGTCTAGCTACTTATTTTATATTAAGGGGTGATTTTTTTGATTACACTTGGAAAGGTTAAACAGATCCAGGAAGTGGTTGATAAATATATTAAAGTCATGAGTTACATGGTTACAGGGGATAACAAACCTAGTAAAGAAGTTTTAGAATCTATAAACTTAAAAGAAAAAGAACCTATTATAAACTTATTTTATAAATATGGAAAAGCGGAAATGCTAGACAATATCTCGGTGAAGAGTAAAAGTACAGAGGAATTATATAAACTTATGCAACATACTGGCTTATCAGAAACTGATAAAAAAGCCTTATTATATATAAAAATTAATTCTTTAAATGCTATTGCTTCTCTCCAGGAGAATATAACAAATCAAGTTGTAAATGAAATCACAAAAGATGATATTAAAGAAGTATTTATAAAAAATATAGATGCTACAAATTCAAGTAGTATTGCAAAAAAGTTAGAGGATTTAACTAGCGATTATACTAAAAACTGGAAAAGTATAGCTCACACAGAACTTTGGAATGCTAAGATATATGGTCAGGCCGTGAGTATACTAGAAAATTCTAAAGATGGCATAGAAACTAAAGTTTATAAAAAAGTTGAGGAAAATGCATGCAAGCATTGTAAGAAACATTATCTAAATAAAGATGGTTCTCCAAAAATTTTTACGTTAAAGGAACTTATTGAAAATGGAAGCAATTACGGCAAAAAGGTTGCTGATTGGAAAGCTGTTCTAGGCACAATGCATCCTAATTGCATGTGTAGGCTTGTAGTTGCATCCAGTACTGAAATTACACCTAGTCTTGATTTAATTAAGTCAGACGATACGCTTACAAGTAGAAAAGTTGATAAAACCAAACTTAGATATGAAAAAAGAATGGTTGATAACCATGGTATTGTCCACGAGCAAGGATTTTGGGTAAAAGATAAAGAACCTTCTACAGGAAAAGATGCTAAGGCGCAAGATGATAACTCTAAAGATAATGGAAAAGTTCCGGATGCTAAGGCACAAGGTTATTCTGGCGAGCCAAAAATGGCTAATCAAAAGGCGGTAGGTGCTGGCAAAACTAATCCGGTTAATGTAAATATAGCAGGTATGAATCAACATAACGGTGCTGACATTGGTCAAGAGCCACAAACTATCCAAGTAACTCAAGGTGATAAAGACATAGAATTACCTGTAGTTCCGTTTGCAGCTTTACCGGATAAAAGAAAGAAGTACTTTGGATCTATATTAGGCTTTGACTATGGAACCGCATTATCCTTGAAATATATATATGGAAAAAAGGCTGCATTGAAATACCTTGAAGAAACAGGTTTTAATGTTCAAGTTGAGGATACTGAAAAATCATGGAATAATGCTTGGAATGAAATATCTCAGTACTTATCTATATCAAATAGTCCTAATTCGAAAAAAGATTATACTAATCAAGTATTTGACGTATTACGCAAAGAGTCAAAATGGTCAAATGAAGGAGACTACGCAAGATTAGTTAATAAAGTCACTGGAGATTTATATCCAACATTAGGTGTGTATGACTATGACAAAGATAAAGTTGTAGGTATAGTTACTCAAGTTGGAGATAAATTCTATGGAACTAACGGTGCTAACTCCTTAGACGATATCTTCTCTAGATGGCTTAGAGGAAAAGCTTCTCCATTAATACCTTTAGTTCCTGTAGACCTTAAAAAGGATCCTAAGAATGACTCTTTAGGAAATTGGTTCTTCAATGAAATAAAAGTTCAATCTGCCGATGTAGAGGATAAACACGCAAAAGAAATTCTTAAAAAGATAGTCAGAGAATTAACTGGAAAAAAAGCTGACTTGGAAGACTAAGCTATATTACTCATAGAAAGGAAGTGGAGTTTCTATGAGTATTTTTGATGTCTTTAAGAAATCAGAAGGTAATAATCTAAGGTACAGCGATACCTTTAAGTCTATAGACTTTAATTTAATAAAAAGTATGCCTGCTCAAGAACCTATAGCAACATATAGTGACCCTTTAGCATTATTAGATGCATCTGGGTATAAAGATAAACCATATTCGCTAAGCTATGATATACTTCGTAAAATGGCTGCTAAAAACTCAGTTATTGCTGCTATAATTCTAACAAGGACAAATCAAGTATCTAATTTTACAAAACCTGCTAGATTCAGTGAAGATGGCTATGGTTTTGAAATTAAACTAAGAGATCCAAAAGCTTCTCCAAATGACGAACAGAAAAAGGTAATATTAGCTTTAGAATTATTTTTAGAGAACTGTGGATTTGATGATGACATGGACAGGGATAATTTTGATACATTTATAAGGAAAATAGTTAGAGACTCATTAACCTATGATCAATTGAGTTTTGAAATAGTTCCGGATAGAAAAGGAAGACCTGCTGAGATTCTAGCAGTTGATGCTTCTACTGTAAGAGCAGCTTCGGAAAATGATAAAGATTCTGTGTATGCAGAGTACTCTAATTCTCCAGACAAAGTTAAATGGGTCCAGGTTATCGATGGCAGAATACAGTCGGTTTTTAACTCTTCTCAATTAGCTTTTGGGGTTAGAAATCCGAGAACAGATGTAGAACTTCAGCCTTATGGATTCTCAGAACTTGAGCAAATAATGCATCAAGTAACTTCGCATCTGTTTGCTGAAGAATATAATTCTAGATTTTTTAGCCAAGGTGGTACAACAAAAGGTATTATTAATCTAAAAGGTGATCCCAATCAGGTTAATAATACAACCTTTGAATCATTTAAGAGACAATGGCATGCTCAAGTAAGTGGATTAACCGGAGTAACCTATGTATGTTAAAAATATCTTAGTATATTTTTAAATAAAGCTCCCTACATTCATAAAGAGTGTAGAGTGACGGTGAAACCGTCCAAAACTCCTTTAATTGCTGGAAGTTCTTAAAGCTAACTAAGCTACAACGTAAGTATGAAACAAGACTAAGCGTGAACGCTACGAAAGTAGAAAAAATTAGTTAGATGGAATAAGGTTAAACCCTAAGTTCTGTAGTAATAGATAATCAGCAGCCAAGATTCTAATAGAATAAGGTTCAACGACTAGAGAGTAATCTCGTACCTACGAGCGTAGGGAAATGGGGAGGTACTTATAGAAATATAAGTATGTGATATAGTCTGTGCTCATGCGAGAGCATGAGAAGTTCATAAGAGAACTGTACAAAATGTAGCGATTTTGTATGAACATCTAAAAATATATACAAAGTATAAAGATAATTCGCAAACAACCATATTTTAAAATTTTATATAAAAAAGTAGGCTTTACAGCCTACACCTAACTATTACTATTTTCTAGATCTTTGACAATTAAATTATACACGTAATTACTTTTTGGTAGATTCCAAAAACATTTGTACCGCTTTATCTAATAATTTAGAAAAAGGTATGCTAGTTTCTTTTGAATAATCTTTTAATTCGTTGAATAAGTTTGTATCTATCGCACTGCCAACTGGGGTTCTATTTTTTAATTCAGTATTTCCCATACATTATCACCTCAAAAAATATTATATCATAGTAAAAAAGTCATTGCAAGTCATAAGACAACATGGTATAATAAAAATATATTAAAAGCGAGGTGAAATTAATGGGTACTATTATTAAAACAGTTAAACAGTATAGTTATGAATTAGATGAAGATACTTTGAAAGAACTACTTTTCATAGCTAATCAGTACAAGAATGTTAAAAACTATGTTTATTCTAGGTTTTCTGGAATTAATAGCATTCCATTAATAGGCAAGGATAGAAAGATAAGAGATGAGTGGACTCACAATGAATTTTATAAACAATGGAAATTGCCTGCAAGGTATTGGAAATTAGCTTTGCACGATGCCATGGCAAACATAAAGTCCATATGGTCTAACACCAAAATAAAAATAAGAGATTGTGTTAGAGCCAACAAAAATTTATCTGATGATGATAGGCACTATATTTATAGCATAATAAAATTCAATAATTATTATTGGCAAATTTTAACCTATAAGTCTTTTGAGATACCAAAAATATTTGAGAATAAGAATTTAAATTTTAGGTATTTAAACAATCTCATTAGGAGATACACCAGAAAGTTTAAAAGTAATATTCCTTATTCTAAAATAGGTAGAAGTTTTTCTATCGATACCGGGTTGTATTCTTATACACGAGGGGGCATTCGCATAGCATCAACTGAGTGGCGTAAAAGAATGCCTATCAATTTGACAGATAGCAATGTTCATTGCAATACTCTAATTGTTAAACTAGTTGGCAAAACAATAGAAATTCATTGTCCATTAACGATAAAAACTAAGCCTAATAAAAATTCTAAAAATGTTATAGGGATAGATAAAGGTTATAAATGCGTGTTTACCCTTTCTAACGGAAAATTTTATGGTGAAAAGTTGAATAAGTTCTTGAACGAAGAAACTGAAAGACTAGAAAAATCTAATAAAAACAGAACTAGATTTTGGAATTTATACTATAAATATTTAAAAATCAATAACAATAAAAAAGCTAATAAAATCAAAGAAAATAATTTAGGAAACATAAAATACATCAAAAATAAATTAAGACATGACCAAACCGTTAAATCTTATATAAATCATTCGTTAAACCAATTAATAAAAGAAGAGAAACCTACAGAAATTGTAATGGAAAATCTTGATTTTGTTAATTGGAGTGGAAAGTATCCTAAACTAGTCAAAAGAAATTTATCCAGATGGATTAAGGGCTATATACGGGAACGACTTGAGTATAAATGTGATTTTAATAGTATCAAGTATACTTATATAAATCCCGCTTATACAAGTAAAGTTTGTAGTAGCTGTGGAAGTTTTGGACTTAGACGTGGTGATGTATTCACTTGTCCTAAATGTGGAAATATGCAAGCCGACCTTAATGCTAGTAAAAATATTCTAAATAGAAAGCTCGATAAAGAAATTACGTTGCATACTCCTTATAAAGAGGTTAAAAAGATTTTAGAAAATAGAAATAAATAGTTAGGTTATTAGACTTATTTAATCACAAATATAAGCAAATCTTGTATTTTATCAGTAATCTGAGGGTTGAATAAGTTCTTAAATATAAAATTTTAAAATATGGTTGTAGGATAGGGATTGAAATAGAAATAGACTAAATTCCGAACTGGGCCAACCCAGACTTTACTTTATCATTTATGATAAATAAGTGCGAATTATCTAGAAAATGTACTTTTGTATATGTTTTTAGAACCAGCGTGGAAAACGCCGATTATGAACGTCCCAGGGGGACTTGAATACTTAAATGTATCTCAATCTAATAGAGAAATGGAATTTGAAAAATGGATGAACTATCTTATTAATATAAGTTGCGCTGTTTATCAAATAGATCCGGCTGAAGTTAATTTTCCTAATAACGGAGGTGTTGGCGGAAAAGGTACTTCTATGATGGAAAGTGGTCATAAAGATAAGGTGAAAAATTCTAAGGACAAAGGATTAAAACCTCTTCTTAATTTCCTAGCAAGTCTTATAAATAAGTATATAATACATCCTTTTAGTAATGATTTTATGTTTTCATTTAAAGGACTTGAAGAAAACTCCGAAAAGGATCAAGCTGATTTAGATGCAATTCAAGTTAAAACATACAAAACTGTTAATGAGGTTCGTGCAGAACACGATGAAGACCCTATAGAAAATGGTGACATCATTCTGGACGGCGTCTTCGTTCAATACGCGTCTATGCTACAACAGCAACAGCAGCAAAGGCAAACTATGGTTATGCAGCAATTACAACAAGCTCAACAAAACCAAATGATGATGAACGCTAATAATCAAACTGAACCTCAAAGTTCTGCTGATGCTAACGACCAGGATACTGGCCAAGATGCTACTGATGTTACTCAAAAATCACTAGATATTGAAATTAATATTTAAAAAATAAGAAGAGAGTAAAGTACTCTCTTCTTAAATTATTTCTTCTAAGCATAATTCTATTCTATATCTTTTATCCTCAAAAGTCATATGATCAAGCGATAAAAGTCTATCGCTAAGTTCAGATTTATTATATTCCCCATTTATGTTTATTTTTAATCCTTTAAACCTATTTTCATTGTTGTCTTTTGATATGGAAATAATATTATCTATTAGTTTCCTATTTTCTCCTTCTAGCTCTAGTATTTTTTTGTTTAACAAGTCTTCATTCGATGGTTCACAGCTAGTATCAGTTGCAATTTCTTTTATTACATTGGACGGTACTTGAGGGAGACTTTTGCTTTTAACTCTTGATTTAGCAACTAGTTTCTTTCTATACTGGCCTATATAATAAGATAAACTATTTTTGTTTACATCCCAAAATTTAGCCAAGGTACTAATTGAGATATTAAGCCTTTCTATGAGTTCTACTATATACTTTCCTTTTGAAAGTGAGTCCATAAGACTAAATCTTTCAATTGATATCGCTTCATCCTCTAGTTTCAATTCTTTATTTCTTACAGGTTTCTTTTTATATTCCACTCCATATTCTTTATATAGTTCATAAAGCTTTCCATTGCTGATACTTAAACTAGAACATATATCACTACAAGTATTATTAGCTTTTATTACTGTTAAAATATTTTTTATTGTATTATCGTCTTTGTTAAGTATCTCGTCTAAATTGCAATTTTCTAAATTTTTATATTCATCATACATACTAAAAATTCGCACCTCTCCATTTAATTTTTTCTTTTCTTTGTTACTCAAATAATCTGATTGTGTTTTTAGTCCCCCTCGTATATATCCTCTTCGACTAGCACGAGAGTGAATTCCTATCCCGATTCTTTTTTGTTTCTAGAGTCCTCTAAAAAAATTCTATCTACATCATTATCTCTGTCATACATATCCCAAATCCTTCATCTACTCTGCTATCCTTTCTTTATCAAGCGTGAATAAAGTCTATTTAATGTTTATTATACCTTATTTTATTCTAACTTGTAAATTATTACTTTCTACATTTCTCCAAAATAATCACATCTTAATTTTTAATCCCTTGTTATTTATCACCATAAAACTCCTATGTGCAAAGTGAAGAATATTATTACTGAACGAGCAAGGAGGTGAGGTAGTTGTGAAAAGTAAGAATAAAGATGACTTTGAGTTCTTTGTTCCTTTTGATATAGAAAAATCAGAATCTTCGTCTAAAGGTGAAAGAAGAATTAGAGGGTATGCTTCAAATAATTTCAAAGATAGACAGGATGAAAGCATTATGCAATCCGGTTTAGATATATCTAACTTTGTGAACTTCGGATGGTTTAATTACGATCATGATAATTCCATTATCTTAGGATACCCAGATAAATCAAAGACGAAACTTGATTCTAAAGGCTTGTATGTAGAGGGAACACTTCTTTCTGGCGTGGAGATTGCCGATAGGTTATGGGAAACAGCAATAGCCCTTCAAAAATCTAACGCTCCTAGGAGACTCGGATTCAGTGTAGAAGGTAAAGTTTTAGAGAAGTCTGAAACTGGAAAAATTCTCAAAGCACGTATTTACAATTGTGCAATTACAGCTAATCCTGTTAATCCAACAGCAACCTGGGAAGCAATTTGCAAAAGCTTTACAGAGGAGAATTTGGACACCGAAAAGTCATGTGAAGCAGGTTATACCATTGGAATAAATGAGGATAACAACGGGGCTTGTTTAAAGAGGGAATCGCTAGACGATTCATTAAGAAACCTAGCGGATCTTGCAGGTGATACTGATGAAGCAAAAAAGAAAAAAGATTTGCTTCAGGAGCAATTAATAAATAAATCCTTAAGTGTTAATGAAGCTATATTATTTTTACAAATAGCAAATGGTCTTTCAAGGGCAGATGCTCAAAGTATAGTTTTTAAATATGAAAATGATAAATAGTAGGAGGTAAGTTAATGAGTGACTTAGCTAAATCATTATTAAATATGGAAAAAGATGCAGCTGAATTAGTTGTAAAATCCCAAAGTTTTCAAGGTGCTCAATCTGCTGTTACAGCTTCAATAGCTAAAGCTGATGGGGATGCTGCAACTGCAAATGGAGATTTATCCGATGGAGCAGAAAAATCTAATAAAAAAGTAAGTGAAGTTGAAGGTTCATTCCAAAAAAGTGAAGGTGTAAAAGCTGCTGAGATAGCTGAAGACGATTCTAAAAAAGGAGATAAAGATGCTGATAAAAAGACTAAAGATTCAGATGATACTTCTTTAGAAAAATCTATTCAAAGTACTGAGGAAGGTAAGAATGCATTCGTAGTTAGTCCATTTTTAGCTGAGATGACTAAGCAACTTTCAAAATCTTTAGAAAGTGTTCAAGTTGCAGTTAACGGTGCTAATGGTACTAGTGAACAAGTTATAGACGTATTTGCAAAGTCCTTTGGAGCTATAGCAAGATCTCAACAATCAGTTATAGAGCAAAACGCTAAATTAGCTGATTTAGTTAAGTCTATGACAGAAAAATTAGATACAATGTCAGGAAAGCTTGAAGAGATAGAAGGGCAACCAACTATAAGAAAGTCAGTTAGAGACATATCAGTTCATAATAAAGACTTTAATAAGAGTATCGTTGGTGAACAACAAGCACTTAGCAAATCAGAAAAAATTTCTATAATGAATGATCTTTTTGTAAAAGGTGATACAGTTCAGCCTATGGACATTTTAAACATAGAGTCAGGCGCTCAATTAAGACCTGAAGTTGAAAACAGAATAGCTCAAATTGTAGCTGCAAGACAATAGTGAAGGGGTGTAATAAATGAACGGAATAGTAACAATGAGTGATTATGCTAATTTTGGTCAAGGTTTTGGTTTAGGAAGTTCACAAGACTTATCTCAATTAAATAAAGCCTTGGATACTGGTAATTATGGTTATGCAAATGGTGTAGCTGGTCAAGTTAATGGTGCTGCTCTACAAGTAGAATCATTAGAAAACTCATTAAAAGTTTTGACTTTTAGTGAAAAGAACGTAGTATTTTGGAAAAAGATTTTTAAATCTCCCGCGTATAGTACTGTAGAAGAATATAATCAATTACTAAGCTATGGATCTGAAGGTGGCGGATTTGTAGGTGAAGGATTATTGCCTGACACTGAAGATTCTAACTATCAAAGAAAAGCTAGTTTCGTTAAGTTCTTAGGAACTACTAGAAGTGTAACACATCCAATGACTTTAGTTAATACTGCTCATGGAGACGTTGTTTCCCTCGAAAACAAAAATGGTATTCTTTGGTTAATGAAGAAACTTGAAACTGGTTTATTCTGGGGAGATTCTTCTTTAGCAGCTAATGGTGCTGAAGGCGTTCAATTCGATGGATTAAACAAATTAATAGACGCAGGTAATACTATTGACTTAAGAGGCGGAGAATTAGAGGATTATCATATAAACTGGGGTGCTCAAATGGTACTTGAAAACTATGGTACTCCAACAGATTTATTTATGCCCTATGAAACATTAAGTAAATTCTCTCAAGCATTCTTCCCTAAAGAAAGAGTTATTATGCCTACTGCAGGTGGTGGATACCAAGCCGGATTAATCGTTAACGATTTTCAAACTCATGGTGGACCTGTTCATTTTAATCCTGATTTATTCTTACAAAAAACTGCTCCACTTCCAACAGTTCAAACTGGTGGATCTCAATGTCCTACAATTCCAGATAGCGTAACTGTAGCTGTATCTACTGGAGTAGGTCCAGACAACGTAGGAAGCTTTGGCGCTTCAGGTGTAGGTACTTATAACTACTATGTTACTGCTGTAAATAGACATGGAGAATCTTTACCAGCTCCTGTAGCAACTGTAGCTTTGGCTAGTGGTGATTTGCTTAAATCAGTTACAGTTACTATTAAAAATGCTTCTTCTATGTTGGTTGCTCCAGAATGGTTCAAAGTATATAGAACTGAAGCGAATGGAACTCAAGCATATTGTATAATGGACGTACCTGCAAGCGTAACTGGTGCTGGAACTACTGTAACTTGTTACGATAAGAATGATACTATGCCAAATACATTAACTAGTTTCATGGGTGAATTTAGTTCAGATGTTCTTCAATTTAAGCAATTGGCTCCAATGATGAAGATGAACTTAGCTACTCTTGCTCCAAGTTATAGATGGATGATCCTCATCTACGGTGTTCCTCAATTATTTGCTCCAAAGAAATGGATGAAGTTTAAGAATATTAAATCAAGTGCTCAATACGTTCCAACTGTAAGCTAGTAGCACTTAAACCTCTTAAGGGTGTATTTGGGTTTTTACCCTTGTATGCCCTTTTATTTTTAAAAACGAAAGGCGGATAATAATATGTCTAAATTTATTTATAATGCAAGGTTTAAAAACCATAAGGTTTCATTTAAGGATAAGCAACTACACTTTAACGAAGATGGAATTGCTGAAGTTATTGATGAACATGCTGATTTGTTAATAGAATTGGATGGATATTCTTTAGTTGAAGCTGAAGAACATGATGCAGTTTCTACGGATACTAATATCGAGTCTGATGAAGCTGATGCTTCAGAAAATACCGAGATATCTGAAGGTACTGAATTAAGTAATATGACAATTAAGCAATTAAACAGATATGCAGCCTCTGAGAATATAGATTTAGGTGGTGCTACTAAAAAAGAGGATATAATTAGTGCTATTGTTACCTTTAATGAAGCTAGGTAGAAAGGGGTGATTTTATGAGTGACCCTGCAGAAATTGTTCCAGGGGGTCTTGTTGCCCTTGATCCTAGATTTAGTGTAGAGGAGTTAAAGCAGAACTACCTATTTGGTCTAGACTTAAGTAATTCAAGTGGTAATCCGTTTCCAGAAGGTTTATTTTATCACCATTTAAACTCAGCTATTGCATATGCGTCTAGTCTTTTAGACATAGTCATAACTCCTCAAGACTTTCAAGAGGATTATGATTACTACGCAGATGATTTTACAAACTGGGGGTTTATGAGACTATTTAAAAAACCTGCTATAAGCGTATCTAATATAGAAATTTTATTTGCAGATAATGCTATTACTAGTATTCCTAGTACATGGATTAAAGTCACTAAGGACTTAGCTTTGGTTAGACTAGTTCCTAATATGGGGTCTATAAATTCATTGATCATTACAGCTGATGGTAGCTTAATGCAGACTTTTTATGGTTGCTCTCATTACCCAGAAATGTGGAGAGTTTCATATAGGGCTGGATTTGAAACTATTCCTTATGAACTTTATGACTATGTATATAAAAAAGCTGCACTTAATGTAATTCAGATTTGGTATAACATTAATTATTTAAGTGGAGGTTCAAGTGAGTCTATAAGCATTGATGGTTTAAGTCAATCTAGTACCAAGCCAGCAATTCAATTATATAATCAATATAACTCAGAATTAAAAGATTTGTTAGCTACACTGAGATCAAAATACGATGGTCTGAAACTCTCAGTCCTTTAGGAATGGGGTTCTTAGTTACTCCAAAGCTTTCTAATGTACTCTCAGACTAAGGAATTATATTTCTTCTTAGCTTACAACATACAAGAACTAACTATGTTTCATTAAGACTTTTACTAATAAGGAAACCATTGTTTCCATTAACATTAGCATTTGGCTCGTTTCTAAACCAATTTAAATTTATGCTTATATTAAACTCCCATACTAGAAATTAGTTTATTTCCATTTAACTTTAAAAGCTTTAATCTTTCAATTTCTTTATCATGAAGTGTTTTAAACTTATCATAAGTTTCAAAGCACTTTTCTCTATCAATTTCTTTTAAATTTTCTTTTACATTCATTAATAAAAATGCTGAATACAAATCTCGTTGGATTCCTAAATTCTTATTCCATCTATCTTTTAATTCTTTCTTAGTATATTCACCAGTGACATGATTAAACTGAGAAGCTTTTACTTTT
>Ga0207800_1000071_pt1 | contig 39536 bp, 33 predicted proteins | sample LuqExpMetageno11_FD_187769 | JGI IMG/M metagenome (GOLD analysis project Ga0207800, IMG submission 187769) | Tropical forest soil microbial communities from Luquillo Experimental Forest, Puerto Rico - Sample 11 (SPAdes) | ecosystem: Environmental > Terrestrial > Soil > Tropical forest ... | reverse complement strand
CCCCGCCTGCCGCTTGTATCAGGCGCTTTCCATTGCGTCTTCCTGGCTGCGAGCGTTTTCTTCACTTCGGCTTCACTGGTTTTTACGCCATTTATGCCTATAATATTTAATTTTCTGTTTGCAATGTCCATTTCGATCAGATCGCCGTCCTGCACCAGCGCAATGGGCCCGCCTACCGCGGCTTCCGGTGAAACATGCCCGACGCAGGGTCCTCTTGTAGCACCGGAGAAACGCCCGTCGGTTATGAGCGCGGTCGAACCGTTCAGGCGGCTGTCGCACACTATGGCTTCGGTCGTCATCAGCATCTCGGGCATACCGGAGCCTCTGGGGCCTTCATATCTTATCAGCAGCATGTCGCCGGGCTCTATGCCGCCGTCGACGACAGCTTTATAGCAGGCTTCCTCACTGTTGAAAACCCTGGCTTTCCCGACGTGGTACATCATGCTTTCGGGCACAGCCGCGTATTTTACTACGGCGCCTTCAGGAGCAAGATTACCTTTGAGCACTGCTATGGACCCCATCTCTTTGGTCTGCGCCAATGGCCTTATGACCTGTTCCGGCTCAAGGCAGTAATTTCTGAGATATCCCGCATTCCTTTCGAAATAGCCGCTTTCCTCAAGCTCTCTGAGGTTTTCTCCCAATGTCTTACCCGTTACGGTCATCACATCGAGACGGAGATACTCCTTCAGGAGCAGCTGTACCCTGGGTATCCCTCCTGCGAACCAGAACGCTTCTGTCGGGTGTTTGCCGCTTGGATATATATTGCCTATATGCGGTATGTTTCTGCCGATCTCATCGAATAATTCGGGCTTCAGCTCGTATCCCAACTCCTTTGCGATCGACGGCAGGTGCAGCATTGCATTGGTGGAACCTCCGATAGCCGCGTGTACCACTATCGCATTATAAAAAGCATCCGGAGTCAGTATCGAAGCTGCGGTGATATTCCTTTCGACCAGCATCATGATGGTCCTGCCGGCTTTTCTCGCCAGCGCCGTGATATCACGCATCGTAGCCGGAGCTACTGCGCTTCCCGGCAGAGCCAGGCCGAGCGCTTCAGCCAGGCACTGCATCGTGCTGGCGGTCCCGAGGAACTGGCACGCACCTACCGAAGGGCAGCCTGTGAGCTTGTAATCCATTACTTCGCGCTCGGTGATCGCATCCTTCCTCTTCTCCTTCAAAGAGATCTCGCCGGCCTTTATCGAGGTCGACATATCTGGCGCAGGCCGCATGCTTCCGCCCGGTATGAAGATCGTCGGGATATTGAGGCGTGCCGCCGCCTTCAGATGTGCAGGGATCGACTTGTCGCACGAGGATATCAGAATCATTCCGTCCCAGGGAATAAATGAGCCGTGGATCTCGACCATATCGGCTATAGCTTCCCTTGAAGCCAGTACGTAATTCATACCGTCGTGGCCCTGGGCGCACCCGTCGCAAATGTCCGTAATATGGTACTGCGCCGGCCTTCCTCCCTTTTCGTATACCCCTGTCGAAGCCTGGTCGGTCAGTCCCTGCAGATGGCTGCTTCCCGGATGACTGTATCCGTAAACGTCGTCGACGAGTATCTGGGGCTTTCCGATATCCTCCTCATCCCAGTCCATTCCGAGCTGCAGCGAGTCAAACTGCGCCCAAAGCTTTCTGTCATATGCACTGCATGTTTTGCAGTTATTTGAAGACATAATGACCCCTCCATTTCAACAAATTGGTCAACCCCCGAACATACGCTTTACATACTCACCGGTCCTTTTACCCAACGACCTGCAAGCCTTCAGCTCCAGCTCTTTCGGGTCGCCTACCGCTACTGCGCCGTAATGCGCCGTGACACCTCTTCCGGCGTATTCCGTAAGGCCGAATACGATAAAACCATAATTCATCAGCGCATTCAGGATACTGAAAACAGCCGCCTCGTTTCCTCCTCCGAGACCTCCCGAAGTGGAAAATGCCGCCCCTATATGTCCATCCACCCTTCCCCAGGAGATTTTCTGGCTGTCGTCAAACCACTTTTTCAGTTTCCAGGTCATCAGACCGCAGTATGTCGGAGAGCCAATAATGACGCCCTCCGAAAACATATCCTCCGGCACTGCGTCGTCGACGTGCTTTAGAACAACTTCGAGTCCTTCCATCAGCCTTGCCCCTTCGGCAACTGCCTCGGCCATTTTTTTCGTATGCCCCGACAATGTGTCATAAATGATCGTAACCTTCAAATCTGTTCACCCCGTTTGAATTGTAATGTATATAATTCACGATATCTGCCTTCCATGTCCAGTCTTGTGATCAGCGAGGCCGGATTGGCGTACTTGCTCAGAAATGTCATATCAAGCCTACCTGCGTTTTGATCTTCATTGCTCTATTTTACCAGAGCTATAGCTACAATTCAAAGGAAAGTAATCGAGTGACCGGTTTTGTTATAACCTGTATTTATAAGATTCAATAAAAAGCTGGATAAAATTTCTGAAATTATTGTTAAAAATTTATCGAATTAACCAATGACATATTTCCCATCCTCATTTATAATTTATATATACAAACAGATAGTGAGGAGACAGCACTAATCCACGGCGTCTGTGTACATTATATTCTATCATTGAAAATGATATTGAAAGGAAGACGTAGAATGCAATTGCATTCTACAAGGGAGACACGATGAAAACTCTTACAGACAAAAAGCGGATCAAGATCACAGTCAATGGACGCGAAACGGAAGTGTACGATAATCTGACCATCCTTCAGGCACTGCTGCAGGAAGGGATACACATACCCCATCTCTGCTACGATATAAGACTGGACCGTTCCAACGGCAACTGCGGGCTATGTGTCGTTGAGGTAGGAGAAGAGGATAACAAGCGTGATGTAAAGGCGTGCCAGACACCTGTCAAGGAAGGCATGGTGATCTGTACAAGCAGCCCGAAGCTTGAAAACTACAGGAAAGTGCGCCTCGAGCAGCTGCTTTCGGATCATAACGCCGACTGCGTAGCACCCTGCGTAATGACCTGTCCGGCCAACATCGACATCCAGTCCTACCTGCGCCATGTCGGAAATGGCAATTTCGAGGCGGCCGTACGTGTTATAAAGGACAGCAACCCCTTCCCGGTGGTCTGCGGCCGTGTCTGCCCGCATCCCTGCGAGGCAAAATGCCGCCGAAACCTTATTGATTCCCCGGTAGCGATCAATCACGTAAAGCGCTTTACAGCCGACTGGGATATTTCGCGTGAACAGCCGTGGATGCCTGAAAAGAGCTCTGCTACAGGCAAGAGGATCGCTATAGTCGGAGCAGGTCCTTCGGGGCTTGCAGCCGCATATTACAGCGCGATCAAGGGACACGATGTCACAGTTTTCGAACGCCAGCCGAAAGCCGGAGGAATGATGCGTTACGGCATTCCGGAATACCGTCTGCCAAAGGCGACGCTTGACAGGGAAATAGACATAATCCAAAAACTCGGAGTAAAGATAATGACGGGCAAAGCCCTCGGAACGCATATCAGCCTCGAAGACCTGCACAGGGACTTTGACGCAGTATACCTTGCCATAGGCTCATGGCGTGCCACTCCGATGCATATCGAGGGAGAGAATACCGAGGGCGTCTGGCTCGGCATACAGTACCTCGAACAGGTGACAAAAAACACGAATATCAACCTGGGCAACACAGTAGTCGTCATAGGCGGAGGAAATACAGCCATAGACTGCGCCCGCACAGCATTGCGCAAGGGTGCGAAATCGGTCAGGCTGGTTTATCGCCGTACGCGCGAGGAGATGCCCGCCGAACCCTACGAAGTCGAAGAAGCTCTGCAGGAAGGAGTCGAAATGCTGTTCCTGATGGCTCCGACTAAAATATATGTTGAAAATGGTGTAAAGAAGCTCAGTTGCATCAGGATGACGCTCGGCGAACCCGACCGTTCCGGCCGCCGCCGTCCTGTGCCGATCGAGGGCAGCGAAACTGATATCGAAGCCGATACGATCATCGGCGCCATAGGTCAGAGTACCAATACGCAGTTCCTGTACAACGACCTGCCGGTCAAGCTCAATAAATGGGGAGATATAGAGATAAACGGAAAAACCTCGCAGACATCAGAGATCAAGGTGTTTTCCGGCGGAGACTGCGTCACCGGACCTGCTACAGTCATACAGGCTGTCGGCGCGGGACGCCGTGCGGCTGATGCAATGGACAGCTTCCTGATGCGCGGTTACGTCAAGGAGCATACTACGGACTACAGTTGCAGCCGCGGTACGCTGGAAGACCTTCCGAAATGGGAGTTCGAGGAAATGCCGCAGTTTCCGCGTGCGCAGATGCCATCCATTGCAATAGACGAACGCAGGAACAATTTCAATGAGGTCGAACTTGGGCTGACAGAGGAGACGGCCAGGGCTGAAGCGCGCCGATGCCTGAAATGCGGCTGCACCGAGCGTTTTACCTGCGACCTTAGGAAGGAAGCCAGCACGCACAATATAGAATTCAAGGCGCCGATACATGAAAGGCCTTATATACCTATCGTAGACGACCACCCGTTCATTATGCGCGACCATAACAAGTGTATTTCCTGCGGCCGCTGTATCGCCGCCTGCGCCGAGATCGAGGGGCCTGACATACTGTCTTTCTACATGAGGAACGGGCGCCAGCTCGTAGGAACAAAAAGCGGTCTTCCACTCCAGGAGACAGACTGCGTAAGCTGCGGCCAATGCGTTAATGCCTGCCCCTGCGGTGCGCTTGATTACCGCCGTGAACGCGGAAAAGTATTCAGGGCTATCAATGATCCGACAAAGACAGTGGTCGGTTTCGTGGCTCCGGCTGTCAGAAGCCTCATTGTAAAGACCTTCGGAATTTCATTGGAGGACGCGTCGCCGTTCATGGCCGGATTACTCAAAAAGCTGGGCTTTGACAAGGCATTCGATTTCACGTTCGCTGCGGATCTTACGATCGTCGAGGAAACCACAGAGTTCCTCAAGAGAGTAGAAAACAACGGCGTAATGCCGCAGTTCACCTCATGCTGTCCCGGCTGGGTCAATTTCGTGGAGAAGCGGTACCCTGAATTGATCCCGCACCTTTCCAGCTGCAAATCCCCGCAGCAGATGATGGGCGCTACCGTAAAGAATCATTATGCGAAGCTGGCAGGAATCGACAGAAAAGACCTGTATGTCGTTTCGATCGTGCCGTGCCTTGCCAAGAAGCACGAAGCCGCGCGGCCTGAATTTGCCGTTGAAGGCAACCGCGACGTAGACGCAGTCCTTACGACGAGTGAATTGTTTGAAATGATGAAGCTGGCAAATATCGAAGCTGAGCAGATAGAACCGCAGGACTTTGACGATCCCTACAGGAGGGTATCCGGAGCCGGAATACTTTTTGGCGCATCGGGCGGCGTTGCAGAAGCGGCGCTTCGTATGGCGGTTGAAAAGCTGACCGGCAAGGCGCTGGTCGACCACCTCGAATTTGAGGAGATTCGCGGGTTTGAAGGTGTAAAGGAATCCACGATTGATGCTGACGGTAAAAAAGTACGCGTAGCGGTAATCAGCGGGCTTAACAATGCAGAGCCCCTGATCGAGAAGATCATTCAGGGCGTCGACGTAGGCTACGACCTCATAGAGGTTATGGCCTGCCCGGGAGGCTGCATCTGCGGCGCCGGACACCCGGTCCCTGAGAAGATCGACGCGCTTGAAAAACGACAGCAGGTACTCGTTGATATAGACAAGACTGCAAAATACCGCAAATCGCAGGAAAACCCGGATATACTGAGGCTATACAAGGAATTCTACCACGAGGCCAATTCGCACCTTGCGCATGAACTGCTGCATACGGAATACTCGGCCAAAAACGGTGACAGCCGAAGTACTGCAGTCAGAAGGAAGGCAGATTCTGCATTCGTCACCAGAGAATATACGATATGCACCTGCGATGAATGCGCAAAGCTCGGTTCCAAAGACCTTTACAACAAATTTGCAGAGTCGATACGCCAGCTCAAGATGGATCCTTTCATCCAGGTGAAGACCATCCGTCTGAAGGAAAACCATAACGGCGAAGGGATTTATGTGACACTGGACGGCAAGAGGATCGGGGAACCCTCTCTCAACAATATAACCAGGAAATGATGATCTTCAAAAGTCCGGAGTAAAAGGAGTATAATAAAGCAAAAAAGCAGAAAAAAGGCGGTAGAAATACCGCCGCTTTTATTCTGCTTTTTTATTTCTGCTTTTTAATGTTGTTCAGCTGATTGCCATCGTTCAGAAAGCCCAGCCTGCCGTTCAGATACTGCAAATGCCTGTCTATATCAGCTTTCATTACATTATACATCTGTTTCGCCTGCATATCTTCAGTTGATTGCGCCATCATGGAATAAGTACCTTTTGCCGATTCACAGGATGCAATCGCTTTTTGTATATCGCTCTGTACAGTCATCGGATATCACCTCGCTTTCGGATGATATTCTAACCAACAGACCGAAAATGATACCAAATGATCAATAACCCTCCGAAAGATCGACGATATTTTTCAGGCTTCTTCCGTTCAGCCATGCTTCAAGATTGTCGGCGCAGATCGCCACGATACGGTCATGAGTCTCCTGCAGACTAAAGCCGCCGGACACATGCGGCGTTATGACGGCATTTTTGATCCTCCAGAGCCTGTGATCTGCAGGCAGCGGTTCTGGATCGGTAACATCAAGCGCCGCTCCAGCTATCCTTCCGCTTTCAAGCGCGTCGCACAGCGCCTCCGTATCGATGGCATTGCCGCGGCCGACATTTATAATGATGGCATCCTGTTTCATCAATCCGATAGTTCTTTCGTTGATTATCTTATTGGTAAGCTTCGTTGAGGGCAGGCTCAATGCAACGATATCCGCCCCCGGCAGCACGGTCTCGAACTTGTCCATCATATAGAGCTCGTCCAAATATCCGGGCTTGGCGGTATCCCTGCGCTTTATCCCTATCGTGTATGCTCCGAGCGCTTTGAGTTTTAAGGCAAATTCGCCCCCGATATCCCCGAGACCTGCTATCAACGCTGTTGTTTTATATATGGACCTTACCTTTCCCGCATAGGACCAGTCCGATCTTACCTGTAAGTCCCTGTACAGGTGAAGCTTCTTGTAAAGCTCCAGCGTAACGCCCAGCATATATTCGGAGATCGCCAGTCCGTATGCTCCCGATGCATTTGTCAATATCGTTCCCTTTGGCAGCACATCCCCGGCGGTGTAATCTCCTGCCCCCGCGCTTTGAAGCTGCAGCCATTTCAGATTTTCCGAACCTTTCAGCATATGGGCTGGGGGATTGCCAATAATGATTTCGGCGTCCTTCACCTGCTCTTCGCTGACATTTCTTTGGTCGGAATAGACGAAACGTGCTGATGGCGCCTTGGCCTCAAGCAATTTCTTATGCTCGGCGTTTACTGATAGAACAACCAGTATATTTTTCAATTTCCGTTTCTCCTGTTTATGCGATACTTTACCAGTACGAATTTTGCCTATCTTGCTTCTTCCTTCATATAAAGCCTGGAATTATCGGCTTGTACAACTAATTATATAGTATTTCGACTTTTTGTTTCAATACTATTCAACAAATGAAGTGGTCATGAGGCCGCAGAGTATCCTGCGGCCCTGTTCACATAAGGAGGATCGGGTTTTGCCTGAAGCAGGCTTACGCTCTGCATCCGTTCTTTGAATACAGGTAATTGTACAGGATACCGTGCCTGATCTCGTCTGTCATGATAGCGGTCATGATATTGATCAGTGTTCTGTCCTGTAAAGCGAAAAGGATCTGTCTGTATCTGATCACGGCATTCTGCTCTCCCCTGATAGCCGTCATGAGGCCGTGGCAATAGTCGGCAGGTTTTTCGAAAGTTACGTTCTGCGGCGGCGGGAGAGTCTGGCCGGTCAACTGAAAATATACATGTCTGACAAGGCCGAAATGGCCGATCTCGTCATCTCGTATCCCTGTGATTATCTCTCTGTCTTCCTGAGTAGGCGCGTTTTCAATCAGGTAATGGTAAAACATCCTGTCCTCAGTTTCGCCTGCGGCCGACGCCTGCAGCAAAGTCACAGCTCCAGGGACATTGCCCGGGTAGGTGTAAATGCTGAGATCCGGCATACTGTCGGGGTCTTCGGGCATATCCTTGCCTTTGACAGGCATCATTGCAGGTGCTGCCTGCTGAGGCGCAAACTGGGTCTGTGTCGTCGCCATACCGGCCATTGCCTGCCGTATGTATGGATTTTGCATACAGGGCGGTGAATAGTACATAAAAGGCATACTGCCATAATCCTGCATAATTATCCCTCTTGATAGTTTTATACAGTATTCTATGCGCAGTCATGCCCAAAGGTTCGCCGATGGGGATCCATACGGCCGTTTACTTGTGGTAAAGCTTCTTTGACTGGTATTGGGGCTCGCTGGTAATATTGACGCCCAGCTTGTGAAAAACGTTTTCGTCGACACGGGACAGGATGACCGTAGAGTGCGCCTCGCAGCCGCGCAGCCTTGAAAGCTGCTGCATCGCCAGCGCTGCGGTCGGATTTGTCGCTGCGCAGATGGAAAGCGCTATAAGTATCTCGTCTGTATGAAGACGCGGATTGCGATTGCCCATATGCTTGACTTTCAACATCTGGATAGGTTCTATGACTATGGGAGATATAAGGTGTATGTCGTGCTGTATCCCGCCCAGCTCTTTCAGTGCGTTTAACAGGAGCGCAGCTGATGCGCCGAGCAGCGGAGTAGTCTTTCCTGTCACGATACGACCATCGTCAAGCTGTAACGAAACGGCAGGTCCCCCAGTCTCTTCGGACCGTTTGAGCGCAGCCCCGACTACGGGGCGGTTATCCGAAGATATCCCAAGCTGGTTCATCAGCAGTTCCAGCTTGTACACCTCGGATCTCCCGGCCATCCCCTGTCTCTGCGAACAACTTGTGTTGTAAAACCTGCGTATGATCTCCTGTCCGGATGCTTCACAAACAGCCTTATCGTCCGTAATACAGAAGCCCGCCATATTGACGCCCATATCAGTAGGGCTCTTGTAAGGCGACTTTCCGGCAATCTTTTCAAATATTGCATTCAGGACCGGGAATATCTCTATATCCCTGTTATAATTGACGGTCGTTATACCGTATGCCTCAAGATGGAACGGGTCGATCATGTTAACGTCGTCCAGATCCGTAGTAGCTGCCTCATACGCAAGGTTGACCGGGTGTTTGAGTGGCAGGTTCCAGATCGGGAAGGTTTCGAATTTTGCATATCCTGCTTTTATCCCGCGCTTGTAATCATGGTAGAGCTGCGACAGGCATGTAGCCATTTTGCCGCTTCCGGGCCCGGGAGCAGTGACTACTACCAGTGAACGCGTGGTTTCAATGTATTCGTTTTTACCGTAGCCTTCATCGCTTACGATAAGCGGGATGTTTGAAGGATAGTCCTGGATCGGATAATGTCTGTATACCTTTATCCCCAGACTTGTAAGCCTCTTCTGGAACAGGTCTGCGGCATACTGCGAGCGGTAGCAGGTGATCACTACGCTGCCCACATACAGGCCTATTTCACGGAAAGCGTCGATCAGCCTGAGCACATCAAGATCGTACGTAATGCCGAGGTCGCCCCGGCGTTTGTTTTGTTCTATGTTGTCGGCATTTATCGCTATGATTATTTCAGCCTTATCCTTCAGTTCAAGCAGCATTTTTATCTTGCTGTCAGGCGCAAAACCGGGCAGGACCCTGGATGCGTGATAGTCGTCAAAAAGCTTGCCTCCGAATTCCAGATAAAGCTTGCCTCCAAAATATTCGATCCTGTCAAGGATTTTCTGCGATTGCAGATGAAGGTACTTGTCATTATCAAACCCGATCCTGTTCATTTTGACGCTCCCACGTAATTTTCATTATTAAATATTGATATGCTGAAAGAATTTGATGTTTTTCCTTACATACAATAACATAATGGAAAGGCTGCGTCAATCGCAGTTCCGGATTTTCGACAAAACCTACGCATCATATCTCGATGCCATTTTCCTTAAAATATGCGGCATATTTACGGTCAGACAACAGGATATGGCTGCTGATCCATTCAGACAAAAAGTCAACTAATTGTATGATAGTCTGATTTTGGGTGTTATCAACTTCTTCAGGCGAGATGTCCCTGATTCTTTTTGTGTAGAATCCGTGCTCCTGCTCCTGTTTTTCGAGGTCATTATAGTTGTATCTCTTCATCATATCCTCTTCGAACCCGAAATGGTACTCTGTATATTCGAGCAGTTCATTCAGCAAGGCCATGACCTCGTCATAATGATCGTAGGAGTCATTCAGTAAAGCCAAATCATACACTCTTGCTCCGATCTCAAAAAGCCTTTTATGCTGCTTGTCTACCTCGGCTATCCCAAGCTGATATCGATCCTTCCATTCGAACGCCATTTTTCACACCCCCTGTTATTTGATTCCAACTGAATTAAAATGATCCTTATATTTCATATCCGTCTGAAGGATATGTCCTGCTATCCAATCCGAAACAAAGGCAATAAGATCTACGGTTGCATTCTTTTGATCCGTATCGATGTCCTTTCCTTGCAATTTACTGATTTTTTTAGTAAGGAAAATGTGCTCGAACTTGTGGGAATCCAAATCCTTATAGCCGTGTTGCTCCATCAGCTTTTCCTCGAAGTCGAAATGGTAGACGGTATACTCCGTCAGCTCCTGCAGGATCGACATGATTTCATCATAATGATCATATCCGTCATTGGCCAGTACCAGGTCGGAAATTCTTCCTCCGATCTCGAACATCTTTCTGTGCTGTTTATCTATCTCGGCCACATTGACGCTGTAACTATCCTTCCATTCGAAATACATACATCTTTCCCCCAATATTATGTTAATTATTGTTGAATTTTTACCACAATAATCCGCATTAAAACAAAAAAGATAAAAGCCTCACCCGCCCAATGTGGCATCGCAATCCTGATACCAGTTCAATGCATCCAGAAAATGCGATTCGTTGAAGTCGGGCCAATAGTCGTCTATAACATAAAAATCCGAATAGACGGACTGTGCAGGCAGAAAACCGCTTAAACGCCGCCTTCCGCCCCACCTGATGATCAGATCGACTCTCGGTATCTGCGAGGAGGCAAGCCGGTTATTTTCGGCAAGGCATCTAAGATCCCATTCCCAGTCATAGTTCACCAGAAAATTGATATTTATCAGCCCTTTGCCGAAATGAACCCGCTTGTTTGCGTATTTTTTCAATTCTTCAGGGAATGCAGGAGAATTTGTGTTTCCTATCACGAGCAGATTGGCGTCTTTCCCGCTCAATCGCCCGACACAGTCCACGCATGCTTTGGTAAATGCGTCCCGCTGCTCTTTCTCCCTTTTGTTGTTATCCTTCGTGAAACCATAAAAGGTGGTTTCACTTATGCCAAGCCCGAGCATCATTTCGTATAGCCTGAATCCGGGTTCTATACCGTGCGCATATCCGTCCTTCTTTTCGAAGCCGTTGGATAAAGCCCATCTCCTGTTGCCGTCAGGGATAATTCCTATATGTGCAGGGATCCTTTTATAGTTTTCCATTCAGCACCTTCATCATTGCGTTATTATTACCGTGACTATTATTTCCATCCACCGGAAAATATATAAAAAACGGCTTATGCCGATAGATTGGCATCTGCCGTTCTAAAAATTATTATATATTTTCCAATCCGGATAACTTATTTCTTTAGCTCCTGCACACCTGTGACCTTGCTGGTCGAATCAGCCTTGAATGTGTTTTTCGCATCGTCGCTGGTGAAATAGACATTGCCGTTCACAGTGGTGTCGATAAGCTGGAAGTCCTTAGCCGAGACATAGAGGTCGCCCTTGAAAGTACCATGCTGTATGCTTGCCTCGGGACTGTTTATGGTGAATTTCGGCGCCGTTAGGGTAAATCTGGCGGTTATTTTCCTGTTTGCATCCTGAGTATACAAAGCGACCTTCCGCTGTATTATATCCTTTCCTGCCGTATCCTTTTTCCCGTTTTTGAACTCGCCGTCAAGCACTATGTCCTTACCCACGGAAACATCCTTCGTTATCGCTATGATCCATGTGCCGGTGTTGCTGATCGCCTTTTCAAATGCTGCCGCGTTGTCCACTATCGAGGCGGAAGACACGACGTCGGATGTTGTCGGCTGTGCGGTCGTCTGCGCGGTCGTCTGTGCAGCCGCGGAGCCGGGATTCTGTACACCGTTTCCAGTGGTCGAACAACCTGCAGGCAATAAAAATAGAACTGCTGCCAGCAATAATATCTTAATTCTCATATGAGAGATCCTCCTTGAAAATTGAATCGATTTATATACAGTATAACCAATAGATTTGTTTTTAATTTATTTTCAATAGATATGAACGGGGGTACCGATAGAAACCGTATTGTACAGTTCAGCCGCATCGCTGCTGTGCATGCGCACACACCCGTGCGAGACTGCCTGGCCTATGGACCAGGGCTTATTTGTGCCGTGGATCCCATAAACGCCCCAGGGAACGCTCAGCCTCATGAAATGGCCTCCGAATTGTGCGCCCCAGAGAGCTTTTTCAGTAATCGTCCAATTGCCGGCCGGCGTCGGTGTAGATGGTTTACCGACTGCCACAGGATACTCCCTGACCAGCTTTCCATCATCCAACAGCCTGAGCCTTCGGTTCCTTCTGTCTATCTCGATTAAATACATAATGCCGCACCCCCGCTTTATCCTATTCACAAAAGGCTTTAGGGTTGACAATAATAAGTTTTCCTATATAATTTTCTCATAAAAAAAGACTTGATAATCAGTCTGATCCTTACCGGAGGTCCAGTTCATTTATGTTGGTTAAAGTTGTTGATATTGAGGCCGGAATGCCTACCGTAGACATAGGTACAAAAAAACTGTACCTTGAAATCGTCACTGCAAGGAAACAGGGTGTAAAGGTCCTGAAGGTCATACACGGCTACGGTTCGTCCGGCGTCGGAGGACGTCTAAAAAAGGGCATCCTGGAATATCTGGCTGTTAAAAAGAAGGAAGGGTTCATAAAGGATTACGTTCCGGGCGATAGCTGGGATATTTTCAACAGCTCGGCGAGAGATATCATAACTCAGTTCAGTGAATTGAAAAACGACAGGGATCTCGGCCGCTGTAATCCCGGTATCACCATAGTGTTATTGTAGATTCAGGCTCTGTTACCACTTATTATCTGTTTTCCGACGAAGGCAGACCGAGCATGCTTCCGACAATGCCCAGCGCCGCGCTCGCAGTGATTATCACTGTGAACATCGCATTGATTATCGAAGCGGCAGGCGGCAGCGGAATAAAAGGCAGCGGGCCCGATATCCGGGCATATATCTGCCCAAGGACAAATGACGCAAGCAATGACGCAAGTATCCCGCCTCCCAGCGTCATTAGAAGCCCCTGGAGCACAAACGGGAACGAAATGAAGGCTCCGGGCGCACCCAGGAGTTTCAGGGTGTTTATTTGTTCACGGTTGTCCTGTATAGCCAGTCTTATTATGTGTGAAATTATCACGAGAGTAGTTATGGCGGCAGCGGCCAGCACCAGCCAGCCTATAAACATGAACAGGCTGGAGATCGATCTTATGCGGTCAAGCACATCCCGGTTGTCCCTCACGGAATCTATTCCGGGCAGGTTTTTCAATTCTCCGAGTATGCCGTCTACCGAATCCAGTTCTATATTTACCTCTATATAGGAAGTGAAAGGATTTTCGTCGAATACCTTGAGGATCTCCGACTCTTTCCCCAGTATCTTCTGCATATCTGAAAGCGCTTCCTTGTCGTCGACGAGACGGGCGGATTTTACTCCTTTGATCGCTTTTATGCTTTCAACGAGTTTCAGGGCTCCATTCTGATCAACGTTCCTGCCAAAGTAAGCGCTTATCTCAGCCTCGCCCTGTATTGCGCGTGTGACGCCGCTGCTTATCCACCAGCCCGTCAGCACCATGGCGAGGATGAAAAAGATCAGGCTTGTGCTCAAAAATGAAAGGATATTTGAAGACAAGCTCAAACGGATCATCAAAATAGTTTCTTTAAAAAAGTAGCCGATGTTGGAAAAGAAGTTTTTCATTTTGCTCCCGTTTTCGACCTTTCGCATCTCAAATTTCCTTCATCCATTGTAATAAGCGCCGCATCCAGCGAAGGATCGATCAGATGGGTGGCGTGTGTGGTTATTACGACGGAGGTTTCTTTATTTCTGAATGAATTCAGAATACCTAGTATGTTTGTTGCGTTTTCTCTGTCCAGATTGCCTGTAGGTTCGTCAGCCAATATCAGCGAAGGCTTCCGTGCAACTGCCCGTGCAATGGCAACTCTCTGCCTTTCGCCCCAGGAAAGGTTCTCTACCCGGGACGATATTTTGTGCGCGAGCCCGACTATTTCCAGAGCTTCCTGCGCAGCTTCCCTCATCTGTTTTCCGGGGGCATCCAGAAAACGCATACCCAGCAGAACGTTGTCAAACGCCGATCTTCCGTCGATAAGCCTGAATTCCTGGAAAACCGGACCTATCCTCAGACGCAGCTGTCTGATGCCGCTGCTCCGACCTTTTTCCACTTTCTGTCCCAGTACCGTCAGGCTCCCTCCGGTAGGTAACTCCATACCCATCAGCAGCTTAAGCAGGCTTGTTTTTCCCGAACCGCTCCGACCGGTGATGTACACAAGCTCTCCGCTTCCTATTCCAAGGTTTATGTCCCTTAGCGCTTCAGTCCCGTCGGGGTATCTCAGGCTGACATTCTCCGCATTTATCATACGATTCTCCCCATGCCTACTATATCGTGATGTTCAGATATCCGTCCATGATTACGACAGATTTCAGTTTACTGCCGTCCAGCTGCGATTCCAGGTCAAACTGCAGGTTAACATCCTTAAGCACATCCGATATGGCGTCTTTATCGAGGGCCATGCCGTAAAAGCTGCCGCCATCGGCCTCGAATCTCAGGATGTGATCTTCTGCAATGATGAATTTTCCTGTAATGGTCAGATTTTTATCGGGAAACTCTACCGTTACCTTGCCGGGTTTGAAGGTAAACTCTGTCTTTTCCAGTTTGGGATCGCCGGCAAGAAGGTCGTTTATAGTTTTTTCATCGATCGAGATCCTGGCGGTGAAAAAGCCAAAGGTTATTTTGAAAGCATCCGGCGGAATGCTGACTTTTTTGGAGTAATCCGAGATTTCTCCGGCGGCAGCCGTAACCAGGGGAGCTATCCCGTCCCAGGCCTGCTGCAGGTTGCCGAGGTAATCCTCATAACGACCCCGTTCGGCCGACAAAGACGCAAGATAATTTTCCAGGTCCGCTTTCAGTTTCTTTGCTTCAGCGAGAGTTTTCGTCAGACTATCCTGCTTTTCCTGTACCGACAGGAGTTCGTCGGACAGCCTTGCTTTCTCCTGCGACTGGAGCTGCCTGTCTTCCTCTATCCGGTCCAGCAGTTCACCTGTATTGTTGGTAATATCCCTGAGCGTATTTATCCTCGTCAGAAGGTCTTTCAGACTGTCCGATGCGAGCAGTATTTCAAGATAAGAGCCGGGGCCCATCCTCTGGTAGCTTTGAAGTACCTGCTTCAGGCTTTCCCGTTCTTTTTCGTATTTTATTCCATCATCTTCGATTTTCTTCTTCAAGCTTTCGATCAGCCCGGAGGTCTTTTTGATGTCCTCGGTCGTCTGCTCGGCCTTTTTTTCCGTTTCCCCGATTAGCTGTTTCTGTGTGAAAAGCTTTTGGAGGGTCGCCTTTTCAGCATCCGTTATGCCGCCAATTTTGACTTTGACGTCTGAGAAGATATCTTCCTCACCCACAACGGTATTCACAGGGTTTGCAAATATAAGTGAGACTATCAGACCGACGGCCGGGATCAGTTTCAATATATATTTTCCGTGCATTTGACGCCCCTCACAAATAACTGACATTTGACATTATTTTAGCATTTTTATCTATCTTTCTCAACCGGAACCACAGCGAATCCTTGTATGACAGTTTCACTCGGTTCCCGCTTTCAATGCCTCCGCCATCGAGATCCTGTCCACTTTTCTTTTGCTCATGGCCTTTGATATCTCATATGTCAGCCAGATCACTATAAATCCTATTATTACATAGGGGTAACTTATGACAACGGGTAATGTAAGCTTGACGCTTTCCGTAAGCGATTTAAAAAACATGCTCATTGTCGTCAGTATCAGCGGTATCCCGATGATATACCCTATTACGATCATTATCGATGAACTGTTCAAAATGAGCGAGTTTACTTCCTTTCTGCGGTATCCGAATACCTTCATCAGGGAAATATTCCCCTTGTTTTCCTCGATGATGAGCGAAGTAACGACGTATATGACGATCAATCCAATAATGAAGGACATAAACGATATGACGCCGACAGTGGTCTGGATCGGCTCAGTCGATTTGTTGAAGTCCTTTACCGAATCTTCGACAGTTCTGGCGCTGTACAACTGATTTTCCGGTATAGCCAGCGCGGTATCGCTCCACAATCCCATGTAACTGCCTGCGGGCAGTCCGATCTGCTTGTTGAGCTGTTCTATCGGCATAAATATGAATTCACCTATAAATGTCTCCGCAATGCTGTCAACGGTAACGGAATATTCCCTTGAATCCGTCTTGCCGACTACATCTATGATATCCCCGGGGCCGGCCTTCAGCTTTTCAGCGAGCGGCCTTGTGATGATTACCTGATCCGGATTTAAAGCAGTCCCGTTCTTATTTTTGAGCAATAAATATTTTGCGCCGGGTTCGATACCGACAATTTCGAAGGAGGTATCACTGTTCGATTTCAGAGTAACGGAAGCCGCAGAAAATTTCTCTGCGCCGGCGGGCGTCCGCGCTTCCTGTAGAGACCTGTATACATACTCGTACTGGAACTTGTAGGTATCCTTGAAACCATAGTTCATCAAATTGTCCAGGGAGCTCTTCGCAGTAAAACCGAGAAGCAGCAGCATCGTTGCCATAACGACCCCGATCAGCAGGAATGCAAGCCTTGAAAGGCTCCTGAGCTGCTCCCTGATCCTGAACTTTGTGGCAAATCTGAACCGGTCAAGTTTAAGCTTTCTTTCAATGAAGTTTACTCTGTTCTTCTCCCTTACCCCCTTCATCAGGTCGATAGGGGTATTGCGAAGTACCTTTTGCAGAACAAAGGCGCCGCTTATACCCAGGAAAAACATGGGCAAAAGCAGGCTGGCCGCAATATATCCCGCGCTGTAGGTTATAGAGCCCACGGGTATGTTGAAATAGGAAACCATCACTGCGAGCATGGGCCTGAGCGTAAATGCGCCCAAAGCCGTGCCGGTGATCGCTCCGATGGCTGCGATAGTCAAAGGGTACATAAGGTAATGCCGGCGGAGCTCTTTTCTCCTGTAGCCCTGTGCATACAGGGTACCAATGATAATCGATTCACGCTGGAGCATCCTCCAGACTACGATGCCCGTCAGAATGCAGGTGAGAAGCAATATAGCGGCCGGCATGGATGTGCTCACGCCCCTGATGCCCTCGATTTTTATTTTGACATAATTGACTCTCGCGTTATCCCCTATATCGGTCCATTGGCTTACAAGGACGCCACTGGCTTTCAGGTAATCCCTGAACTGTTTCTCCCTTGCGCCGATGCTGCCGTTATCGTTTGCTGCACTGGCGGAGTTGGTACTGGCGGAGTTGACGCCCCCGGCGCCGGAGACAGGATCGAACTTGATCGAGTAAAAGCTGCTTCCCTTATCAAACCGGTCGAAATCATCCTTGCCGATGACCGCGATCCCGAAGGTCTGAGGGTCGTTTATTATGTCGGTCTCGTTTTTTAAAATATATATGAAATTGGGAAGCGACACAAAACCAGATATTTTGAAGGTCCTGTCGAATACTCTCAGCCCATCCCCAATTTTCAGGCCGTTTGCCTTCGCGAATGAGGGGTCGACCATGATATCTCCGCCGCTCAGATTTTTGCCTTCGATAACGGCGGGGAGGTCCACTTTGGTATTCTGTCTGAATATCCTGAGCGTCTTGTCCTTCGTGGCTGCATAGTCGAAGGAGGCGCCCTCCTCTATACGCGCGCCGAACTTCGACTCCAGTTCCCGGATATTATCCAGCTTGCCCGCCGTCACAAAGACTGCGTCATCCTGCACATAATCCTTCTCAAAGGCAGACGTCAGGGATGCCATATTGCCCGAAAGCTGGGTCATCATCGTAAACAGCAGGCAGCTTATTATAATCAGGACAAGGGACCCGAGATACGAAGATCTGTTTTCCAGCATGGTCCTCGTGATTTTTTTGTTGATAACCATTACCACTCAATCCTTTCCGCCGGTACGGTCTTTCCATTGAAGGTTTCCCCGGCTATCTCCCCGCTCCTGAGCCTCAGGACTCTGTCCGCCATCGCACTGATAGCCGTGTTGTGAGTGATCATCAGGATCGTAGTATTATATCCCTTGTTGATCTGCTGCAGCAGCTTCAGTATTTCTCTCGAAGTGGTAAAATCGAGCGCCCCTGTAGGTTCATCGCACAAGAGAAGCTTCGGGTTCTTGACTATCGCCCTTGCTATGGATACCCTCTGCTGTTCACCGCCGCTAAGCTCCCTCGGAAACCGGTGCTTCTTATCCAGCAGGTCCACCGCTTTCAGTACCTCGTCCGTATCCAGCGGCGCCTTGCTGATATTTGAGACGACTTCAACATTCTCTGCTACGGTAAGATTGGGAACTAGATTGTAAAACTGAAATATGAATCCGACCTGATCCCTTCTGTAATTCGTAAGCTGGTCATCATTGAGATCGGTAATGACAGTCCCATCCACCGTTATTTTTCCGGAATCGCAGCGGTCTATCCCTCCCAGGATGTTCATCAGCGTAGACTTACCCGAGCCGGACGGTCCGAGTATGACTCCGATCTCGCCCTTTTTCAGCTTAAGATCGATACCCTTCAGTACTGCTGTTTCTACTTCACCCGTCCTATAACTTTTCTTCAATTTCTCAATGCTTATGAACATGTCCTATCCCCCATTCCGTTCTTTAAAAGCTCCATCATGTCTTTTATATAGTTTATATATTTGTCGAAGCCTCCGCCTATGATATCATCACCTGCGCTTTTGGCCTTATTGAGCAGGTTCTCCTTCAGCTTAATGGAGACTGCTGTCATAAACATGGCGAGAGTCTGATCGTCGATATCCTTGCGGACACTTCCATTTTCCTTCCCCTGCCGTACAAGTCCCAACACATAATTGTCTGCGACCTTCAACATCGCGGCCATGGATTCGTCCTTGACACTGCCGTATCTGCCGAGGAAAACCTCCTGCACGAAAACCGCAGGTTCCTTCTCCTCCCTTAGCATCTGCATCAGCGGCGCGGCAGTTTCGTAAAAATAAGTGAAAATATCGATATTCATTGATATCACATTTTTTTGATATTTATTCATCAGCAATTTCATCGACCAGTTCACCGCATGCAGAAACAACTCCTTCTTGTTGTCGAAGTATTGGTATATGCTTCCTTTTGCCACTCCCGCCTGCTTTGCTATGACGCCCACGTTCGCCTTTTCAAAACCATGTTTCAAAAATTCACTTATGGCTGACCTTATTACCTTCTCCTGCTTTTCCAGGCTCAGATTGAAAAACGTATCCTTCGGCACTGTTTCACCCCTTTTTTCTGTGTAACTCCATCTCTGTAACATAGTATGTCTTTTTAAAGTGTTTATGACTCGTTGGTCATGTGACCATATGTCACAAGCCCAACCCTTTTATGCGACCCATTGGTCATGTGACTAGTTAGTCACATTGTATGACCGGCGGGTCATAAAATCAATAGGTATTTCGGGAAAAATTACCGGCGCATCGTGCGTCGTTGCATAAAAAAGCCGCTGATCGACTTTCAGCGGCCTTTATATGCATTCAGGCTGATCTATTTATTTTTGAAATAGTTTCCGCGTATTATCGTATCTGCTATTTCGAGGCCTTTTTTTGCATTGGCGGCCTGCTCCGTATCACCGGCTGCGCCGACATACTCGCTGCCCTGCAGGACTGCGAAGCTCCTGCCCGTGTTGAGCAGATTCCTGCCCATGGCCGTACCTTCATATTCACTGCTGTCGATGCCCATGAGATAGCAGACAGTGGGGAGAATATCGATCTCGCCCCCGGTCGTGGCTATTTCCTCGGGATTCATTCCGGGCTTATAGACGATCAGAGGAGTCTGCTTTTTATTATCCTTCCACCAGTCGCCCTCCAGTCCGGTAATATCTTTCAGGCTATCCGGGAAGTATTTGTGTATGCCCTCGTGGTCGCCGTACATCACGACCACGGTATTATCAAGCACTCCATCCTTTTCAAGACCGTCAAGAAATTGTCCAAGGTACTTGTCCATATAGTGTATGCTTTGCAGGTATCCTCCGAGATAAGAATCGTCAAGATCGGCAGGCAGTTTCAGTTCCCTGAGGCTGTAAGGCAGATCATAGGGCGTATGTGTGGATTGCGTTATCATAAAGGTGTAAAAAGGCTGTTTTTGATTTACTATTATCGGCTCGACCTGCTTTAGGAAGGATTCGTCGCTGATGCCCATGCCAAATGCTTCGTCCGTCCTGAAAGCGGAATTGTCAATGCACTTTTCAAAGCCCAGCGATTTCATCAGTATCATCCAGTTCCAAAAGGAGCCCTGGTCAGGCTGTATGTCCGATGTATGATAACCGTTGCGCCCCATGATCTTCGGCAGCGTATTTTTATAATTGTTATACGGATAAAGGAACGAGGTGCTGCCCTGTAAAAGCGGGTAAAGAGAAGTATTCGTAATGAATTCCGCGTCGATTGTATTACCTTCGTGCACCTGCTCGTGCACATCGGTAAAGTACATGCTGTTTTTCAGAAGCCTGTTTATATTGGGCGTTATCTCCTGACCGTACACTTTCTGGTTCACTACGAATTTCTCAAGCGACTCCACCTCGATGATAAGCAGGTTCTTACCCCTAAACATTCCTTTATAGCTGTTATCGGGCAATGTCTCCTTATTCTGCGCATACCACTGAGATATCTCATTTTTTTGATCAGTCGACAGTTTGATCGTCTTGCCTTCGTTGAAAAAGTTGTAAACGCTGTAAAGTTGGTACCCAAGCGGCGACAGATTGCGGCTTGTGACAGTGGAATCATACATGTAGATGATCGAACTCTTAACCCTCTCGCCTGACATGCCGGACATGTAAAGCTTCAGCGGGATATATGAAAGTGTGCCGATTGCAGTTGCAAGAATTATGACAAATGTGATAAACCTTCTCTGTGCGCTTTTGTATGCTTTACCCGCAAATACGGCAATCAGGACCAGCAGGATGAGATCGCATACAAAAATAAGATCTACCGGCCGCATCATGCCGATGATGCTGCCTGACAAATTGTCCAGATTTGACGTTTCCCTTAATATATTCATGGTGGGCATGGTGTTGAACGCCCGGAAATACCATAGATCAGCGCAGTAAAGAATAGAAACCAGAAGATTTGTAATGATCAGATACCACATACGGCCTTTCTTTTTGAAAAGGAAGGCAAAAGCCAGCGGAAGCACCACTGAGCCCAGATAGAATGCAAAATTGCTGTTCGCGGCTTTTATGGCTGCACTGAAACGTATCGTTGTATGGAGCTGGTCCATCGTAAGGCCAAGCAGAACGATCGATTTGAAAAAGAGAGCCGCCAGAGTATAAAGCCAAAAAATATCCGTTATGTGTATGCCTCTACGCAATGCCGTCCCGGCTGATACCCTTCCGGATACCGGAGTAAACGGCGCGCCTCTGTATATTTCCATCCTGATGAATCTCTCCGATACAGTCGATTAACTGACAAGCAATATCAATATCGCGGTTGTCGGTTTCGAAAACATTATACCACTGTAGTACCGACAAATGAAAACTTTTTATGGCAACAAATTATTGGTATAATAAAACAACCTCATAAAAATATTAGGTCACACTTTATTGTCAAATCACAGGGAGGCCATAATCATGTCATTATTACTGAAACCATTACAGTCAGGCGCTTTGACACTGGAAAACCGCCTGGTCATGCCCCCGATGGCTACTGCGAAAGCTGATCCGGATGGCAAGATAACAAAGGATATACTGGATTATTATGATGAAAAGACACGCGGCGGGCATATATCGCTCGTGGTCATCGAACACAGTTATGTTAGCAGTGAAGGCAAGGCGCACAGGAATCAACTTTCCGCAGCAGCTGACGAACTTGTCCCGGCTTTGGGTAAACTGGCGGATACCATCCACCGCAATGGTTCCAAAACAGTGATGCAGATAAATCACTCCGGAAGCAACACAAGCGAGGAGACTATCGGAACAATGCCAGTCGGCCCATCGGCTGTCCCAAACCCTCGTTCAAATATTATTCCGCGTGAGCTTACGCGTAATGAGATCGCCGGTATCATCGAGGCCTTCGGAAATGCCGCCCGACGTGTAAAGGAAGCAGGTTTTGACGGCGTAGAAATCCATTCAGCCCACGGATACCTGCTCAATCAGTTTTTCTCACCGCTGACCAACACACGGACTGACGAATACGGAGGAAGCGTACTTAAGCGGATAAAGCTGCATTTGGATATCATAGAAGCAGTCAGGTCGGCGACGGGCAAGGAATTCCCGATACTGCTGAGGCTGGGCGCATCAGACTTTATGGAAGGCGGGATAACCATCGAGGATAGCCTGACCGCGGCAAGGAAATTTGAAAAAGCAGGCGTCAGCATACTTGATGTTTCAGGGGGATTTTCGGGATATGTCGTCCCCGGACTGACAGGTCAGGGCTATTTCGCACCGCTTACCGAGGCTATAAAGAAAGTTGTTTCCATCCCTGTGATCCTGACCGGTGGAATAACCGAAGCACAAGCGGCAGAAGAGCTTCTGGCCGACGGCAAGGCCGACCTCATAGGAGTGGGCAGGGCGATCTTCAAGGATTCAAGCTGGGCGAAACACGCAGTGGAAAGCCTCCGCTGATACCTAATTCGTCTGTATGCAATGATGCTGTCATTTTTCGAAGAAATAACGGTCTATAGCCTGTTTTATCGCAGCAGTCGCTTTATCCTGAAAAGACGGATCGTTGAGCAGCAGCTCTTCCTCCCTGTTATCGATGAATGCGGTCTCGACAAGAATAGCCGGAAGGTTGGTTTCACGGCATACAGCAAGATCCTTCTCCTTGGTGCCCCTGTCCGTCAGGCCCAGCGCCTTTGAAAGCTCGTTTTGGACAAGCCCCGCCAGATACCTGCTGATTTCCTGTTGTTTATATACAGGACTCAGCCTGTCCGGTTCCGTATATACTTCCGTACCGTGGCCGGTGTGATACTCGCTTGAATTGCAGTGGATGCTGACGAATATATCTGCTTTGGAAGCATTGGCTTTCAGGGATCTGTCCGGCAGTGAAACGAACGTATCGTCCGAACGTGTCAGCAGTGTGTTGTACCCGGCGCCTTTCAACAGTTCCGAAAGCTTCAGCGCTATGGACAGGGTAATATTTTTTTCCTTTAGACCATCAGGGCCCGTGGCGCCATCATCGTATCCGCCGTGACCGGCGTCGATCACGACCAGTCTGCCATTCATGCCATTTTGGTCCAAGCCTGCGGAATTATTCGTCCCGGAGCCGGATCCATCTGTACCGGTGTCGCCGGTTTGTATCGCGGAACCTGTCGTTTCACTGCCTGTAACTGTTCCGCGGCCCGCATCACCGCCCCTGCTCACATTGCCGTTCTGGCCTGAAGCAGCGCCGCCCTGGCCGTTTGTATCTCCGCCCTTATTTTCAACGTCGATCGATTTTACGGCAGATACATAACTTCCTATGACCCAGCCGGCTGTACCGCCCACATTGACTTTATACCAGTTATTCGCAGAGAGCAGCGACGCATCCAGCATATCTCCGCCATACGCCTTTTTTAACACGCTGTATGAGGTGTCCGGACCGGAACGGATATTTACGATGCTGCCTGTCACCTTCAATAAGGCGGTAACCTTCCTGCTTCCGGAATACGTCTGTGCCCGGTTGATCAAAGCGACAGCCTCAGCCCTTGTAATTTTGCCGTCAGGTCTGAAAGATCCGTCCGGATACCCGTCCATGACCCCGGCAGATACCATGGCGTTTATCTGTTCCCGCGCCCACTCCGCGATCCCGTCTGCATCGGTGAAAGCCTTGACATCAGCTCCAGCAACAATACCCGCCAGATTCGCCGTAAGTGCGGCCGCTTCCTGCCTCGGTATCGGCAGGTTGGGATTCAGGATATTATCGGTATATATACCCATATAGCCCGCATTCACTGCCGACCATATATTCTCTGCAAACCAGTCGTTTTCATGGACATCGAGAAATTTGGAGCCCGTTCCGCCGTCGGGTACACCGAAAGCCGCATTCAGCATGGTTATGAATTCGGAACGTTTTACCGGAGTATTCGGCCTGAAGGTAGCGTCAGTATAGCCTTTGACGTAACCGGCGTCCACCGCCCTGTTAATATCTGTCTGGGCCCAGTGACCCTGTATGTCATTCAGTACAATACCCGCGGCCGCAAAATTGGCGCTGTTGAAAACCGCCACCAACAAGCAGGATAAAACAAAGCCCGCAAGCAATTTGTTGATTTTTGCCAAGTGTATTATTTTGATCATTTGTATGCTCCAGTATTGTCTTTGGTTATACGCGCATTTTTTCTATACATTTCCATAATACTACAAAATCTTCGCCGGATATTTACTGACAAAGGAAATGTAACAATACTGTAACAGGGCTGTAACACTTTGGTTTCGTATCTGAAAGCAAAAGCCGGGCAACGATCAAGCTGCCCGGCTGTCCTTCTTTTCTGAAGCTGAGGTATTTTACAGCACCTTGGACAAAAACTCTTTAGCTCTCGGGTTCTGCGGATTTGCAAAGAATTCGTCAGGAGCGTTCTCTTCAAGGATCTGCCCTTCATCCATAAACAGGACCCTCGTTGCGACCTCTCTTGCGAAGCCCATCTCATGGGTCACTATCACCATTGTCATGCCCTCGTCGGCAAGCTGCTTGATCAGGTCAAGGACTTCACCGACCATTTCCGGGTCGAGCGCGGATGTGGGTTCATCGAAAAGCATTACCTTCGGATTCATCGCAAGAGCGCGGATGATAGCTATCCTTTGTTTCTGGCCGCCAGAAAGTGTCGAAGGGTATACACCGGCCTTGTCCTCGAGGCCTATCCTCTTCAGCAGACGCATCGCATTTTCCCTGACCTCGGCTTTTATGGCATCCCTGGTGGCAGTTATCTCATAAAGAGGCTTTTTCTCTTGCCTGAATGCGTTACCAAGCTTGATAAAAACGTTTTTTAATCTCCTCGCGCGCAGGTCATGCAGCTTTATATTCAGCGGCGCAAGCATTATATTACCGATAACGGTCTTGTTGCTGAACAGGTTGAACTGCTGAAAGACCATTCCCATATGGCGGCGGTGAATATTTATATCGACCTTTATGTCGGCAATGTCGACGCCTTCGAATATGATGGAGCCGCCCGTAGGGTCCTCCATGCAGTTGAGGCATCGCAGAAAAGTACTCTTCCCGCTTCCGGAAGGGCCTATTATGGCGACTTTTTCGCCTTCGTTGATAGTAATGCTGATGCCTTTCAGTACATCGAGCTTGCCGTAGCTTTTTTTTAGATCAATTACGTCTATCACTTTTTCTCAGGCTCCTTTCCATAGTTTTGACGAGCATTGCGATCATCATGACGAGAATGATGTAAATCAACGCCATAACAAGGTATGGAACCATGAATTCGTAATTGTTCGTACCGATATAGTTGAAAGCGACATACAGGTCGGCGGCGCCTACGAAGCTCACTACCGACGTCTCCTTGACAAGCGCGATCAACTCGTTGCCAAGCGTGGGGAGTATATTTTTGATGGCCTGGGGAACGACGACCTTCATCATCGTCACACTGTAGCTGAGGCCGACAGCGCGGCCTGCTTCCATCTGGCCGGGATCGACGGACATTATGCCGCCTCTCATGATCTCGGAAACATATGCGCCGCTGTTCATGCCGAAAACAAGGATACAGACGTTGAGTGAGGGCATTTTAATACTCAGCAGGGGAAGCACTACGTAATAGGTCACCAGCAGCTGTACGACTACCGGCGATCCCCTGAAAAGAGCGACATAAAAATGGCAAATGCTGTCGAGTATTTTAGGCAGCCTTTTATATTTTGGCAAAACCTCGATGCTCGCTATGATCGTACCTATGACAATACCGATAGCCAGTCCGATAACAGCGATGACCAAAGTATTTCTCAATCCGGTCGCAACCTTGATGTAACCGTCGTTTGCTATGAATATTTCCCAGAATTTTTCAAATTTTCTTTCAAAGTTTCCCATTGTTTTCCCTTTAACATACAATAACCCCGCATTGGCTGCGAGGTATCGTACTATTCATACTTTATCAGTTAAGTTCGTTGATAGCCTTTGTTATGCTCTGGGCAGGCGCTTCATCAATAATGACGTAGTTGATGTTTCCGTTGATCATATCCTGCACGGCAAGCGAGCCGGATTTATATCCAACGGCCTTGGCCTTATATCCGCTGAAGCCCCAATCCTTGTCGCCTTCCACGTAGAATTGGCCGGTAGTGCCGGTCTGGACACCTATCTTCGTATTGCTGTCGAAACCGTTGAGGATAGCTTCCACGTCCTCTTTTGTCTTGCAGTTGTCGAAGGTTTTGTCGTTCGCCTTGACGATCAGCTTCTGTGCAGCATTATAGTATTTGTCAGAGAATGTGACGTATTCTTTTCTGTCTTCCTTGATCGTAAGCCCGGCCATGGCCATGTCGGCCTTGCTCTGTCCAACGGAGAGGCAGACTGCGTCAAAGTCCATGTTGCTGATCACGAGCTCTTTGCCGAGGTATTTTGCAAGTGCGTCAGCTATTTCCATGTCTATGCCGTAATACTTGTCGCCTTTGGTGTATTCAAAGGGTTCGAAGCCTGCATTGGTAGCGACCACGAGCTGATCCTTGGATTCATCGGGCGCTGCGGAGTTAACAGCTACAGGCGTACCGTCGCCGAAATAATTGTTGCAGATCTTGTCGAACGTTCCGTCTGATTTTATCTTTGCAATAAATTCATTCACTTTTGTAAGAAGCTCAGGTTGACTCTTATCTACTCCGAAAGCGTATTCTTCCTGAGTAAGCGGGATGTTGACGACCTTTACGCCATTGGAACCCGACGAGGTGCAGCCCGTCAATGTAAGTGCGCTTGCCGCAAGCATCGTTAAAGCAACCAATAAAGCAATTGACTTTTTCATGACGATTTCTCCTTAAATATGTTATACAGTGTGAATAGATATGCACTATATGCTTGTTTTTTTGTATAAATATAAAGTATCTCATAATAATATATTTGTCAACCTTTTAACTATGCATAAATGTAAAACTAATATACCGGAAAGCATCCAAATGCATAAATGTATAAACAACATTCGTCTCCACGACAAAAATCATTAAATTTCTTTATGCTATATTGCCCAGGTGTATATATCAGTAGTCCGGATTTGTTCAATTTACAAATTTCATGTGATAAAATACTATAGACAATTGTAAATAAACGAAATTTCATTAGAATGCCAATAGTGAGCAGAATATTTAATAATATAGAAACTGAAAGGAAGTCTGAAAATGTCCAACCAGGTCAAGCAAATAGCTGCAAGGCTCAAGGATCTACGCGAAATAGCAGGCATGTCCGAAGAGGCTCTCGCAGCCGAACTCGGTGTTACAACCGATACTTACAGGGAATATGAAAGCGGTAATACCGATATACCTATCGGTTTCCTATACGAGGCGGCAAACAGGTTTGGGGTCGAGCTCACTGCAATACTTACCGGTGAAGGTCCAAGACTCCATACATACTGTCTGGTAAGAGATGGTAAAGGCGTCAGCGTGGACAGAAGAAATCCCTACAAGTACCGGAGTCTCGCATACAACTTCATACACAAAAAGGCGGAGCCGTTCCTTGTGACCGTTGAACCCGGCAATGACGATACGGTGCATTTCAACTCCCATCCCGGCCAGGAGTTCAATTACGTAATGGAGGGTAAGCTGATGATCTATATAGACGGTCACTCGCTGACGCTCAACGAAGGAGATTCATTGTATTTCGACTCGAGCTGCAGTCATGGCATGAAAGCACTGGACGGGAAACCTGCGAAGTTTCTGGCGGTTATTTTTTAGTATGGAATCGTCTGCAATTTGATCTTATTCAGAATAGAGGAAAAAGTGATGTTAAGCGATTATATATCAAAAGAAAAGTTCGACAGCTATGAAGATTTCTACAGCAATTATGAAATATCGGCCCCGGGAGATTTTAACTTTGCTTATGACGTAGTGGACAAGCTGGCTGAGAAGAGCCCGGAAAAAACGGCAATGGTATGGTGTAACGACCAGGGAGAAGAAAGGATCGTAAGCTTTGCCGACATGAAGTATTACAGCAGTAAAGCCGCCAATTTCCTTAAGTCCCTGGGCGTCAAAAAGGGCGACAGGGTAATGCTCATACTCAAAAGGCGCTATGAATTCTGGTATGCCCTGCTTGCACTCCACAGGATCGGAGCGATAGCCATTCCGGCTACCCATCTGCTGACTTCCAAGGATATTATCTACAGGTGCAATGCGGCGGGAATAAAAATGATTATTTCCGTTGCCGAACCCGAGGTAGCGGCGCACATAAACGATTCCAGAAGCAAATCCCCGACGCTTGAACATGTCGTCGGCATAAACGGAAAGGCAGACGGTTGGCATGACTTCAGTGAAGAGGTGGAAAAAGCCTCGCCTGATTTCGCAAAGCCTGCGGGAAGTGAAGCTACAAAGAACGATGATGTGATGCTGCTTTACTTTACATCGGGAACAACGGGCATGCCAAAAATGGTACTGCATGATTTCACTTACCCTCTCGGTCATATTCACACTGCGAAATATTGGCAGTGCGTTCAGGAAAACGGCCTGCACCTGACGGTTTCCGATACGGGCTGGATGAAGTCCATGTGGGGCAAGATATATGGTCAATGGATCTGCGGCAGCGCAGTTTTCACGTACGACCATGAGAAGTTCAACCCGAAGGACCTGCTCGAAGTCATGATAAAGCACAAGGTCACGACCTTCTGCGCTCCGCCTACCATATACAGGTTCCTGATCAAGGAAGACCTCACAAAATATGACCTGAGCTGCCTGAAACACTGTTCTATAGCGGGCGAACCGCTGAATCCCGAAGTTTATTACCAGTTTCTCAAGGCAACGGGCCTCAAACTGGCGGAAGGCTACGGCCAGACAGAATTGACGCTCACGGCAGGCAACTTCCCATGGATGGAACCGAAGCCAGGCTCCATGGGCAAACCCGCGCCGGGCTACAATGTCGACATAGTGGACGAAAACGGCAATTCCTGTGAAGTCGGAGAAGAAGGACAGATAGTGATCAGGACGGATAACGGCAAGCCTTTGGGGATGTTCTCGGGCTATTATAAAGATGAAGAAATGAAAAAACAGGTATGGCATGACAACATGTACTTTACCGGCGACATGGCATGGCGCGATGAAGACGGCTATCTCTGGTTCGTAGGCAGGGCTGACGATGTAATAAAAAGCTCGGGGTACAGGATTGGGCCGTTCGAAGTCGAAAGCGCGCTAATAGAACATCCCGCCGTGTTGGAGTGTGCTATAACAGCCGTACCTGACCCTATAAGAGGACAGATAGTAAAAGCCTCTGTCACCCTTGCCAATGGCTATACAGGCAGCGACGCGCTTGTAAAAGAGCTGCAGGATCACGTCAAACGCGTGACCGCTCCGTACAAGTATCCGAGAGTTATCGAATTCGTTACCGAATTGCCTAAGACCATCAGCGGCAAGATACGCAGGGTCGAGATCAGGGAAAACGACACGGAAAAGAAAGAAATGGAAAAATAAATTAATACGGGATATCCGGCCGGAAGGAACACCCGGCCGGAAGAGTGTCCTTTCAGGTTCATCGGCCCATGTCCGCTCACCTGCTCGAGGTTCTGAACTCTCCCGGAGTTATGCCCTCATATTTCTTGAAAAACCTCACATAACTCTGGTCGCTGTTATATCCCAGCTCTTCGGATATCTCCTTTATTGTCAGATTTGTCACAAGCAAAAGCCGTTTTGATTCGTTTATCCTAAGACCGTTTATATAATTTACAATATTTTCACTTGCCTCGTCCCTGAATATCTTTCTTAAATGTGAATAGCTTACGCCGGCATATTTGGCTACAGAGCTTATATCCACTTCTTTCCTATAATTCTTTTGGATATACTCAAGGGCGCGCTCGAAGTGGCTTTTTGAACGATCCCGTTCCCTGTCCAGATATTCGGATATCATAGTATATATGTCAACCAGCCACACCTTTATATCATCGAGAGTCTCCTTGGAAGAAAGCATATTATAGATATTGTAGTTGTCCCCGAATATTATGCTTATGTTGCAGTGTGTATCCAACAAATACTTTATGGTATTGCCGATGAGCTGGTTGAATATCTGTATGATGTTGTCATAATGTATCTCATTGCTGTTTTTGATTTCCTGGACGAGATCAGTTATCACATCGTTGAGCTTTTCCTTTACTCCTGCATTCAATATATTGAATATATGTTTTTCGTAAGTAAACGGGTAATAATAGGAATAATTTTCACTGCTCGTATCCTCCCACAGGTTGATGCTCCCGTAACCGTTTATAAGTCTGTTGCGCGAAGCCTCCAGCGCTTTGATGAAGGATTCGCTTATCCCTTCCGCGCTGTCCTGGAAGTTCCCTATTCCTACAGATATCGTATTATCGGTTATTTTACCAGCTTCATTCTGTATTTTGACAAATATCTCGTCTAGTGTACTACCGATATCTTTTTGCAAGTCATCATCGAAATTAATGATAAGAACAATCTTATTCTTCTCATAAACCGTACCGGCACATTGCAGTCCGATATTGAGAAGCTGCTCCGATATCTTGAGTATGAACATCCTCATAAACTCCTGCTGTTCCTTTGAATATACAGTTGTAAACTCGCTGTACCTATCGATAAGAATGACGGCGCAGACGAAATTCCTGTAACTGAAATCGACGCCGGTCAGCTCTTTGTCAAGGTATTCTTCTTTTTTACCTTTTAGCAGGTTTAGCAGGTAAACATTTTTGTTGCTTTCCTTGTGCTCAACGATAAAAGACAGTCTATCCCTATCCCTCAGTAAATTATCGTAGGCATTGGACAGTATCGACATCTCGCTGTCGTTGCTTTTTATATCGATTCCTTTCTTTTGCCTGATATCATAAAGTAGATTTTTCAGTGGACTGTATATTTTTATGGTTGCGAAATAGGAAATCAAAATACCGGCAATGATAAGTGAAAAACAGATTATGACAGTGTAAAACCTGAGACTGTTGATTTTGGACAACAACTCTTCAGACTTGAATAACCCCAGATATATCCAATCATTATAATCCGATTTATAATATGTTATCAGCAGCCCCTTACTTTTATCGAACAAATAGCCCTCTTTAGGGTCTGCGTTCTTGATTTGCCTGACATATGGCATATCGGATATATTTTTTCCTATCATATCATCATCTATATCGGAAATTATATCGCCGTTAATGTTTATTATTTCTATGTAACCGGCATTGCTCGAATCATCATTGACCATTTTTCTTAAAGACGGTTCATAAATGTTAAATACCAAAACGCCTCTGACCGATGTCGTGTAGGGTGTAAAGGTATAGAAAAAAGTGATGACTTTGTTTAAGGGACCCAATTCTCCGCTGGAATCCTTTGAATATCTTACAGTTCTTGTAGGTATCCAATTCGAACCCGGCAAATTGTTCCTGAATTTCTCATACGAACCCATCCAGCCCGTATCCGGAAATTGATCGAGACTCCGGGCTCCCTGGTTTGAGGTAAGTACAAAATCCGAATCGTCGATATACAGGTAAACCGAATGCAGAGAAGTAGAAGAGCTCGCCAGATCGATAAGCTGTGTTTGAACATCATAAAGACTCATTATTCCGTCGGAACTGTTTAAAACATCCGAATATGAGTTCAAGTTGTTCAGATCGTTGACTGAAATACCCTTAGTCATCTCGAGCGCACGCTGCGAAAGGTTGTCGGCGGTAAGCCCTGTCAATTTATCGGCAGACTTGAGCTTACTGACGGCAGACTTGCTTATTACATCTACAGAATACTTGGTCATCTGGTAGCTTATTATACTGGCTATGATTAATACAGGAACAGTAATAAAAATTATTAAAAGAAAAAACAGTTTGAAAAATAAGGATTTATTTTTCATTATCGTACCTTCGCTAGTAGATTTATCATAATTATATTAACATATTTTTGATACGTTTTATTAGAAAAACGAAGGACATGAAGTCCTTCGTTTTTCACTCTTCCTTGGTTGTTAATCAGGCGGGTATTATTTTATTTGCTGTCAGGATGATACTTAAGCCAAAGAGTCCTTCTGGCATTCATTATTTCGGTGGCTCCTGCCCTCAGCATCGAACGTGTCTCCTGGCTCCATACGCTATCGAATTCGCCGGGTTTGCAGGTGATCGTTCTTGCATATACTTCATTGGCCTTTACTGCAATTACGCTGCCATATTTTCCGTCAGCTGCGGTGGTTTCATTAAGGGATTGTTCGGGAGGCCTGTATCCATCGGCTATACCAGTTCTAAATGCCTGCACATAAAGCTGTTGCTGCTCTCCCGAATACGCCATGGAATTACGCTTGATCGTATCCTCCTTGTCTTTGCCTATGATGCCATTGACGATCATAGTATAGTCAATGTTAAAAGGAGAGTTTTGAATTGTTTCACCCTTGGTTGCGATGATCTTGGGAATACCGTTGACCATTTCATGATTCTTGCCCTCTTCTCCAAACTGCAGGAAGAACAGCACATCCGGGTCACACATCCAATTCAGATATTTTATTACTTCTCCGGCCTTACTTTCGCTTGTCTTTGGAACAAACATCTGTATACCTGCCTGATCCCCCAGCTTTTTAGTATGGAGACCGTCCCTGTCCGTGAAGGGATCACATGGGACCAGCTTGGCATCGGGCTTTTTAGCCTGCAGGTTGTTTATTATACCAGGGGATGGAGCTCTGAGAGGATAGTCATAGTTGTGGATCATGCATCCAGCATAACCGCTGATAAAGTCGGCCGTCCAGATGGCGCCCTGCGTATCGAGCGGAAACTCCTGGCTTATCAGACCTTCATTGTACATATTGTTCATGAATCTGAGAGCATCTTTAACGCCGGGAGCAAATATCTGCATATACCTGCCGTTTGTCATGAAACGTGTCAGGTCGGATTTGTCTGTCTTGAAGGATTCGATAAGGTTTTGTGCAGTCCAGCCCACGTCGTTGGTTATTGCAAAAGGAACGACCTTCCCTACACGGTCAGGATTCTTTTCCTTGAACAGCTTCATGTCGTTATACCACTCATTCGTGGTTGTCGGCAGAGGCAGTCCAAGCTTGTCAAGCCAATCTTTCCTTATCCATGTAGTCTCCTGGGAATCAATAACTAATTTTGCACGGAGTGCATACCGTATACCGGTTTTTACATCTACACCCTTCTTGAGCAGAACCGGTCCCAAATACTCCTTCAGCTGAGCACCGTACTGATCCAATGCCTTATTAAGATCCGTAAGGCCTCCGTTGTTATTAAAGTTGTTTACAGGGTCCAATTCATTCGTATAGCAGAGATCAGGAGCTGTTCCGGCAGCCATCCACATTTGAAGCTTCGCATTATTATCGAATCTTGGGCTTGGTTCATATTTGAGTGTGACATTGTTTTTATCGCCGTAATTTGCCTGTATCCATTTGGTCCAATAATTTTTGTCCGGTGGAGTTCCGCCGGCATTGCCCCTGTCATAAACCTCTATCCTGAGAGTTACGGGTTTCTTCTTTACGACTGTTACATTGACCTTTGCCGAAATCGTACTCTTACTTTTGCTCGTTACTGTGATCGTAGCTTTACCGGCGTCAACAGCAGTGATTTTACCGTTTGCGTCAATTGTGGCGACATTTTTGTTGCTGGTCGAAAGTATAATGCCTCTTTGTGTTGTATTCGACGGGCTTACTGTTATCCTCAGATTATATGTAGTCCCCATATCCATTGACAGGCTTGTTTTATCGACTTTAATACCTTTGATCTCGACAGCGCTGATCGCCGACGCGGAAAATGCAAAAGTCAATAAGATACATACGCACAAGAGTATTGATATAACCTTTTTCATAACCAACCTCCTAACTAATATATTGGAATCCCGCAATTACAATATAATCAAGCGACTGTTCCAATATTGCCGGCGCCCTGTAAATCAAATATACACACCTCCCTCTTGTTAATCCCGTATAAATGAATGCCCGGCAATATCCACTAAAGTCACTGTTATACACAAGGTCATTCAGCCTTTGATGGCACCTATTGTCACGCCTGATATGAAATATCTCTGGAGCCACGGGTATACGAGCAGTATCGGGACTGTTGCAAACATGACCGCCGCCGCTTTCAGGTTATCGGACGCAATACTGCCTGTGGAAGCTCCTTCTACGATAGCAACTTCCGACATCTGATTGTTGTAGACCAACATGTAAAGCTTCAATTGCAGAGGGTACAAATCAGGCTTGCTGATATATATGAGCGCATCCTGGAACCCGTTCCAACGGCCTACGGCATAAAACAGCGTCAATGTTGCAATAGCCGGCATGGAAAGCGGCAATACTATCCTAAAAAGAATGGTCAAATGCGAAGCGCCGTCAAGAAAAGCCGACTCTTCAAGGCTTTCAGGCAGACTACTGAAAAAAGTCTTCAGAATTATCAGATTGAACGCGCTCAGCATGTATGGCAGCAATAGCGAAAGGAAATTATCGGTGAGTCCAAGGTTTTTAACCAGAATATAATCCGGTATCGTACCACCGCTGAAGTACATGGTTATGATGATCATAAAAAGGAAGATGTTCCTGCCTTTAAGATTCCTTTTTGTCAGAGGATATGCAGTAATTATGGTAATCAGGATGCTACATGCAGCACATAGCACCGTAAGCCAAACGGTGAAGATCATCGAATTGAATATGGCTTTGTCGTTGAATACAGCCTCATAAGCGCCAAAGTTGATTTCGACCGGAAACAGGAACACCTGCCTTGAAATTACTGCAGTACTTGAACTTAGCGAAACCGATAAAAGATAGATCATAGGTATGATGCACATTAGCGAAATAAGTGTTATGATCGCTATCATCAAGACATTGAATACTTTGTTTTTAAAGTTATTAATCATTCCTATCCTCCATTTTGCACATATCACCAGATACCCTGTTCACCCAGCTTATCCGCAATATAGTTCGTACCCAATAGGAAAATCAAACCGATGACCGACTGGAAAAGCCCTACGGCCGTGGCTATGGAGTACTGGAAATTCTGTATGCCGGTCCTGTAAACGAATGTACTGATCACATCGGAAAACTCCATTACCAGTGAGTTGCCTACCACAAATGGCCTGTCAAAACCGATCTGTGACATTTTGCCTATTGCAAGGATCAATAATATAATAATTGTGGATTTGATTCCCGGCAAAGTGATGTGCCATATCTTTCGGAGCCTTCCGGCGCCGTCCATTACTGCGGCTTCATATAGTTCCTGATTGATGCCTGCAATGGCGGCAAGATAGATTATCATGTTCCAGCCTATGCTTTGCCACAATCCCAGAAATACGTATGTGCCGACCCAAATCCACTTGTCCGTAAGAAATTGTACCGGAGATACTCCAATTTTATTCAATGCCAGATTTATCAACCCGGATTCCGGCGCAAACAACTGTAAAGCTATACTTCCGATAATTACCCATGATAAGAAATGAGGCAGATATAAAATTGTCTGTGAAACCTTTTTGAACCATTTCACATAAACCTCGCTCAATATGATGGCAAGGATTATCGGTGCCGGAAAACCGATTATCATATCCAGTGAATTAAGCACAAATGTATTTTTGAATGCATTCCAGAAATCAGGCATCAGGAATATCTCCTTGAACGTGGCGAAATTGTTCCAGGGGCTGGCCCATACCGTCTGGAATATATTATATTCTTTGAACGCGATCAGCACCCCATACATCGGCGCATACTTGAAAACGATCAAATATGCGATGGAGGGCAACAGTAACAGATAAAGGATCCAGTTGTTCTTAATATACGCAATGAATTTTCTTTTTTTTATTTCTTTCAAATCGACTTGAATAATTGCGTCCGGTACAGGAGAAATAATATCTGACATCAGGCTATCTCCTTTATATGAAATTTCTTATGTTCGGTTACCTTTAGCATCGAGCGGGGCTATATTAAAATTATATTAACCGTACTTTTGTTTACAATAATTAGTTTTGATTAGAGGGGTAACATTTGATTATCAACCTGCTAAACCTTAGTATTCAAGGCCTATCGCCTTGTCCAGAGATTTTTGTCAATGTGAACGGATATGGAAAAAGGCTTCGAAGTGTAATATCGAAGCCTGTTAACTTTATTGTAATAAATTTCATATTTTTATGCTAATATATTTTTCATTTTTCAAACCTGAACCATTTGAAATCAAAACGGCAGCCGGGAAGAAAAATGAAGGTGACCTTCTGCGCTCCGGTGACACTTTCGAGTTTGAACTCCCTTTCCTCATAGTTTTTGGAGTAAGTAAACTCAGCCAACTGCTTTACTTCTCCCTTTTCACCGTCAAACTTCACCTGAATGGTATTCTTCTCAATTGGCGACCGCCCGCAGATAATCAGTCTTGAAAAACCCGTTTCTGCGAAGTCCATATGGTCAAATTCGAGTGAAACGTTGTTGCCTATACCTTCAATCGCATCAGCGGTATTAGCAAACGTATCACCATATATACGACTGTTTTCATCCGCCCTTAGCTGCCGGTAAGCCTTCTGCAATCTTGTAAACCGGAAACCTTTGATATGTACCTTGCGCCTCAGGACGAAGCAGACAGTGGTCACTCCCCTGAGCCTTACGGGGACCCTGTAAGTCTCCTCCTGATATGTATTCCATATGGATTGCTTCTGATATGTCACTTTTGCAAGCAGTTCGCTGCCCGGTTCCCCCGGCATGCCTTCCCATATCTCTATCGGGAATTCCTCGCTATCCAGGGCAAAAATCGGGATCGTGACCTCATCGGAGCCGTATTCTCCGAAATCGACTCCTCTGAAGCCGACATGGCTCTCCCCGTCTCTTAGTGTCGCAACTCCTCGTTCATTGCCGTTAGTAAGTTCACAGTTGCTTGCATTGTATAGTCCGCCGGCTATGAATCCATACGGATCCATATTCTTTTCACCGAGCCCGGTTATTTCAAACTCCAGCTGTGATATCAAACATATCCTGTCCGAGCCGTTTCTGCTCATGCAGCGCAGCCTGAACCTGCCGTCGCCCTGAGCTTTGACCACAGCTCCGGTTCCATATGCTTCCACGCTTGCAATGTTCGTGTCGATGCCCGCATCATTGGTAACGCGCCATTCCAGGTCCCGATAAGTGGCGTTTGCCGGGTAAAGCTCCGCATCTACATGCATCACAGTCAGTTTCTCATCAAATCTGGTGCCTGATTTGCTTACGAGCGCTATTTTACGGACAGGTACCTCCGTTACGGACTCGCTGATCTCATTCTCTTCTAATGCTGTCAGGCCTTCGGGCTTGTCGCACGGCAAGGTATGCAGAAGCAGTTTGCGGGGCTCCGGGCCTGCAGAAAGCGCTGCAGTACCCGGTTCTTTGCATATAACTGCCTTGAGCAGCAGCCTCTGCGGCTCCAAACCCTCTGAGCGCACCTCCATATGGATATCCCCCGGTTCAAGCTTTGCTGCGATCACTGCTAGCAGTTTACCGCTGAAAAGCCTCCTGCTCGTTCCCTTATACTGGTCATAATCCGTACTGTCACCGTTATCGAGACCTACAAGCCGCCCGGCTCCCCGGACGCTCACTTCGACGCGGTTGTTTGCGTTTTCTACAGGGTTTCCCGCTGCATCAAGCATGGATATTTCAACAAAGATCAGATCCCGTCCGTCTGCCGCGAGCTCCGTTTTATCAGGTCTGAGAACGATCTTTTCCGGATCTCCAAAAGAACGCCTGCTGTCAGTCGCAATAATTGTACCGTTTTCGTCGTACGCAACTGCTTTCAGTGTTCCCCTCCTATAGGGGATCCGCCACTCGCCCATCAGCTTTTTACCGATTTTATGGTCGATGCCGAAAGTCCCCAGCGATTCGGAATCGAAGAACAGCTCGACTTTCGGCGCATTTGAACATACACGCACGTCTATCAGCTGTCCCTCATTGAAATCCCAATAAGGGAATATATGGACCATCGGCTTCTTCCTGTGATCGGTCCATTCCGCCTGATACAGATAAAATGAATCCTTGGGGAAACCGGCAGTGTCTATCTGCCCGAAATAAGAGTTTTTGGTGAAATAAGGCGTCGGCTCCCCTATATAATCGAAGCCGCTCCAGATGAACATCCCCGGAGACCAGACTGTGTCGCGGTCGTCAATGATGCAGGCCTCTGTGCTTCTGGCCCCCCAGCTGGTCGAACTGTTTCCAAGGGATGAACATTGTTCGTCGTCATCCGAAAGGACGGACTGCGACGCCGGGAAATGGTATATCCCCCTGCTCTGCACCGTGGATGCGGTCTCGCTTCCATAGATGACCCAGTCCGGATGCTCCCTGTGATGCCTTTCATAATAGCTTTCCGCATAGTTATAGCCCGCCAGCTTTACTATATCGGCGCACCTCTGCGCATTTTCCCAGGGCATGTAATTGGACCCTATGGTTGCCCTGGCGTTGCCGTGCGGGTCATGAGAATGCACCAGCTCCGTTAATTTCCGGGTTATCTCCTGTCCCCTCCCGCCAGCATGTGTATCATATATCTCGTTCCCGATACTCCACATGATGACGCTGGGATGGTTGCGGTCGCGGCGGATCCAGCTCGCAACGTCCTTTTCCGCCCACTCATTGAAAAAGCGCGCGTAGTCGAAGCTGGTCTTTGGCCTCTCCCACATATCGAGCGCTTCGGAAACCACCAGCAGCCCCATTTCATCCGCAAGCTCCATGAATTCCACCGCCGGCATGTTATGTGATGTGCGGACCGCATTGGCGCCCATTTCCTTAAGAATGGCGAACTGCCTTCGCAGCGCAGCTTTGTTTACCGCCACGCCAAGACAGCCAAGGTCGTGATGCTGGCATACGCCATGGAGCTTGACTTTACGGCCGTTCAGTAAAAACCCTTCGTCAGGCGCGAACTCTATTGTTCTGAAGCCGAAGCTTTGCAGCTCGCTGTCAATGATTTCCCCATCCCGGATCAGTTCGATTTTTATTGTATATAAAGCCGGATCATCAATGTCCCAGAGCTCGGGCGTCCTGACAAAAAGCGTCTGAGCATCCGTGAATATATCCGGATTGCCTGTGTTTGTGTTGAGACAGCACTCTGTATTATTCTCAGCCGTTGAAACGACTGCCCCGTTCTTGTCTATTATCGAATGTCTTATGGTGTAACCGGGCACGGAAACCCTCGCCTCGTCATATTCCTGATGCCCCCGGCATTCCCGGTACCTTTCGATTTCCGTCCCGACATCAAC
>Ga0207800_1000070_pt1 | contig 39605 bp, 32 predicted proteins | sample LuqExpMetageno11_FD_187769 | JGI IMG/M metagenome (GOLD analysis project Ga0207800, IMG submission 187769) | Tropical forest soil microbial communities from Luquillo Experimental Forest, Puerto Rico - Sample 11 (SPAdes) | ecosystem: Environmental > Terrestrial > Soil > Tropical forest ... | reverse complement strand
CCGAAGATACATCGGCACTTCGCCCGTACGCTTTGTTTCGACGTCCTGCATAGCTTTGCCAAGCGCCTTATAACAGGAATTCGACTTGGGACTCGTTGCAACCATCACAGCCGCGTGCGCAAGCAGCAGCCTTGCTTCGGGCATGCCTATCATATGTATGCCTTCCGCAGCGGCAACAGCTACCTGCAGCGCCGTCGGATTCGCCATTCCCACATCCTCCGAAGCACAGATTATGATCCTTCGGATCAGGAATTCCGGGTCTTCTCCGGCATACAGCGCCCTTGCAAGATAAAACAGAGCCGCGTCAGGATTGCTGCCTCTCATAGATTTTATAAAAGCGCTTATGTTGTCGTAATGAGCTTCTCCGGATTTATCGAATGTGATTGCTTTCCTCTGTACACATTCTTCAATCGTTTTCACAGTTATGTGGATATGACCGTCGCTTTCAAGTTCGGAAGTCTCGGCTGCGAGTTCGATAGCATTCAATGCTATTCTTGCGTCGCCGTTTGAAACCTCCGCCAGGTAGGAAACAGCATCATCGTCGGTCACAAGGTCATACCCGCCCAGCCCTCGTTCCTTGTCTGAAAGCGCCGACCTTATGATTTTTTCTATATCGTCCTTGTTGAGGGGCTTCAGCATAAAGACCGACGATCTTGAAATCAAGGCTTTGTTGACTTCAAAATACGGATTTTCCGTAGTTGCGCCGATAAGCACTATCGTGCCGTTCTCAACAAAGGGCAGAAGCGCGTCCTGCTGTGCTTTGTTGAAGCGGTGTATTTCGTCTATGAAAAGAACCGTCCTCCCGCTTGGATTCAGCATAAGGTTCTGTGTATCGGAGACGATCCTCTTAATATCTGCAACGCCTGCAGTTACTGCATTCAACTTTTCAAAAACGGATGCGGTGGTAGCAGCTATGATCCTTGCGAGCGAAGTCTTTCCCGTTCCGGGAGGACCATACAGTATGATCGAAGAGATCCTGTCCGCCTTGATCATCCTGTAAAGCATTTTACCCTTGCCCGTTATATGCTCCTGCCCGACAAACTCTTCTATTGTACGCGGGCTCATCCTGTAGGCGAGCGGTTCTTTCCTGTCAGGCATAATTCCTCCATGCTCCTTGTTAAATAAACGGCAGAATAATATACAGACAAGACGCCGGTCTGAAAGGATCGGCACCCTGTCTGCTCATCTTGATACATACTTATTTTACTATAAAACAGCTTGTCTGAAAAGCTGATATAACCGGGCAAACTGCAACGTAATACGGGAACAGCTATCGAACCATGGCTGTCAATACGATCAATCATATCAGTACAGCGGATACTTTCTGCAAAGGGCTGCAACACTGCTCCTGACTTTATCGGCCGAGTTTTCGAAATCGGTGAGCGTAAGCCTGAACAGTCCTGCAATTTCCTTCATGTCGGCTTCCTTCATGCCCCTCGTTGTCAGTGCGGGCGTACCGATCCTTATGCCGCTGGTGATCGAAGGCTTTTGCTTGTCAAAGGGTATGGCGTTCTTGTTTACGGTGATACCTACATCATCAAGCCAGAGCTGCGCCTGTTTGCCTGTAACATTGACATTGGTCAGGTCGACCAGCATCAGGTGGTTGTCCGTGCCTCCCGAAACCAGGTCAAAGCCTTCATCCATCATTGCCTGGGCAAGCGCCTTCGCATTTTTGACTATCTGCTGCTGATAAGCCTTGAAATCATCGCTCAAGGCTTCCTTGAAGCTTACGGCTTTCGCAGCTATTACGTGCATGAGGGGTCCGCCCTGTGTTCCAGGGAATACTGCCGAATCTATAGCTTTGGCGTATTCCTCCCTGCACATTATCATACCGCCCCTTGGGCCTCTTAGTGTTTTATGCGTGGTTGTCGTGACAAAATCTGCATACGGCACAGGGCTCGGATGTATCCCTGCAGCAACGAGACCTGCTATGTGCGCCATATCGACCATCAGGTATGAACCGGCATCCTTCGCAATCTCACTGAATGCCTTGAAATCAATGATCCTGGGATAAGCGCTAGCTCCTGCAACGATCATTTTGGGCCTGATCTCCCTGGCCTTGCGCAAAAGCGCATCGTAATCTATATAGCTGTTATCTTCCCTGACCTGATAGAATTCAGATTTGTAGTACTTTCCCGAAATATTCTTTTTCATTCCGTGGCTCAGATGCCCGCCGTGCGCAAGATCCAAACCGAGTATCGTGTCGCCCGGATCCAGCATCGCAAAGTATACTGCCGAGTTTGCCTGAGCGCCTGAATGCGGCTGGACATTGACATGGTCCGCACCGAACAATTCCTTGGCTCTGTCTATCGCCAGTTGTTCTACTACGTCTACAAATTCGCATCCGCCGTAATAACGTTTGCCGGGATATCCTTCCGCATATTTATTGGTAAGGGGCGTCCCCAGAGCCTGCAGGACCGCTTCGCTCACAAAATTCTCGGAAGCTATCATTTCAAGCTTGTTCCTTTGCCTGTTCACTTCTTTTTCGATACTTTCCGCTACTTCCGGATCGATCTTCTTTATCAGATCTGTCTGATACATCTTTCTACCTCCGTTATCTCTTATGTATTAAAAATATTGAAGGCCAAATCTTTCGATTTGACCTCTGAAAAGTAGTATTGTTTTATTCAATATACCCATACTCTGTCCTTTTGCCTGAGAGATGATTCCCGCTTTTAACGAAAATTTGCCCCTTCGGCGCCATGACGGTCTCTCCAGAGGTGCGTCCCGTTACAGTCGACCTTGAAGGCTCTTCCATAACGATCGTCCGCTATATTTAATTCATGGCGATGCACTTACGATTTTATTTCACCGCTTTGATTATAAACATTCAAAAAAAGTATGTCAAGATATTACAAAACTTTATATAATTCATCAGCCTCCGGCGGTGTAATCGAGTCCTTTCTCCCTTCTCCGATCAGGATCCTTTCTCCTGTTCCGTTCAGTCTGCCAATGACCGCCGCGTCAATTCCCTCTCTCTTCAGCCGGTCGGCCAGTGCATTTCCGTCGTGCGCTGCTATAAGCATGCAGCCGCTGGAGATCAGTCTGTACGGATCAATATTATAATATTCACATATCCTTTGAGTTGATAACATAACAGGTATTTGTTCTATGTAAACTTCGGCGCCCTTTCCCGAGGCTTCGCAAATTTCCCATACGGCCCCGAGTATCCCGCCTTCCGTCACGTCGTGCATCGCATGCGCGCCGTATTTTGCCGCGGCAAGCCCGTCCTTAACCACGCTTATGTTATCCATGAACGCTTTGGCTTCCTCGACGGTCTGAGCACCCAATACCTGCTTCAGCTCATCTTCCTTTTCATGCGCTATAATAGACGCACCTTCCAGCCCTGCATGCTTCGTTATGACCAGATCGTCGCCATCTTTTGCGCCGGTGGCAACTATCATACCGTCCCTGACACAGCGCCCGACAGAGGTGCAGGAGATGACGAAACGCGTGACAGCCGTAGTTACCTCCGTATGTCCGCCGAGCAGATCTACGTTTATCGATGCTGCAGCATTCGCCAGTTGGTCCATTATCTGTTCAAGCTCTTTTTCCGTCGAGCCGGGCGGGCAAAGGATCGTCGTCATCAGACCTAGCGGCTCTACACCGCAGGAGGCGATATCATTGCAGCTTATATGCACGGCAAGCCTGCCTATTTCTTTAGCGGTTCCAGTAATAGGATCGCTGGAAAGCACACAGGTATATTCTCCAAAATCAACTGCCGAGCAATCCATTCCGACACCGGGGCGGACCAGCACTTCGCTTCTGATATTCCTTATCTTGTCGATCACTATTTTTTCGAGCACATCGTTAGGCAATTTGCCTGTTTTCATCGGACCCTCCATCAAGCAGTCCCGCCTGCGCTGGCCAGCTTGTCCTTCACCAGTTGGAATTCATCCCTTGCAGCTTCTATCAATGTCGGGATCCTTCTCGCATCCGGCGAACTTATCAGCCGACTGAACCACTTAACAGATTCATCGAGATTGCCTGCCCTGAAGTTCAATTCACCGATCATATACATGCAGGTATTCTCATCGAGCTTGTCTGCCGGGAATCTTTCCTTCTCGTAGGTTTCCGTATAATATCTGAGCGCATATTTGATAAACTCCTGCTCTTTTTCATCATTCTTTAATCTGTATAGCCATGCGATCCTCATGCAAATCTTCGCGAGTTCACTCGCTTTTGCACCGCGTGCCTGGTGGTTTATAAGAACAAGCTTGAAAGCTTCCAATGCGGTATCCACAGATCTTTCGCCGATGAAGGACCTCTTTTTCCATCTTGGCGTTATCTGGGTCATGACTGCTTTTGCATCTCTGGGAGGTATATCGAGGAATTTTTCCGATTGCGCCGCATAACCGCAGTTCTCGCATACCCAGGCATCATAGACGATAGGATTGAGATCTTCGTAATAAATACAAAAATCAGTATCCCTGCCCTTTACTTTACAACCCTTTGTCTTTAACTTCGTGACGCTGAATTTTTTTGTGCAGACCGGGCAGACAATTTCTTTATTGTAAAGATTTTCGTTCATTTTGACCCCTCGTTTTCTTACGTTGTCTATATATGTAATCGCATCAGTTGCTTATACTTGACTGACTGATCTTGTATAAGTCGCTGCTGACCCTTATTATCCCCTGGATCGGTTTGTAATAATCTTCCGAAAGCTTTTCTCTCCATTCAAGATTATCGTTTTTATATGCTTCCCTGTACACTATGACCCTGACTCCCTTGACCGCTTTCCGTTCCACTACCTCATGTCCATAAGGCAGAGTATAATCAAGTACGATCTCATCCGGCTTGGGCTCATAAACTCCAATGGTCTGAGTTTTCAGTTTTATTACCAGACCGTCGTCCCTTTTTTTGCCCAGCATGCTTATATACAGCCTGCTTCCGCTTACGTAAGCCTTAAGGACGACTGGATACCCGGAATCATTGACAAACCTGAAATCTATTGAGTTTTCATTGATCGTAGCATCTCTTCCGGGGCTGATATATGTGAGCGGTATGGAATGATGCATGCGTTCGATCACGTCAAGGCCTGCAAGCAGCACCGTATTGTATAATGTTGAGGATACCTGGCAGACGCCTCCGCCTGTACCCGGTACCAGCTCGTTCTTGAAAATGATCGGGGCTTCCTTGTAACCGTTGTCCTGTGTCCTGGGCCCTAATGTATCGTTCATCGAAAACGATTCGCCCGGCAGCAGGATCCTGTTCTCGATTCTGCTGCAGGCCAGTTTTATGTTATCGGTCCTGTTTACATCGTTACTGTTGAACTTGGTGCTGAAACTCGAAATGACCCCGTTGACTGCACTAAGTTCATCATAGGTAAGACGGGGTTTACGCTCGTCCACCTGCAATTCGATATTTCCGAAAATACCCTTTCTTAATTGATTTTCCACCAATTCGATATTTCTGTCAATATCCATGTTCCTGTAGTTAGTTTCCCTGGTAATGCTGATTTTTCCCGCTGCGTATGTAAAGGTGGCATCTTTGGGTTTAGTATCTATCTCTTTTTTTATTTTGTGAAAAATGGACAGAAGCCGGTCACCGTCATAACCTTCTCCTATCGCTATCTGATGACCGCTGCTTGCCAAAACCAGCGAATTGTACACCTTTCTGAATATATTGCCTTCCCTGCCGATGTAATAAGCCTGCTGCACAGCATCATCTATATCGTAATGATATCCTATATCCTCAGGAGATATTGTCCAAACGCGATCTCCGTACGCAAGCGTGACATGGCGGTCACCGGCGACCATGGCATGCTCCTGTGCAAGCATCTGCATGGCATCCTCCTTTGTCATCCACGAAACATCCGTTTGTCCTATACTAACACCCTTTCTAATCGTGTCACCTGTGTATATGTGCGAAAGTATCAGCATAGCTGCAGTGCATAGGGCAACAATGATCACCGAACCGATGACGAAGACTTTAAGACCTTTTTTCATTGTATTTGACACCAGAAACAACCTCTTTCGGAAACATTCCTTATTTATTATATTGTTGTCTGCAGTGCCTGTATTACATGCATGGTAATTATTCGGTTACAAATATGGTTTCGGTATCATTGATAGCTTTCTCCATCATTTCCTCGATCTGGAGCGCCTCTTCATATTTTTCCACTTCTCCGAGCTTTGGCCTCGTCTTGGGATGCTTTGCGACAAAAACCGTACAGCAGTCTTCATAAGGCAATATCGAGGTCTCGAACGTGTCTATCCTTCTTGCGATATCTATTACTTCGTTCTTGTCCATGCCGATCAGGGGCCTGAATACAGGCATCTCACATACCGCATTCGTGACAGCGAGGCTGTGCAGAGTTTGGCTGGCTACCTGTCCGAGGCTTTCGCCCGTTATCAGCGCCAACGCTCCGCTCTTTACGGCTATCCTTTCGGCGATCTTCATCATAACCCTGCGTATTATAATGGTAAGGTGGTCTTCGGGGCACTTATCGTTGATTTCAAGCTGTATCTCCGTAAACGGGACTATGTGGAGCTTGATACGGTAACAATAACGCGACAGTATCTTTGCAAGCTCGATTACCTTGTCCTTTGCTCTCTCGCTTGTATACGGGTAGCTGTAAAAATGGACCGCCTCCAGTTCCATTCCTCGTTTTGCCATCATCCAGCCGGCCACAGGGCTGTCGATGCCTCCCGAAAGCAGCAGGACGCCTTTTCCGTTCGTTCCGGTCGGGAGTCCTCCGTTCGAGGGGATGATATCGCAATATATATATGAGCTTTCACGAACCTCTACGTAAAAAATAAAGTCGGGATGGTGTACGTCGACCTTAAGTACAGGAATGTTTTCCAGCAGGTACCCCCCGAGTTCGGCGCTTATTTCCGGCGACTGCATCGGAAAATGCTTGTCGCCCCGCTTTGCTTCCACCTTGAACGCGATAGTCCCTGCCTTGTCTTTCTTCACGAATGAAGCAACATGCTCTCTTGCCAGTTCAAGCGAACGCTTTTTGATATCCTCGAAATCCGACGGGAGCTTGCGCGCGATACTGAGCGATACGATCCCGAATACCTTTACCAGCCTCGCGATCGCTTCAGTATAGTCAAAGCTGTCCTCCTGGGGCTCTATATAGATCCTCGCCTGCGAACGTTTTATATCGGCTTTGCCAAGACCATACAAAGACTTCTTTATATTGCTCATCAGCTTTTCTTCGAAAACCGGCCTGTTAAGCCCTTTTAATATGATCTCGCCATATCTTACAAGAATAACCTTATCCATTACTGCCTCCTTTTATATCTCCTGTTGATGTCGATGACCGGAATTATCTCTTTCAATGCATCGACAGTCTGTTCGATTTCTTCCTGTGTATTGAAGCCTGAAAGGCTGAACCTTATCGCGCCGTCGGTCAGAGCAGCCGGAACGCCCATAGCCGTGAGTACATGGCTCCTCGTATTTTTATGAGAGGAACAGGCTGAGCCCGTTGATACAAATATCCCCTTCTGCTCAAGATGGTGCAGCAGTACTTCTGCCCTGACATTTGCAAAAGAGATGTTTATTACATAGGGAGAGGCGTCTTCAGGAGAATTTACGCGGTAATCTATTCCGGAACCGGCAAGCATTTCGATGAAGCGTTTCTTTAAATTGCCCACTTTAGCGTAATTGGCTTCCAATTTTTCAAACGTCATTTTTGCAGCAAGCCCGAAGCCTGCAATGCCGGGCACATTTTCGGTGCCGGAGCGAATCAGAGCCTCCTGCCCGCCTCCGTAAAACAGCGGTTTTATCCTGACGCTGCGTGATACGTATAAAGCGCCCACACCCTTTGGGCCATGTATTTTATGAGAGCTTAACGACATCAGTCCGATCCCCGATTTCCCAGGAAGGACCCTTATCTTGCCGTACGTCTGTACAGCATCTGCATGTATCACTGCCTGCGGGCTCAATTCGTCACGTAATGCCGCTATCTTATCAAGCTGCTGTATAGTGCCCGTTTCATTATTGACAAAAATGAAGCTGATCAGGGAAGTCTCTGCGGATAAACTGTCCCTCAGTTCCTGAAGGTCTATCAAGCCTTTCTCGTCGACGCCTATATAGTCGACACGGTAACCTTGTTCTTCATGGCGGCGATATACTTCCATGACCGACGGGTGCTCTATTTTAGTTGTAACAATGTGCTTTCCCTTCCTCGGATTTGCCTCAAGGTAACCTCTCACAGCCAGGTTATTCGATTCGGTGCCGCCTGAAGTAAAGTATATTTCCTTTGGTTCTGCCCCCAGGGAATCAGCTATTTGCTTCCTTGCAGAGCTGACCAGTTTTTCTGCTTCCATTCCTTTTGTGTGAAGCGACGAAGGGTTGCCATACTTGTTTGCAGCAGTATCCGCCATTAATGCCGTCACATCGTCATATTGTCTTGTTGTTGCACTGTTGTCCAGATATATTTCCTTTTGCATCTGATTTACCTTCGCTCCGATCAAAGTCACCCAGTTCCCTTTCTTCGGTGAATACCGGGCAGCGCTCATTACCGACTATGAGCATTACATCATATTATACCATATTCCCCCTCCGCTGTTGCAGTTATTCATTTCATTATGGTAGAATTATGATGAATTATGTAAGGTTATGAAATCAATTTTACGTGAGGTTAAAATGTTAAAAAAATATATCAGCGTGATCTGCTGTTTTGTATTATGTATCTTTATTTTGGGTTTCTCCGCGTCAACATATACGGGATATCTTGCTTTAAGCGCTCCTGTTTATTCTAGCCAGCCATTTTCGGATGTTCCTGAAAACAGCCCGTATTTCAATGTTATCAACGAACTCCGGAGTCTTGGAATTACAGACGGTATTGGAAACAACCGGTTCGGTTACGGCAAGACCTTGTCAAGGGGCGAATTCCTGACTTTACTTGTCAAGCTGATGGACTGGAAACAGGTAAACCCTAAAAAAGGTTCATTTACAGATAATCAGGATACCAAAAAATTCTGGTACATACCGGTAGAAACGGCATTGGCAAACGGCGTCATCTCAAAAAGCGCTTCCCGCATAAGGCCCTCAGATCCTGTAACTCGTGAAGAAGCTACGGTCATGATAGTGAATTCTCTGGGCTGGGGAAGCCTTGCAGGAAAGCTTTCCTACCTCGGCGCTCCATATAAGGATGTCAAAACAAATTTAGGCTATATTACGATGGCCAAAGATTTCGGCATTATCGATCCTACTAATTACTTGAATCCTTCGGGAAAGCTTTTGAAGGAGCAGTCCGCACAAATGTTGATGAGGATGTATGAAGCGCGCCACCGGCCTTTAAAGGATCTCAACGCTTTCTACGCCATCAGCTCATCCTCGCAGCAGGACAAGATACCTGAGCTCACATCCGTCGGATTTGGCTGGAGCAGGCTCAGCTTCGATACCGAAAGCAAACATGTGGTATTAAACACCTCACGCAATGCCATGGGATATAACGACTATTATCTGCCGACAGGCTTTTCCGGACGTCTGACGTCTGCCAAAGAGTCCGGCGTGCCTGCAATGCTTATGATTTATTCGACGCAGGATAATAAAATGACCGATCCTGTAACCGGCACTAATACAGGCATACCTGAATATATCCTGACCAATGCCCAGGAACGAAGTTCTGTCATTTCCGAAATTGTTTCTTCAGTGAATGAAATCGCTAACGGCAGCGAAACGGGAACCTTTGACGGCGTAGTCATAGATTTTGAAGGTCTGCGCGGCGATAAACTCAAAAAAGCCTTTAATGATTTTTTAAAGGAACTTAAAACAGAACTCGATAAGGCCGGTAAAAAGCTTTATGTAACAGTCCATCCGCTCGTCAACAAAAAGTACAGCTTCTCCTGTTTCGACGGTTATGATTACAGAACGATAGGTGCGTACGCCGATAAAGTGATACTCATGGCTCACGATTACGACGCCAAGAAGCTTTCAGCGGCCGATATGGCCAGAGGCTTCACTTTAACGCCTCCCACGCCTATCGAAAGCATTTATTATGCGCTGGAAAAAATAACTGACTCAAAGACCGGCGTCCAGGATAAAAGCAAGATAATGCTGCAGATATCCTTCGACTGGACCGTATGGCAGAGATTGAACGGAAAGACGGTCAATTCGGTTCCTTACACTTTCAATCTGGGGAACTTCATAGATTTGTTGAATACAAATAAAAAAATTACATACCTTTATGCAAAGGATTATGAGGATCCGTATATTAAATATATAGACACAAAAACGGGTTATGAAAACACGGTATGGTATGAAAACTCTACAAGCGTGATGAAGAAGGTCGACCTTGCCAGGCTTTTTGGGATACAGGGTATCTCATTATGGCGCCTTGGCACGATACCGGATTATCAGCCCGCAAATGGTAAAGACTTTGATATGGATGTATGGCAAAGCATACTTGATGAAATGGAGAAAGATTAGTTGAAAGCAGGTTATCTTTCGATTAAAATAATGAATTGGCTCAACCGGCTATTTCAGAAGGAATTGTTCGTCTACGGCGCAGTGGTACTTGCTGCAGGCATTGCTTATTGTGACAGCTTCTTTGTTCCGTTTATTCTGGACGATTTTGGTTCTATCTCCAATAACTACTCCATACACAGACTTTTCGATTTTCCCGGTATGTGGCAATTTTACTCAAACAGGATCGTACTGTATTTCACTTTATCAATAAATTACGCGATACACGGAACCGACGCAGGCGGTTACCATGCAGTCAACCTTCTTATACATGCTCTTAACGGGATACTTTTCTATACGATCCTGAAAAAGCTGTTCGCCCTTCCCTATTTCAAAGGAAAGCTGATTTCCAGGTATTCCGGCGTTATCTCCACATTTGCCGCGATATTGTTTGTCTGCCATCCATTGCAGATCAATGCCGTAACTTATATAATACAGAGAACTGCATCGCTTGCAGCGACTTTTTATCTATTGGCAATCGTGTTCTTCCTTGAATACAGGGTAAAAAACAAATGGTATCATTTGCTGCTGACAGTTCTTTTCACCGTAATAGCCATGTTTACAAAGGAAAATACGATCACGATTCCGTTCATGCTCCTGCTAATCGAAGTAATGTTTTTCCTCAGAGATGAGAAAACCACCTGGAGAAAAAGGATCCTTATTTTTCTGCTGATTTTTGCAACAGTGCCTATAATACCGGGTACGAATCTGCTGTTTCATGGACACAGTCAGAGTGACCCGAACGTGAATTTCAAGGCCAGCACTTCAATGGACAGGTTCCAGTATTTCTACACCCAGCTGAACGTCATACTTTTGTACATACGTCTCCTATTCGTACCGCTGGGCCAGGTTTTTGACTACAGCAACGATTATCCCATTTCAATTACCATTTGGGACAATCAATCTTATATATCGCTGGTCGTCCTTTTGCTCGCAGCAGCATTTGCCGTATATACATGGAAAAGGAACCGGCTCGTCTCGTTCGGCATACTGTGGTTCTTCATCGGCCTTGCGGTGGAATCGAGCTTCATATCCATCAAGGATGTTTACTTCGAACACAGGCTTTATTTTCCTATTGCCGGTTTTATAATGTTTCTTGCAGGCATGATCACTTACGAACGAAAGCGCAGCTCACAGCATATCCTGCCCATCAGGAAGACAATTCTTAAAAATCCTGTCGCATGGCTGCTTGCAATGTTTATATTCCTTACTCCCGTCTATATCGGACTAACGATTTACAGAAACTACATATACGGGACTTCGATACGTCTCTGGAGCGACACCGTAAAAAAAGCTCCCGGCAGTGACAGAGCTCATAATTCGCTGGCCACAGGCTATCTTAACGAATACGATGAAAAAAAGATGAATACTGAGTATCTGGACCTTGCCGAAATTGAGTATAAAAAGGCCATTTCCATGAACAATGCGAACAGTACAGCTCACACTAACCTTTCAAAGGTTTACCTTCTTAAGGAAGACTATGATAATTGTATTTCTGAGGCGAATAAGGCATTGATGTTTTCAAAATCCGAGTATGCGGAGTTCAATCTTGGCTCTGCATATCAAAAGCTCGGTAAAACTGACGAAGCATTGAAAGCCTTCCTGAAAGGGTATGAGTTCAATAAACATAGTTCATTTGTCGTAAAGGCCGTTGCAGATACGTATTATGGCATAAAAGATTACCGTAATGCGCAAAAATACTATAAAGAATATATTGAGCTCAATAAAAAGTCAAAGAATACTGATATTAAAAAACGGTTGGAAGAAATAGAAAACAAATTGAGTTAAACAGGCATTTTTAGAACATCGCCCTCATATATGACGCTGCTTTCCATATTGTTCGCTTTTTTGACTTCATCTATATAACTGCGCAGCTCTTGTCCGTTATTGTATTCGCTGGCAATATTCCAAAGCGTGTCTCCCTGTTCCACTACCACTGTCTGATACCTTTCCGCCGTATCAGCGCCTTGTACGTTAGCGGCGAACATCAGTGAAGTTACGGCAATAGTGATCATCATAACAAATATGTAGAATCTCCTGCGATTTACCAATCTGTATTTTCTGTTCATAATAAAGCCTCCCACAGAACATCTGTTCTGTATTCATTATAATCGAACAGATGTTCCCTTGTCAATATATTTTTCGAACATTTGTTTGACTTTTATTATTTTATTTAATATAATGATTTTAGTAAAAATTATGATAAGTTCCAGTTTTACAAAGGGGTGTAACGGATGAACAAGAAGCCAAATGATAAACAGCAGCAAATTCTTGATTTTGTGAACAGCCAGGTCGAAGAAAAGGGATATCCGCCGTCTGTACGTGAAATATGCAGCGCTGTAGGTTTCAAATCCACCTCTACCGTTCATGGTTACCTCGAGAAATTGGAAAAAAGCGGGCTCATCCTGAAGGATCCCACAAAACCCAGAGCCCTCAGGGTAATTGGCAGTAACAAGAAAGCCTACATAAGGGAGCACAATGAACCCAAGGATTATTATTCAAGGAAAGAACTCGTAGATATACCGATCGTCGGTAAGGTCACAGCCGGCCAGCCTATACTGGCGGTAGAAAATATAGAAGATACATTCCCGCTGCCGGTTGATTTCGTTCAGAATTCGATCGCTTTCATGCTGAAGGTCCAGGGTGACAGTATGGTGGAGGCAGGAATACTCGATAGGGATATGGTGCTCGTCAGGCAGCAGGCAACAGCGAACAACGGCGATATCGTAGTCGCTTTGATCAACGATGAAGCAACCGTCAAAACTTTTTACAAGGAAAAGGGTTACGTAAGGCTTCAGCCTCAAAACCAGTACATGGATCCGATAATCGTCCGTGAAAATCTTACGATCCTCGGTAAAGTCATTGGCGTTTTCAGAAAGATGTGAACAGGCAGGCTACAAATTTTCCCATTCAAAGAAACTCAGGATGCTTATGCTTCCTAAGTTTCTTTAGTTTACTCGGTTATTATGTAATCATTTATTCCTTTGGGCTGTCGTTGAAAATGAAATTGACCATCTTCATAGGGCTTATGGTCGAGATTGCGTGCTTATATACCAACTGCTGCTTACCATCCGTATCAAGTACAACAGTAAAATTATCAAATCCCTTTACCATTCCTTTAAGCTGAAAACCATTGGTAAGGTAAATAGTGACCGCAATATGTTCCTTCCTCACCTGGTTCAAAAATACATCCTGCAAATTGATATTAGCCTTGTTCACTTGATAATCCTCCTTTAAGTATTCTTCTTAACATAATGCAAATTAAGAATCAGTTTCATTTTACAAGATTATTCCATATGTTGCAATACACTCGCGAATAATTTTTTCAGATAACTCCCCAAAATCGCTGTTCTCATCCGCCTTGAGCCAGTTGATTCCTTCGATCCTGCGGAACCATGTCATCTGCCGTTTGGCATAATGTCTTGTATCGCGCTTGAGAATATATATCGTTTCTTCCAAGGTCTGATTCCCCTTAAGGTAATCCAGAACTTCCTTGTAACCTATTCCCTGCATTGCCGTTCCGCCTCTGTCGTACCCCATATCCGCAAGTCTTTTGACTTCATCGGTCAGTCCGTCCTCAAGCATTTTGTCTATCCTTTTTTCAATCCTCGCGTACAGCTTTTCCCTGTCCCAATCGAGACCGAATATTATGTACCTGTAAGGCGGCGGCTCCTGTCTGGATTCCTTTGCATGCTCTGAAATAGTTTTCTTCGTATGCTCGTAGACTTCTATCGCCCTGATTATCCTTTTCGTATCGTTTTCATGTATCCGTGAAGCTGCTTCCGGATCTATATCCAAAAGCTTTTCATATATGAACCTGTTACCCTTGTCGCGAGCCTCGTTCCTGAGTGATTCCCTCAAACCTTCATCGCATATCGTTTCCGAAAAATTGATGTTATAAATAAGGGAGTTGATGTAAAGCCCGGTCCCTCCGGCAACAATGGGCCGCTTTCCTTCATTGAGGATCGTGGAAATATAACCAAGCGCACATTCACGGTATCTTGCAACGCTGAAATTCTCGTCAGGATCGACTTCGTCTATCATATAGTGCCTGATGCCCGACATTTCTATTGCATCCGGTTTTGCAGTACCGATATCCATGTATCTGTAAATCTGCATCGAATCTGCGGAAACTATGCTTCCGTCGATCCTTTTGGCAAGTTCGATCGATAACTTCGTTTTTCCGGATGCTGTCGGGCCTACAATAACTATTACAGGCTCCATTAAATCAATTTCTACCCCCTCTCTATTTACCAATTGTACCCAGTGGTAATATATTTATACTATCCTTTTGAACAATTTCTCCAGCTCGTAACGCCTTAAACGCAGAATTGCAGGACGTCCATGAGGACAGGTAAAGGGATTCTCAAGGCTTACAAGGTCTGAAAGCAATGCGCCTATTTCTTTTGCGTCAAGTTTCTTATTCGCTTTGACAGCTGATCTGCAGGCCATTCTATATAGCGCTTCGTCAGCTATCAAACCTTTATCCTGATTGTTACCGTCCATCACGAAATCAAGTATTTCCATAAAAAGCCCGCTCGTATCGACACTTTGGTCCGTAAAAGGAACGGAGCGCAGTATTATAGAATTACTGCCGAAGCTCTCGTATTCAAAGCCAAGCTTTGTAAAGAAAGACATTTCCGAAATCGCAAACTGGTACTCGGCAGCTGACAATTCGATGTTTATAACTGACAGCAGCAGCTGTGAAAACTGTTCATTTCGCGACCAGGCTTTCTTCAGTTCCTCATATCTGATACGTTCATGCGCAGCATGCTGATCGAGCAAGAACAGCTCGTCTGTTCCCTCCAGTATTATGTATGTAGAGAATACCTGCCCGATAACCCTGACATTGCTCAAGATATCCAGGTTGAGGCGGTCGTTCTTCTTGACCGGTGCTTCAGGATTTTCGAGGTCTTCAGTTACTTCATGCACTTCATGTGCTTCAGGCGTTTCCGGTTTGTAATAGACAGATCCGGCTTCGGCTACAAGCGAGGCTTTTTCGTCGCTGACCCTGTAAATCTCAGGAATTATGCCATTTACTGAGGAAAGTCCGGTAACTGACTGAACCGACTGATATTGTTCGCCCTTCAGATCTTCCATATCATTGCTTTCAACTGTATCCATGCCTCCGCTGTTATGGCCGGCCGAAACAGCCTCCGTTCTTTTCCGCTCCAGTTCCCTGCGGACCCATTCAAAATCCTGCTGCGAATATGCAGGCCTGCCCTTCAGTTCTTCATTCAGATGGTATGCAGACTTGCCGGCATTACCCTGCCTTACAGACAGCATCGTCGTTTCCTGCCTTGCAGGCTGCGCCGTCGTTTCGGGTCCGGCAGCCCTTGTTAAAGAGGACGGCAGCGATCTTATGGAGGATTGCGAAAGCAGCGCGCCGTTCACGGCATGATAGACAGCCCTGTAAATATCCTGTTCATTGGAAAATTTGACTTCCATCTTCGACGGATGCACGTTTACGTCCACTGACGCCGGATTTAGCCGTATGTCCAGCACTGCGAAAGCATATTTGTTTTTCATCAGGTAAGTCGCATAAGCTGCATCCAATGCCGCTGTGACGGTTTTACTCCGGATGGTCCTGCTATTTATATAGAATAACTGCTGGCTGCGGTTCGAACGCGTCATCTCCGCCCCGCCGACATATCCGGTTATTTTGACATGTTCGTCCTTATGATCGACCATTAGCAGATGCTTGGAGGTCTCCGAACCGTAAATGCTGAAGATCACGCTCTTCAGATCTCCGTTGCCGGGAGTATGGAGCACCACAGTACCGTTGCTTGTGAGTTTGAAGGAAATATCCGGGTAGCCGAGCGCTATCCTGCTCATGATATCCGCAACATAAGCCGCTTCTGTCGAATCCTTCCTGAGGAATTTATACCTTGCGGGCGTATTGAAAAAAAGCTCCTTCACCGTAATGGTCGTACCAACCGGACAGCCGGCAGGTTTCAGTCCTGTCACACCGCCGCCCCGGATCTCTATCGATACTCCCTGGACAGCATCCTTCACCCTTGTAGTAAGCTGAACGTTGGAAACTGCCGCGATGCTGGCCAATGCTTCGCCTCTAAAGCCCATGCTCTTTATGGATTCAAGGTCGTCCGCTCTTCTGATTTTACTGGTAGCATGACGTTCGAAAGACAGCTCTACGTCATCCTCCTCAAGACCGCTGCCATTATCCGTGACACGTATAAATGAGATGCCGCCGTTGCGGATCTCTACGCTTATATTGTCAGCTCCTGCGTCTATCGAGTTCTCGACCAGTTCTTTTATTACGGAAGCCGGCTTTTCTATGACCTCGCCGGCTGCGATCTTGTTGGCAGTATTCTCATCGAGAATAATTATCTTTCCCATTCTCAACCCTTCCTCGCTTTGAGCTGCAGGCGATACAAAACATTCATGGCGTCAAGCGGCGTCATTTCGGATACATCTATGGATTTCAGCTCCTCGAGCACTTCCTTGCCGGCTTTTTCCTCATTATCGTTCGGGATGAAAAGTTCCACCTGTCCGTCAAGCGGGATGATCCTCCGCCTTGCCCTGTGTTTGCTGATGTCCGCAGCTTCCAGCTCTTTCAGCAGTTCCTTGGCCCTGTCGGTCACGACCTGCGGAACCCCGGCAAGCTTAGCGACCTGGATGCCGTAGCTGCCATCAGCGCCTCCGCGTATTATCTTCCTGAGAAAAATGATATCATCGCCCTTTTCCTTTACAGCGATGCAGTAATTCTTGATGCCTGTTATCTTGCCTTCCAGTTCGGTCAATTCATGATAATGCGTCGCAAACAGCGTCCTGCTGCCGACCTTCTCCCGGTCGGATATGTATTCTATGACCGACCATGCAATACTGAGGCCGTCAAAGGTGCTTGTCCCCCTGCCGATCTCATCGAGTATGAGAAGGCTTCTCTGCGTGGCATTCTCAAGGATGCCTGCGACCTCTGACATTTCCACCATGAATGTGCTCTGGCCCGCCGCCAGATCGTCGGAAGCCCCTACTCTTGTGAATATCCTGTCGGTAACTCCTATGACCGCCGAGACTGCCGGCACGAAGCTGCCTAGCTGCGCCATCAGCACTATCAGTGCCACCTGCCTCATATACGTAGATTTGCCGGCCATATTGGGCCCGGTTAAAATAGATATCCTGTTTTCGTCCATGTCAAGCAACGTATCGTTCGGCACGAACTCCCCCTGTTCAAGCATCTTTTCAACAACAGGGTGCCGCCCTCCCGTGATATGTATCAGACCTTCATTATTTACGGCGGGCTTGCAGTAATTTTCCCTGTCCGCTACCTCTGCCAGCGAACAAAGCACATCAAGCTCCGCAATACCTGCTGCAGCGGATTTTATCCTGCCGACCTGCGAAGCTATCTTCTCCCTTATTTCCGCAAACAAAACATATTCAAGCTCAACGGCCTTGCCTTCGGCCCCGAGTATGGTTTCTTCCATCTCCTTGAGTTCCTGCGTAACGAACCTCTCGCAGTTGGTCAGTGTCTGCTTCCTTATATATTCCTGCGGAACGAGATTGTAATTCGATCTGGTCACTTCGAGATAATAGCCGAAAACCTTCGTATAACCTATCTTCAGGTTTCTGATCCCAGTCTTTTCCCTTTCGGCGGCTTCCAGCGAAGCGATCCATTGCTTGCCGTCCGTAGTGGCATGCCTGAGCTTGTCCACTTCCTCATCATAACCGGATTTTATTATACCGCCGTCCCTCACCGAAACGGGAGGTTCATCGACGATCGAACGTTCTATGAGGTCGGTTATATCCTCGAGGGCATCGATATTATTGTCGTTTATCAACGCAAGAGTGGATGAGCAGGACTTTAATATATCTTTTATGTAAGGGATCTGCTGCAGTGAATTTTTAAGCGATATCAGATCCCTGCAGTTTGCGCTGCCCAAGACTACCTTGCCGATCAGCCTCTCAATATCATGTACCCTCTTGAACAGTTCGCGAAGCTCCATGCGAACCATGAATCTGTCCCTGAATTCGTCAACGGCCTCAAGACGCTCATCGATGTCGCCTGTTTTCACCAGCGGCTGTTCTATCCATCTGCGCAGCGCCCTTGCGCCCATCGAGGTCATTGTCCTGTCAAGCACCCACAAAAGCGTGCCTTTCCTGTTCTTCTCCCTCATGGTTTCAGTCAACTCAAGATTCCGTCTTGTAGCTATATCCAGCACCATGAATTCTTCTATTTTATAAGGCGTTATCTTCTGAATATGCTCGAGTCCGGCCTTTTCGGTCTGCTCGAGGTAAGCCATGAGAGCCCCGCAGGCATTGAGGCAGAGTTCCTGCGAATCCTGCGGCAATGCATCGGCTCCAAGCCTGCGCGATAGTATTTCAGACGAATTGCTTTCATCAAAATACTGGTTATCAAGAGGTGAAATATATGCGTTGAAACGCTTCCGAAGCTGTCCGGCAAGCGCTTCCGAATCATAGAAGGCCTTGTTCGCTATAATTTCGGCGGGCCCGTATTTGGCGATCTCATCGAGAAGTTTATTAAAAGTATTTCCCCAGGTTATCCTCGTAGTCGAGAATTCGCCTGTTGATACGTCGACCACCGCAAGCCCGTACATATAGCCTTTTGAATAAATGGAAACGAGGTAATTGTTCTTCTTTTCATCGAGCATTGCGGTGTCGGTCACCGTGCCCGGCGTTACGACGCGTATTACTTCCCTCTTTACGATACCCTTCGCAAGCGCCGGATCCTCCATCTGCTCGCAGATGGCTACCTTATAGCCCTTTGATATAAGTCTTGAAATGTACCCGTCCACAGCATGGAAAGGCACTCCGCACATGGGAGCGCGCTCCTGAAGGCCGCAATCCCTTCCGGTCAGCGCAATATCAAGCTCTCTCGATGCAACCTCGGCATCTTCGAAAAACATCTCAAAAAAGTCACCGAGTCTGAACATAAGGATACAATCCTTATGTTGTTCCTTCATATCCAGGTATTGCTGCATCATAGGTGTAACGGGCATTTTTGCGACCTCACTTAAATTGATGGCTTAAAATAAACACATTGGTACGATGCAGGCCTGTTTCGCCTGTATCAGCTTTATCTATTCATGGACCCCGCCGCAGCCACCGCCACAGGAAGAGCATTTTGAAGGCGAGCATGCTTCGCCAGTTATCGCAAACGTAATAACGTCGTTTACATTCTTCATAAGCGCGTCGAAATCTTTCTTGGCACCGATATATTCGGATGTCAGCCTGTAATCGTCTATCTCGCTTTGTTTAGACATAAGCAGATCCTTTATGTCGCTGATCTTGACTTCACTGTCGTTATTTCTCGTGGCTTTGACCAATTCTATCTGCAGAAGCCTGTAATCCTCCATCAGGCCCATTCCGCGTTCATCGTTCTCCAATGCGGCCTGCGCGCTGTTCAGTCTTTTCAGCTGTTCGGATTCGGCCAGAAGCTCACCCAGTTCCCTTGCTTTCTCTATAACACTCATTTATTTAAACCTCCCTCTCCAGGCTGCCTTCCATCGACCAGGTCCCGACCTTGTCTATCCGTACGCTTGCCAATCTTCCGATAAGGTCGGCCCCACCTTTGAAATTGACTATCTTGTTGGTCCTGGTTCTTCCGGTAAGCATATTTATATTGTTCTTGCTCGTACCTTCAACAAGTATTTCTTCGACCTTGCCGGCCATACGGTCATTGATCTCTCTGCCTATGCCGTTTTGCAGCTCAAGCAGGGCGTCGAACCTCTTTTTCATAACTTCTTCGCTGACCTGCTCCTCCTCCTTCGCCGCCGGAGTCCCGGTCCGTCTTGAATACAGGAATGTGTACACATAGTCGAATCTTACTCTTTTGATAAGGTCTAGCGTCTGCTCAAAGTCGGCATCGGTTTCGCCCGGATAACCAACTATTATATCCGTAGTCAGCGAAATATCCGGTATCTGCTCCCTGATCCGGTTGACCAGCTCGAAATAATGATCACGCGTATATCTGCGGTTCATTTCCTTCAGGATGGCGTCGCTCCCTGCCTGCACCGGAAGATGCAGGTGTTCGCAAACCTTTTTGCAGTCTCTCATCGCAAGGATAAGCTCATCCGAAAGATCTTTCGGATGGGATGTCATGAAGCGGATTCTTTCGACGCCTTCAACACTCTCCAGACTCCGCAGCAGACCGGCAAAGCTGCTGCCGTCCTTCAGTTCCTTCCCATAGGAATTGACATTCTGGCCGAGCAGCGTTATCTCCTTGTAACCCTGATGCCCCAGCATTCTTGCTTCATCAAGTATATCCGGCTCTTTCCTGCTCCTCTCCCTTCCTCTAACATAAGGAACTATGCAATAGGAACAGAAATTGTTGCAGCCGTACATTATCGTGAGCCAGGCCTTCACTCCGTTCTCACGGCGTATCGGCACGCCTTCTGCTATAAAACCCTCCGAGCTGCTGACGTCGGCAACGGCTTTATCGGAATTCAGCGCTTTATACAGTAATTCCGGGAATCTGTGCAGATTGTGCGTACCGAATATCAGGTCAACATGCCTGTATTTTTTGATAATATGGTCAACTACATCCTCCTGCTGCATCATACAGCCGCACAGGGCAATGACCATATCAGGTTTGCATTCCTTCAACTTTTTCAGCGAACCCAGGTGTCCGTATACTTTCAATTCGGCATTTTCCCTGACACAGCAGGTGTTGAAAAGTATCAGGTCGCAATCCTCAAGCTTGTCGGTTTGCCTGTATCCCATCGCTTCAAGCATCCCTGCGAGCTTTTCGGAGTCATTCTCGTTCATCTGGCAGCCATACGTGTTGATCGAATATTTCTTGGTGCCCTCAGGATTTAATTCGCGCACAGAATGCATGAATGCTTCCTGCCGGGTCATCTCATCTTCGGAAATAAATGTTTTTTCCCTTGTGTCCAATTCCAGCTTATCCTCCAGTAAAAACTATCTTTATTATATCATTCGGTATATCATTCGGTCAAAACCGCAGCAATTTTTTTGTTCAGCTCATCAACATTTACTGACTCTATGGTTTTGTCCGAAAGCTTGTATTTATATTTCAGCCTGAGGATCCTGCCGACGCTCTCGTCTATCCGTTCGATCGGTATCGTCCCGTTCTTTACGGCTGCCGCTACCGAATCAATAGCCTGCCTCTGGCTGTCAGTCCCATGACAGACAAGTATTATGTCGCTGCCCGCCAGTACTGACTTCACGGCTGCACTACCTACACTGTAATTCTTTGCGATAGCTCCCATGGTCATGTCGTCGGTTATTACGACGCCGTCGAACCCCATTTTACCGCGTAACAGATCAGTTATCACTGCCTTTGAAAGAGAAGCCGGGTATTTCTTATCGAGGGCGCACATAAGGATATGTGCGACCATGATCGCATCCGCACCGTCAGCTATGGCTGTCCGGAACGGCACAAGTTCGAAGCTGTCAAGTCTCTTCATATCGTAATCCACTTTGGGCAGGCCGATATGGGAATCGATCACTGTATCGCCGTGTCCGGGGAAATGCTTTACTACCGGAATTATCCCCCTGTCCCTTATGCCGTTCATAACCGGGATGCCCATCCTGCTCACGATCTCCGGTGTGGTACCGAACGCTCGGTCGCCTATGACTGTATTCTGAGGATTGCTCCATATGTCGAGAACAGGGGCAAAATCGGTATTGAAGCCAAAAGCCGCTATCTCTCCTGCAAGCATTGCGCCTGTGTCATATGCGTAGCCGCTGTTTTGAGTATTGCCAACGGATAGCGCAGCTGGCATGTCATTGAGCTGGTCAGGCATCCTGCTGACTCTGCCGCCCTCTTCATCCACTGATATGAATAAAGGCGCCTTGTTGGCCTTATTGATTTCCTTTATGGAATTGTTGAGTCTGAGCAGCTGCACAGGGTCCTTCGCATTGCGCTGGAACAATATCACTCCGCCGACAAACCGGTTCTTAATCATATCCTTTATATCTGCGCCGGCTTCAGTACCGTCAAAACCTACGATGAACATCTGACCTATTTTTTCGGCCGTGCTCATGCCGGCAAGCGTCTTTGCAGCCATTTCACCGACAGAGCCGCCCGGCCCAGCCTGACCGGTCTGATCGCTTTGCCCGGATTGGCCGTTTTGACCAGTCTGTCCTGTTTGCTGAGCTGTGCCTGGAGTCTGAGCAGTGCCCGGGGTCTGAGCTGTGCCCGGAGTCTGAGCTGTGCCCGGAGATTGAGTTGTGCCCGGAGTCTGACCGCCGTCCAATACATTCGAGCCCTGTTCAGAAGACTGTCCTTCAGTCGGTTCTCCGCTTCCTTCCGCAGCCGTACCGGAAGTCTCGTTGTTTCCTGCAGTGCCGGTACCGCTTTGCCCGATAGCCGTTCCCGGCATGGCGCTGTCCCCGGTCTGCTCATTGCAGCCTGTAAACATCAGCAGGATTGATATTATTAATACAAAAACTCCAGGTTTTCTCAAGCCATTCCATCCTTACTCGTAATCTTTTTGTATCTTAATGCGCCAACCTCTATATTTTCAGTTACTTGAAAAATTATATTCACATCAGCAACTGACGTCCGGATTCCCGCAATTTTGCCAAATGCACAATATGCCGATTTATATGAAATTATATTCCAGTAAAACAGCCAAGTCAAACCTACTCAGTTTGACCTGAGCGGCAGCTGTCCTGTCTGACCCGGCCGACTTCATCTCATGCTGTAACATCCATATGCATCTCATTTGTAACATCCGCATATATCTTATGCTGTCATCCGGCTGCTTCACGTGCTGTTATACGTATGCACCTCATTCTGTACCATCCGCATGCACTTCATTCTGGCGTATCTGGCTAGGATGCTTCTTGAAGAAATCGACCCGTGGCTCAAGGAATTTCAGCTTGTGCCCTGCAGGATCCTCCATAAAGCCGTACACCGTATCGAAAACACGGTCCCAGCACCAGAATTCCTCGCCGAAATCAAGGTACTCGCGTATCATTTCCGTACCTTCGGGAGCTATAGGATGCATAAGCACTGCTGCCGTCCTGACCATATGGAACATATCGATCAGAAGCTGCGCCCTGAGGCTCTGATCTTCAGCTTCATCGGCCTGTCTGGAGAGTCCCGACCAGTACTTGTTCATGTTCCTGATGTAATTATCCATCAGGCTCATTACCTGATGGAAACGAAATTCCGACATCAGCCTTTCATATTCCAGTACGACCTTCTTTGCAGCCTCGATTACTTCGTTGTTTACATCTCCGACGGGTATCCTTCCGTCGAAATATTTCTGTGCAGTATAGAAACAGGAGCGTACGGCGCGATTGAACACGTTCGACAGCAGGTTTCCCTCCTTGAGCACCGGATCGCTGTCCTTTTCACCTGCTTTTGGATTGAAGGGCTTCGGTTGGAAACTTACGCTTTTGATGCCCAGCCCCAACCCGAGAAAATGCGCCCTCAGCTGCTCTGCAGTATAATGTTCGAGGAGCTCTGCCGCCATAGGAGGTTTTATAGTGCCGCTGCTGCTGGCCTTCTTGTCAAGGAACAACAGGTGATTGTTGACAATAAGTTCGGGTAGCTGAAGCTGTCCATCGCAGGGGTCCGAAGAAGGTTCAGTTCCCTGCTGCCCCATGAACATCGCCATTTCTGCCGGTCCATAGAAGTAAACGTTGTCCTCTCCTATAAACTGATATACGCCTGCATCGCTGCTGCACCACCAGTCTTTCCATAAATCCCTGCCACAGTCCTGCTGCTCCAGATAAGCCTTGGTGAAGGATATCGGGGCCCATAGCGACTCCGGCCACACCCATATCGTGAGAGCCTCCATATTTTCCATTTCAGGCGCAGGAACACCCCATTCTATATTGCCGGTAAGCCTGAACGGTACCAGCGTCTTTCCCGTGCGATATCTGACAGAGCCGGTGCTGAGCAGTGAACAGGCCTTTTCTCTATCTTCAAGAGTTTCGAACACCAGTGAGAACGATGGTTTTCTTTCGTCGTCTATAATGTCATAGTGCGGCAGCTTGTTTGAAACAGCACTGAAAAGTTCGTATTGATCGCGCTTTATAAAAACAACGGGAGGCTCAAGAAACTCCCTTATGCTTTTTATGACAAACTCCCTTGTACCCGGCTTATTTTCAACCGTTTCCGTCCACTCCCGAATCAGATCGTGAAATTCGTCCAGCTTGAAGTACCAGTTCGTAACATCCCTCATCTCAGGCTTTTCCCCTGAAAGCGTACTTTTAGGGTTTATCAGCTCCGAAGGCATGTACTGGTGGCCTAAAGAGCATTCATCGGCATAACCCCTTTCGGACGAGCAGCCGGCAATCGGACATTGTCCGACGACCTGGCGTCCGTTCAGGAAAACCTCAAATTTTTTGTCATAGAACTGAGACGTTGTGATTTTCTGCAGATGTCCGTTTTCATACAGGTCTCGTATGAAATTTTCGGACACTTCCCTGTGTATCTCTGCAGCACGGCCAATTCCCGAGCCTGCAAAAATATTCGTACTGATATTGTAGGCATCCAGTACTTCCTTCTGCCGTTTATGGTTCAATTCCACAAAATCCTGAATGGAACCTTTGAAACCGCCGTCTTCCGCAAGCTTGCGATAGTGCTCAAGTATAGGCGAGCCGTAGCAGTCCGTGCCTGAAACAAATATTACATTATCTTTCCCGATCCGATCCCGTAAAAAGCGGGCATATGTGTCGGCATGGACAAAGACGCCTCCTATGTGCCCAAGGTGCAATTCCTTGTTGCCGTATGGCATTCCGCCCGTAATGACCGCACGTTTCGGGAATGCAGACCTTCCCTTTGCCGACGGATTTTCACAAAGGGCTTCGTTTTTATGCCCATCGGGATTCTCATTTTTGCATACTCCGCTCATATAGCACCTCCGCTGTAAATTGAATCAAACTAACCTGTACTCCTCCAACCACAAATGAATCAACAAAAAAGCCCTCGCCTCCAGGAACCTGTCCTGGGGACGAGAGCTATGCTTCGTGATACCACCCCTGTTTGCCGATGCTTCACAGCAACGGCCTCTGCCGGTACGCCGCATGATATGCGGTTATACTGCAGCACTATAACGGGTGCAACCGCTGCAGCCTACGTTGGTATGGTTAGATAATACGGATGTATCATCGATAATACCGTTCGGTGCAGTGCTCAAAGGCCTGTTTGGTTCGTTCCGCCGTTCCCGCTCTCAGCATCCGGGCTCTCTGTACCGGTCAATCACGAACTTACTTTCCCTTATCATTGCATATTGCTTATTTCACTGTATTATATTCTTACACGATCCATTTGTAAATATTATTTATCAGTGGCCGGCCAATGCTTTTCCAAAGTTGGCTGACCGCTTGCTGCGCAGTATTTCGAGGTGTTTTCTCAAATCTGTCATCCACTCTGGTTCATTTTCCCATGTTTCCTGTATCGCACGCACAATTCGCGTATAGCCGTAAATGTCGGCAAAGCGCCTGAAAACCGGTAAAAGTGCAAGCATATCGTCCGAAAGGCCGAACTGTGAACGATACCCTTCGACAAAACAGCTTCTGAAACGTCCTGCCTCCGATGGTTCCATACCATCTGTCAGGCTTTCAAGCGCCTGCCCGACATCCATCACGTACCAGTGATACATTGCATCGTCAAAGTCTATCACATGGTACTCGAGCTTTTCTTTTTCGAAAAATACATTGTCCGTTTCGAAATCATAATGAACAAGTCCGTAGTTTTTGTCATCCGCCGGCAATCCGGAAAAGAATTCCTCAAGGAGCCCAACTTCCTTTAAGGCAGGTCCCTCATCCGGAAAGCCAGATAACTCGTCCCGCATCCAATCGAGGGCATCACGCCAGCTCCATCTCCTATGAAGCTTCGGGCAATAACCGGCCGACAGCTTATGCAGACTTCCCAGCGCCCGGCCATAGCCAAATATGATCGCTTCATCCGGCTCCAGCCCTTCCAATTGCTTGCCCGGCACCCCTTCAAAGACTGCCGCTTCATATTCTCCCCATGGTGTTTTTACTACTTCCAACATTCGGCCTTTTATTGACGGTATTACAGCCGGGGCATTATAACCGGACCGCTTTAGATATTCTATGAATTCCAGCTCCCCGTAAACCTGCTCCGGCGATTTTTCCAAAACGGGAGCAAATCTTAAAAAACACAACCTGCCATCGATCCTTAAAGGATATACTGCATTTGCAGATATGCGAAAGTATTTGAACAATTCTTGCGAATCGGGATCGTGCCGCCAGTTTCCAAGGATCATCGAGGTGAGGGCTTCATTGTTGAAAAGAAACTTAAGTTTTAACATACATTACCTTCTCTTTACATTTTATTTCTTCTGTATCAATTTTATCTCCTTCCGGCTTCCTTCGCCAGGTAACATAAATTTATAACCAATATTTCATAGCATTTCTATAAATATTTACTATTTCCTTTGTTATCTTGCTCAATTACGCACATAAATTGAAATTGCAGGTTCATACCGTCATAATCATATTGAGGATAAATTTTGGTCAAACTAATAATAATGAACATGGGAGGAAACAGGTATGGACCAGAAAGAAAATCAGGAACTGCTTGAATTATTCAAAGGCCTAAGAGTCGCAGATGTTCGTGACGGAATGGATTGGGTAGGTTATCATCATTATGGTACCGTCCATCATAGTATAAAGCCTCTTTATCGTACGCATGCCGTCGGTATCGCCAGGTGTGCGCGCTATATCCCCTATGAAGGCCCCGTACCATGTCTTCCGCCCGATGAGTATACCAAATGGGCCAAGTATTATTATTCCGAAGTTTGTTACGACCCGTGGGTAAAAGATATACAGCAGGGCGATTTCATGTGCATAGACGTCTCCGGAGTGGATGTGGGACTTATCGGTTCAAGCATTTCACTTGACTGCATGAAGAGAGGCAACCAGGGCTTCCTGCTCAACGGCGGAGGGGTCCGTGATACTGATGAAATGATCCTTCAGAAAATCCCGGTTTGGTCGAAATTCCTGTCTCAGCCCATGGACCAGGCACGGATCCGCTACCTTGAGAAGGATAAGCCGATCGCTATAGGCGGAGTTGCCATCTACCCCGGCGATATCATTATGGGCGACGGTGACGGGGTCATCGCTGTGCCGAGAAAGATCGCGCGTGATGTTGCAAAATACGCAAAACAGGAACTCGACGCCGACAAGGAAGCGCGTAAACAAAAATATATCGATAATGGCATGGAACTCGATGAAACCGTAAAATAAAAAGGAGATCTTAAATGCAATATTTTGAAAATTCCGTACCGGGAAGAACCGTAAAAGTCTACCTGCATCCGGGCGACGATGTACTCGGCAGCATACAGAAGGTTATAAAGGAGCTCGACATCAAGGACGGTTATATTGCTTCCGGGATAGGCTCGCTTTCAAGCAGCTGCCTTCATATGATCTCGACCACGACCTTCCCTCCCGTCGACCGTTTTGAAAAATGGGAGGACAAGCCGCTCGAACTGATTTCTGTATCCGGTATAATAGCAAACGGTGAGACGCATCTGCATGCAATGATATCGGATAATAAAATTGCGACAGGCGGGCACCTGGAACCCGGCTGCCGTGTAATGTATCTCGGCGAGATTGTAATTCAGGAAACAAAGGGTGAACCTCTGAAAAGATTCAGGAACCAGAACAATATAGGTGAGCTGACAAGGGCATAGGTAACATAAAGAACCAGGTGTGAAAGGCACTAGACACCTGGTTCTTTTTTATTCCAGATCTTATTCATATATCCTCTTGTCTATGCACAGCTGTGCGCGTTCTCTTGTCTTTTCATCCGATTTCAGCGCATTTTCGAGAAAACCGGGATGGTCATTGAGGAATGCTTTCATCGATTCACGCGGATTTGCGGTATATTTGAGCAGCATGTCATGCTGACCTTTGGTTATCAGCCTCATTTCAAGAGCTTTATCGAAGAATTTCCGGTCTATCGATACCATGGCAAATGAACACACATTATTTTTCTCGAGTAGCTCCCCGCCGCCCTGAAGCCTGTCTACAACCACTACACTGCAGGTCAGTTGTCCACAGATATTCTTTATTGCTGGTATCCAGGCCCTTTCATAGCTCGAGGCTTCCGTGATCAGGTCGGCTATATGGAGTACATTTGCTCCATTGATCGTCTCGGCTTCGCAGGTTTCGCCCTTGTCGGTTATTACCGAGCTCAAGTCCTTGTAAATAGTGATATGCGGCTTCCCGAGCTTTTGGGCGATAATCAGCGAAAAGAACCAGTCGCGGCGTTCTCCTCCCGAAATAAAGTCAATGCACTCAAGATCGACATTGTTTCTAATGAATTCGAGCATAGTGTCGATGAGCCCTTTATATATCTCATCTGAGGCATAGTTTTTTTCTATCAGTGGAAGCAGCTTTTCCGGGCAGCCCAGTTTGTCCGATTTTAACGCGTCGATCTTTTCGAGCAGCTCGAGCGCCTTTTCCTCACTGCCGTACAGGAAATGAGTGTTTATGTAATATGGGCCAATTGTGCCGGATGTATACCAGAAGGGCTTGTCTTCAGGGCAGACCATCACTGCATTCGTTTTGAACAACCAGTTTACCAGTTTCTCATCTGACATGTTTCGTTTCCTCCATAGCTCAATTTATTCGTGTCGGTCCTTAGGACCTGCCGCTTTTCGGATCATTCTGTCCGAGCCTTTCAGCTTCCTTTGCCTTGACTTTCTTCATATAATCCTCCCACCAATCCTGATTAACGATCGTTCCAAGATCGTTTCCGAGGTGGGTCGAATCGCCTTCCGTCACAGTACGGAATTTACCGTCCTCATAGTCGATCACTGTGATCGCAGTGTTATCGCACCAGGCTATGTTGCACATCTCTTCCAGCGAACAATCCCTGAAACGGCACAGCATCGCCCTTATAGCCGTACCATGTGTTACGATACAGATATTCTTCCCTTCATTTGAATGAATAATCTGCATCACTTCATCCAGCAGCCTTTTCTGGAATTCCTTCATCGACTCGCCGTTCGGCATTCTATGTGCATAAGGGCGGTTTTCCCATGTATCGTATTCTTCAGGCCAGCGCTGTTCCAACTCTGTCCACATCTGGTCTTCCCAGTCTCCCCCGTTTATTTCCCTGAGATTGTCCGAGGTCGTAACGGGAAGCCCTTTTATATCTGAAATATAGGCAGCAGTCTGCATAGTACGCTTCAGACTGCTTGAATAGATGACATCCATATCAATATCCTTCAGTCTTTCTGCTACTCGTTTTGCCTGCAGATGGCCCTTCTGAGTTATTTCCGAATCCGTCCATCCATGAAACCGCCTGATCTTATTACCTTCAGCTTCAGCATGTCTCACAAAAATCAATCTTGTCGTCATGGCAACACCTTCGTTTGTAAAAATCGATATCAATCGTTAAGAATCAGTTTGCCGGTAATATTACTGATCTGGTGCAAACCGTGCCGCTGCATATATTTTTCTATACCTTCGCATACTTTTATGCAGGCGTCGGGATAAATAAGCCCGGCTGTACCTACCATTACTGCTGAAGCGCCGGCCAGCAGGAACTCTACGGCGTCGTTACCGTTCGATATGCCGCCCATTCCGATAACCGGTATTTTCACAGCACGCGAGACCTCATAGACCATTCTGACCGCAACAGGCTTCACAGCGGGGCCTGACAGCCCACCGGTATTGTTTGCAAGAATCGGTCGCCTGGTTTCAATATCAATTGCCATACCTAGCAGGGTATTTATGAGAGAAAGAGCGTCCGCGCCTGCATCTTCAGCCGCAGCGGCAATTTCGGCTATATTCCCTACATTTGGGGTGAGCTTTACGATCAGGGGCCTGGAACAATATTTTCTTACCTGTGATGTGATTTCTCCGATCCCTGAAGGAGAATTTCCGAATGCCACACAGCCGGCTTTTACGTTGGGGCATGAGACATTCAGTTCTATTGCGTCGATATCTGCCTCTGAAAGTAACCTGGCCATTTCGCAGTATTCGTCTATCGTATTGCCTGCGATATTGGCAATTATGGCTGCGGAATACTGCCGCAAAAAAGGTATCTCCTTTTCTATAAATGTCTTGACGCCCGGGTTCTGCAGACCTACACTGTTAAGCATGCCCGCCGGCGTCTCCGCCACTCTGGGCGGTTTGTTGCCCTGGCGCGGTTCAAGCGTAAGACCTTTGACGCTTATCCCCCCAAGCCTGTTCAGATCTATAAAGGCGGAGTGCTCCCTGCCGAAGCCGAACGTTCCCGAAGCAGCGATCACAGGGTTTTTCAGTTTCAAACCACCTATATTTACTGCCATATCCAAAGCTTTCACATCATACCTCCGGATCACTTTACTCGAATACTACGTCGCGGCTGTTGAATACCGGGCCGTCCTTGCACACGTGGCTATACTGCCAGCCGCTTTCTCCGGCGCGGGTCTTGCAGGCGCACACCAGGCAGGTCCCGAAGCCGCAGCCCATCCTTTGCTCCATCGATACCTGGCAGGCCGCGCCATTCTCCTCTGCGATCTGCGCCGTTTTTTTCAGCATAGGCATGGGACCGCACGTGTAGATCATATCGTAATGTTCCGACAATATGTCGTTTTTCAGCAGGTCAGTCACAAAGCCATGTGTGCCGCAGCTTCCATCATCTGTCGCTATCTCGAGCGATATGGAGTTTTCCCTGAACTCCTTCTCCAGAACGACGAGCTCAGCCGATCTGAAACCGAGGTACGCCCTCTTGACTACCGCCCTGCTCTCTTTCAGTATGAATAACAGCGGAAATACGCCTATCCCTCCTCCGACAACTGCTATCCTGCCGTGCTTGATATCCAGGTCGAAGCTATTCCCCAGAGGTCCTAAAACGTCAAGCTTGTCTCCATGTTTTTTCTTTGCCAGCAATTCAGTGCCGCGTCCCTTATTCTGAAAGACCAGGTCATAAGTGCCATTTTTCCTGTCTGCGGAACATATGCTGATCGGACGCCTCAACAGCGCTTCATTGCCTTCGCAGCACTTGATGTTTACAAACTGTCCCGGCTGCGCAAGCGAGGATATATACTCGGACTCGACCTTCATCCTGTATATATCCTCCGCAAGCTGATCTATCTGCAGTACTCTGTTAGTCAATTGTTTAGGCATTTTACCCTCCATATGGACGTTTTAAAGAAAATTCGCGCCACTGGCGCTAAACGTCCTCCCTCAGTCGAAAACGCTTAGATCGACAACATCTAGACCTTTGCTTCTTCTCTCCATCTCTATACAGCTTATTACAGCCTTGGCCGTATCGAGCGAAGTCAGGCACGGTATCGACATTTCGACAGCCTTGCGCCTTATCTTGAAGCCGTCGCGCTGTGGCTGGCGCCCCCTTGTAGGCGTGTTTATGACAAGTTTTATATTTCCGGAGGATATCAGATCGAGTATATTTGGTGAACCCTCGTCCAGCTTTTTAACTGCGTTTGTGGCTATGCCATGCATATTGAGCATGTTTGCTGTTTTTCCGGTAGCATACAGCACATAGCCTAGCTTTTCAAAACGCTCTGCTATGCCGAGCAGTTCGGTTTTGTCGGAATCCCTTACCGTCATGAGTATACCGCCGCCCTTTCCGGGGAGCTTCATTCCGGACGCGATGATACCCTTATACAGCGCTTCATGGAAATCCCTGCTTATGCCGAGCACTTCACCGGTAGATTTCATCTCTGGTCCGAGACTCGTGTCCACGTCGTGCAGCTTCTCGAAGGAGAATACCGGAACCTTGATCGCAACATAGTCCGAATTTCTGTAAAGACCCGTGCCGTATTTGAAATCGCCCAGTTTTTTGCCCGTCATAAGCTTGGTCGCTATATCCACCATAGGGATTCCTGTGACCTTGCTGATATAAGGCACAGTACGGCTGGACCTCGGGTTTACTTCGATCACATACAGTTCTTCGTTATAAAGCACATACTGAATGTTTATCAGTCCGATTACATTCAAAGCCTTCGCCAGTTTACAGGAGCAGTCGACTATTTTGTCGATCACGGCTTTTTTCAGCGTATTGGCCGGATAGACCGAAATACTGTCGCCGGAGTGAACGCCGGCTCTCTCAAGATGCTCCATGATGCCGGGTATCAGTATGTCATCACCGTCGCATATGGCATCGACTTCTATTTCCTTGCCCATCAGGTACTTGTCTACGAGTATCGGGTGTTCCTGCCTGACACGGTTGATTATCTCCATGAACTCTGTTATATCCTTGTCGCTGTAGGCAATTTCCATGCCCTGTCCGCCAAGTACGTACGACGGCCTGGCCAACACCGGATATATCAGTTCGTTTGCCGCTTCGAGTGCCTGCTCAAGTGTGTATACAGTCTTACCCTTAGGCCGCGGTATGCCGACGTCCTCAAGAATCTTATCGAATTTTTCCCTGTCTTCGGCTGCGTCCACGTCCCTGGCCTGTGTTCCGAATATCTTTATACCGTAATCGTTCAGCGCATTTACGAGCTTGATCGCCGTCTGACCTCCGAACTGAACGATAACGCCTTCGGGATTCTCGGTCTCGATGATATTTTCGACATCCTCTATCGTCAATGGTTCGAAGTAAAGTCTGTCAGACGTGTCGAAATCGGTGCTGACCGTTTCCGGGTTATTGTTTGCAATAATTGTTTCGTAGCCCTGCTCCTTTAATGCCCAGACTGAATGCACAGAACAGTAGTCGAACTCTATGCCCTGACCTATCCTGATAGGGCCGGAGCCTATGACGAGCACTTTCTTCCTGTCGCTCTTCCTGACCTCGCTGAATTGGTCGTATGTTGAGTAATAATACGGTGAAACGGCTTCGAATTCTGCGGCGCAGGTATCGACCATCTTGTAGGCCGCATTTATGCCGAATTCTTTCCTTAGGTTCTTTATCGATTTTCTGTCGCTGCCTGTATACTTTGCGATGACAATGTCCGGGAAACCCATTTTCTTGGCTTTTCTCAGCAATTCCGGAGTCAGCGTCTCTTTAGTGAAGCCTTTGAGCTTCTCCTCCATCAAAACAAGTTCCTTTATTTTTGCGAGGAAAAAGTCATCTATTTTCGTTATTTCATGTATTTCTTCTATTCCGATGCCTCTTCTCAACGCTTCTGCTATTACGAACAAACGCTCGTCATTTATATCCCTGAGTTTACTTCTGATGGCGTCGGTTTCAAAGCTCTTGTAAATGTCCTGTTCAAGCGTGTTTATATTGAGCTCAAGAGAGCGTATCGCCTTCATCAGCGCAGCCTCAAAGGAGCTGCTGATGGACATTACTTCCCCTGTCGCCTTCATTTGCGTGCCGAGGGTCCTTTCGGCCTTTACGAACTTGTCGAAGGGCCATTTCGGGATCTTTACCACGACGTAGTCGAGCGTTGGCTCGAAGCATGCGTACGTCTTACCTGTTACGGCGTTTTTTATCTCATCGAGTCCATAGCCTATCGCTATCTTTGTTGCGACCTTTGCGATCGGGTAACCCGTGGCTTTTGACGCCAATGCCGACGAACGGCTGACTCTGGGATTCACTTCGATGACTGCATATTCAAAGCTCGTGGGATGCAGTGCGAACTGTACGTTGCAGCCTCCCTGTATTCCCAGTGCCGATATGATTTTAAGCGATGCTGATCTGAGCATCTGGTATTCCTTGTCCGACAGCGTCTGCGAGGGCGCGACGACGATGCTGTCACCTGTGTGCACTCCGACCGGATCTATGTTTTCCATATTGCAGACCGTGATGACATTGCCTTTTCCGTCCCGCATCACTTCGTACTCTATTTCCTTCCAGCCCGCTATGCACTTTTCAATAAGAGCCTGACCCACCCTGCTGAGTCGAAGTCCATTAGTAGCTATTTCGGTCAGTTGATCCCTGTCCGCTGCGATTCCGCCTCCCGTACCACCAAGAGTATATGCCGGCCTTACGATGACCGGATATCCTATTTCCTCTGCGAAAGCCAGCGCATCTTCCACTGCAGTAACGACCTTGCTCACGATGCAGGGCTCTCCTATGCTTTCCATCGTATCCTTGAAAGCCTGCCTGTCTTCGGCCATCTTTATGGCCTCGGTCGCCGTTCCCAGCAGCTTCACACCCTGCTCTTCAAGAAAGCCTGATTCTGCAAGCTCCATTGCCAGGTTCAGACCTGTCTGGCCTCCGAGAGTCGGCAGAAGGCTGTCCGGCTTTTCCCTTATTATGATCTTCTTCACTGTTTCCGCGTTCAGCGGTTCTATATAAACTTTATCCGCTATATTCGTATCTGTCATTATCGTCGCAGGATTGCTGTTAACAAGCACAACTTCCACGCCCTCCTCACGAAGTGCCTGGCAAGCCTGTGTACCGGCATAGTCGAATTCTGCCGCCTGACCTATTATGATCGGTCCGGAACCAATGACCATTACTTTACTGACATCATTACGTCTTGGCATGTTTAACCCCTTTCCAATCCTCCATCATTTTGACAAACCGGTCAAACAGATATGCAGTATCGGCCGGCCCCGGCGATGCCTCAGGATGGAACTGCACCGTAAACACCGGTACGTTCAGGTATTTTACACCTTCCACCGTACCGTCGTTCATATTCCTGTGACTGACCTTCATGTCCGTTTTATCGAGGCTGTCCTCAATTATGGTATATCCGTGGTTCTGCGAGGTTATATAGGTAAGGTCTCTCTCCAGGTCCTTTACCGGGTGGTTGCAGCCCCTGTGCCCGTATTTCAGCTTTTCGGTATCGCCGCCCATGGCAAGCGCAGTGAGTTGATGCCCCAGGCATATCCCGAAGATCGGCTTTTTACCTATCAATTCCCTGAGGGTCTGTATCTGTTGTCCGCAGTCCTTGGGATCTCCCGGGCCGTTCGACAGCATTATCCCGTCGGGTTCTACAGCCAGGATCTCCTCTGAGGTAACCGTGGCGGGGAACTGGAACACTTCGCAGTTCCTTCTGAGCAGCGACCGTACTATGTTCAGCTTGATACCGTAGTCTATCAGCGCCACTCTCAGGCCGGTGCCATCGTGATGTATCATACTCTTTACGGTTACCTGTTCAACCGGGTGATCCACCCTGTACTCCCTGATCTCTTTGAGCCTGCTTTCCAGACTGAAATCGGGATCGGTCGAGATTATGCCCTTCATAGTGCCTTTATCGCGGAGTATCCTTGTCAGAGCCCTTGTATCTATACCTTCTATTCCGATTATCCCGTTCCTCCCGAGATATTCGCTCAGCGTTTCGAGCGATCTCCAGTTGTTCGGCGTCTTGCACATCTCCCTGACAACAAACCCCCTGACCTGCGGTCTGGCAGATTCGATATCTTCAAGGTTAACTCCATAGTTGCCTATAAGAGGGTATGTCATCGTAACGATCTGTCCGCAGTAGGACGGATCGGTCAAAACTTCCTGATAGCCTGTCATTCCGGTATTGAAAACAAATTCCCCGATCACTTCGCCGACAGCTCCAAAGCTGCTGCCTTCGAGGATCGTACCGTCTTCAAGCGCCAAATATGCCTTCATTGCAATCACCCCTTGTCTATATGAACTGCTGCTTTTCTTCTAGCTTCATGTTAACCTGATCCATGTTCTTATTGCTGCCTTATCTTTTACGCGTTCTTTTCAAGCGCTTCGCAGATCTCATCTCTCATTCTTATCGCTTCCGCTCTTGCAGCCATGTCAAATGCTTCTTCACCGTATTTGCCCGACCATTTTTCCGATTTCCATGCGCACATGATACTGCGCGATGCGTTTACTATAGCCCCGAGACCGTCGCTGTTGAAGGAATTCACTACATCTTTGGCCGTACCACCCTGCGCTCCGTATCCGGGAACCAGTATATACGCCCTCTTCATTACTTCCCTCAGTGCACTGGCCTGTTCCGGCCAGGTAGCGCCCACTACCGCACCGACACTGCTGTAGCCCGACTCCCCGATAATTTCGCTTCCCCATTCGTCAACAAGACCGGCCACTTTTTCATATACTCGCCTTCCATCCTCTAGTACAAGGTCCTGAAACTGGCCTGACGATTTGTTCGAGGTCTTTACAAGTACGAATATACCTTTGCCGTATTTTGAACAGTTATCTGTGAAAGGCTTTATTCCGTCAACACCCAGATAAGGATTCACAGTCAGAGCATCTGCATCGAACGCGGCGAATTCGCCGTCCCCGATCCGCGTCCTGCCAAGGAATGCCGCAGAATAAGCTTCTGCTGTAGTACCTATATCGTTCCTTTTGCCATCCGCAATTACGAGTATTCCCTTTGACCTTGCATAGGAGCAGGTCTCATGAAATGCACTGATTCCTTCAATGCCATACATCTCATAATATGCGAGTTGAGGTTTTACTGCAGGTACGATATCGCAGACCGCATCTATCAGTTTTTTATTGAAGCTGACTATAGCTGCCGCCGCACCCGCAAACCCGGTTCCATGTTCTTTGAATGCCTTTTCCCTCATAGCCGCCGGCACATACTCGAGTTTCGGGTCGAGACCAACCACAGTGGGGTTGCCGCACTTCCTGATACCTGCTATGAGCTTGTCGATAAACATTTTTCCCGCCATTTTAGTCCTCCGAATCCTGTTACCTGTTTTATTCTGTACCCTGCCTTACAGCATTATCCCGTCGCTGACTATTACCCTGCCGTTCACGATAGTGCCCCAGACAGAGCCACACAGCTTCATACCATCGAAGGGGGAATTTTTAGACTTCGATTGAAATTTCGAAACATCCACCGTATATTCGTCGTTAAGGTCTGCGATAGTGATATCTGCAGCGCTTCCGACCTCGAGAGTACCCTTGCTGATGCTGAGGAGCTTCGCCGGATTGAGGCTCATTTTTTCTACCAGTTTTGAAATACTGATGATCCCCGGTTTGACAAGGTGCATCAGTGCAAGCGGCAGTGCCGTTTCAAAGCCTACCAGCCCGTTTGCTGCGAGGCTGAATTCCACCAACTTTTCGTCCCTGTGATGAGGTGCGTGATCCGTTGCGATTATATCTATCGTATCATCTGCCAAGCCCGCAATGATCGCCTTTACATCATCTGCCGTCCTAAGCGGCGGATTGACCTTGGCATTTGTATTGTAACCTTCGCAGGCATTCTCCGTCAGTGAGAAATAGTGCGGGCAGGTCTCGCATGTGACCTTGACGCCTCGTTTTTTGGCGTTCCTGATCAGTTCCACCGACAATGCTGTGCTTACATGTGCGATATGGATCGGGACATCAGTGTATTCCGACAGGATCAGCTCCCTTGCCACCATCGTTTCCTCCGCTGCCGCAGGTATTCCCTTGAGGCCCAGGATAGTCGACATGTAACCTTCATTCATGACGCCTTCTTCGGCCAGGTCAAGATCCTCGCAATGTGAGATCACTGTAATGTCAAACATCGAAGCATACTGCAGCGCTTTTTTCATAAGCGACGGACTCCTGACCGGTTTTCCGTCGTCCGAAATCGCTACAGCGCCTGCGAATTTCAGCTCGCCTATCTCTGCGAGTTCTTCGCCCTTCTGACCTTTGGATATGGCGCCGATCGGGTAAACGTTCACGCAGCCTTCCTGCTTTGCCTTGTTGATGATATACTTAATTACGGCTTCGCTGTCAGCCACAGGATTCGTGTTGGGCATGCAGGCGACTGAGGTGAAGCCTCCCATGGCTGCGCTTCTCGTACCGCTTTCTATATCTTCCTTGTACTCAAAACCCGGGTCCCTCAGGTGGCAGTGGGCATCGACAAGTCCCGGGAGCACATGCTTCCCTTTCGCGTCTATGACCTCGCAGCCTTCTTCATCCAAGCCCTTCGCTATTTCCGCTATTTTTCCGTCTACGGCAAGCAGATCGGATATCCCGTCTCTCCCGGTCTTTACATCAACGATATGTCCGTTTTTAATTAGCAGCTTCATTACTATTCCTCCTGGTCAAAAGATACAACAGCGCCATTCTGATCGCTACGCCGTTGGTTACCTGCTCTTCTATCACAGAGTTCTCATCGCCTGCCACTGTGCTGGTAAGCTCGACCCCACGGTTTATCGGACCGGGGTGCATTATCAGCGCATCCTTATTGGCAAGCTGCAGGCGATTGTCATCAAGCCCGAAGAATCTCGAGTACTCTCTGACTGTCGGGAACAGCGCCTTTTTCTGCCTTTCAAGCTGCAGCCTCAAAGCCATTACTACGTCTGCATCTATAAGCGCTTCATGTATGGTGTTGAAAACCTTGGCGCCCGTCAGTTCGATATCGGGAGGCATCAGGGTCGCAGGTCCCGCCAGCGAAACCTCGGCGCCCATTTTCGTAAGGCCCCATATGTTGCTCCTGGCAACACGGCTGTGGTAGATATCTCCCAGTATGGCGACTTTAAGGCCCTTCAGAGTGCCTTTTTTCTCCCTCATTGTGAACATATCCAGGAGTGCCTGCGTCGGGTGCTCGTTCATCCCATCCCCGGCATTTATGACACTGGCTTTTACATTCCGTGCCAGGAGATGCGGCGCTCCGGACTGCGGATGCCTGATGATGATTACGTCCGTCCCCATCCTGTCGATCGTCCTGCCTGTGTCGATCAGCGTCTCGCCCTTTGAAACGCTGCTAGCCGATGCTGAAATGTTGGCCGCGCTCGCACTCATGTATTTGGATGCAAGCTCGAAGGAAAGACGCGTCCTCGTGCTGTTTTCGTAGAACAGCGTAATTATCGATTTGCCCTGCAGGTGAGGGGTCTTTTTATTATTTGACAAAACAACATATTTCATGGCTTTGGCAGTATCCAGAATATATTCTATTTCCTCAGCGGAAACATCTTTGAGCCCAAGCATATCTTTCGATTTAAGATTCATAAAACAAACCGCCTTCCAGTCCTGTTTAAAATTTACACTTCCTAAAAAAAAGAGTAAGGACAAGTCCTTACTCAATGCTTCATTCCAACTTCCAGATCACTTAAAGTAACAACATTTACTTTGTCTATATCAAAAAGCTTTACGTTTACGACCTCTGTTTTGGAAGTCGGAACATTTTTACCGACGTAATCCGCTCTGATCGGAAGCTCCCTGTGTCCTCTGTCTATAAGGATCGCAAGCTGAATCATCCTCGGCCTTCCAATGTCCATTATTGCATCAATTGCCGAACGAACGGTACGGCCCGTGTAGATGACATCGTCGACAAGTATTACCACTTTGTCTGTAACGGGAAAATTGATCTCGGTCCCGTTGATGACCGGATGCTCTGAAAGCATGCTGAGATCATCCCGATAGAAGGTGATATCCAGTATTCCGACCGGTACATCAGTTCCCTCGACCTCGCGTATTTTCGACGCAATCAGCCTGGCAGGCG
>Ga0207800_1000069_pt1 | contig 40524 bp, 49 predicted proteins | sample LuqExpMetageno11_FD_187769 | JGI IMG/M metagenome (GOLD analysis project Ga0207800, IMG submission 187769) | Tropical forest soil microbial communities from Luquillo Experimental Forest, Puerto Rico - Sample 11 (SPAdes) | ecosystem: Environmental > Terrestrial > Soil > Tropical forest ... | reverse complement strand
TTCCTCCGGCATCTGTAGTATGATCCTCTCCCCGAAGACGTCTATCCAACTGTGGTCCCTTGTGAACGGCTTCGGATCCCTGACCACATAAACGATGTCATAATCCTGAAAATTATCCTTCGGGGCGTCGGAATCAGTTCTCGAACCATTCATGACGACCGCCCTTATACGTTCGTCGTTTTGGGCCGTATCAAGGATCAGTTCCATCATTTCCTTTTCGCTTCTGTACGCAGGCGTCCTACGCGCTGCCGACTTTCGGGCTGTCGTCTCGCGTTCTGCCGATTTGCTTGCTACTGTCTTACGGGCTGCAGGCTCCGAACCGCTTTTCGTCGATTTCCCACTTCCGCCCGCCGGTTTTGGCGCATCTCCGCTATTCCTTCCGGCAAGATGCTTGTCTTTGATATCTATTTGTGCGAAACAATTTTCCTTGTCTGCCATTACCCTGTAGCCGTCCGTCAACACCTCATGCGTGCCTGCGTCGAGCGGCACCGAACACCAGGAGGGGTCTGTGAAGCCGAACTCCACCTCGAGCCCGTCTTTATAAAATACCCTTACGGAAGTAACCCTGCCCCAATCCTCGGTTTCCATCTTATCTATCCTGCCGAACCTGCCCGCGAATGTATGATCCCTGATGAATACCTGAGGATCATTCGCCATCACCACGAGATCTACATCCGAATCAGGCCTCGCCGTACCTCTGGCTTGCGATCCTACAAGCACCATGCACCGTATATTTTCATCCTGCATCGCCCAGTTCAAAGCTTCAGTCAGAAAGCTCGAAACACTCATTTTTCATCCCTCCCGACAGGTTTGCTGCCGGTCATTATAAACAATGAGTACGGCACATCCCTTTCCTCTATCCTTTTTATGTCTTCAAAGAATACTCTGGAATGGACATCCACAAAGCCCTTATCCTCCAATGCAGCTTTCAATTCATCCTGTTTGAAACCGTTATGGCCGGTGAAATCCTTTTCCAGCCTGTGAAAACTGCCGTCGTCCTGCGTGAGGTCCACGATGCAGATGGTACCGCCGTCGCAGAGCAAGCCGTATAAGGCGTCCAGCGCGGAACCCACATCAACAACATGATGCAGTGCCATTGATGTATAAACAACGTCGTATTTTCTCTTCGGCAGAGCTGTGTGTTCCGGCAGAGCCTTTTGTACTGTATCCCGACCGGACCCGGCCATACTCAGGATATCCGCATTCAGTACGGTCATATTGGCGATGCCGGCTTCGTCAATTTTCTTAACAAGCGTATTTATCATAGCTTTGGAATTATCAACAAGGGTTATATGGTCGAATCTGCCCCTGAGCCCGAAGCTTATAAGGCCGGTGCCGCAGCCGAATTCCAATGCGTTCGAATTCGGCTTTATGTGAATTGATTTTGCGATCTCATCCGATATCGTTTCTGCACGTTTGATCCTTCTATCGGTATCCCAGCCTGCAGCTGCGGCATTAAAGTCCATTTATATCCGCCCCCATCATCCCCTGTAAAACCATTTGGTCGGAAGCATGAAAGTCCACGGCATCGTTATCAACGCGATCGTCAGCGCAACCTTGAATCTGAGCCTTTTGTCCTCTATCTGCCTGGCAAAAGTGAACCTGTAGTTGAAAAACAGGATAAATGCCGCGGATACAAGCATTGCAGCTATTATGATCAAAAGTGCCGGAGGATTTCCGAACGGATCGTAATTTATTCCAGTCAGGTACTCATTGGGCAATCCCAGCCCGCTTCCGTAAGCGCTTACGGTAAAAAGCAGGGCCGCTCCTATAATGTCGGCCACAAATCCGAATGTCCATACTTTTAGGATACTGTTTTTATAAAAAGCTTTCAGATCGAGCTTTAATGCCGATAATTTGAAAACCGCATAACAAAGCAGTGTAACCAGGGAATCTATAATAAAATTACCGATCAGAGTTACAAAGATCACCGGTGGGAAAAAAATCAAAAACCAGACAGGGAAAATAACGTTATATAGTTTTATTCCTTTTTTCATTTTGCAGCTCCTCGACGTATTTTATTGCTCGTTCATCCTTCTTCTCGTCGTCATCGGAATGCCGTCGTAGCCCCATGCATCGGGATTAAGCTCGTCGATGATGAAATAATTGGTCTCGTGGCAGCTCCCAAGAACATCCGACATCAGTTTCCTGACGGCGTGCATCATGTTTTCCATTTCTTCCGGGTTGGTCGTACCTTTTGAAACCTTTATATTCAGGAAGGATACTATTTTATCGGAACCCGCATTAATCAGCTTTCCGCCCACCGCCCACTGACCTGCTTCAAGCTCATCTACAGTGATAACGGTATAATTCCTGTCCCTTCCCATGATCCCTACCACCAGGTCAGTGATGCCTTCGACCAGCTTTACCTTTTGTTCGGCCGATACCTGGCCTTTTACCAGCTTCAGATTAATGAACGGCATTATTTTGCCTCCTTGTTCAAATCGGATAATAATCCTTGTCAACGCCTATATAAACCAGCCTAAAATGCATTCCAGAGAAATACGAAAACAAATACGCTGCCCCACGCATTGCCGGTGCGTTCCTTCACCATAAGCATGCCGTAAATGATGATGAAGACGATTATCATTTTAATGATATTTTCAACGGTAACGCCGATCATCCCATGGATCAGTATGCACATCACGCCGCAAAGAATGGCGCCCCAATTCAGCCACTTGTTTTTCGGCGGGAATCTGGCGTTAATTTTTTTACTGATCACCACATAATTGAAGCCTTCAAAAAAGCCCCAGGCCACTGCCACAAGCAGTATTCCGACAACATTTACAGGAAATCCTGAGGACAGGATGTCGTTTGTCATCCATACCGACCTGAACGGCATATATCCTGCAAAAGTTCCCGTAGCGATAACAAAAGCTGCATATGGAACAAACATCAACGCTGAGAAAATTATTGACGGTAATATGCCTTTGATCCTGAGTCCGTATCCCAGAAAGCTTTCCTTCCTGAAAACGGACACAGCCGTTATCCCAAGCCCTGCCACACCGAACTCCATAAATGCCATTACCAAGGTCCGGGCAAGGATATGGATGTTCTTATCCTTGGCAAAAGAATCGAACAAGGATTTGAAAGCCATGTAGATACCGAGAATCAAAAATGTTGCGATCAGAATTATGTAGAGGTCTATTTCTGCTCTCTTCCGATCTGCCGGTACATTATTCGCCCTGGCAAGCTCCATGAACAACACTCCCCTTTGTTTTTATCATTTCCCTTCCGCCCTGAACCTGACTATCTTCCTTATCAAATCGGCAGGCAGCGGCTTATCCAGCGGGAACTGCACGGAGCCTTTAGCACTCTTGTACCCTGCCAGCCCACTTTTAAAAGCTGCAATTCCATTAGCTCCCGGGTAAAAGCCTATGTGCTTTGCAAAGCCTGCATACCATACTATAATCCCGTCCTTGTAAAAAGCCGGCATCTGGTAGCTTATCTTCTCCTGAGCCTCAGGTACCAGCGGCTTTATTATCGCTCTCATCTCTTCCAGCTTCCTTTGAATGTTCTCTGGAAAGGACCGGATGTATTCATCAACCGAATCGAACTTTTGTCTTCCGTTTTCCATGGTAAACTCCCCCATACCAGATCGTATTTATTTTTTTCATTTCATCCTGTCAAAATCCTCTTTTATTATCGAATACATGTTGCTGTCTTCGAATCCAGTGATACTTCTGTACTTTTGTTTTGCCATACCTTCAAAGGTCATTCCCGCCTTTTGCATCACCTTACCAGATGCAGGGTTATTTATGGAGTGATAGGCCTCTATCCTGTTGAAACCGACTGAGGTAAATGCAAAATTCAACACTGCTTTAAGGGCTTCCGTTACGATCCCCCGTCCCCAGTGTTTCTTACCTATGCAGTACCCGATATCTCCGCATAAGTCATATTCATTTATCACGGCTAAAGCAATTGCGCCGACAGGCTCTTTCGAGGTTTTCAAAGTAATGGCCCATTGGTAAAAGGACTCCCTGCTGTAGGCTTCCAGCCAGCCGTTAAGGATGTCCCGCGACTCCTCCTTATCTTTATGAGGCGTCCATCTCATGAATCTGCATACATCCATATCATTTGCCCAATTGCTGAACATACATGAGGCATCCTCCTTTGTAAAACACCGCAAAACAAGCCTTTCGGTTTCAATCGTTACTGTTCCTTTGTGATACAGCAAAATACTCAGCTCCAGAAAAATATAAATATTTGGAAATCATTATATATGCACTCGCAAGGATAGTCAATAACGCATGTCAACCTTGCAGATTTCGTTTTACCCAGCAATGACTGTAACAGGTTTTTTTGAACCCAATCCTTGTATACCATTCAAAAGCCTCTTCATCAGGTTCGACAAAAACATTTACCGCCCCGATTTCTCTGCACTTCCTGATGGATTCAAGGATACAGGCACTGGCAAGGCCAAGCTTCCTGTATCCAGGAGCCGTTGCGAGTGGTTCGATAAAAGCAGCCCTGGTATCCTGATCGTACCATATCCCGCAAAAGGATGCGTAGCTTTGATCCGGAGCTATGACTACAGTGCATATGTCTTTATTGTAACCAAGCCAGGCATGTTTCCTTGGCAAATAAACCTCATCGTCATAAGACGGCGGTGCCCCTTCGTATTCAAATGCCTTCCACAACAAGGCATTGAGCTTTTCGAAGCTGTATACATCGCGTAAACTCTTTATTTGAAAGTCTTCAGGAATTTTTATTTCTTTCAAAGATAATAATGGCGGGTAAAAAAGCATCCTGCCTTCCTTACCTAGGCAATAACCGTTTTCCGTCAAGATAGAGGGCAATATATCATTATCGCGTGCGAAGACATTCAGATACTTATTTCCGTCATCATCCTTACCCGAAAAAGTCTTCTCGGCATAATCGATCATATCCCTGCAAATTTCGGAATACTCAGGATCAATATCAGCGAATATACCGCCATACCATGGGCTCTCAAGCCTGACTATACCCACTATCTCAAAATCATTTTCCCAAATACCTATTTTTTCCGGGTGGAACATCTCGAAGCACGGGTGTTCTAACAAACAATCCCATATAACTTTACGTTCGTTATCTTGTCCGACGCTTAACCTGCCCAGGAATTTACCGATCCTGTCAATATCGCCTTCATTGAACAGCCTGAAATGTACTTCCATATCTGACCCCCTACGTTGTTATGGAGAGACTGTATTTACTTTGGCAGATCCCTTATCATGAATCCGGGGTCAATATTGGGAACCGTTGTTATGCACATTTCAGGATCGCAGTTATACTTGGGGTAAATGAGCATACCGTGGTCTATTGACCTGGAGGCATCGTTCAATATTCCAGAATCAAAGGAAGCGCTTTTCGCAAACACATCTGACTTATCAGGAGCATTTGCAGTCAACGCAATACTGTCCGGTGAGCAAAGCAAACTCATACCAAAAACCAACGCGAAGCTTAAAATGTATTTAGCTTTCATAATATCACCCCAGAACAATTTGACGATTTGCCTTCAAATAAGTTCCAGAAATACCGGGCCTATATCGCTCAAAGCTGGCGTTTGCGCTTGAACACGCCGATAATGTAACGGGTTTGTCCATAACTCATATTAGTATCGAAGCATGTGACAAGCTCCCATCCATCTCTTCCAAGGTCATTGAGCTCATTTTGAAATGCCGCCATGTCGACGATCCCGCCCATGGCTCCATGCGTCCCTACCTGTATCGTCTGGTATTCCCATGTATCCATTTATTTATGCCTCCAATAACTTTTCTTTGTTTTCTTCCGAAATAATGTCGAATCTTTCTTCAGCAAGTATAGCTTTCATATGCTTACCTCGCTTTTGCCTCCTTATAGTACAAATTCCAACTGGCAGTCACAAGGCTCCTTCTCGACTGCGGCCGGATCGATCTCCACCGCCTCAACACAGCCTACAGCTTTATAAAATGCCTGCGATTCTTCAGATGAATGCGAAGAGATGTATAGCTTTTTGGCGCCGAATTCTACAGCCCGCTCGCAGACGGCGGCGAACATTTTCTTTCCGATCCCCTTGTTCCTGTGCTCATATGAAACATGCAGCATACCCATATGCGCATATTCTTTTTTACTCCCGGTTAACTCACTGTCAACACTGGCAAACCCAATCATGCAGCCGCCTGCAAAGACGCCGAAAACAGAACCTCCGCGTTCGATGCACTGTTTTAAGGAATCGATGTTCTCTTTCTTCTCTTTATCTTCCCACTGTTCGACGAACGCTATATCCTTCAATACCCGATTGCCGTTTTCCTTGCGCCAGCAGCGTTTGACGTCCTGGTATCGGTTAAAATACTTCAGCATATCAGGAGTACATTCTTCTATTTTCAATTCTTTAATTGTTAAATCCTGCTCTGATGCCATACATTCCATTACTTCCTTTCATATAATGTTTCACTTATAGATGGCAATGTCCTTATTAACTGCCGGCACATAATACCCTTCCCCGGATTCAACTTCCACAGGTGTACCATTCTCAGCTATTTTATAGGTTATGTAAAAATGTGTGCTATCGTCTTTCGTTTCGGAGTCGATATTTATATGCAATAAACCGTTGCATCGTTTCAGAAAACCATAGGATAACGAAACCCCTTCCTTTCCGTACTCCTTGCTTATTTTATCCAATATCTTGTCCGCACCGGGGTATCTCAGGAATTCTTCTTTTGTTATCTTCTCTGCTCCGTATTCATGGAATCCTTCCGCGTCCGCATAGTAAAAATACTTTTTCCAGGTATGACCGCAGCTTATATTATCACTCTTTAAATAAATCATATCGAAGGTTGAATTTGTTACTGTAAAATCGTCAGTTTTATCGCTGAATTCCGCAAACCCCCGACAATTGTAGCTTTCAACGCTGTTGCCATCCTTTACGCTCAATAGGATTGTCTGGTGTTCGGTGGCGAATACCAGATCGTATCTGAAAAAATACTTACCGGCCAGCTCCAGGCTGCCATACGTATCCGGCTCGATACACTGCCACTCGGCGACTCTTTTTACTCCGTTATCAACCCCGAACCAAATATCAGCCGAGCACCCAAGAGTATCTTCCCCTGAGTTCCCTTTTTCCGTGAAGACAAAAAAATATTCTGTATTGCCATCTTCGTTATAATCTTCTTCGAATATGTCTGAATCGTACTTTGAATAGGAAGCGTCAGTTTTAATGATCTCGTCCAGCAGAGCTTCCTTTTTATCAGGTGGCACAGTGTCCGAATTTCCGGTTTTTTCAGTCGTTGCTTCCGAATCAGCCGTTCCTGTTTCCTCAGTAATCTGTATCTGCAAAGCCGATGTATCAGGCACGATGGTTTTTTCCGATCCCGTCCCGTTTTCAAACACGGCCTGGTCTGATGCGCAAGCGCTCAATAGCGTAAGTATGCTTATGATAAGCGTTAATACAATTGTCTTTTTTATCATTTGAGCTGCTCCTTAGCGCATCAGCATCCTGATATTTCTTGGTATTGCTGGGTACCATTCATCCAGGCCCAGTTTGAATATTTTTTGTTTCATGCTTTCCGAAAGACCTTCAATTGGTTCTCCTTGCAGCAGCATTCCGGTTTCCTGCTCCGAAAATACAAAACAACCATCCATTTTATCTATGCGACCGATATTCATCGGACATTGTTCCTGACATCTCAGACAGTCGTAGCAGGTATGATGTACAGATACAGGAAGCCACTCGGGAAAGTCGCCGGCGGTCTCGTTCATGGCTGAAAGGCACTTTTGATTGTCGATAAGGAATCTTTCACTTCTTATCGCTCCCGTGGGGCAGTTATTTATACAGGCTCTGCAGCTATTGCAGGCCCTGGCTGTTACTGCCTGTCTCCAAGTGTCTTCCTCGCACGGCATATCTGTAAAATATGCGGCTAAAGAAAAGTTACTGCCCATCCCATCGATGTATGTAATATTGTTCCTTCCGTATTCGGAAAGGCCGCTCTGTACTCCCAGACGTTTCATTGGCAGTTTGTAGGCTCGCACTGCATGATATCCGAAGCCTTCCAGAAAAGTTTTCAGATATTCGTCGGCTCCGTCGAAATCCGAGCGAACAAGGCACTTCCCGGAGTATTCCCTGCCGTTGCTTTTAAAAATGACATCGGCGTAAAAAGGATGGGACAGCGCGATCAGAATTACGGATTGTACAGTGAAATCCAGGCGAGGGATATCATAACTATATAAATTGTTTACGATCCACTCTTGAAAGCCATTCAGTTCCTCACTCCGCGCAAATATGTCTATATCGTTTTTCAAATCCGCGATACGATGGGAAGGAATTATTTGAAGCCTGTCTCCATGCTTAGCTGCTTCATTTTTCAGTAAGTTATTCATCTGCCTGGACCTCTTTCAAAAAGTCTTCGAAATAGCCGTAAAATTCTTCTTTATTGCTTAAGAAAACATTGTGATCAGGATGGGACATTTCCCGTGCAGTGCAATTCTTCAGAAGGGCTTGCATTTTTACATAGTCATCATCCGGAACAGCTTCGTGGCTACTGGATCTTACCAGAAGAACCGGGCACTGTATTTGAGGTAACAGATCGTACCAGCCTGTATAATTCGCAATATTTAACGCCATAGCTTCGGCGCTGAAACAAATAATCTAGCAGTTCAATGATATCTTCAGGCTTCATGCTTCCTCCCTAAAATTCGCTGCAAATAGTTTTCAAATCCCCTACCAGTCCACACCATATATCATAGGAGCCTTTGATATCATCCGGACTCGAGCCGAGCTTTATTACCTCTAGCATCCTCTCATAACAATTCTCCGGTTTTACCTTAAAAGAATCGATATATTGCCTTGTCCTTTTCCTACTGGGAAAGTATGTTTCGTTGATCGCGTACAGTGCCTGCAAATAATGATCGAGCGCCGCTTCCAGGACTTGATGGTAGAACAGCACGTCCTTCCGCAGCTGAGCGCGGCCGAAATCTTCTTCATCGTTTATAAGCCCGATATGAAAGCTGGCCATATCTTTTTTCAGCTTCTCAGGGTAAGTTGAAAGCTTCTCTTTAAAAGACGCGTATACTCCTTTTTCATCATACAGAATATTGATATTTTTTAATGTAGCCAGTCGGCCGACCGGGTAGAATCCCTTATCGCAGTCCAGATGTTTTCCATCCAGAACTTCATCGACATATTTCAAAGTATCGTCAATAGTGAAATACATGAACATTGTTTCCACACCGTCTATGATGAAGACGTCGCCGGTTCCCCAGTAACCGCCTTCGCACACATTCATGTCACAGCTTTCGAATAATGAGCTGTCTTTATGATAAAAAGCCTTCCTTTCCTCAAACCCCGGTATGCTGTCACCCAGAATAAAAATGTCGATATCGGATTCTCCCGCCCTGGGGACTTCATTTATATCGCCTGTCTGTCCTATTGCCCTTATTCCATCGATGGAAGCTACTCCATCCAATAGTCGTGCAATTTTATCCCTTATGTTGATCTCCATATTTATACTCCGCTCGTGTTGTTGTTAGTGAAATGCTTTTCTATCTCTATAAGATTATTTTTTTGTGCCTTAATGCCCAGAGTATGACTATTTGCTTTAAATTTCAGTTTTACTCCGTTATTTGTCTCTATATAGATCTTCCTGCCGAGTCCAAACAGCCAATTAGATATTTTCACGCTTTTGATATCACACATAGGTACATAGGAATAATCTTTCGGGTCACCCATCATATCAAGTCCGTATAGATCAATCTTCCTATCTGTGACATTGACCAGGTAATATTTGTAGGCCAGTGATGAAAGACTGCCCAGGAGCATTATTTTACCTATCGTAGCAGTGATAACACCGTAAAAATAGTATCCTTCAGCTTCTCCCTCTCCAATGTTCTGCCTGACGAGATTTCTGATTTTTTCATCATTCAGCATGTAAGCACCCCTCTGTTAAAATTTGAACAGGAACTTTCCGATAACGTGATCCAGCGGTACACAGCCGATAAACCTGCTGTCGATGCTGTTGTTTCTATTGTCTCCCATAACAAATACGAATCCTTCCGGTACCGTTATATCCCCGCTCGGGAAGGTTTTATGTTCATCCAGCCCGACTTTCATTACAGCCACGGAATCTTGACCCTGCTGGTATAATCAGCCCAGGCTGAGCCGAAAATTTTCGACAATATTTCTTCCTCATTACGGGCAAATATCCGTACTCCGATGTATAAAACGATCCCGATAAAAGCGCCAAGCCACGTATTAAGCAGAAAGCCGCACCATGGCAGCACCAATAGGGCCACACCCGTATATAAAGGATGCTTTACCAGTGAATACGGACCGCTTGTTATCAATTCCTTATGCGGCACTTTTGTCAGGATCAAATACACTGACAATAGCCAGATAATGACCCCGGGTATCATGATGATTATGGATACGATCTTCAGGACCATCGACGGACCGCCTACGTAGAATATGGCCGGGAATAAAATGTTCAGTAACAAGCCTGCAGCCAAAAAAGGTAATGTAAATAACCCGATCTTTTGCCCGCTTCCCACAAGTACTTTCAATTTCATTTTCTTTACCCCATTATATAATCATTTTTTAGAATCGATAACATGAGAGCATACTTAAATGCCCTGCCATGATCCTTCCGGTTATTCTGCAATAAGATCTTTAACCAAATTAACCATGTCGACCAGTTGAATACCATTCAGAATGATTTCTTTATCAGTCTTTCTCGTCAGATTAGTCTAGCCACAAAAACAATCAAATACGATGCAGGTAAAAACATAAGAAGCGCCAGAAACGTTCCGATAGTTTTGCTCCCCACCATGCCAATCACACACGCACGGAATTCCTTCTCGCTGCATTTTCCCTCGATAACGTCATCGGTCATTACAGACAACTGGGGGTCTATAAAAACTGCCATCATTATGGAAGCAATGCCGTTAATGATTGAAGATAGTGTTATACAGGTCGCTCTAAGAGCAGGTTCCAGGCTGCCTGCATATATCGGCGACAAAGCGCCGGAAGTAAGGATGGCAACTGCGATCATATTTAAAAGGATAGTCTTTTTCGGTAGTTTCTTAAAATCCGCCATCACTAAGTTGGTTTTGGCGGGGATGGCGACAAAGCTTTTAAAATGATTTATACCTGTTTTTGAAAAGCTATGTATGAGAAGTTTCGGTATAGACCTTTGTACAGAAAAAGCCAATACCCCTCTTGAAAGGAGCTTTTGGAAGGTTGGAACCAGAAAGGCGCCGAAAACTGATGCAACCCCGGATACTATTATTATTGCGAAAAAAATGTTCAGCAATTGGCTGGAGCCCACGTTTTTTTCTACATATTTTGTTAATAAGGGAGCCTGAAATGTTACTGCAACTCTCGAAACAAGCATCAATACATTAAACAGTGAGAATGACATGGCGATCTTACCGGTACGTACCCCTACAAGCCTTACTGAATAGGCTAAAGTGCCAATAATTGAAATAATAAAGTTAAGAGAAAGAACGATAATGATCTGTGTACTCATATTACCACCCAAACGAACAACACTTGTAATCTTCAGTGACAAGTCCATATATGGAATAATCGCAGATCCCCTGGTTGTTCCAGTCTCCCTGCTTTACAGTCCCCTCATATATCAGCCCGGCCTTTTTCATTACCTTGCCCGAATTAGGATTTCTCGGGTCGTGCCTGGATTCAACACGGTTTGCACCGACTTCCTCAAAAAAGAAACGTATCAGCTCGGAAAGCGCTTCGGAAGTTATTCCCTGGTGCCACCATTTTCTCCCGATGCAATAGCCGACATGGACCAGCCTTATGTCGTCGTCACGACTTACAATACTTATACAACCGATAGGTTCATCCCCATTCGCTTTTAGCACTATAGCCCATTGGTAGAATGCTTTATCATCATACTGTCCGACCCATTCCTTCACTACTGTTTCCGATACGCTTACATCCTTGTGCGGCGGCCACATCAAAAACTTCGTGACTTCAGGGTCACTTGCCCAGTTTCTGAACATCGCTTCCGCATCGGACACTTCGAATCTGCGAAGTTTAAGCCTGACTGTTTCCAGTTCTTTCGTTCCTAAATGCTCCATTTAACTGTTACCTCCAAAAGTCCCTGAAATGCCTCACCTTTTATTTCCCGCATATCTGCAATACCTTATTAACGGTATTTGCGTTTCGTATCGTAATGCTGCCATAGACTGATGAGCCGACAACCTTGGACAATCTCGTTCTTGAAAACGTTTTTATCGCGGACCAAAAAATGACCCTCCCGTAATGCCCGACCTTCTCATGCTCCGGTTTTATTTCACCGACTTCCTTTAATACTTCTTCTACCGTTGCAGGCGGTATTACAATTCAGGCATCGGTACTTTATTATTTCCTCCGACGTTTATTCCGCGAAAAAAAGCTATGTATCCTTCCCCTAGGAATTCGTCGTTTTCCGTGTATACAAAGATTATCCTGTTTCCGCTTTTCAATTCAGCAAGCCACTTACCGGCTCTTTGAGGATCGGCATCCATATTCCATATGTTTCCGCACCTCATATAATCATCCGGTTTCAGCCTGATAACGTCGTACTCGATACCGATCACCCCTCCGCCCACATTTATTAATAAATAATAACATACTTTGCCATATATTTACCATATTATCATCGGCATTTATTTTTGACGCGAGTGCGGTCTGCATCATCAGCCATCAATTTATCCCAAGAAAAGCCGATATATTTATTGTCAGTGTATTCCCGGTTAAGGACAACCGGGCCTATAAAACTCATATAATGCAGGGAGGCATGAATTATGAGAATCGAGAGTTCATCCGTACAATTGTACGGGGCAAGCACATCTGTTGAAATCAATACCAAAGAAGAAACAATGAGGGCATGGGTCGGTAAGGAGCCCAAACCGCAGGCCGATAGCACCGCAGGCACCATTGCACTGCTTATCGGCTCAAACGGAGCTACTCTGCAGTTATCGCCGGAGGGCAAAAAATCGCTGGAGGATCAGATGGCGGCTGCTTCGCAGAGCGGCGCATCCGGCACATCCGGTGTGGTCGGTGACGACAGGGAACTTCTTCAGCTCAGCGATAAGGATAAACAAAAGATCTACCTGCTCGAGAGAATGATTGAATTTCTCACAGGCAAGAAGTTCAAATTCGTACTGCCTAAGGATATCAAGCTTGACGAGTCAAAAGGAACACTGCAACTGCAAGGGACGGCGCCGCAGAAGCAAGGCTGGGGCCTGGAGTACGATTACCATGAAGCGCACTATGAAAAGCAGACCATGACGTTTTCTGCGAAAGGAACCGTAAAAACCGCGGGCGGAAAAGAAATCCGGTTCGATCTTGATCTCGGCATGAGTCGTGAATTTGCATCGAGACTGGATATTTCGCTTCGGGCCGGTGATGCGGTATGTGTCGATCCGTTGGTGGTCAATTTCGGCAGTTCGTCTGCCTCATTGACAAACAACAAAATAAGTTTCGACATCGACTCCGACGGCATCGCCGATCAGATCTCTTTCGTCAGGGAGGGCAGCGGCTTTCTTGCCCTGGACATCAACAATGACGGAAAGATCAATAACGGCTCGGAACTGTTTGGGCCGCAGAGTGGTAATGGTTTTGCCGATCTCGCAAAGTACGACAGTGACGGTAACACTTGGATCGATGAAAACGACGATATCTACGACAAGCTGCGTATCTGGACAAAGGACGAGAACGGCAATGATCAGCTCTTTGCTCTAGGCGTGAAAGGGATCGGCGCGATCTACCTCGGTAACGTCAACACATCCTATGTATTGAAAAATGATGAGAACCGGGAACTCGGGAGTATTGCGCGGAGCGGCATATTTTTAAGAGGGAATGGTGTTGCAGGGACAATACAGCACGTGGATCTGGCGCTATAGGTTTTCAAGCTAATTACGTTTCCTGCCGCTTCCTCTTGCCAGGCTTCAGTTCCGAAACCAGCATACCGGCCAGAATGAGCAGACAGCCCGCGGCTTTGGTCAGCGTCGGCATTTCCGTAACGCCCTCGGCGTTAGGTATGAGCATTGCAAAAATCACAGCAAACACAGGCTCCGCTGTAAGGATCAATGCCGTATGGGTCGGCGTCGTATCCTTCTGCGCTATCGTCTGGCCTCCGAAAGCCAGAGCTGAACCAAGTATACCCGTGATCAAAAGTATCACGATCACCGTCCCGTTGATTTCGACCGGTTTGGCTGCATCCGCTGTTAGCCACAACACCGAACTGGCGGCGCCGACGAAAAATACCTGTATTATCGCAAGCAGAGGCGCGTCCTCGGTTTGTGTGAACTTGTCTATGAAAATTATCTGAAATGCCCAGCATATGGAACAGAGAAACGTCAGAAAGTCCCCAAAATTAAAGCTCCAGGTCAAGCCTCCTGACAGGAAGAACAATCCAAGGAAAGCTATCGTAACGCCTGTTACAGAGGCTCTGTCGGGTTTTTTCCTGAGAAGCACGGCCGCGATGAACGGTACGATAACTACGTTCAATCCCGTTATAAAGCCCGAATTCGAGGCAGAGGTGGTATAGAGACCCACGACCTGAAAGGCCATGCCGCCGAACATCATCGCACCTATGATACTGCCGTACAGGACAGCACGTTTATTGATCTTTTTAAGACTCTTGTTGAAAATAATGGCAAGCACCATGGCCGCAAGCAGAAATCTCAATGAAAGATACGCGTAAGCCGGGATGTATGCCAGAACCATTTTCATTAGCGGAAACGATGCGCCCCAGACTACTGTTATAGCCAGGAGTATCATGTCCGCCCTAAGTTTTTTTGACATTTATCAGAGAACCTTTTGCAAGAAAGATCTTGTCCTTTCGTTTTTGGGGTTTGTGAATATTTCTTCCGGAGCTCCCTCTTCCTTTATCTCTCCGTTGTCCATAAATATGACCCTGTTGCCAACTTCTCGTGCGAAGCCCATTTCGTGGGTAACGACAAGCATTGTCATTCCTTCCCTTGCAAGGTCCTTCATGACCTCGAGCACTTCTCCGACAAGCTCGGGGTCCAAAGCCGAAGTAGGTTCGTCAAATAGCATTATTTTCGGTTTCATTGCAAGAGCCCTTGCTATTGCCACCCTCTGCTGCTGTCCGCCTGAAAGTCTGGAGGGGTATTCGTTCCTCTTGTCCGCAAGTCCGACCTTTTCAAGCAGCTTTATAGCTTCTACTGCAGCTTCCTCCTTCGGGACCTTCCTGACTGTTATCGGTGCTTCCATAACATTTTGCTGGACCGTCATGTGCGGGAACAGGTTGAACCGCTGAAACACCATACCGAGTTCGGTGCACAGCTCGGATATCTTCTTCTGGGAAACCTTCAACTGATCCTTGCCGGCTTCCCTTTCGTCCATAAGCTCCCCTTCGATATATACACGTCCGCTGGTTATGCGCTCCAGATGGTTGAGGCATCTCAAAAGAGTACTTTTGCCCGAGCCGCTGGGCCCAATGATGCAGACGACTTCTCCCTTATTAACCTCAAGATTTATGTTATTCAAAACCTGGAGGCTTCCGAATGACTTGCAGACATTTTCAACCTTGACCATTGACATCATTCAAGCCCTCCTATTCATAAACAGAATATTTCTTCTCAAATTTTTCAAATATAAATGTGAATAAAGTCGTCAATACCAGATAAATGATAGCTGATGGTATATAAACCAGCCAGGCTGCCTGCTGGCTCTCGATTTCGTGGGTGACCCGCATAAGGTCAGGCAGAGCGATGGCCGATACCAGCGCGGTATCCTTGATCATCATTATGAATTCATTTCCCACGGGAGGGATCAATCTTCTGTAAGACTGAGGGACAATAACCCTCAGCATGGCCTGTCCATAGGTCATACCGAGCGCTTTTGAAGCTTCCATCTGCCCTTTGTCGATAGATTGAATGGCGGCGCGTATGATTTCCGCAAGATAGGCGGCTGAGTTCAGGCTGAAGGCGATAAATCCCGCCATGACGTTTGTAAGATCCTTGAGCGGCGGATTGAAGAACAGAGGGAATGCATAATATATAAAGAATAACTGCATCAGCAGAGGCGTCCCTCTGAAAAACCATATATATACCCAGCAAAACTTGTTGATCACAACGTTCTTGGATAATCTCCCCAGCGCCAGCAGCAGTCCGAACAGCAATCCGAATATGACCGCCACGATCGTAAGTTCCAATGTAATTCCCGTTCCCCTGAGTAGCCTGGGAATAAAAGATAAAATTTGCGACATCAGCAATACTGCCTCCATTCAAGATAGCGCTGCGTTAGCATAAGTATGGCTGCAAAACTATTTATACAGCTTTGCAGCCAATCTGTCAATCAGTAATTATTCGAGGTTCGTGGTCATATCTTCTCCAAACCATTTTTCGGATATTTTGGCAAGCGTGCCATCAGCCATTATATCTCCGATTATCTTGTCTACCTTGTCAGCCTCAGCCTGATTGGTCTTCTTGTCGAAGCCTACTCCGATAGGTTCTTTCGGAAGAGTTGTGGTAACAAGCTTGAAGCTTTCCTTGTCGTTTGCTACGAAATACTTACCGATGACGAGGTCACATACCAGTGCGTCAACTCTGCCGATTTTCAGTTCATTGAGCGCTTCCGTCATACCTTCATATTTCTTGAAATCCTTGAAAGGCGTCGTTTTCTGAAATTCCGTGCAGGCTTCCTCAGAGGTTGTACCCATCTGGACCGCTACGATCTTGCCACCAAGAGATGTTTCATCCTTGACGTCGGTGTTGTCGGATCTGACGATTATCGTCTGGCTGTTTGCCACATAAGGTCTTGTGTAAGCTATCGTCTTTTTTCTGTCATCAGTTATGCTGAGCGATGAAATTATGCAGTCATACTTGTTCGAGCTCAAACCGGTGAAAATAGCCGTCCATGCTGTTGGAACGAATTCAATTTCCTTGTTCATGCGCTTCGCGATTTCTTTGGCAAGTTCAATATCAAAACCGGCATAGTTGCCTGCTTCGTCCTTGTATTCCATCGGCGGATAAGTGTCGTCGATGCCTACGCGGAACTTGTTGGATGTATCGCTCTGTCCGCATCCGGTGAATACTACGGACATCAGGACTGCGATAATCAGGACCATTAACAGAGATCTTTTCAAGTACATTAATTAACCCTCCTCAGATAAAACAACCCTCTTGTTCGTATAAATAATAGTATTATATTATCGCAAAAATTACCAGGTTACAATAAAAAAAGCGAAAATCATTCAAAGAAATGAATAATTATTCGCTTCTCTATTTCAAAAAGTCATGCATTCAGCTTCTTGAATATCTCATCTTTGATCCTGCTCCTGAGGTGGATAGTATTGCTGCCCTCGTTGATAAGCGCCTGCCTGATATATTCTATTTCCGCTTCCGACAGGTTTACAAGCTTTCCTTTGTGATCGGCCCTGATCTTTCCGAAGATTTCACCGATTGCGCTTTTTGCTGCTTCTACACTTCCGAAATAATAAACTTCCTGCGATTCGTCCAGGATCGCGCCATGGTCGGTGTAAACAGTAACAATCAGGGCAGGCTTCAGTCCCGTAAGTTTTGCTATATCATCCGCCTTGTATGAGCCTGAATAATCGACATAATAATTTTCTGCCCGCCTGCCGGATTTCCTCACCATGAAGCCTGATTCATTAACCATAGTCATTGCCCCTTCCTGAACGTTTTCATACCGGATGTGCCCTTTCCGGGTACCGGCTTCGATAACTCCGGGAGTTAAACTACCGAGTTTTTGCCTACCACAAACGGGTAATCCGATTCACCCTTAAGATATTTTCCCTTAGTCATTATAACATTTTTGTCCAATATTGCATATTCGATAGTTGCTCCCTCTTCTATGACCGCGCCCTGCATTACGATGCTGTTTTTGACAACCGCGCCCTTTGCAATGGTCACGCCCCTGAACAATACGCTGTCTTCGACTGTTCCTTCAATGAAACAGCCGTCTGCCACTATGCAGTTGTGCACATTGGCTTCGGCATTGTATTTCGCTGGAGCCTCGTCCTTGACCTTCGTATATACCTTGCCGTTTTTGAAAAATAGCTCCTCCCTTATTTCGGGGTTCAACATATCCATACTGCATTTGTAGTATGTCTGAACGGAGCTGATATTGCGCCAGTAGCCCTTGAATTCGTACCCGTATACACCAAGTTTGTCAAGCTTCTTGATAAGTATGTCCTTGACCAGGTCGTATTCCCCATGCGCGATACATTCTTCAAGCAGCGATATCAACAAGGTCCTGCGGATCAGGTATATTCCGATCGAGCCGAGGTCGGACTGCGGATGCAGCGGTTTTTCCTGCAGGTCGACTATCCTGTTGTTTTCATCGATCTTAATTATACCGAGCATCGACAATTCATCGGGGCTGTAATCGTACATCTCTCTGTAAGCCATAGTGATATCGGCATTCACAGACATATGGTAGTCCAGCATTTCATCGAACTGCATCTTGAAAATGCCGTTTCCCTGAGAAATAATAACATAATCCTCATTGCTTCGTTTCAAAAACGAAAGGTTGTTGTACATTGCGTCCGCGCTGCCCCTGTACCAGCCGCTCTCGTCCTCCGAAAGCGACGGCGGGAACACAAATAGTCCGTCGTACCTCCGGTCAAGGTCCCACTCCTTCCCCGAGCCAAGGTGGTCCATGAGCGAACGGAAGCTGTACTGCGTAAGTACGCCAACGTTCTTTATGCCAGAGTTCACCATATTGGATAATATGAAATCGATTGCTCTGTATTTACCGCCGACCGGTATGGCTGATACCGACCTTATATACGACAGTTCCTTCAATTCGGGCTTTTTCCAGCCGGAAAGTATCAAACCCATCGCATTTGTCATTCACAAACACCCCCATAATATATACTGGAGCCGGAAGGAATTTCGCAGGAGCAGAAATCTTCGCGCCGGGCATATATATCAATCATGACATTTTTGCCTATAACAGCGCCTTCAGGTATGTCAGCGCCTTCACCGACGACCGTTATGCCGGAATTGTATATCGCGGGTTTATGCTCGTTCGGGACATTGTCGCCCTGCCCTACAATTACATTGTTCCCAACAGTGACATTCTCTCCGATGATACAGTGATCAAGCCTGCAGTTATCATTGATATGCGAATTTGACATGACGATGGAATTATCGATGACCGCATCCTTGCCAACATAGACACCCGGGAAAATAACGGAATTCCTGACCTGTCCGTATATCATACAGCCCTCGGCAACAATCGACGTAGTTATGCTGCCGGACGGCGCCACGTAGTGCGGCGGTTTTACGGGATTCGGCGTATAGATCTTCCACTGCTGGTCATAAAGGTTAAACTCCGGGACCCTGCTGACAAGGTCCATATTCGACTCCCAGAATGCCTGGATCGTCCCCACATCCTTCCAGTAACCTACGAATTTGTATGCCCAGAGGCTCCTGCTCTCAGCCAGCATTGTCGGGATGATATCCTTTCCGAAATCATGATCCGAGCTTTCCATCTGTTCATCACGCAGCAGATAATCCCTGAGAACCTCCCACGTGAATATATAGACACCCATTGAGGCAAGAGTGCTTTTGGGATTTTTGGGTTTCTCTTCGAATTCGAATATCCTGCCGTTTTGGTCGGTATTCATGATGCCGTATCTGGAGGCTTCGCTGTACGGAACGTCAATGACTGAAATGGTCGCTTCCGCATTATTTCTGATATGGGAAGCCAGCATCTCGGAGTAATCCATTTTGTAAATATGATCTCCCGACAGGACGATAACATATTCCGGCGCCATTTTATCGATATAATCGATATTCTGGCTGATGGCGTTAGCCGTGCCTTTATACCATTCTCCGCTGCTTTCCTTCATGAATGGCGACAATATTGTTACTCCGCCGTTCATTCTATCCATGTCCCAGGGCTTGCCGATACCTATATGGTTGTTGAGCTTCAGCGGCTGGTACTGTGTCAGTACGCCTACCGTGTCGATGCCGGAATTGATGCAATTGCTGAGCGAGAAATCTATGATCCTGTATTTACCGCCGAACAACACAGCAGGCTTTGCCGCCTTCTTCGTCAGTACTCCCAGCCTGCTTCCCTGTCCCCCGGCGAGCAATAAAGCAATGATCTCTTTTTTGAACGTTGTCGATCCCTCCCTTGAATGTTTTAAAGGTAATCCGCGCCTGAGTGGCGCTAAACATCCTCCCTGTCTCCGCTTACAAATATTATGATGCATTTATATCTGATATGTGTTTCTTTTTTTATACTTAGGTTTTCCACCAAAGCGCCGATTCAAAACCGAAAACTGATTATCTTATCTGGATTTCTTTCATCCTGTGCGGGCAAACTTTTATACATATGCCACATACGGAACCGCGCCCTATATGCTTGAAGTTGCTGTTCATGTATTCCGAACATGCCTTGGCGTCAACCAGTGCATCACGGGGAGCGCCATGCGTCCACATGTTGCCGGTCAGCGCCATCGCCGGGCAGGCATCGACGCACCTGTTACAGGCCGAGCATTTGCTTTCCATCACAATATTATCGCAAGTTATTTCTGCGTCTGTCAGTATAGTCCCCAGTCTGACCCTCGGTCCAAGATCCTTATGGATGAAGAGTCCGTTTTTGCCTATCCAGCCCATGCCCGACAATACTGCTCCCGTTTTATGTGGAAATACACCGCTGTAAGGCTCGGCAGCTCCCGGGTCGCTTTGGGAAGCGCCTATGGTATAGGCGTTATAGCCGTTCTCCTGAAGGTTGAGTAAGGCTCTCAATGCGATCTGATCAATCAGGGCGTTGACAGAACGGTAATGATTGAAATATGTGATAGTCGGTTTATTGTCTATCTCGTCTATAATGGCGTCCGACAGCCTGATCCCGAAGGTGATGGCATAAGGGTATTTTCTCAGGCGTTCGGGCAATTTTTCACATACATTTGAAAAGCCCACAAATGAGGCTCCCGTATCTATCATCAATTGTTCAAGCTTATTCCTCAGATCTGCGTGGTTGCTATTACCTTGCATTCGGCTATCCCCTCTCAACAATAATGATAACACAGCCAGGCTATCTTATGCTATAATTGGTACATATGTCTCCGTAAACGTGACTTTATCAAGTCACTGGAGATACGAAAGATTTTGGAGGTTTGGATGAATTCTCTGGGTAGCAGCAAGGAAATAGTTCAAAACAAGCTTATAATCATGTATATATTGAAAAAGCTGGGCATACCGTCCGGCAACAGCCATATAACGCGTCTTGTACTGGAAACGCGGCTGATGAACTATTTCATGTTCCAGCAATGCTTCAACGAATTGTCAGAGAGCAGACTGGTTGGGATGACCGGAGAAGAGGCTGCAAAGTCGTATGTTTTGACGGATGCCGGCAGCAAGACCTTACAATATTTTCTGAATCTCATACCCGAAGGAATAAAAAAGCAACTTGACAGCCAGACGACAACCGTTCGAAAGGACATCAGGGAAGAATCCCTTATTACGGCAGATTTCACTCCTGAAGGCGAAAACCAGTTCACCGTCATATGCAAGATCGGGGAGGTAAACTTTTCCCTGATAGAACTCAGAACTACCGTGGGCACAAAAAAAGACGCGCGCAGCATTTGCGACAACTGGAAAAACCATTCATCAGAGATCTATGCCGAAATAATAGAATCACTCACCAAGCAAAGAAAGCACGATTAGTTTAGCGTCAAAATGGGTTTAAATAAATTTCGCTATTTTCAAAACGGAGTTCACCAAACAGTCAACCTCCTCCCTCGTATTGTAGATACCCAGAGACGCACGGACAGAGCTGCATAAGCCGTATCTGCGCAAGACAGGTTGGGCACAGTGATGACCGGAACGAACAGCAATCCCGTCCTGATTAAGAATCTGTGCAGCCTTGTCTGGAGGGACACGATCTATAATAAATGAAATTACACTTATTTTATTAAGTGCTGTTCCAATGATATGGACCCCGGGTACTTGGCACAGTCTTTCCATGGCATATACTGTCAATTCTTTTTCATGTCTTTCGACATTCTCTATTCCGATTTTTTGAATATAATCAATAGCCGATCCAAGGCCTATTGCATCTGCAATATTTCCTGTACCTGCTTCGAACTTATATGGCACGCTGTTATATATTGTATCGCTGAAGCTTACATCCCTTATCATGCCTCCGCCTCTTTGCCACGGCGGCATTGCTTCAAGTAAGGCTTTTTTGCCATACAATACGCCAATTCCGGTCGGTCCATACACCTTATGCCCCGAGAAAGCATAAAAATCCGCATCCAGTTCACTTACATCAACTTTTACATGAGGAACAGATTGAGCTCCGTCAACCACGACGTGTGCGCCATGTTTGTGCGCCATCTCAATCATCAATTTCACAGAATTGATTGTTCCAAGCACGTTGGATACATGAGCGACGGAAACGATCCTGGTTCTGGGAGTCAGAAGCTTTTCATATTCACCCATTATGATCTCCCCACAGTCATTGATGGGTACAACTTTAATAACCGCACCTTTTTCCTGCTGCAGTTTCTGCCAGGGTACAATATTGGAATGATGCTCCATCATCGTCAGTATAATTTCATCACCCTCATTTACCGTCATACCTCCAAAGCTTTCAGCCACAAGGTTGACTGCCTCTGTAGTACCTCGTACGAAGATTATTTCATCGGTTGAGGAAGCTCCGATGAAGCCCCGTACTTTATCCCTTGCTGATTCATATGCATTTGTAGCAAGCTTTGCGAGTGTATGAGCACCTCGATGGATATTCGAGTTGTACTCACTGTAATACCGGTTCAATGCGTTCATAACACATAAAGGTTTCTGGGTAGTTGCAGCATTATCAAGCCATACCAGTGGCCGGCCGTTTATTCTCCTTTGCAGAATCGGGAAGTCTTTACGGATAGAATAAACATCCAGGCCGGATTTATAACCAGGGACAAACGCTTGCTTTTGAACAGGTGATGACTGATACCCCGGTAAAAAGTAATACTCCCTATCTTCGATCATTCCAGGGCTCACTTCTTCTCTGTAGAGATCATTGGCAAGCTGGCTGATGATATTGAGACTTCTGCCGCCCAAATCTTCCGGTCTATTGATATTCATGGTACCTTCCCACCTCTACATTTTCCAGCATGCCCAGGGAATCATCCGTTAAAACAGCTACCCCGTAATACAGGGTCATAATATAGGAAGCGACCCCTCTATTGTCGATTCCGGCAAATCGCACAGTCAAACTGGGAACAGCGGATTCCTCAGGCAAGCCCGGTTGATGCAGTCCAATGACCCCCTGGTCTCTTTCGCCGACCCTCATTAAGAGAATGCATGTCTTTCCGGAATCAGATTTTTTATATGGACTGTCATCTACCGATAATTTATCGCATGGAACAATCGGAACTCCCCGCCAGGTCAGAAAAGGTGAACCATAAAGATTGACCGTGGCAGGAGGGACTCCCCTGCGGGTGCATTCCCGTCCAAAAGCAGCTATTGCTTTCGGATTTGCCAGGAAGAATGCAGGTTTCTTCCACACCTTTGCAAGTAATTCGTCCATATCATCAGGAGTTGGTGCTCCGGTTCTCGATTGTACTCTCATGGATGGTGCCACTGAATTGATCAAACCAAACTCCCCGTTATTAATCATCTCCCATTCCTGCTGCTCCTTCATTGCTTCAACAGTAAGCCGCATTTGCTGTTCCAGCTGATTGATAGGGGAATTAAAAAGATCTGTGACCTGGCCATTCACCTTTATAATTGTTTGAACTAAACTTAAGGTATACTCTCTCGGATTTTCCTCATAATCCGGAAAGGTTTGCGGTATTTCGTGTTCTCCTAGACGGGATGAAAGCAGCTCAGGCAGCTTTTCCAGGTAAACGTTCTCTCCGTCAACTATTTCATTATATTTTTGGGTCTTATTCAAGCGATACACTCCCGCTTCTACAGAAACCCACGGAAGAAAGGTAAGAAACCATCGCGGGGTAATTGCCTCCATCATGGGGACAGATATCGTTCTATGGGACAAATTCTTTGCAGTATTTGGTGACAAGCTATATTGGGGTATCGGATTGTCATAATAACTCATTCATTACACCTCTTCATGCCATATTGGTGATTGACATTTACCAAATAAAAAATGTTTATTTCTTTATAATATATGCGATTGAAATTTATAAGTGATTAACATAACGAGTATTGGTAATGGCAAATGCTATGGCGATTCATTGAGGTGGCAAGGGTTGGTGAGGGAAGGCAAGATACTTTTTACGCCGGGGTATGTGTACCCCACGCCGAATTCTCGGTATACCCACTACTGGAGGCAGGCTTGAAACCATAGACTACTATAATGACAGGCAGTAGTCAATTTATGCCTCGATTTCTCGCTCATACCTTATATATTCAAGCTGATATCCTTGTTTTTCTCGGATTCCCTATACAGCACGAACCTGTTGCCTATGACCTGCACTACATCGGCGCCGGTCCTTTCGGCGATCTCTTCGCTTATCGCGCGCGCATCGGCCTCCGCATTTCTTAGAACAGTCGCCTTTATCAGTTCCCTGGCTTCAAGCGCGTCATTGAACTGCTTTATCAGGTTGTCGCCTATACCTCCCTTGCCCACCTGAAAAATAGGGTCAATGGTGTTGGCCAGACCTCTCAGATAACTTCTCTGTTTGCTTGTCAGCATAATAATTCCTCTCTATCTTATATACTCGAATTCTATGTCATAAATCCTGACAGTGTCGCCTTTGTTTATACCCAGCTTTTCAAGAGCATCTATGACGCCCCTGTTTTTGAGCGAACGCTGGAAGTACTGTATGGATTCATATATGTTGAAGTTGGTGGACCCTACGACCTTTCGGACCCAACTGCCCTCGACAATATAAACATTCCCTTCCCTGCGCACTGTGAACGGTTCTTCTTCCTCTGCGGTGTAAACGACCTCGCCGCTTTCTTCAGTGAGCGGAACCGCTTCAGGCAGCTCGCGAAGCTGTTCTGCTATGTAGTACATCAGCTCCCTGACGCCTTTATTTGTTGCCGCAGAAATGGGAAATACCCTGTAGCCTTTCTCTTCCAACGCCTTCGTGAATCCTTCAAGGTTATCCCCGCCATCGGGCAGGTCGACCTTGTTCGCCGCAACTACCTGCGGCCTCTCGGCAAGCTTGGGATTATACTGCTTCAACTCTGCGTTTATAGTATCAAAATCGCTCAAGGGATCCCTGCCGTCAACTCCGGCAACATCAACCACATGCAGCAGCAGTCTGGTCCTCTCGACATGTCTCAGAAATTCGAAGCCAAGTCCGACGCCCTCGTGAGCGCCCTCGATAAGGCCGGGTATATCGGCCAGCACAAAGCTGCTGCCTCCATCGAGGCTTACTACGCCGAGGTTAGGCTCCAGCGTTGTAAACGGGTAATCCGCAATTTTCGGAGTCGCTGCCGATACCATGGACAGTATCGTGGATTTGCCCGCATTCGGAAATCCAACGAGACCCACGTCTGCGATCGTCTTCAATTCCAACTCGACACGGTATTCCTCGCCCTGATCCCCGGCACGCGCAAAGCTCGGCACCTGCCTTGTCGACGTTGCAAAATGCTGGTTTCCCGCGCCGCCTTTGCCGCCCTTGGCAATAACAACGGTCTGTCCGGGTTTCGTCATATCCGCCAGGATCCTCCCGGTCTCCTCGTCTTTTACAAGCGTTCCCGGGGGAACCTTTATCGTGAGGTTGCTGCCGCCTTTTCCGGAACAGTTCGAAGGACCGCCGGGTTCGCCGTTATCCGCGAAATACTTCTTCCTGTATTTGAAATCTATCAGAGTCCTCAGCCCTTCATCGACTAAAAGGACAACGTCTCCGCCCTTGCCGCCGTCACCGCCGTCGGGTCCGCCGGCAGCGATATACTTCTCCCTGTGGAAGGAAACCTTTCCATCGCCGCCGTCTCCGGCTTTTATATGTATTTTTGCACGGTCTATGAACATAACCTGCTTCCTTTCAGAGAAAAAAATCCCGGCTTATTCGCCGGGACTTATTTTTTACTTATTGGTTTGCTACTATACTGACCTGCTTTTTGTCCTTGCCCAGTCTCCCAAACTTGACCTTGCCTTCAGCCAGGGCAAAAAGGGTGTCATCCTTTCCGATTCCTACATTTTCGCCAGGATGAATCTTTGTGCCTCTCTGTCTTACGAGAATATTGCCAGCCAGTACGAACTGCCCGTCAGCCCTCTTTACACCGAGTCTCTGAGCCGCACTGTCACGGCCGTTTCTGGAGCTGCCGACTCCCTTTTTATGAGCGAACAGCTGGAGATTGATTTTAATCATCGGATTACACCTCCTCTTCAACTACCAAAACATATTTACCATATGAGAGCCCTATCTGTTTGAAACCTATCGCCGTCGTTTCCATGATGATCTCTGCAGTTGATCCCTTCAGACCGGTCATTTCCTGCGGCAGCTTTATCGTCATATGTCCGTCGTTTTCGCTGTAGCAGCGTTTCAGGCCTGCCAGCTCTTCGAGCGCGCCGGCTGCGGTATATGCCGTGACTGACACTGCCGAACATATGATATCCTGTCCTTCCTCGGCATAACCCGAGTGACCGTTGATTTCAAAACCGCTGATAGAACCCTTCGTGTTCCTCGTTATTACTACCTTGATCATTACGCGTTGATCTTATCGATCTGTACTTTGGTGTAGGGCTGCCTGTGTCCGGTTTTGTTCCTGTAGCCCTTCTTCGCCTTATACTTGAATACGATAACTTTCTTCTCCTTACCCTGACCGAGCACTTTAGCAGATACTGTCGCGTTTGCTACGGTCGGTTTTCCGAAAGTAACATTGCTTTCATCCGAAACTGCAAGTACCTTGTCAAAAGTAACAACAGCGCCGTCCTCGACTTCGAGCTTCTCTACGAAAACTACATCGCCTTCCTGGACTTTGTACTGCTTGCCACCTGTTTCAATTACAGCGTACATGGTTAATACCTCCTGCTCACAGACTCGCCGGACTTGAGGCAGCGCCGCAACATTTCAATGAAACGTTTTGTCGCATTTTGGGGGCCCTTGCCGAGCGGTTACCGAAATATTTTAACACACGAGTGTTCTGATGTCAACCTGATTGATTCTAATCTCATCATATCTCAATTTATCCGAGCCCTTTAACAAAATCTTTTTGTTATATGTTTCCTGCAGCCTTGAAAAATATCCATTGATATCGCTTTTCAGGACGTGCTCCACCAACGGGTGAAGCTCAACCTGCAGCGTATCAGAAGTGGTTTGGCTCATGTGCCTGGCTATTTCCTTGGCTGCGCTGCGCGCGATACCCTCCGGCGACAATACTTTGCCGGAGCCGTCACAATACGGGCAGTCCACGTTCAGTACGGTCGACAGCTCCTGTTTGACCTTCTTCCTGGTCATTTCTATAAGGCCGAGACCGGTCATTCCCACGACGGCAGTTTTTGTCCTGTCCTTCTTCAGCGCCTGTTTCAGTGCATCGAGTACCGCCTGCTGGTGATCGTGTTCATGCATGTCGATAAAGTCTATGATAATTATGCCGCCAATGTCTCGGAGCCGTATCTGCTTGGCTATTTCTGACGCTGCCTCAAGGTTGGTCTTCAGCACGGTATCCTCGAGGCTGCTGCCACCGACATATTTCCCTGTATTGACGTCTATTACGGTCAGCGCTTCGGTCTTGTCTATGACTATGTAGCCACCGCATTTCAGCCAGACCTTGCGCGACAATGCCTTGGCGATCTTGGTCTCCAGCTGGTAGTATTCGAACATGTCGTAGTCCTTGCCATAATACTCTACCCTGTATTTCAAAGCCGGAGAGACCATATCCACAAGCTCGAGCACTCTATTGTACTGTTGCCTGTCGTTTATGACAAACTTGTCGATGTCCTTGGTAAACATATCCCTCACCGCCCTGTGTACAAGGCTCATATCCTTGTGCATGCAGCGCGGCACAGGTCCGCTCCTCTCCTTCAGCTTTATATTGTCCCACAGCTTAAGGAGGAAATTCAGATCGTCGGTGAAGTCATCTTCTTCCATGCCTTCGGAAGCAGTCCGGACGATCAGCCCCATTCCCTTTGGTTTCAGGCCCTCGGCAATTTTTTTGAGCTTGTTCCTTTCGGTCTCGCTCTCTATACGCCTCGAAACGCCCGTGTAATCGGCATCAGGCAGCAAAACGAGATGCCTGCCGGGCAGCGTGACGTTTGTAGTGACTCTCGGGCCTTTCGAGCCAATCGGCTCCTTGATCACCTGAACCGTAAGCTCCTGGCCGGCGCTCAGCAGTTCTGCGATATTGCAGCCTTTGATGTCCTGCTCCGTTTCATCGTCGTCGTCCATATAATCTTTTTTTGCCATTATGTCACCGACATAAAGAAAAGCGTTTTTCTCGTAACCTATGTCGATGAAGGCGGCCTGCATTCCGGGCAAAACACTGCTGACCTTGCCCCTGTAAATGTTGCCGACCATCCTCTCCGTGCCGGGCCTTTCGATGCTGATCTCGGTCAGTTCTCCATCCTCCAGGAGCGCAACACGGTTTTCACATACTCCGATGTCTGCTATCAATTCATTGCTCAATATAACACCACCAAATATTTATAGCTGCAAAATCAAATCAATGTATAACAAGTCTTGCAGCATATTAACAAAGTAATACTTTTCCCGTTGTATTGATTTACGCAAGTATGGCGGGATCCAGCGGATCCGTCATAACTCCGTTAAAATCCACATATAATGCGCTGCGGTGAACCCTGCTTGCCGCAACTGGTATGCCTGCCTGCTCAGAAAGAGCCTTGATGAACAGGTCGGGCCTCAGGTTCGCAGCATTGCCTGCCCTGAACCTGGCTTTTAGGATAAAGGCGGTTTTAAAATCCTCATAACCCGGATGCATATCCTGCATAGCTTCAAACGACGCAGAGATGATCAGCGGCTTTATATCCGTCTCCTTAAAAGTATCCCTGCCATCCTTGCCCTTGCTTTCCTTGATCACCGGGATCGCATCCTGCTTCATCATGTTGTTGAAGCTTCTTAACGCTGCCTCAGGCTGCAGTTCTTCCCTGACGAACAACTCCATTATGTAGTCAGCCCCTGTTATTGAGGCCATGATATTCGATTTGGTATTTTTAATGCCGGCAGCCGTTACGCGTATCGCCTCAGGTAAAGCTTCATTGAGACGCTTCACAAACATTTCCGGTTTCGCCTCGGAAACGAGCTCGAAATCAGCATATTCGCCGCTGCCTGTCATCCCTACTGAAAGCGGCATTCCGAACACCATCTGCGGGTGCGGGTTAAAGCCCTGCGAATATGACATTGGCAGGCCGGATCTACGGATCGCGCGTTCAAACACCTTCATCAGGTCGAGATGCGAAATGAATTTGACCTCTTCGCCGCGCGTAAATCTTATACGTATGCTATTCATCACGCGCCTCCCTGTCCTTGTCGCTTTTGTTGCCATTGACGCCTTTATCTCCGAAATAGCCGGTGCATATGCCGCTGTTGAGAGAAGAAGCTCCGCAGCCTGAACAGGACGTCATGCAGTTCGGCGTCACTTCCGCCTTCTCCGCCTTTTGGTTCTCACGCTGCAGGAATTTCTTTGAAACGCCTACATCTATGTGGTCCCACGGGAACACTTCATCGAAGCTCCTCTTCCTGTTCGCATAAAAAGCCGGATCGAGACCGCAGTCTTCAAATGCCTTCATCCATGCGTCAAATTTGAGATGCTCACCCCAGCTGTCGAACTTGCAGCCGAGTTCCCATGCGCGAAGCAGCAGTTTGCCAGTCCGCCTGTCTCCCCTTGCAAAAACCGCCTCGAGCAGGCTCAGCTGAGGGTCGTGCCAGTTATAGCGCAGGTGCCTGTCTTTTATTCTTCCCTTGAGAAATTTCTGTTTATTCCTCAGAGCTTCCATGGTATCCTGAGGCTCCCACTGGAACGGTGTAAATGGCTTCGGCACGAAGGATGACGTACTGATCGTCACCTCAAGTCCTTTGCCTCTTTGTTCCTTCGGAGTCCTGAAATATTCGCCCACGACCTTCAACCCGAGGTCTGCTATACCTTCGACATCCTCCATAGTCTCAAAGGGCAGGCCAATCATGAAATACAGCTTCACACCGTTCCATCCGCCCCTGAAAGCCAATCCGACCGAATTCAGCAGATCCTCTTCGGTAACGCCCTTGTTTATCACATCCCTGAGGCGCTGCGTCCCTGCTTCGGGAGCGAAGGTCAGTCCGCTTTTCCTGACTTTCTGGGCTTTTTCCATGAGATCCAGCGAAAATGAATCGATACGAAGCGAAGGAAGCGCCAGATTTACCTGCTTGGGCTCCATCGCTTCGATCAGCCCGGACGTCAGTACATGAAGCCCCGAATAATCGCTTGTACTGAGCGAGGTCAGTGAGATCTCCTCGTAACCTGTACTTTCCTGCAGCTTGTCTGCAAGCTCCATCAGTTTTTCAGGCGTGCGTTCGCGTACCGGCCTGTAAATAAACCCTGCCTGGCAAAATCTGCAGCCCCTGGTACAGCCGCGGAACAGCTCGAGCATTATCCTGTCGTGCACGATATTGAGATATGGCACGATCATTTTTTCCGGGAAATATGTACGGTCCAGATTCTTGATTATTCTCTTTCTGACCTTCTCAGGATACCCCGGCTTTATCGGCCGGACTTTCCGTACAGTACCGTCTTCATTGTAGGAGACATCGTAAAAGCCCGGCACATATATTCCTTCGATATTAACTATTCTATTCAGGAAATCCTCGCGCGACACACCATCTATTTTCCACTGCGCATAGACGTCCATTACTTCGTTGATTATTTCTTCGCCTTCGCCCATCATGAAGAAATCCACAAAATCAGCCAAAGGCTCCGCATTGTATGCACACGGTCCGCCTGCGCATACGAAGGGCTGGCCGTCCTTCCTCTCTTCCCGCAGCAGTGGTATACCGGCAAGGTCCAGCATGTTCAGTATATTCGTATAGCTCATTTCATACTGCAGCGTAAAACCGACAAAGTCGAATTCACCGACAGGGTCACGCGATTCCAGCGTAAAAAGCGGTATATGGTTCTCCCGCATCTTTGCCTCCATATCGGTCCATGGAGCAAAAACCCTCTCGCAGTATGTATCGCTCCGCTCGTTGAGCAGATTGTATAATATGCGCATCCCCAGATGCGACATTCCTATCTCATACGTATCCGGGAAACAAAAAGCAAACCGTATATCCACCGCGGACGGATCCTTTTTTATGCTGTTCAGCTCGCCGCCCGTGTACCTTGCAGGTTTCTCTACGCTCTGCAGTATATCGTCCCTTATAATTACAGGCACAAGTACCTCCCTTTGGATGTGTGACACATCCATCGCCTTATTATATTACAATAATATAACCAAATGTACAATATTTAACAAGCCCTGATAGCATAAGCTGCCGCCGGTTGTACGCTGATACCTGCTCGGGTTTCAGCCGGCAATGCCGTCGGACATTTCCGTCCGGGACTCCGCTGTTTTTTCTGCTTTCTCACGGCGCCATTTGATAAAGTACAGGCTTGTAGCAATCAGTCTTAAGACACCGTTTAAGCCCATAGCGATAAAAATGTTCGTCCGGTTGTACATCCAGACGCCGATGAACGGAGCTACAAATCCCGTGATATTTGTAATGGTGTTGAATACCGATATGTAGACTGTTTTCTTCTCTTTCGGCAAGGTCTCCAGAAGGTTGACGAAGAGCGACAGGGTGAAGCCTGCAGAGGCAAAACCTGAACAGAGGTTCAATATGATGATCCCGGAAAAACTCAGCATCGTGGCATATGCCAGCGGGTTCAGCGAAAGCCCCAGCGTGCCGAATATCAGTATGAAGCTGCTGCCCTTCTTTTCCATCCACTTGTTCCAGAAGGAATATGACAGAAACATCGTCAGACCCGCCGCAACGTTTATGAGGCCTAACTGTAACTCATTCAGCCGGGCATAGTCGGTATTGTAGATAAAAAACAGAGGCCACGCCATCTGCCAGGACAGGTGGAAGGCGAAACCGCACAGGCAGAAGATCAGGAACTTTCTGTTCCTGAAAATACCTTTGATGTCCTCCCTGGTGATCTTATGCGACAGTTTGTCCGCAGGCGATTCATCCACCGGCTCAGGCTGTCCTTTTACCCTCGAGAAAAAGTATAGCTGCAGCAAGGTCAAAGCAAAGCAGACTCCATAGAAAATCTGGTACAGCATGAGCCTTTCTTCATCTGATTTCGGTATGACTGTGAGAAGAAGCCCGGTCACAAGCACTGTAAACAGACCGAACAGAGAACTGTACTTGCTTCTCAGCGTATATATCCTGCTGGCATAGGAGCCTTTGAAATTATCTGCGAAATATGACTGCCAGGTCGTCAGGTACAACGAACCCGGGAAATTCATCAGCCCGATCAGCGCCACATATACGAGCACTTTGACCTGATGCGGGATGAAAGGTACAAATGCGACCGCAGCATAAAATATGCTTAAAACAGCCAGTAAAAGTAAGACAGTCTGCTTCTTCCGGTTGATCTTCTCAATAAGTATTCCGAAGGGGATCAGCACAAAAATTGCAACCAATGGCGGAATGGCATTCAGAAGCGCAGTATGAAAGTCATTGCCACCCATCCTTTTTGCAAACATCTGGACGAATGGGTTGTAAAGATTTATGACCATCGTATAAACGATGCCCTCGAGTATGAGGAACATCGCGGTATCGCTATTCCTGAAAAGTTTCATCTGCTAATGCGCCCCGATCTTTTGCGGATAAAATAATATTATATCATACATGCGCCCTCATTTTTCGGCCTAGAATATTTTGTTTACATTTTTGATTATGATCGATATCGTGCCGTCAGGATTCGTGATAAACTCAATCCGTTCACTATCACTGCAACATTCCACCGGAATATTGATTTCTATACCTGTGTCGGTCTTTAGCGTCTGTTTCCTGTAATTCTTTTCGACCACCTTTTCGCTCGGATTCAGGAAAGTACTTTTCAGTCCCGCGTCTTCCATACTTTTAAGGTAGGATCTCTGCATATCGGGGCTGTTTTTGAATACGTTGGCCGCAACCTCCTCGATGTCGATAGCGCTGTTATGCTCAAAGCTTTCAGAGACTGCCTTCCTTATCTCGATCTCTTTTTTAAAGTCGTCCCCCAGATACTCTTCCTTGAATTGATCCGTCGCTTTTTTGAATATCTTTATTTTCTCACGGTTCGATATATCCCCGGAGCACTGCAAAAACAGCTCCGAAAAATAATTGGTCTTCTCACCGTTGATATCATACTTCTTTTCTATAAGGCGGATACTCATATCATTCAGACTGACCAACGCGCATTCGTCAATTTTCTGGGTCTCACCCGGCAATGTAGCCTGCTGCCGTATCAGCTTATTCTGTGTTCCTTCATCCAGGTTTACAACAAAGTGAATATATGTGTTTCTGAAATTCATTTTCAAAATTCCGAGGTATGGCACGTCATCAAGATCGAATAGGACATATATCAGATCGGCTGGGGATATATCCACGTTTCGCAGCATGATATCGTAAATGATGCAGGCGATCTCCCCTGTGAGACTGCAGAATTGGTCGGAATGCTCCGCAAGTTCACCGCATATCCGTCCGACTTTACTGTCGTTAAGAAATATTGCGTCTTTTGCATTGTCCGCCTGCAGTATACGCATTAAATGGCGGGTAAGATAGTCGCTTATATCCGTTTCAAGCGGGTGCTCTTCAGTAGATATGACCGGCATCTGTATATTCGTATCCAGAATGTGTACTATCAGCTTTTTTATAACTATCCGGTAATCTTCCATTGTTGTCATTCTCCTTTGGTCCAATGTTGGTCGATCATTTTATAATTTAACATGTAAAGCGGGCATAGAAAAGCAGGAATGACAATATGTACATCCCCGCTTTCTTACCGGTATCCTGATCTGTAGGCCGTCTGGTTCCGCCGCGTCTTTCGGTTCTTCAATTTTCATATTTCATCCTCCATTTACAATATCCAATTTATACTGATGCCATTGTCTGCCTGGAAACTGCCCTGCAAGCCTTTCGTAGCATATACGGACAGATCATGTCCGACGAAGATGGCCTCTGCCCCGGGAAAAGCGCCAAGGAAGCCGACGCCCTGCTGCATTCCCGCCACGAATATGGCAGTAGACAGCGCATCTGCCGCCGCAGAGCTGCCCGCCACCACGGTAGCGCTTATAAGCCCCGATTCGGCAGGGTATCCTGTGTTTGGAGCAAGGATATGATGATATCTTTTTCCATCTTTACCGATAAAATAGCGCTGATAATCGCCTGATGTAACGACCGACCTGTCAACTACAGAAATCGCCCCGATCAAGCTGTTCTCTTTCCTTGGATGCCGTATTCCGATATGCCACGGAGACCCGTCGGGTTTTGCTCCCATAGCAGCCACATTGCCCCCGAAATTAGTAAAAGCTGACGATATACCGAAACTTCTGAAAACATCAAGGACCTTGTCTGCGGCATATCCCTTGCCTACCCCGCCCAGGTCGATCGACTGGTCCGCCCTTTTAAGGCCTACCGTTACTCTATCAGGATTCATTACAAGGCTGTTATGATCCACCAGCGGCAGGAGCCTTTCGATATCGGCTTCGTCAGGAGGCTCGGAGCTTTTACGTGCATCGGCCCATAAACAGACAAGCGGCCCGATAGTGACGTCAAAACAGCCATGACAGCATTCCGAGAAATAGATCGCCTGCGATAGGACATCGTATGTTTCTCTGCCTACTTTTTCACATCTGATACCTGCAGCTCTGTTGATCCGGCTTATTTCACTGCCCCGGGCGAACCGGCTCAGAATACCTTCAAGCCTCCCGATCTCCTTCAACGCAGCCTGAAGCGCTTCCTCCGCCTGTTCTCCGAATACCTTGTTGGCTATGACCGTGCCCATCCCATATTTCTCTGACTGGGCGACCTCCAGCTTTTCCAATCGGACCCGCCGCCTTCCGAATTCAATTTTCCCGTCTCTGTTTCTTCCGCGCCGATTTCTCCCGGTCCTAAGAACGAAGGCTCCCGGAAGTTTCCATCAGGCCATTCATCACAAACTCCCCTATATGCTGCAGAACATCAGGAAAATACTTGAGCCCTACCTCTTCCTTATGCAGATCCACGTTCGTTATGGCAGAAAAAATAGCCATTATCATTTCGGTATCTATATCGTTTCTCATCTTTCCGTCTTCCTGCCATTTTTTCACGATCTCGATAAAGCTTTCATAAAGGAAATCCACATGCTCAAGTCCGTTTTCCTCGTGGAAATTCCGCTCGATCCTGTTGAAAACGTCTTTGTTGTACCATTCCTTCAATATTGGATTCGAGCTCATTCCCTTAAAGTTGGCAGCCAGCATATCCATCATTACTTTCATTGGTGCGGCGTCAAGATCCAAAGAATCCATTATGCTTTTCTTCAGTTTTGCGTTTTCTTCCATATAGATTTCCATAAACAGCTTTTCTTTTGAATTGTAGTAATTATAAAATGTGCCGGTCGCCATCCCTGCCATTTTTGTTATCTCAGCCACATTCGTATTTTTAAATCCCTTCGAGCTGAACAATTCCTTTCCGCATTTCAGAATTTCTGCCTTTTTGTCGATCAAGTCAGTCGCCTCCCATATTGCTAGTCTCTGTATTTAAGTTCATTAATCCTCTGTTATATTGACTATGTTTATTAAATTACCTTGCAAGCTCGACATCCGAAGCGAATTTTTTAATCTTTTCCTCAGAAAGTCTTGAATAGCCTCCATTTATTCCTTTTACCAGCCTCAGGATGAGTTTTGTCATAAAGTCGAGCTTCTCCCAGTAAAGCTCTCCTCCAAAAAACTCTCGTGCAAAAGAAATTTTACACAGTTCTTCAGGAAAAGCTCCAGCAAAAAGAGCATCCGTCCTCTGAAGATCCTGTTCGCCAGCGCACAGGAACAAAGCCACCTTTTTCTTTTTCAGCACATCAAGATTCCGCTGAATGTAATCAGTCAGCGGCTTCAATGTTTTTCCGACATAGATGGGACCGCCGAAAATCACAGTGTCATATAATGACAGGTCAGGAGCTTTTTCTTTCCCGATATTCACCGACTCAATCCCGTCAGGAAGCTTTTTCTGAAGCAATTTAACCGCCTTTTCAGTACAGCCGTGTCTGGTTGCATAAATGATTATACCTTTCATAAAAACACCTTCTACTTTCTTTCACTTACTACGCTTGCAGTATTGTGAATGAATAATTTATCATTCATTCATATTTTAGCATAACAATGTTTCCAAGTCAACCCAATTTATTCCTGAATTTAAAAAATATTTGATTCGCATCTCTATTTATTATATGGTTGGCAGTTATTTCTATCCGCACCAGCAACATATTGACATAATAAAAGACCATAAACAGTGACAAATTAATTATGTATGTTTATAAAATAAAAGGAGGTTGAGTTAATGAAAATATTTAAAAAGCTTTCAGCACTATGTCTCGTATTGTTAGCGACATTCACTTTGAGTATCGCAACACCGGCAGTATCGTTCGCCAAAGCCCCTGCCAAGGCCCATACGACTGTCAGGACCCCCACTAAAAGGACTACCGCAAAAGCAAGGATGACGTCCCACAAGAGGACCACCGCAAAAGCAAGGATGACGTCCCACAAGAGGACCACCGCAAAAGCCAGGATGACGACCGCCAAGAGGACCGCAATCAAGACCGGCGCCAAAGCCAAAGTCACTGCCAAAGCGCTGAACGTCAGAAGTGGACCTGCAAAGACTTATAAGAAGGTCGGCACACTTAAGAAGGGTGCAGTTGTAAAAGTCGTTGCTTCAAAAGGCGGTTGGAAGAAAGTCCAGTATGGTACCCGTACCGGATATGTATCCTCCAAGTATCTGAAGTAAAATAACCAGGTAGTGAATAAGCTTGAAGCCCCGATATTTTAAAAAATACCGGGGTTTTTCTATATAGCCTTGACCTGCTCACTTGCCGAAAGACCTGTTCCTATGCCCTTCTTTTTATGTGCCCTGTCCAGTACGGGCTTTTCAATGAATTTGTACGACAGCGCCGCGATCACGTATGATATCGTAAATACGGCAAGGGATATCAAAGCCCATGATTTTAAGTCTGTCATACCCATAACATGATAGTTTTTTACCATTACATTTCCAATAAAATGAATAACAACGCAATGCCATAAATACAATCCGAATGAGAGCTTTGCCGTAAATCTGAAGAAGCGATTGTCCAGAATCTTTCCCATCACGTTCGAATGGGGCGCCGCCGCAAGAACGGCGCCAATGAACAAAGCATACAAAGGGAAGAAATACGGTTGGCCCTGAAAACCAAGCGTGAATTCAGGTGCATTCTTCAAAAGCCATAGCAGAATAAAGGAACAGGACAAACCGGCAGCACAGATGAAATCAAATCCGCCCATTTTCCTGAACCTCTCTGTTGCAGCTGAGCTTTTGTAAAGCCTGGCTGCAATACCCGCAGCCATGATCCCGACGGCAAAATGCTCAAAAAAGCCGATGGGATTGTAATTGGGCATCCAATATTTAGCGCCTCCGATCAAGCCAAATTGCCAGCCCCTCTGTAGACCATCCGGCGTGAAAAAAATATGTATCAGGCTGTTCAAAAATGCGATAAATGCGGCTACCGCTATCCAGAATATGAAGGACTTTAAAAAAGTTCTCTTTCCCTTGAATAATCGGAACATGACATACATGAACAAAGGCATAAGCACGTAGCAAAAGACCTCAAAGCTGATGGACCAGAACGGGCCGTTGATTTCATTCGGGAAAAAAGTAACGTAATTGAAGCCCGCTGTGAAAGTCAACCCGGATAAAGTCCTTATCCAAAAGAATTCGGATGGAACGCCAAGTATCAAGACTATAAGGCTGCACACCGCAAACGATACATAATAGCCGGGCATTATCCTGGCTGCGCGTCTGAGCGCATACTGTCTGATGTCGGGGAATAGCCCGTCATTTAGAAATTGTTTCCAAAAGGGGTAGGACAGTAGAAATCCGCTCAAAACAAAAAATACGCTGACTCCTGTGCTACCCAATAAGAGAAAAGAATTGATCTCGCGCACTATGGCCGGCTGCGCCTGTGCCACAAGCCTCTGGGAAATGTGGTGGAACATAACGGCAAGGCATGCAAGGGCACGCATGCCATCAGCCCCGCTCAAGGTAGCGCTTGTTTTTTGCTCTGCCATCGTGAGTACCTTCCGATCTTGATTTATGAGATGGAATATATTATGTGAAATTATAGCATACCATGGAGTTTTTGGCAATGTGTGAAAATTATGTGTTTGTCTGGTGACTCTTCTCAAAATAATAAAGCCCCGAAAACTCTTGTTTGTAGAGCTTTCAGGACTTTATGCAGGTGTAAATCGTTTTTACTTGCCGAAATATCTGTTTAGCAACCCTTGGAATGCGGCTCCATGCCTTGCTTCATCCTTGCACATTTCGTGGACGGTATCATGGATAGCATCATAATTGAGCTGTTTGGCCCTGGTAGCCAGATCCTTTTTTCCCTGGCATGCGCCAAACTCAGCTTCCAGCCTTAGTTCGAGGTTCTTTTTGGTATCGGCATGCACTACTTCGCCAAGGAGTTCGGCAAATCTGGACGCGTGGTCGGCCTCTTCAAAAGCAATCCTTTTATAGGCTTCGGCAACTTCCGGATATCCTTCCCTGTCAGCCTGCCGGCTCATGGCGAGGTACATTCCGACTTCCGTGCACTCCCCTGTAAAATTGGCCCTGAGACCTTCAAGTATCTCAGGATCCACACCTTCTGCAACTCCGATTTTATGTTCGTCAGCCCACTGCAGCGTCCCTTCCTGCTTCTCCACAAATTTGGATTTGGGAGCCTTGCACTGAGGGCACTGTTCCGGCGCTTCAGCACCGTAATGGACATATCCGCATACTGAACATACAAATTTTTTGATCATAACTTACCTCCCGAATAATCTGTAAGTCAATTAAGTTTTTGACAAAGGTATTTTTACCACAGCGAAGAAACTTGAAACAGCTTTCATTCAATTTTTGCTTCAGTCCAATCACAGCATGAACTTTGCAACAATGATTGCAATTATTATCGCAAACGCAAAATAGCATAATACCGATATAATATATTTTTTAGGGTTGTTCACTTCAACTGCCTCCCTTCGTTAAGAAAAGTAATCCTGTTTTTAAAATTGCAACTAGAAAAGGGTGAAAAGCTCGTTTAAACGAGCTTTCCACCCCAAAAGCCAAATCTCTTGAAAGCGGATGACTGATCCGCCCAACCGTTTGTAGCCATTGTTTAGTTAGCGCCAGTATAGCATAACGTAATATTTTTAGCAACTATATTACTGCAGCCTGCAAGGCACCTTACCCACCTTATCCCAACACCCTCGCCCTCGCGATGTGAAAGTGTTCAAGTGCCGTATACCCGTCGGTACGGCCGCTGAACCAGGCATTTTGTATCGCAGCAGGATCCATATCTTCGACGAGCTCCAAACCGGCGCCGGCCAATAAATCCTTCAGCTCATCCATATTAAAGCCTGATTTCATCGGCTCTCCTGCATTACTTACGATTTCGCGCGCCGTCTTTACCCGTTTGGAAGCTTTGGCGTCATCAAAAGCATCCTTATCAAGATAATCAAATACGACCATGCTTCCCGGAGCAGAAACTCCGGCTATCCTGCTTAAGGTCGAAAGTACGTCTGACTTTTCAAGATAATAGGCTACGCCGAGCCAGTTAAAAACGCTTTCCTCATTCTTCTTGAACCCTGCATTAACCAGTGCGTCGGCAAGGTCTTCCTTTGAAAGATCGACTGGTATGAAGCTGAGGTTTTCAGGCACCTCCCACCCGAGCTCACCTATCCTTGCTCTTTTATATCCCTGCGTAACAGGCTGGTCAAGCTCATAAACACGCAGGCGTTCCATCATATCCGGCCTGCGGTATGCAAAAGTATCCATTCCGGCCCCGAGTATAACATATTGGGTAAAGCCTTCCCTGACTGCCGTGTCCAGGTAGTCCTCCGTGTACCTGGCACGTGTGAGCGATATTGGAGCGGATTGCGCTCTCATAACATACGAAAGCGCTTCATTCTCAGGCAGCTGCCGCGCAGCCGTTTCAGGATCAAAGAAGCTCAGGGAGCCTGTCAGGCTGTGGCCGATGAAGTCAAACGTTTCCTGTGTCATCATATCCTTTGCCAGAAAATCGTCGAATATTTTAGGTTCGTCGTACAGTGAGTGATATGCACGTCCAAAAGCTGTAACTATAGCAGTGATTGCACCTTTACTTATTTCCATAGACATTCCCCCGATAATTGCTTATACCGTATTCGGCTACGCCTCATGCATGTCGGGCCGTAAACGGTAACTGATATTTTACATCCATCGGCAGATATCTTCCATTGCCGGGTTTGACAATCATTTGGCGGCACATTGGGTGACTATGTCAATTGATTTTAATGTAAAAATGTGGTATAGTAACATTACAATTTTCCTGTTGCGTAAACGTAACAATGGTGTTAAAATAATAAAGCGCGATTTCGAAAGACATACCGGGGTGTAGCGCAGATGGTAGCGCGCTTGGTTCGGGACCAAGAGGCCGTGGGTTCAAATC
>Ga0207800_1000068_pt1 | contig 40641 bp, 34 predicted proteins | sample LuqExpMetageno11_FD_187769 | JGI IMG/M metagenome (GOLD analysis project Ga0207800, IMG submission 187769) | Tropical forest soil microbial communities from Luquillo Experimental Forest, Puerto Rico - Sample 11 (SPAdes) | ecosystem: Environmental > Terrestrial > Soil > Tropical forest ... | reverse complement strand
TGAGAAGGGAACGAGCCTCTCGGGCAAGATATGTTCCGTCGCCATCAACCATTATTACGTAAGGGCTCTCTATAATCCCAAAAGCCTGAATCATTGCCTGCCCTTTACCTTTTCCGGTTTGCATGACAACTCTTGCGCCTTCAGCTCCTGCAATTCGCCCTGTGCCGTCTTTGCTGTTCCCATCGATTACCAGAATGTTGGAAAAGCCTTCTTTCCTGAAATCCTTAATAAGCTGCCCTATTGTTGCAGCTTCATTTAAGGTGGGAATAAGAATGCAAATATCTGCGCTGTTCACGTCTCACACAAATCCTTTGCCGGAACCTCTACGCACACCGCAGAATCCGTTTTATTGTATAACTATATTTAATCCTTTACTTCTAATATAAGGGTATGTTAATATATTGAGGGTTCTTATAAAAGTCCCATGTTGTCGAGCTGCTGACGGACGACTTCGACGCCCCTCTCACAATCCTCAGGGGTCTTGCCGCCTGTAACTACCAGTTTTCCGGAGCTGAAAATAAGCACAACTACTTTGGGGTCATCGATCCTGTACACAAGGCCAGGGAATTGCTCAGGCTCGTATTCAATGTTTTCAAGTCCAAGCCCTATCGCAATTGCATTCAGGTTCAAAATAGTATGCAGGTCTGCGGAAGCAACAATATTCTGGACAGTAATCAGGGGGTTCTCTATCATCTTAATCCCGATGCTGCTCAGCTGTTTCGCTATGTTACCTATAACTATGTGAACGTCGGCAACGTTTTTTGCTCCTGTACAGACAACCTTGCCGGAAGTAAAGATCAGGAATGCAGCTTTAGGATCTGAAACCCTGTAAACGAGCCCGGGGAACTTCTGCTTATTGTATTCAGCTCCTTCAAACTTGGATTCGATATCATTTAAGTCGAATTCTTCAGCGAGTTTAGTGGATGCAACCACATTTTCGATCTTGATGCTAGATTCGCTCATTAGTCAACCCTCAGTATATAAAGCAAAGGTAATATTCTCTAACCAGTATATAAGGCTATAGTTAAATACTCCGCATACTATATAAATAGTTTATATATAGAATATAAATACAACAGAAAAATTTAAATTCAATGCGCCAGTGATTAAAAAGAAATTAAGATAGTAAAAATGAAATTATATTCTTTTCAGGCCTTCAATCTTTGAATTTCTTAAGCCCTTCAAGAATGGAATCATATTTTTTACAGACTCTCTGAAGAAGCTCACCTTCAACACTTCTGTGTGTAGGTATAAGGATCTGAGCTCCTCTTTCAATTTTGACCCCACTTTTCGAAGTTCCATAATCAGGAGCGATAAGTATTCCATCTGTGGAAATTCCAAGAGAAAGGTCATTTACAATTCTTGATACCATTTCAGTTGCCGGCTTTACTTTCTTCTCGACGAGGACAGCAGAAGAAACGTATCTTTCTCTTGTCTCTCGGATTTTCTTAATACTATTCTCCACTGTTTCGGAGTTTACTTCATCGGGAAGTTCCTCCGCAAGTAAAGCAACAGCTTCTACAAGGTCTTCAAAAGTTGTTGAGCGAACCTCTAAGATTTCTCCATCGCAATACTGTCTTACAGTCTCGGAGTAACCAGCCGAGATCACGATCACATCTGCTTCAAGCAGGCGGGAAATTTCTTCCTTTGAAGGTGAGTAGGCATTGGCTACAAAATATTCTCTTATCCCGCACATGCTCATAAGAGACTCATACATTGGAGTTACGGCGATAGTCTTCTTCCCAATCCAGAAGTTTATCTCACTCTGCCCTCTCTGAGATCTCAAAAGTTCAAGGATTTTCTCTTTTATGGCTTCTGGGTCATTTCTTTTAAGTCCAAAATAATCTGCAAAAAGAGGAGTTGTGGAAAGTTGCCTGCTTCTTCCACAAGGCACAGATTCTACAAAACCTCGTTCTATAAGATCTTTTATGTGATCATAAGCTCCGCTTCCTCTCATATCAATAAGGTCTGACTGGAGCAAAGGCTGATGGTAAGCAATCATGGAAAGGGTACGAAGTTTCGGGGCTGAAAGCTCCTGTGGAGCAACTTCCCGCATAAGTTCGGAATATTCGGGCTTAACCTGCATGACATACCGCTCTCCAAGATCAAGAATCTCTATCCCTGATCCCCGGGAAGAATAAGCCTCTGTCAATTCCTGTACTGCCGAAAGGACTGTTTTTTTGGGTTTTCCTGTGATTTTTGTAAGCTTTTCGAGGCTTACTGCCCTGCCAGCAGCAAAAAGTGCTGCTTCAATAATCTCAAGCTCACTCATAAATCTCACTTCTTGAAAAATAATAAAATTTTTTTATCAGGTTAGTTGGTAATCAGATGGATTTAGTAATTTAATGAATTTAGTATTTGGACGAATTTAATATTCGGATGGACTTATAACATGAAGGATTTAACCAATAAATTTTACAGGTTTTTTAAGAATCATCCCTCAGGTAAGAACATTCAAAATATAAGTATAATTAATGTATGGTTATCTCAGGCATTTCATTTGGATTTCCATGCGGAGATACCTCTCCTGTATAATCCAATTTTGACGCGTCTTTAATTTTGGATTTCGAAATTTTAGCTTTTGATTCTAGCATAGTCTCGTGAAAAAGAGGAGGATTTGACTCTGTGGAATAACCGGATTCTTCTCCTGGATAAATATATAATTCGTCAAAAAGTTCTTTCTGAAAAAGCCAAACCTTTCTGTTTGATGCAAGGAAAAGGAGAGAGAGATAATCCATAATTCTATCTTCACTTGTTTTCATGAAACTGGAAAAAACTACTACAGGCTGTTCTTTAAATAGTTCGGTAAGCCTTGCCCATATTGTTGCCAGCCGCGAGCCAATAGCTTCTTCGTGTGCAATTCCCAGAACGTCGCCGGTGGTAAGCTGAGGACGAATATTGGATTCTTCTGCACTCCGGTTGGCCTTTTTTTCATTTTTTCTTGAGAGGCTTTTTTCGGCTTTCTTAAGTTCAAGAATTAACTCATTAAGCGTGACCGGCCTTGTGGAAATCCGCCTGATAGGAAGCTTCGGAATAGGAAACTCTTCAGGCTCAGGAAGATCAGAATTTTCAGGAAAATCAGACTCAAAATCCTCAATTTCCTCCTCTTCTACCTCGAAGATTTCTGAGGATTTCATACGCAGGAGAATCGCAGAATAAAGAAGTGTCCTTGAAGAAATTCTAAGATCCATCCGTTTGAGCTCTTCCATCCTTCTCAAAAAACTGTCAGTTAACTGTACTATATCTATATCCCAGGGATCGATCTTTCCGCCTCTCACAAGCTCCACCAATATACCCAGAGGTTCAGAGGTTTCAAACTCCGAAACATCAAGCAAACTCCAATCAATCTCAAGATCTGAAAGAGTTGTTGACAACCCATAATTTTCATGGTCTGTTAAAAAAGAGTCACCTTCATTGGATTCATGCACTATGCCGGATTGAAGTTGCGGAACTTCAAGCGCTGCTTCCAAATTGTCAGAAAACTCAGTCATTAAGCTTCACCCCGGTAATGCTCGTGAGGTTATTTTCCTGCATTGTAACCCCAATTGTCCTCGTTGCGGCCTGAATCATTGGTTTTCTTAAGGAAACAACAATAAACTGAACTTTTGAGCCTGAGGTTTTAACGCGCCTTGAAACCCTTTCCACATTCCAGCCATCCAGAAACATATCAATTTCATCAAAAGCGTAAAAAGGAGCAGGACGGTATTGCTGAATCGCAAAAATGAAAGCAAGCGCTGTAAGACTTTTTTCTCCCCCAGACATCGCTTCGATCCTCTGGAGAGTTTTTTCCTTGGGCTGTGCCTGAATAGTCATCCCTCCTGCAAAAGGGTCATCAGGATATTCAAGTAAAAGTTCACCCATGCCGTCGGAAAGCTCATGGAAAATCTCCTTGAAGTTAGAGTTAATGCTTGTATAGGCTTCCATAAAAGCATCTCTCTTTAACTGCTCATACTGGTCAATGCGCTCAAGGAGCTGCTCTCTCTCGGTAAAGAGAGTGTCCCGTTTCCCCTGCAAATCCAAAAGCCTTAATTCTACCTCATTATACTCGTCAATTGCTCGCATGTTTACGGGTTCGAGCCTTCTTAGGGCTTCATCGATTGCCTGAATCCGCATGTAAACGGTTTCGTAATTAGGGACTTCATCAGTCTCCTCTATACCTCTTTTAAGAATTTCTTCAACAAACTGCTTTTCCTGGTCAAAAAGAGCATTTTTCGTCGCTGTAAGTGTGAGCATCTGCTGCTTTGCTTTTTCAAGCGTGGTTGAGGCAATACTTACTCTGCGCTTGACCGCATTATATTCGGCCTGAACCTTTTCCCGCTCTTGCTGGAGCCCTATAAGCTCATTAGAAAGCTCAACCTCCCTAGCTTTCTTTTCCTCGAGTTTTTCCTCAAATTCCTTTATCTTTATCTTCAAAGAGTTGACTTTCTCCAGTCTTGAGTTTTTCTTCTCATCAAGTTCCCGGATAAGCTCCTTTGCTTCGGCAATTTTCTGTTCTGTATATTCTTTTTCAAGTTGCAAGGCATTCAGAGTAGCTTCAATATCCCGGATTCGACCGTCAAGCCGGCGGAGTTCCTCGTCAACGAATTCTATCTTTTTATTGATTTCAGGAAGAGGAGAATCTGCAATTTTTGCCTCCAGTCCGAAGATCTGCGTCTCAAATTCAGATACAGCTTTCTCCTTATCGGTTTTTTCCGCAATTACCCTGTCCATTTCAGCCCTGAGTTCGGTTCTGGACTCTTCAATTGCTTTAAGGTCAGCCTGCTTTGCCTCAAGAAGTTCAGCAAGTTTTGCTTCTCTACCTGCAATTTCCTCAAGCTGGCGCTCCTTTCGTGATGTTGTAGCTTCACAGTCCCTAATCTTCCGGCTCAACTCGAAAAGATGGCTTTCGATGTTATCCTGCTTACTTATAGCTGCATTCCGGCTTGTATCGAGGGATTTGATTTCTTCTGCAAGTTCAAGCAGTTTATCTCTTTCCGCAGCCGCAAAAGAAATTCCTGATTTAGAGGAAACTGACCCTCCGACCATTGCTCCACTCTTTTCCAGAAGTTCGCCTTCAAGGGTTACCATTCTTGCCTTTCCCATGAGACGACGGGCACTCGCAAGGTTTTCCATGACAAGAGTGTCCTGAAAGACATACCAGAAAGCAAGCTCAAAATTGGGATCAAATTCAATAAGGTCAATTGCATACCCTATTACCCCGTTTTCATAATTCAGATTTTCAAGTCTTCTGGATTCCTTCATTTTGTTGAGAGGAAGAAAGGTAGCTCTCCCTCCTTTTCTGCGCTTTAGGTATTCGATTGCTTCAGCAGCGTCAGCGTCTGTATCCACCACAATTGCCTGCATCCGGTTTCCTGCTGCAATCTCCAGAGCTGTTGAGTATCGCCTGTCTACTTTTCCAAGCTGGGCAATAGTTCCATGAATTCCGAAAAGGTCTTCCTGCCTTGCAGCCCCTATTACCATCTCTACAGCCCTGGAATAGCCTCCTCCCTGCTCAGAAGCCCGCACTCTTGCTTCCGTAATTGTATACTCCTGCTGGAGACTGTGGAGCCTGTTCTCAAGTTTCCTGATATCTTCCTTTATCCTAAAATGGCTGCTTTCGATATCATCACGGTCTCGGATAAGGGATTCCAGGTTCTCGGAAAGCTTTTCAAGCTCGTACCTGACAGAAAGCGTATCACTATCAGAAGTAGCAACCGCGATTTCGGCATCTTTTATCTGGTTTTCTATTTCCCTGAGTTCCAGAGATTTTCTTCGAAGAGTATCAAGGAGTCGATCCTCATTTCGGATTAGCTCGTTTTTCTCGTTTTTTGCATCCTCAAGGTTCTTCCTGGCAACTATGAGCTCATCTCTTGTGGTAGCAAATTTTGCATCCACATCTGCGATCCTGCTCTGAAGCAGCATGCGCTCGGTTTTGCGCTCGGAAAGCTCTGAGTTGATACTGTCTTTTCTCAAGTTTTCAGCTTCGATTTTTTCTTCGAGCTCCCTTACTTTGCCCTTTGTAGAATCAATCTCTACAAAGGCTTTCCTGCGCCTTGAGTCAGCTTCTTCAAGTTCAGCTTCCGAGAGTTCGATACTATCTACACAGCGAGAAATTTCTCCCTTAGTTTCTTCGATCTCCCTTTTGATCTGAAGCTGTTCATCCTCTCCTTTTTTTCGGATTTCAACTGAAAGTTTTTCTAGTGTTTCTTCAAGGGCCTGAAGTTCTTGTATTCTCTCATCTAGTAGGAGCTTGACTTTTTCAAGATGTTCTTCCTTGCCTGCAAGTTCCTTCTCCACATTCTGCAGCTCAGCCCTTGCATCCTTTAGCTTGGAAAGCAGGACATATCCTTCGAATTTGACTTTTTCAGCCTTAAGTGCCTGGTATTTTAAGGCCTGATCACGTTCTCCCGCCAATTTCCCTAGTTGGGCGCGTACTTCTTCAAGGATTATATCCACACGCTCGATTTGCTGTCTTACTATTTCCAGCTCTCCGAGTGCCTTTTGCTTGCGCTCGTCAAATTCTGCAACTCCTGCAATTCCGTCTATAATCTTTCTTCTTTCCACAGGAGTCATGGAGATTATTTGTGTAATATCCCCCTGCATAACCACATTGTAACCTTCAGGCGTTACCCCGGCTTTTGCAAGTTGGGAATGAATTTCTCCGAGACTTACGGCTTTTCCGTTGAAATAAAAATAGCTATAATACCCACTTTTTGTCCGCCGAATCTTTCTTGAGACTTCAACTTCGTCGAGTTCCAGAGGTAACTTGTGGTCAGAATTGTCAAAACGAATCGTAACTTGGGCAAAATCAGGCTTTTTTGCCGGATCGCCATTGTAAATCAAGTCAGTAAGTTTTTCAGCTCGAAGAGTCCTTGAGCTGGTGAGCCCTAGTGCAAAAAGAATCCCATCTATTATGTTAGACTTTCCACTTCCATTAGGCCCGGAAATAGTAGTAAAGTCATTATAAAAGGAGACCTTTACTTTTTTTCCGAAGGACTTAAAATTAACAAATTCAATCTCTTTTATATACACAGAATGCCTCTGTAATTTTACGTTATTGAGAAAGGTTTTGCTTTTTAAGCCTCATCGTGCCCGAGAACTTTTCCGGCTGCATGTGATTATCTCAACATCTTCTTTTTCCCTCACATCTACCGATTCTTCAATAAGATATTTTTTCGAAGTCTTCTCGGCAATTATATATTCACACTTATAATCATCTGCAGGTTGTGTTTTAGTAGGTTCTGTTCTAACAACAGAAGTCTTTCTTTGAGGAAACGACGTTTCTGGAGGCTGCTGTCTGGGTTCTGTTCTAATTTGCGGTCTCTGTCTGGCAAGTTCTTTAATGGATGGCTGTTGTCTCATAGCACCTTTAAGCCATCTTTTATCGCCGCTCTCCGCAATGATATATTCACATTTTGTTCCCGCTTCTCCTCTGTCAAGTTCTGCTGGCTCGATCTCCCTGAACTTTAGTTGAATTTTTGCACCTGTACCTGGCAGGGAGGCAGGGGCCTCTTTGAATGCACCCAGTCCGTATGCCGATTTTTCGTTTCGGAATTCTTGTTTTTGTGTGAGTTTTCTGGAAAGGTGTGTAAGGTCCAGAGGGTCTTCAGGAAGAGCGAGAGTAATAGAGGATGGAACAACAGAAGGTGGAGCAACCTGAGCGGTTTTTTTTGTATCCTCCAACTTTTTTGTAAGATTTCCTATTTGCGTTTCCAATTTCTTTATAAGTGTTTTCTGGTCGAGTAATTCGCGGACGAGCCCATCCTGAATGCCTGCAAATTCCTTCAGCTTCCGCGCAGTCTCCTCTGAGTCATTTTCTTCAGATGCTTTCAGTTCCGTTCTTAATTCACTAAGGATTGATGCTTTAAGTAAGGCAGGGTTCGGAATTCCCATAAGCTCTGTCCTGATTTCGGAGAGGACAAGATCCTTGATGGAGTCCTGATCGGAAACGTTTTCCATTTCGGTCCGCAGTTCATTGAGAACCGAAACCTTAATCGATTTCTTGAGAGTTTCCAACTCTTCATAAGTTATCGATAGTCGCCTTTTAAGCGGTGTGTTATGTACGTCCCTCTCTCCAGTTCTCATTTAATTACCTCTCATAATAAATTTGGATTTCGATATCCTGATTGCCTGGAGTCTCTATTAGCAAGGCGGATCAGAACAATTATAATTAAATTAATTAGATCATAAGAATTTAAATAATATGTACAAAGTACATGTAATCTTAGTTTATATATATATGGTAATCGATAGTATTTTTCCGATTTTATGTAACTTTTAATCACGTAACTTTTAATCAAAGAAAAATAAAAGTTATTCTATTAAACTGTGACAAATTACTCTACCGAAACCATTTGAATACAAAGGAAAGTAGGATAATATTTTCCAAAAATTGAAAAGAGGCTTTTTTAGGGGAAAGCGTGAATTTGGGAAGGCGGAGAATAATGAAAAATAGAATAAACCAAATTAAATTTGGATTAAATAATTTTCGATATCTCTTATAGTAAAAAGTAATAAATAGTAGAAACTTAAGGACATCTTTCACTCTGAACAAATGAGTATAAAATAATATTCAAATTCATGATAGATTCACAGGAAAAACCCAGAGAAAAAGGTTTAATAACAGACAAAATAAGGGAATGAAACCCAAGCTCAACTTTAAAATATAAGAAGTTTAAGGATTGGATTTCAGTCAGGGGTGGAATATTTTAAGGGGAAGTGTTAGTTGGTGGATGAAAAGGAATCCTTGAAATCGACAAGTACACTTTCTCTAGATTGAATTTTCGAGGGTGTACAATCCATTTCCACAGCAGTTTCGTTAACAACGGAACCGTGAGTTCCGGTGCTCTCAAGGAAAAATTGAACCTCTTCAAGTTCGGGCTCGCGGAAATGATCCATTTCAATAATATCCATAATAACACTCAACACGTTTTTGTGTAAGTGATTGGTTATTCGGGTCATCGGAAATAAAAACTATGTACCCAATATTAATAATTTGTGGTATATGCAAAATATTCCAGAAAATAAAAAACAAGCTTATTAATATATAAATGTTATGCCCCTGATATAGATATTTGCTTCCCATTTAATGGTCCTAAATGGTTATAAAGAAAGATAAGTGTTTTTTGGTGCAAGAAAAGAAACAAAAATCCGTAAACAAGTAGGAATCAAAAAGAAAATTCAAAGGAAAGAAGGCCCGAAAATCCGAATAAGGACCCCCATCCCAAGAGCTAGCAATATGGTGAAAATAACTATCAAAGCCGTATCCTTTGTTCCAAGTTCATGCTTTAGTACTGCAATTGTTGCTACACACGGCATATAAATGGTCGTAATTACAGCAAATTGGTACATCTGAACAGGTGTCATTACAGTTGCAAAATTGGCTGTACCTGCAAGTACGGCAAGAATCTGAAGTGCCATTTCCTTTCGGAGAATCCCAAAAACCAGAGCAGTTGCTGCAAATGCTGGAAGACCAAGCAGGCCCACTGATATGGGCTCTACAAAATTTTGGAAGACTGAAAGAAGGCCCAGAGCATCGGCAATTCCCAAAAAAGCGCTTCCAGCTAGTAGAAGTGGAAAAGCAATATACAAAAACTCTCTGCTCTTCATCCAGGTTTTCTTGAGGGTAGATTTCAATTCCGGCTTTCTGAGAGGGGTCATTTCCATGATAAAGCCGCTTCTCTGACCCGGCAGACTCTTTCCCAGAATCAAACCCATACCTGAAATGATGATAATTTCCAGAACATAGATTGAAACTGCAGGCCAGAAACCTACAAAAGTTCCCACAAGTCCTAGAATAATGACGGTTCTGGCAGAGCAGGGAATTAGAGATATAAGGAGGGAAGCTATCCTCTTTTCCCGCCGCGTGCCAAGGGAATGTACTGCCATAATTGCAGGAACGTTGCAGCCAAAGCCAAGAACCAATGGGATCACGGCTCTTCCGTGAAGCCCAAGTTTATGCGTAAGATTGTCCAGCAGAAAAGCTGCTCTGGTAAGATAACCCGAGTCCTCAAATATCGAAAGAATTGCATAAAAGACTGCAATGTATGGGATTGCAATTGCAAACCCGGCCTCTACTCCCCGAAGAGAATATACGATCAGGTTTCTAAGAATAGGTGGCATATTTGAAGTCGCGGCCTCGGCAGGCAGTATCACATGAGGCTCAAAGATTCCATTTACGATCCAGGTCTCAAGGAAACCTCCTACCCGAAAAACAAGAAGGAAAGTAAGGAGCAGGGCAGATACGAGCACTAAGATTCCAAAGTTAGGAGAGGTAAGTATGGAATCTATCCTTTCCCTTAAATTCTTTTTAGGCTCAAACCTTGAAACCACACTATCCACAATATATCCGGCTTCCCCATAGAGATCTCTTGCAACCGTATCAGGCACTGAAATTCCCTGTTGCATCTCCAGGTTCTGCCTTAACCGCCTGGCAGAAGAGAGCAGGTCATTAGCCTCAGGTGGCATACAGTAGAGTTCTACAAACTCGGCATCGTTTAGCAAAGCTGCAGTCTTTACACTTGGAGGGATATTCGGAAAAGCATAGTCCAGGTTGGAAAGAGCCTGCAGTATCCACTGACTGTATTTTACCCTGTGATGCTCCTGAGTTTTATCCTGTTCTGCAAGAGCTACGAGCATTACCTCATCGAGCCCTACTCCCCATATCGCAACTGTTGGCACTACAGGAAGGCCAAGCAACTCGGAAAGTCCGTCTGTATCAACGAGAACTCCGAGGTCTGCGGCCAGATCCACTTGATTTAACGCAATAACCATAGGAATATCGAGTTCTAAGAGCTGTAGAGTCAGGTACAGGTTTCTCTCAAGCCTACTTGCATCAAGAACATTGATAATTATGTCTGGGTGTTCCTCAATCAGAAATCTTTTGGTTACTTTTTCATCTTCGTTTGTGACCCCAAGGGAATAAATGCCTGGCAGGTCAACTACTTCAATAGTTTTTCCCCGAGCCTTTACAATTCCCCTTTTAAGCGCAACTGTTGTGCCAGGATAATTCGAAACCTCGACACCTACCCCGGTAAGTCTGCTGAAAAAAACGCTTTTTCCAACGCTTGGGTTTCCTATGAAAGCAATTGTTAGATCATAAGGAGTTTTGTTTTTACTTTCGCTTTCGGAATTGCAGCATGAGCTGGAAATCCCTATCATGTCTCCGGTTTTTTTGTTCGATGTCAGTTGTACGCCTTCCCTGAGCCTTTACACTTTTTTGTTTTTCGGAGCTATGAAAATTTTCTTTGCAATATCCCTTCCAAGAGCAATTTCCGATCCGACTACCATTACTGAGATACAGCCTTGTTTTTGCTTTCGCCTGATTTCAATATTTTCTCCTGTGAGAATGCCAAGGGAGGTTAAGCGCTCTTTCGTCTCTCTTGGAAGAGTTACCCGAGCAACTTTGCCTGAACTGCCCTCTTCCATTTCATCAAGCGGGATAAATTCTTCCTCTAGCCTGATGTTATTTTTATCAATGTTGATAGGGTTCCCATCAGGGCAATATTCTGGACTTCCTAGAAGTTCGTAGATCTTTTCAAGTACAGCATCAGACACAGCATGCTCAAGTTCACAAGCTTCTTTATGGGCTTCCTTCCTATCAAAATCAAGGACATCAACCAGGAAAGTCTCAAGCACTTGATGTTTCCTTTTGATCCTGATAGCCTGATCAGTTCCTTTTTCTGTCAATTCGACTCCCTGATAAGGTGTATAATCTACAAGTCCTGAAGAATGTAACTTTTTTATCATTTCCGTCACACTCGGCGGAGATACGTTGAGTTCTTCAGAGATCTGTTTGGTCTTTGCAGGGGCTTGATTCTTTCTGATAAGGTAGAGAATTGTCTCAAGATACTCTTCAAATCGATCTATATGCATTACATCATCCCGCCAACATATACCTGACTTCAGACCAAATAATTAGGATACCCTAAAAAGGTAATCACCTGAATAAATAATTTTTGATTCTTGACCATTTACATTTTATTTGAGAACATGAGAAACCGAAATTCAGTGGATTCTAGTTTAAATTTTGAAATTGGTAAAAATAAAAAGAAGGATTTCAGAAGCTATTCATGAATTAACTGATTTCAGAACAGCAATTTCGTTACAATCCGGAAACTTGGGGCATTTTAGACAGCCGGACCAGATTTTCCTGGGAAGGCTGTTCTTATCCACAATCCTAAAACCCAGAGTTTTAAAAAAGTCAGGCACGTAAGTAAGTGCAAAGACCTCCTTCATGCCAAGATTTTCAGCATCCTCAAGGCAGGCAGAAACAAGCTTTGTACCTATTCCTTTCCTTGCATATTCGGGATTCACAGCAAGGGCGAGTATCTCTGCAAGGTCTTCCCATACAATATGAAGGGCGCAGCAACCCACAACTTCCCCATTAACCTCACAGACGTAGTAATCCCTAATACTCTCATACATTTCACTCAATGAACGGGCGAGCATTAACCCTTCCTTCGAATAAGTATTGATAATCTGCTTCATTACAACTACGTCATCTACCTTGGCTTTCCTAATCAATTCGTATTTCCTCTGAGATGGTATTTGTTTTCTAATAGTACGCTGAACTGGCTTATTGTTTATAATACATACTGTGTACAGCTATGGAATTACTCACTTTCTAAATAAGAAATTTTCTATTGTTTTTCTGGATATGTCTTCTTATTTAGAAATATCCAGTTCTCTCTTTGAGTCTATAAAGTATACCAAAAGTACTAACATACGAAAATATCTTCTTGGTTAAAAACAATACTAACAAAATTAGATCAAAGAAAATTAGCGGGCGCGAAGGGATTTGAACCCCCGATTTACAGCTTAGGAGGCTGCCGCCATATCCTGGCTAGGCCACGCGCCCATGAAGTTTTTCCCAAAAATACTTTACAGCTGCCTACTTAATTTACGTTTCAGGTAAAGTATCCATAATACCGGTATAAGATGTATATCAAATTATCGCTCCAGATGGGAGAAATGTGAGCTGCAAAGCAAGAAGCGATTTTTCCGGAAAGTTTTAAATCCAATGTAAACCTTTAACTCCCTAAAGGTTAACAATACCTCCGTTTTTCAATTGGCTACATATTTTTCAGGGGTTGAAAATTAACCTTTATAATATTAATTATTATAAAGTTGGCACTTTATTACAGGCTCAATCCCTACTAACTAGTTAAGCTTCTGTCTCTGTTGCAGCCTTTACTTATCACTGAATAATCTAAATTACAAATTTCGGTCATAAGATACTTTGGCAGATTTGAAAAAGGCAAATATGAGAAAAACTGAGTAAAGTTGATAAGAGGAAACAGTGTGCATATAAAAAACAACGAGTTCTATTCTACCAACAATCCTGAACTAAGGATGATGGTTTTCGCATCTCTTTTTGCGGCTCTAACTGCTGCAGGAGCGTACATACAGATTCCTATACCCTTCTCTCCTGTACCTGTTACACTGCAGGTTTTCTTTGTTCTTCTTGCCGGAAGCATGTTGAAAAGCAAATGGGGAGGCTTGAGCATGATAGTGTATACTCTGCTTGGCATTGCGGGACTCCCTGTATTTGCAGGAGGCAGTTCCGGAATGGGCGTGCTCCTTGGGACTACAGGCGGGTATATAATTGGTTTTATTCTTGCAGCTTATATTCTAGGAAAGCTTTCAGAAAAAACTGAAACTGCTGACAAGCCCAGACTCTTAATTAATGCATTTAATATGATTGCAGGAGTCCTGGTTCTCTATGCATGTGGTTTTATCCAACTAATGTTTGTAGCTAATATCGGGCCTGCAGCAGCTCTTGCTCTTGGTGTTGTTCCTTTTCTGCCTGGAGAAATCGTAAAAACTGCAGTTGCCTCATATATTGCTTCAACCTATGAGCTTTAAAGCTACTTTATTTTCAATTATTTTTTGAAAAAAACCGCAATTGAAAAAGAAACTCTTACTTTCTATAAAATTTAAAATGAAAAACTAAAACTTCGATTTAGCATGATCAGGCTTGAAAAAGTAAGCTATAATTATCCTGATGATACCCCTGCGCTTAAGAATATAAATCTGGGCATAAATAAAGGGGAATTCATAGGGGTAATAGGGAGAAATGGCAGTGGAAAATCCACACTTGCTCTTCAACTCAGTGGACTCCTGAAACCTGATGCTGGCAGGGTAATGATAAGGGGAATGGATACTCGTGAGCCTTCAAAACTTCCAGAAATCCGGAAGCTTGTAGGTATCGTGTTCCAGAATCCTGAAACTCAATTTGTCGGCAGAACAGTTGAAGAAGATCTGGCTTTCGGCCCCGAGAATCTTTGTCTTCCTTCCATAGAAATCCGGAAATGCGTTGATATGGCGCTTGCCGAAACAGGATTTGAGAAGTACAGGTATCGTTCTCCAAAAACTCTAAGTGGAGGACAGAGACAGTGCGTAGCTCTGGCAGGAATTCTTGCAATGAAGCCTGAATGCCTCATTTTTGATGAGGTAACTTCCATGCTCGACCCGGAATCTGGAATAACTGTCCTCAAAACCGTAAAAAAGTTGAATAAGAACGGAAAAACCATTGTATATATCACTCACAATCTCGAAGAACTTCATGACGTAGATAGAATTCTTGTCATGGATAAAGGGAACATCATTCTTGAAGGAGTGCCAGAGAAGATTTTTTTCGATGTTTCCCTCCAAACCCTTGGCCTCGCCCTGCCTTCCCTTATTGAGCTGGCAGAGAATCTGAAAATGCACGGAGTAGTAATACCTTGGGAGAAAACCTCTTCTCCTCAAAACTTTGCAGAGGAAATATGCCGATTATTCTTAAAAACGTAAATTTCTCCTATTCTAGAAATACGCCTCTCGAGACTCCTGCTTTAAGAGATATTAACCTGCAAATAGAGAGAGGAGAGTTCGTGGGAATAATGGGAGAGAAAGGAGCAGGAAAATCCACTCTGACAAAACTTTTCAATGGGCTTTTAAAACCGGAAACCGGAACTGTCCGCGTGGATGGGCTTGACCCTTCTTCTAAAGAGGTAAAACGTAGGATTGGAATGGTTTTTCAACAGGCTGCTGACCAGTTTTTTTGTAAAACTGTGTATAAGGAAATAGCTTTCGGGCCTCTAAATTTTGGTTACTCTAAAAAAGAAATCGAGGAAAGAGTATATGAGGCAATTGAAGCTGTTTCTCTTGACCAGACCACACTTTCTCGAGATCCTTTCAGCCTGAGTGGAGGAGAGATGCAAAGAGTTGCCCTTGCAAGCGCCCTTGCCCTAAGGCCGGATTATCTGGTACTAGACGAGCCCATAACAAGGCTTGACCCTATTGCGAAACAGGAAATTCTCGAATCTCTTCAAAGAATAAAAAAGATGGGTACTGCTGTTATAACGGTAACTCATAATCTTAAAGGGTTCTTTCCCTTGCTGGAAAAAATAGTGCTCATTAGGGAAGGAAGGATAGCTTTTCAGGGCAGTCGGGAAAGCTACCTTGAAAAGGGGTATACACCTCTTCCGCCTATAGCCGCCATGATGAAAGAACTAAGATCACGAGGACTGGGAGTAAATCCTTCAATATTCACGGTTGGAGATGCTCTTGAAGAGCTTTTGAGAGTGAAATCTGTTCTTGAGAAAGAAAGTACACAGAAATAAATTGAGAATGAAGGACGAAAATTGAAATGGAGATGAATCTAAACCGCAATCAACAGGAAGATTCTTGAAAAATACCTTAAAAACGCGAGGGAATATGCAGGAACCTGTTTTCAGTTATGTGCCGGGGACTTCTTTTCTTCATATGTTTGATCCCAGAACAAAAATTGCAGCAGTAATGCTGCTTGGAATTCTGACGTTTAGAATTGAAAATTTTGCAGGAATAGGGGTTCTTTTCGCGTTTTTCTTTGTTCTTGCTTTGCTCTCAGGGTTGCCGATGAAAATATTCTTCAGAGCCGTAAGGCCTATGATGCTGTTTATACTTTTCATCTTTCTTACAAAGTTATTTTTCACTGAAGGAAAAACTCTTGCTTCGTATTGGATTCTGCAGCCAAGTCTGGAAGGTCTGGATACAGGGCTCAAACTTGCTGCCCGATTTGTACTCCTTTTGCTTTTTGCAGCTCTCCTTACAGCAAGTACCGATCCTTCAGCAATTACCTGTGGCATAGAAAGAATGATAAGACCTTTACCACTGCGTTGGCTTGGAATTAGCTCTTTTGAGCTTGCTACAATGATGAATATCTCTATAGCCTTCCTTCCTCTTCTATTCGATAGAATTGAACGGACAAAAGCGGCTCAAGCTGCAAGAGGAATGGATTTTGTAAAAAATCCTCTTCATTCTATTCCTGCTCTTGTGATTCCACTGCTAAGAGGTGTAATAAGGGATGCCGAAGAACTTGCCCTTGCAATGGAGAGCAGAGGTTACCAGGGCAGCAGACGGACATCAATACATGAGCTTTCCATGCAAAAAAGTGATTGGATAACCCTTTTTATTCTTACACTTTTTGTCATACTTGTTCTGGTTCTTTAAGTATAGTATGAAGAAACTTATAACTCAACTTCCATAGAAATACGATTCTTTGTCATAAAGTCCATAATTGATGCGGAAAAATGGACATAAATAAGCATTATTGTGAGTTTTTTTTGCTTCTGGAAATGGCAGGTATATTTCCATTTTCATAGATCACTATTGGTAAGATTGCTAGTTTGTTAGTATACAAAAATGAACTGCCGAACAACAGAAAATCAATCACCTTTGAAAGTCAAACCTCAGAAAGAACAAAGTTATAAGAATTTTCCGATTACAGCAGGCTTTAATAAGATATTAATACCTAAACATATGTTCATATTTTCGTGCAAGGTAAATGTGAAAGAGTAGATTCAAAACAGCTAAAGGATCTATTACAAAAAGTTCCTAATCCAGAAAATATTACGCAGATGGCTGCGGTTTTTCAGGCACTTCAGTCTGATACCCGCCTTAAGATCCTATTCTTGTTAAGGCAAAAGGATATGTGTGTCTGCGAACTCGAGCAGGTGCTTAGTGTTACTCAGTCTGCAGTCTCTCATGGTCTTCGCACCCTGAGGCAGCTTGACCTCGTGCGGGTCAGGAGAGAAGGAAAATTTACTATTTATTATATTGCAGATGAGCATGTCCGCACGCTGATCGAGATGTGCCTCGAACACGTGGAGGAAAAAGCATGAGCTTTGAAGTCTAAATGTTTTTCTGGTACTTTTTTCAGGTGCTCTCCTATAATCATGGAAAATCTTTGTAAGGGCGGCTCCTTATCTTATTTTCGGAATGGGGATTGCAGTCCTTCTCCTGCTACTATGCTCCTTCGAAGTAATTTCTGCAGCCATGTCGATAAGGAAAAGAAAAGTTAACCGGGACACAATTTTTTCTTCTTGATCTTGCTTTCCTAAACAGGAGTAAATTCAATAGCAGTTACTTATGCCTTTTTTGACTTCTTAATAAAAATTCTCTATTCGTTTGCTACTCTTATAACTGCTATTTTTGTAAGGCCGTAAGCGTTTGGCGGCCCTATATCTTGCGACGATTTCTATTTGTGTCCTTGGGGTAGGATTCCTGCTAGTGGTTATATCTGAAATTCTGGATTAATGCAGTTGCACATGAGAACTGCAAAAGAGTTTCTTCCCGAAGATCGGAAGCTAGGTTTTGAGCTTTTCGTTCTCCTCCTGATGTTGTATGAAATTTTCTGCAGCGAAAATAAATGTGGCTGCTCATGATATCACTAATTCTAAATCCAGAATGAAAATAGTAAAGAGAATTAAAATGGTCAGAATATTATAAATCCTCAAAAATGGAATAAATAATATGCAGGAAAATCCCGAATCTCAAGAAAAAAAGGCAACTAAAGGAAATTTTTTTGAAGCACCAGGAGTACCTAAAGCTGAATCTAAAGGAGAACCAGGTGCGAGACATGAGGGAAAAATCGAAGAGGCAATCAGTGGAAATACTTCCCCCTTAGAAAGGGAAGAACCTAAAAAAAGTGAATTTAAACCTGAAGGAGAACTTGAGACTGGCTATACCAAGGAATCCTGGAAAAAGCCTGAAAAAAGTATGGAAGAAAAAGAAGCTATAGGAAGCTCTTCACTCGAAGAGCAAAAAATCCCGAAAGGAAGTGATTTTAAACCTGAAGGGGAACTTGAAACTGGCTATGCAAAAGAATCCTGGACAAAACCTCAGAGGGGCTCGGAAGAAAAAACCACTGCCGAACCTGGGGAGAAAAGGGAAGAGAAAGCTGCTGAAGAAGCTAGAGAAAAAGGAGAGGAAGCCAGAGAAGAAAAACGTACCGCCTACACTATGAAGAAGCGCTTGACTAAAAGCAAGAAAGAACGAATGCTCTTCGGAGTTTGTGGGGGGTTGGGTGAATACTTTGGCATTGACCCGACATTTATAAGGCTTGCTTTTGCAGCTCTAGCTCTACAGGGAATTGGCATTGTCCTGTATATTGTCCTGGCAATAATTATGCCCTCAAATGAAAAATTTGAAATGGTTCCCAGCTCCGAGCGGTGATTTTCAGCGATGAAACCTTACTAATTTTTATTTTTTAAATTTTCGTTCTCTTGGCTTTCCGTTTTTCAGCTTCTAAGCCTATCTATGGGAAGCCTATTAAATTTTTATAAATTGAATATCAAGTATTTGAATATTTTATCAATAGAGCATACATTGTTTAACTGCACCCTTTTCTTTGCTTACTTGCATTTCAGAGACTTCCGGTCAATGTCGTGTAAAAACGAGATTCAAAGTGCAAGTGTGTGACCTTTCTGAGCAAACATATTAACTTATTAATTTCTAAGTTAGTCAGTTTATAATGCATCAGAAAACAACATTAGTAACATATAACTGTTGTTGAAATATTTTTATACATCTCTAAAAAAATTTCGGCAAGTTTTTATATAAGTGGCAGGGAAAATTATTTTTATTATTGAGTGGGTCCAGCATTTTGGTGCCAGATGAGGTAAGCAAGTGTTTCAATTAAACAAAAGCGAGAGTAAAGGAGCACGATGCGGTACAGACCATTTAAAGTATTCTTTCGCGGTCAGTTTTACTGTGGCAGTTATCACTGGTTTAATCTTATTTTTTCTTGTAGGACAGGGGGATTCTTCTTCAGTTAGCCCGGCAATCACCGCATTTATTGTCATAGTAGGTACAGCACTGACTTTTTTCATCCTATGGAGCGGTAGAGTCAATTCACTCCGTATGATGGCTTTTGTCGGGCTGATGGGCTTTATTTTCACAATAGCGCTCTTCTTGGAGCACGAGGTGCACCGTGGTAGCATCCTGCTGACCCCTGAGGTTATTAGTAAGGTCGGAGCCCCCATCTGCCCGATCACTATTCCTTTCGCGGCGATACCATACTTTGCTGAGGGGAAAATGATCTTCCCGTCAACAGTCACATCGCTATTTTCCGTCCTCTTCTTGTGGCTCGGTCTCGTGTTGATTCTGGGCCGAGGGTGGTGTGGCTGGATATGTTTCTTTGGCTGGATGGATCAATTTTTCGCTTCCCTGCTGAAGAAACCTATTATATCTTTTGAACACCCACCGAAATGGGCAAAACTGTTCCCGTACGCATTTATGCTATTCCTGATCCTTGCTAGCGCCGTCTTCCTAATGCCGGTCTTTTGTGCTTTCATGTGTCCACTACGGATAATCTATGATCCTCCGGGCGTGACGACTACTTTTGAGTGGATAACAGCGCTGATATTTGTGACTGGAGGCTTGATCTTCCTGGTAGTAGGCCCATTACTTACTAAGAAAAGACTGTTCTGCAGCTTCATCTGCCCTCTCATGCCCGCAAGCAATATAGTCGGAATCTTCAACCCGTTTAAAGTGAAAGTAGATAAAAACCTCTGTAAAAACTGTGGCCTGTGCGTGAAAAGTTGCGAGCTGTTCGCGATCACTAAAGAATCGCTCGCAAAAGGAGGAGCGACCATCGAGTGTGCCAAGTGCGGAAAATGCATGGACAAATGTCCTGCAGGTGCAATCGATTACCAGCTGATGTTTACTGACCAGAGAATTAGATTATGTTTTATTCCGCTGGCAGTTATCTTTAACTTGCTTATTGTTTCAGGCTTCATATGGATGATTGTACACTATGTGATGACCGGTGAGATAGGGAGTTTCTGATAATTACATTACTTGTTGATTGGTAATAATGGAAGTTCCTGAAATGGTTATTGACAAAAATATCAGGATATGGGTAATTTACACGGCTCTCATCGTGATTGTTGGCTTTGCGTTGCTAGCGAAGTCCAAGAGCGGTGGCTGATGATTCTAGAGGCTATTTCCCAGGGCATGCTGCTAGGGTTTTCCACGGGCATTTTCTGCCTGGTCACCTGCGCCCCTGTATATGTGCCTTTTGTACTATCGGAAGATCGAAAACTGAGGCAAAATATACTAGCCGTTGGAGAGATTGCAACGGGTAGGTTGATCACCTACCTGTTTTTTGGCCTGATTCTGGGAATTCTCGGCAAGCAGATAAACAGTCCATGGCTCAATAGAGCTATCGGGATTGCTATGATTCTGCTGTCCGCCTTTATGCTAGCCTTCGTGATGGTAAAAAAATGGCCTCACTTCGGGTTATGCAAGCTGAGTAAAAAATACGTTAAGTATCCTGCTTTCTTTGGCTTCCTGACAGGAATCAATGTGTGTCCTCCATTCCTTCTGGCAATGTCCGCAGCTCTGTCTTATACCAGTATTGTAGGTAGCATGTTGCTATTTGGAGGATTTTTTGTTGGAACTTCGTTTTATCTTGTATTGCTAGTACCGCTGGGTCTTGTAGCTAAAGTGGAAAGCATTAGGCAGATCGGCCTGATTACAACAGTAATGTCAGGAGCACTGTTTCTCGCACTGGGACTAGGGTACCTGCTCCTATGAAGATTAAAGAACAAGGACAATAAATTCTCAGAAGAAAGATAACCATACCAAAAAAAGAGTAAAAACAATTTACTGAAGCTAGTCAAAATAATCTAAGAATTAAGCGGGCTCGAAGGGATTTGAACCCCCGACGTCTGGGTTAGAAGCCCAGCGCTATATCCTGGCTAAGCCACGAGCCCTGTTTGCTTTCCTTAGTACGGAATACGAAATGAGCGTTCTCACATAAAAGCTTTTTGTATGAAAATTTTTATCAGAGCTGTCAAAGTCTTAAAATATTTGTATAGAATCGGAATTGTAATATATATTTAGTATATACTGACTTATTCGGCATTTTACTTAAGAATTTGCCAGTATGGAAACTTCCCCTGAGGCTTTGAGTTTTTAAAACCCCGCGCAGAGCTTACATACTGTCAATGAGTGAAAAAAGTAAATGATCTGTTAGGTTTGCATATTAAAACCACGTTTAATTGAAATTATTACGAAAACAGGCAAACTCTATAAAGTAGTAAGATTGCAGAGGATTGTTCGCAAATGAGTGAGTTACTGATTTACTTGGATGGGAAGTTTGTTCCCAAAGCCGAAGCCAAAGTTTCGGTCTATGACCATGGTTTCCTCTATGGCGACGGTGTTTTTGAAGGAATAAGGGCATACAACGGGCGTGTCTTTAAGTTAAAGGAACATGTTGACAGGCTTTATGATTCAGCAAAAGCAATTGCAATGGATATCCCTCTTACAAGAGAAGAGATGAGCGAGGCAATTCTTGAGACCCTCCGAAAAAATAACCTTAAAGATGCATACATCCGTCCTATTGTTTCGAGAGGAGCTGGAGATCTCGGACTTGACCCTCGCAGTTGTGAAAAGCCCTGCGTGGTTGTCATAGCTCAGGGTTGGGGAGCCATGTACGGTGACCTATATGAAGTCGGGCTTAAAGCCGTCAGTGTCTGTGTCCGGAGAAATGCACCTGATGCCATATCCCCTAACATCAAGTCCCTTAACTACCTGAACAATATCCTGGCAAAGATTGAAGCCACTGAGAAGGGAGGAGACGAAGCTATCTTCTTGGATCATAATGGTTTTGTTTGTGAGGGTTCTGGAGATAATATCTTCATAGTCAAAGACAACAAGGTTTTTACTCCCTTTACGATCAACAACTTAAAAGGGATTACCAGAGCTACAGCCATCGAACTTCTGGATGAGATGGGATACAAAGTCATCGAAACAAATCTTGGTCTATTTGACCTTTACACAGCCGATGAAGTTTTCGTCACAGGTACTGCAGCTGAAGCTGCCCCTATAACCAGACTTGACGGAAGGATTATAGGCACAGGCAAACCCGGGCCTATGACAATGAAAATGGTTAAAGCCTTTGACAAAATAACTCAAAGTACAGGCACGCCTATCTATAAGTGAAAGGGCAGCCTTGAAAAATGAAAGAAACAAAAAAGGCAATAAATCACGCGGGACTTTTTCCCGCCATTGTTCTTTTTGATCAATGTTTTGATAAAGTAACCTCCTTTTTGTATCTTTTAAAATTTCTTTTTGAATCCCCTTAACCTTGTTTTGAACTTTTCCTTTAGCCCCAATTTAAGTCTCCACTAGCAGAGTTCTTTCATGCGGTCAATAAGATACGTTCTTTTACAGGCTTTTATCTCTATAATTACCTTTCTCGAAAAGGGGCTGCTTTGCACTAACTGCTGTCAGTATTACTCTTAAAGGAAAAAATAAGTATAAAACAGGTCAGGTAATGCTATTAAACTAAAAACTCATCTGAAGGCTGTAGGTAAGGATTTGATTTTTATGAAGCGCAAAGAATTTCGGAAACTTATCTCCGTAGATAAAGCACGGGAAATAATAAACAATTTGCATGTTCTTCCCCAACAAGAAGATTCCTCTCTTGAAAACGCATATGGTAAAATCCTTGCAGAGGATATTATTACCGAAATTAATGTACCTCCTTTTCCAAGAGCCATAATGGATGGTTACGCAGTTAGGGCAGAAGACACGTATGACTGCAGCGAAACTGAACCTGTAAAACTCAAGATGGTGGGAAACATCCAAGCAGGTTCGGATGAAAAATTCACGGTCTCAGCGGGGGAAGCTGTGGAAATAGCTACAGGAGCACCGATTCCTGAAGGAACAAACGCTGTTGTCATGGTTGAATATACTTCTGAAGAAAACGGAACCGTGTCGATCTACAGCCCTGTAGCTTTGGGAGAAAACATCATGAAAGCCGGCTCAGATATTCGGAGAGGAGAACGGGTACTTAAGGCAGGGAGGAAGCTTGGGACCCGAGAAATAGGAGTGCTAGCTTCTGTCGGAAAAAAAGATGTCTCTATCCTTAAATTAAAAGTTGGGATTATCTCAACAGGAGACGAGCTTGTGCGCCCCGGAGAAAAGCTTACTGCCGGGAAAATATATGATGCAAATTCCTACACATTATATGCCGGTATACAAGAGTGTGGGGCTTTTCCCTTACTTTACGGAATTGTAAAAGATAATGAAGTAGTAATGAGAAAAGCACTTGAAACTGCAGTTTCGGGGTGTGAACTAATTCTAACTTCTGGGAGCACGTCCGCGGGGTCAGGGGATGTAATGTACAGGCTCATAGATGAAATTGGAGAAACCCTTGCCCACGGTGTAAATATAAAACCTGGAAAACCTGTGGTTATTGGAATAATAAAAGGTGTCCCAATAATAGGGCTGCCAGGAAATCCTACATCTGCACTAATGATTTTTAATGAATTCATAGTTCCCTTGCTCAGAAAAGCTCTTGGAGATACTAAAAGGCTTAAGAAAGTAGAACAGGGAGTTATGGGTGCGAATTTCCGTTCCGAAGGACGTCAGCAGCTTCTTCCTGTAGGATTAATCCGTGGAAAAGTCTATCCTGCAGATAGAGGTTCGGGTGCGATAACCTCTCTTTCCGGGGCAGATGGCTTTATAGATATCCCATCCAGTACCGAGTTTCTAGAGGCAGGAACTCCTGTAGAGGTGACTCTTTTCGGGGAGGTTGAAAAACCTGATCTACTGATAGCAGGCGGTTTTTGTCCTGGTATTGACGTGCTTGAAGACCTTAGTGGACTTCATTTCAGAACTCTTTATAAGGGTTCGAGTGGAGGCTTCAGTGCAATTGCTTCAAACACGGCCGATATTGCAGGTGTGAACATGCCGTCACGAGATCCAAGAGGACAGGACGGAATCCTGTATAATATCCCTATAATCGAGAATATGGGGCTTTCAGGTGTTGTTCTTGTTAAAGGGTATAAGCGGGAAGTAGGACTTCTTGTCAGGCAAAGCAGTCCGATTTCTGGACTTTCGGATCTTCCTGGAAAGCGCCTGATTAACCGAAATTTAGGCGCAGGCACAAGAGCTCTTCTAGATCTGAAAATTGAAGAATTTGCTGCTCAAAAGGGAATTAGTAAAAAGGAATTTACGAATTCGATTCCTGGTTACTCGTCCGGAGCAAAATCGGAGAAGGCTATCTGTGAGGCAGTTGCTTCAGAAAAGGCTGAAGTTGGCTTGGGAATAAGAAACTGTATTGAAATAAATGGTCTCCAATTTATAAACCTTGCAGAAGAAGAATATGATTTCCTTATAAGGAAGGAAATACTGGAAACTCCTGAAGTCCTCAGGTTTCTGGAAATTCTTAATTCCAGAGAATTTGCTTCAAAGCTTCCGGAGGGACTGCATGTTTATGAGAGAACAGGAGAAATAATCTCCTTTGAATAGAAAAGGCAGTTTCTTTGAATAAAATATGTTTTTTTGATAAGAGATACAGTTTTTTTGAACAAAAGAGGATTCTCTTTGAATAAAGTTCTGGTTAAAAATTTTCACCTGTATCTTTATTCAATAAACTTTAAATATTATTATACTTATTAAGAAATATAAATATCACTGAGTAACCTTAACAGAAGAATCAGCAAATAAGATCATTCCATAGGTATATATATTGTATTCAACTATTCAGGATAAAATATCCAGATACGGATCTCTTTTGGATCAAAAAAGGTTTGTAGAGACCGCTTGAACGCGGTTTCTTTTTCTAATTAATATGAAAATCATTTCTTCAGTCCCGAAGTTGGCAGGTTCCAGATGAGCAGCATACAGGAGCAAATACAAGAAGTCGAAGACGAAATCCGAAAGACCCAGTACAATAAGGCAACTTCCCATCACATAGGCAGGCTCAAAGCCAAGATAGCCCGCATGCGAGACGAAGTAGAGAAGAGAGCGTCTGCGAAAGGAGGGGGAGAAGGGTACTCGGTCCGAAAATCAGGAGATGGAACCGTAACCCTTGTAGGTTTTCCATCAGTAGGGAAATCTACGCTTCTGAACAAGATCACGGGTGCCAATTCCGCAGTGGGAGCATATGAGTTTACTACCCTTACAGTTGTGCCAGGCGTGCTGGAACATAAAGGGGCAACAATTCAGTTCCTTGATGTCCCAGGACTTGTAAAAGGCGCGTCTTCAGGACGTGGGCGTGGGAGGGAAGTCATATCAGTTATCAGGAATTCGGATATGGTTATATTTTTGCTTGATGTCTTCCAGCCCAAGCATTACGAAGTACTTATGGATGAGCTCTACCAGGCCGGAATTCGCATAGACCAGGAGCCTCCTGATGTAGTAATCAAGAAAAAAGATCGGGGCGGAATAGATATCAACTCAACCATTGACCTTGACTTGGATGCTGAGACTATCAAGGCTGTGCTGGATGAATACAAGATCCATAATGCAAGTGTACTTATAAGAGAAAACATAACGGTTGATCAACTTATTGACGTTGTCCTGAACAACCGTAGTTATGTCAGGTCTCTTATAGCTGTTAACAAGGTTGATCTAGCCTATCCCCAGTTGATTGAAGAATGCAGACAGTTATATCCGAATTCAATCTTCATTTCAGCTCACGAAGGCATTAACATTGAGACTCTCAAAGACGCTATTTATGACAGGTTGGGTTTCATTCGAGTTTATTTAAAACCACAGGGTCAGCCCGCAGATATGGAAGAGCCTTTGATAGTTATGAGTGGAACCAATATAGGTCAGATTTGTGACCGCCTTCACAGGGATTTCCGCAGAAAATTCCGCTATGCTCAGATATGGGGTACATCCGCAAAACATCCGGGGCAGAGAGTAGGTATAGACCACAGAATGCTGGATCAGGATATTCTTACAATTATCATCCAAAAGTAAAAGATAAGCAGAGACACGAAAAAATCAGATCCTTTCGTGTTCCAAACATTTTTCAAATTTATACGGTTTCAAAGACCCGTACTGTTTCGGAGTCATCTGGATAAACACTTTCTTCCGGATTATTTTCAGAATCCATACAGTTGTTGGCTTCGATTTCTTCCTCAAACTCGGCAGCACATTCAGCTGGACTTTTTCTTGAAATGATTTCAGGTATTTTTCTGGAAAGCTCAACTTTTCCAGCGTCTCCGAGGCCATATCTCTCCTTTGCAGCTTCAATAATGGCTGCAAGCATTCCGCTATAGGAAATATTAGCATAAGCTGCCATTTTTGCCAGGTGACCGTCCCAGCACCAGCCAGGATTGGGGTTTACTTCCAGAAGCCTAGGTTTGCCCTTAGCATCAAGCCTCCAGTCAAACCGGGCATAATCCCGACAGCCCAATCTGGTGAAAAGAGCAAGACAATATTTCACAATTTCGTCTATTGTTTCTTCAGTGAGATCGGCAGGCACGGATTTGATGTTCCAGTACGGAGAATCCGGAATCCATTTTGCTTCATAGCCGCAGATTTTTGGAAGTTCTTCCGGCACTTTAGAGTAATCCTCTTCCGTAATAGGCAGTATAGTGCATTCAGGCGGATTTCCAATAATACCAACACTAATATCTTTTCCGGGAAGGAACTCTTCAAGCAAGAAAGGCCTGTCCGAGCCTATTTTTTCTCGGGTTGCCGTAAGAATTTCGTAAAGCTCTTTGTGGCTGTGGGCAATGCTATTCTGTGTAATCCCAAAACTAGAGTCCCCTGAGTTCGGTTTTACAAGAAGGGGGAAAGAAAGAGAAAGCTCTGAAAGATCTGAGTCTTCAGTTACAAGCATTCCCTTTGCTACAGGAATGCGCATTTCTCTGGCAACGCCCCTTATAATGGATTTGTCATAACAAAAAGCAAGACACTGAGGACCTGCTCCTGTATACGGGATATTTAGCTGCTCAAGTAAAGCCGGAACATATAGTTCTTTTGTAGGATCGTTATTAAATCCCTCATCACATAGATTAAGTACAAGATCAATTTTTGCTGCTTTTTTCTTCAGGTCCTCCAGCAGCGTTTCATGTCTGTCGAGGAAAGTAAATCTCATAAAAGGAATCTCTGCAAGTGATTTTTTCATTCTCTCAAGAGTATCGAAATCGTCGTCATCGAACACACAGGCCGGTTTGACCTGGTCTTCTTTTCTTGGATCTCCGAGTACAACTACAATATTCATCGGCTTTTTATTTTCAGCTGGTTGAAGGGAACAAGGCCACGGTTTTTCAACAGAAGCCGAGACAAGGATTCTCTGTTCCATCATGCCTGCATCCTGAGTGTTTGCGGATACCGGGCTAAAAGTGGTATGAAAAGCGGGACTGCTAAACCCTGAAGCAGTAAGTAGCTCAAAAAGGCTTTCTTTATTGTATAATCTCTCAGCGTAAAACTGGTCTGCAATTACCCCCCTGTCAATACGGCTTATCACTTCCCTGCAAATTAGCCGATCTCCATCAGCTGAAAGAGCTCTTTCCCTGCAGACAAAATACTTCCTATCCAGCCATTCCCATGACCTGGGCTGGAAACTTTTTTTCATATGGTCCCCGTCTACTGCATCAATGAAAACTCTGCCCTCAGGCTTTAAAACCCTAAATATTTCTTCAAGAACTTTCCTATCTTGAAGCGTTGAATCAAAATAACCAAAACTATTGCCCATTATAGTAACTATATCAAAAGTATCAGATTGGTAAGGAAGCTTTCTTGCATCTCCCTCTCTGAACCTGACCTGCAGGTTATCTTTCTGTGCTCTGGCTCTGGCTTTTCTTATTAGGTACTGCGACCTATCATATCCTTCTACATTTGAAAAGCCTCTTCTTGCCAGTTCAAGTACGTGTCTTCCCTGTCCGCAACATAGATCAAGAATTTTTTCTTCAGGACCCACCCCCAAAATGGAAACAATTAGATCGACCTCTTTCTTGGTTACCTCCAAATCATCCAGAAGATCGGCATCGGTTTTAAGATAAAGTGAATTAAAAAGAGTCTGCCACCAATCGGATCGGACATGAGTTTCAAGATCTTCAACAGGTCCGAAGGTTTTCTTCTGTACAGTACTCTTAGAGCGCTTTCGCTTGTTACTTGTAACTGTATTATTTTGGGTCATGATCTTATATCTTCCCAAAAAAAATGTATGTGTTTTGAGTATATCAAGTTTATTGGAGAGTTGAAACTTTTTATATTAACTGGGGAAAAAAGGCAAAATAATTGAAGGTTAAAATACCTTTAAATCAATTTTTTAAACAGAAATAACTCTTGTAAGTTCATTACAAAATAATTTGTACAATTTAAGGGTTATAGAAATATAAAATAAACAATAGCATCTAAAATCGTTATTAAGATCCCAATTCTGGAGAATTCGGTAAATGAAAGGGTTTTTCCCTCCTTTTCTGCGTTTTGGATGATTATAACGTTGCTTGCAGCTCCAAGGATTAGGAAGTTTCCCGCGATTGTACTTCCCGCCGCGAGTGCCATCAGCTGCCCTTGAGATACTGTACTGCCCATGGCAGGCAAATAGAGTGCAACAAAGGGAACATTAGAAATAAGTTGGCTAAGCCCAATGCTGAGTGCGAGTATCATTGATACCGAGCCTAAATGAGGAGACATTCTGGCAAGCAGTTCCTGACATGTTCCGGAAATCCACACACTCTTCATTAGCACAAACATTGAAACAAAAAAAATGAGGGTTGCCCAGTCAATATTTTTCAAAATCTCTACGCGCTTTCTACTAAGTAGGACAGGAAATGCGGAGAAAAGAGCAATCAAGCTCAAATTGAAGTCCCAAGCAGGGAAAAATTCCACCAGAAAAATCTTACATGTTATGAGAATTAATAGAAGGGAAAGAGCCATTTTTGAAGCACTGGCAAGTTCAGGGTCGGTAATGATTTCTTCGGAATGGATCAGGGTTGATTTCCCAAATTCCTCCCGAAAAAAGAGTTTTAGCACGGCATAAGCAATTAAAAGGCATATCAGAGTTGGAAGAGCGAGTGAACGTAAAAACGTTACAAAAGGGGCATCTAGGTTTCCACCGATTGCTATGAGAAGGTTTTGCGGGTTTCCTATAGGGCTCATAACGCTTCCTGTAGTTACCCCGAATGCCAGGGAAAAAAGCATGAGTTTAGGAGAGATATTGTACTTTCTGGAAAATCCAAGAACAAGTGGAGTCCCCATGATAGCTAGAGTATCGTTCATAAGGATTGCAGAAAGAATTCCCGTAGAAAAGAGTACAAGCAAAATAAGTTGATCTGTATCCTTTGCCCTTGAAACTATCCGGTTCCCAAGCCAGGCAAGGTACCCGCTCATGTTAAGTGCTTCTCCTACGCAAAAAGCTCCAAAAAGGAAAATGAGCACGTCCATATTAACTGCTGCAAGAGCTTCTTGAGGCGAAATTTCACCTAGTAATAGGACAAGTACTGCTCCAAAGGTCATAATCTGCCAGATCTTCAACTTTAAAGATCCTACCTTCCTGAGAGCGGTAAGTACAAAGACGCCCAGAAGAATAAGCACTGAAAGGTCAGGTAAAGATACCGGAGAAGACAGTATCATTTCTGTTGTCATAGAGCCCACTAACTTTACACTATATATTTAGAATGTGATTCTAGATTAAGTATAAAATTCCTGCGCTCCTAGAAATATTTCTCAAAATAAAATGGTTTTCAAGACATTTAAGGTGGGAAATCCTTAAAAGTAAACTGATAGATATTTTCAATTATGAAGGTCTGTTTTCCTTTTTCTGCAACCATCTGTCAAGAAGAAGATTTCTATATCTCAATCTGCCCGGAAGCGGATATAATTTGTAAGGGAAAGACTATTGAAGAAGCTATTGAAAACCTGAAACGGGAAGTGGAAATATTCCTTGGAAATGAACTTTCTCAGGGATTTTCGAAAATTGTTTTTTACTGAATTTGAAATTTGTAGCTTTCTTCTGGAAAGTAGGTCTTCTGATTGAAATCAGGGCAACTATTAATAATTCTCATTAAAAGCCAGAAATTCAGTAACAGAATAATATAGGATCATTGGTGTGGGTTCCCAAGTAAATTTGATTGCTATTAACCGTAAGGAATAGGCTATATTTCTCCTCACATCTTTTTGTGGATGAACAGTTAAACATTTTTTCCAGTCACTACTCAGCAAGAGAAGACTGATTATGTGATAGAAATGGCTGGTTAATGCTGCGATCTTATGGTTGTTGCAAAAGAGGTTCCAGGTTCTGCTGAAACCATCAAAAACCAGGAAAAGAAATTAACTGAATAACATGAAAAATAAGAAAAAAGCGCATTAAAAAGCATTAAGGAAAGCCCAGAAGCCCTCTATCCCTTTTACCATAATCCCCGATATGGTCGATCTGAAAATACGCTCCCCCAAGCATACAATTCAGAACAGAATAAAAGTTTCCGGGCAATTCTTTACTTATTATTCATACCTATTACTCACTCATTCTGTTCTCCCCAAGTACAATGTACAGTTATCCCTATCATTATTTTAAATTAATTATATCAAAAATTAGTTTCAAACAAAAAATGCCTTCGCATAAAAAGTTTTAAATTCCTAGTATAATTCCACATTAAACAAGTTTTTAATGTCAATCAGGGATTAATACGCCTTTTTAATGATAAATAAAGTAAATAAAAGGTTTGTTCATGAATTAACTTGTATCTTATTATTTGGCTAAAGTTTCCGATAAAAATCTTCAAGGATGTTTTCAATTCTTCAAGCTCTTAACAGAGACTTAGAAAAGAGTTAAGTATTTCACTCGAGATGATATTTTTAAGGCTGCAAAGCAAAAAAGTAGAACCGAATATATCCTTGTTATCGAAAATAGAAGCAGAAGAGCTATCATGTAATAAAACGAACATTAAGATCGCAAATAAAAGCAAAAAGAGATTAGTGGCAATAAAAAGTTACAGCTTAAAAGGCAGTTAGAATTTAAAAGGAAATAAAAAAGCAGCTAAATTGATAAATTGTTCAAAACATCGTTAAAAACGCTTGAAAACTAAAACTTAGTGAGAAGAAGCCCGAGAGCAGTTTAGTACGTTTGCTGTATCCCCCAATACAGCCGCTTCCTAAGTATGTTCCCATCTAACATCTTCTGAAGCAAGAATATTAGCTCTCGGGCAATTCTGTTACAACCTCTACTTCATTATTCAATCATACCCTTTCTCTTCCAGTTACATAATATAATAATGAAATAAATTATTTTAAATTAATTATCTGAAAAATTCTCTGTTAGCGAAAAATAGTTCCATGGGAAATATTTCAAAGCCAAAAAAGGACTGTATGTAAAAATAGAACGACTAAGAAAGTTTTAACGGAGAAATTAGTAAAAAGCAAAATAGAGAGAAAAGGAATTTGGCTGGAAAATTAGCACAAAATGGTTCTGATCTGGCACAAAAATTAAGTACAAGAATTAATCTATATGTAAAAGCCTTAACATGTAGTCCTGTAGGGTAGTGGTCAATCCTTCGGGCCTTTGGAGCCCGGGACAGCGGTTCGAATCCGCTCAGGACTATTATCTAATTTATATGCATGCTGGTAAATTGACGACTTAGTTAAGAAATGATTATTTTCTTAGTTCAGCCATTTCCTTTCGCATTTTTCTTTCAATTATCTGTTCGGCAATCCAGCCGATGGCGTTGTAAATAGGATTAACCTTCATATCTACATAATATTTTGCTTCTGGTCTGAGCCAGCCTTTTTCTTTCCAATACGCATAATCAGCAGGAGCGGTGTATCCAGGCTTACCGAAACTCACCTTTTGGAAATGAAATGCCAGTACATCTATGAGTCCTGGAGAAAGACGTTTTTTCATAAGGGAATTGTAAAATACAAGTGCAGCTTTCTCAAGCTTTTGGTTATTTTCCTGTTCATTCCTCTTCGATATTTGTCTTGCAGGAATTACAAGGCCAACACAATGAGATATCTCAAAACCCCATACACCAACTACCAGTTTGAGGTAATCAAGAACTCTCTTAAGGCCCAGAGAACCTGTGGTAGAGAGAATAAGGGCTTTTTTATCGAAAAAACGGGGGCGGTGGCAAACATAAGCGAAATGATCAATGAAAGTCTTCATGAGTGCAGAAACATTCATGACATAAACAGGGGTAGCAAAAATAACGCCATTGGAGGCGTGCATCTTTTGCTCAAGAACCGAAGACTCGTCTTTAAGCGGGCAGTGGTCTTTTCCTTCCATGATACACATATAACAACCACGGCACTGCGATAGATTTGCATCTTTTAACATCAAATACTCAACTTCAACATCACCTAAAGACTGCATGAATTTTTCGATTTTCTTCGCCGCTTGATAAGTGTTACCTTTTCGCGGACTCCCCATGATAACCAGAACTTTCATAATTTGATAATATTCCTTCTATCCTTATAAAAGAATAGTCCGGATGATATTTAATCAGGCTCAGAACAAATCTATCATCACTTTACTGCGAATTCCTGACTTGAGAAATTTCAATATGCAAATGAAAAACGATTATATATCTCTAGAAATATAATAAAAAATCTTGAGCACTAGTTTTCAATTCGATATTTCTCATGTTGAGGCATTTCGACACTTAATTTAAAATGTCAGAATCTTTCCAGAGGGGTGAAAAAATTACTTCTTTGATATCTGAAGATGCAGGGGCTGGTGAACTTGAGTCAATAGCAGTCGCAGTGCATTCCCTTGTTGGACTTCCAACCACAATCCGTAGTCTCAAACAAAAGGGACTTCGCCTGGAGAAAGGTAAAATCCTTGACAGGGACTATACAGGTCCAGTACTCGAAGAGGTACTCAAGACCGGCAAAACCATACGTGGAGTGCCCAAAGAAGGCACTTATCTGGGCAGGAATGTGGCTGTTTCTCCCATCTTCTCCGAGGACGGGAAAGTCGTTGCAGCAATAGGAATTGTGGATTTACTCTCGGTCCTTGAGATGCAGGAAATAATCAGAACAGTTGTGAATAACAGTCATGCAGTAGTATTCCTCTGGAAAAATGACGATAAATGGTCTTCGGATTTTGTCTCTGAAAATGTGGTTCAGTTTGGCTACACAGTTGAGGACTTTATTTCAGGTAGTGTCTTGTATGGAGATATTATCCATCCCGATGACCTTAAGAGAGTCAAGGATGCACTTAAAGAGCGTATCCGGAGAGGCGAAGTTGATTTCAATATCGAGTATAGAATTTTTACAAAAGCTGGCGACCTCCATTGGGTAAACGAAAGGACGTTTATCCAGCGGAGTCCTGACGGAGAAGTGACTCACTTGCAAGGGCTTGTGCTGGACATAACTCCTCGGAAGAAAAGCGAAGAAGCTCTCCGAAAGTCTTTAGAAACTCAAAAGATGTTGAGAACCATAATAAACAACAGCCAAGCAGTGGCTTTTTTGTGGGAAAACACGGAAGATCTGCCAACGGTCTACGTTTCCGAAAACGTGACTCTACTCGGGTATACGGTGGAGGACTTTACCTCAGGGAAAATATCTTACAAAAGCATTATTCACAGGGATGATATAGGTTCAGTTATTGAGGTTCAGTTATTGAAATCCTCAAACGCAATATTGTAGAGAAACAGGATTCCTTCGACATTGAATACAGAATTTTTACCGGGGATGGAAAAATGCTCTGGGTAGATGAAAAAACTTTTATCCAGAGAAATGAGGAAGGAAAAGTAACCCATTTCCAGGGCCTTGTAGTTGATATTACCGAAAGAAAAGAAGCCCAGAAAATGCTTGAGATCCAGCGAGAACTCGGAAAGGAGCTGAGTACCACCTGGAATCTTCAGAAAATACTCAATCGGGTTCTTGATTCCTGTCTTCAAATAAATGGACTCAATGTGGGAAGCGTATACCTTAAGGATGAACTCATGGATCAGATAAACCTTGTTACATATAGGGGAATCTCTCCCGAGTTTAGAGAAATGGTTTCCAGATATAAGGCAGATTCTCTGGAGGCAAGGCAAATCTTGATTGGAAAGCCCATATACTCGCTGGAATTCTACCCCTATTCAATGGCTGACGCAGTAAAGGGAGAAGGAATAAAGGCTGTTGCTATAATCCCTCTTGAGTATAGAGGAGAGATTGTAGGCAGCTTGAACTTTGCTTCCCGTACCTTGGATAGGATTCCATGGAATATCCGAAACTTCCTTGAGAGCATTGCTCTCCAGGTGGTAAACTATGTCGCTCCAGTCTGCATTCAAGCAGAACTTTCATAAGCTTCAAAATTTTCTCCGGTCTTTATAAAAGTTCTGCTAAAGTACAGATATTTGTAGATAAACGTAATGAAAATGGGACTCTAGCTGCAATATATACGTATACTTTCAAAGCTTCAAAGAAATGATAGGAAAAAACTTGAGATTTAGAAACAAAAGCCTGAGAAAAACGCTATTCATAATTTAAACATTGAATTAAAAAGTCAGTTAGAAAGAGTCAGTTAGGTGGTTCACAAGTTTTGTTCCATGTTAATGAAGTTTGTTACTGGATCAGTTTTGAGGCTGTCCGGTATTTCCCTCCATTTCATAGTACTCCCTTATGAACCAATTAATACTATGTAGTTAATATTATAAAACACTAACGATAATATTGCATTTTATTTAATCAGTTCCTACATTTTAGCAATTGAGTGTCGTTGTTCACCTAAAATGAGGTTTTATTATTCGACTCCCTGTGAAGATCAGGTGCGTAAAATCCTTTGAGCAAATTAAGGGTTTTATATGACAATAAAAACACGATTTTTCTTTTCTTTATCTTGATTCCGTCCAGATATTCCTCCAGATCTCCTTTACTTTTGGTCTCTTCCCGTACATGAGCAGATAAGTCCTGAAAAGCCGGCTGGAAAGCAAGATCACAAGATGAATTGAAATGAAAAGGATGAAAATGCTGGCAAAAATCTGAGAAATAGGTACGGCTGTTACTCCCATCCTGGTAAGCATGGCTACAGGCGAGGTAAGAGGAAAAAGGGAAATAAAGACTGAAAATGGGCTGTCCGGATTTGTAAGGATCAGCTGCATGAATACGAGGGGTAATGCAGCTGAAAACGTGAAGATTCCTGCAACCTGCTGGCTCTCCTGAAGAGAGCTAGTAACTGCCCCTATTCCTGCCATCATACTGGCAAAAAAGAGAAAGCCAAATACAAAATAAATAAGAGCGAAGAAAAGAGTATTAGGCTCGATTTTTACTGGAAGGGCATACCCGCTCCCAAGCATTATTGCCGCAAGCCAGACTACTACTTGCAGAAGGCCGACTGCGCCAAGGCCAAAGATTTTGCCTGTAAGAATTTCAAAAGGAGTTGCGGAAGACAGCAGGAGTTCTATTATCCTGTTTTCTTTTTCTTCGGCAACGCCACGAAGAAGAAAGCCAGATGATGAAAAAATACTGAAAAAGAGGAGAAAAGCTGTAATAATAGGAAGGCCAAAACTGGCAAAAATTTCAGCAATCCCCTGCTCGGAGAATTCTCCGCTCTCTCCTAAACTATAAGACTTTATGTTAACCGGATCTCGGACCCTATTGAGAATCGATTCATTCACTTTGCCCTTAAGGAGAGAGGTTACAACAATATCCGAGAGTTCGGCAGACAGTTCGAAGCCTGTCAAAGATGATCCTTTTTCTAGGCTATACTGTTCTATTGTTCCGGTCTCAAGGAAATCTTCAGGAATTATGAGATAGGAAGAAATCTGGCCTGCTTGTAAGGCCTGCTTTGCATCGGAGATCTCTTCGTACTTTACAAATTCTATAACTGAGGTTTTTGCCTCTGAGGATCCTAGAGAAAGGCCTTCGTTTTGTATTGATTCTGGAAATCCAAAGGAGCTGGTCATATCAATATAACCTATTTTCTGGTCTTCAGCAGGATTCATGCCTGAAAACACTGCTGGAAGAAGACTAATTCCCGCAAGTAGGAGAGGAAAAAAGAAGGTCATAAAAAGAAATTCTTTACGCTTTATTGTTTTCAGGAACTCGTGCTGTGCAACAATAAAGGTTTTTCCGGGAAAATTATTCATTAGAAGCACTCTCCAAGGTTTCAATAAAGATTTCGTTCAGAGAGGGAAGCGTTTTCTCAAAACGTAGGAGATTTGTTTTCTGGACAAGTTCCTCAAGAAGAACCTGGGTGCTTATTCCTTCCTCTGGAAAAATTTCAACCGATTTTCCATGTTCTATTATTTTCTTTATGCTGGAAATTTCTCGAATTACATCCAAATCTCTTTTTCTGCGAATTCTACAATCAGAGAGTTTTTCCCACGCTCTCTCCTGATATCATCCACAGAGCCATAAAGTACTCTTCTGCCTTTATTGAGCATAAGAATTCTATCGCAGAGTGTCTGCGCCTGTTCCATCATATGTGTGGAAAGGATTATTGTTTTTCCTGTAGCCTTGAGTTCCAGGATTCTGGCCATAATGGTTTTTGTATTTACGGGATCAAGCCCGGAAAAGGGTTCGTCAAGGATTATTAGTTCAGGTTCATGGATAATTGCAGAAAGAAACTGGATCTTTTGCTGCATTCCTTTGGAAAGCTCTTCAACTTTTTTGTTTTTATGTTGATATAATTCCAGGGATTTGAGAAGAGATTCGGCGTTTAAATGGGCCTGTTTTTTTGACATGCCTTTAAGCTGCGCAAGATAGACCAGCATATCCATCAGTCCGGTCTTTCTGTATAATCCCCTTTCTTCAGGAAGATATCCTATTCTGTTTTTTGCATCCGGGTTTAGAAAATCCCCAAAAACACGTATTTCCCCGGAATCTGGTCTGATAATATCAAGAAGAAGCCTGATAAGTGTTGTCTTTCCTGCTCCGTTTGGCCCGAGAAGCCCAAAAATCTCGCCCTGATTCACTGAAAACGAGATTTTCTGAAGAACATTCTTTTCTGAAAAAGACTTTGATACACTCTCAAATTCTAAAGTATGCATCCAAATTAAATACGTTCCAATATAGATAACTTATTCGATATTTAATAGAAACTCCAAAGAAATTAAAAGTTGATTCAGCGTTTATAAAAGTAGTAATTTTGCATAAAAATGGTAATAGGAATTCAATAGGGGAAATAAGAAAAATTCAGGGGATATTATGATACCAAAAGTAATTATTCACAACAGTATAAGTCTCGACGGCTCTACTACGGGCTTCGAAGCAAATCTTGAGGTTCACTACAAAATTCTGAGCGGTTATCTGCCCGATGCCATGATAGTCGGCTCAAATACGGCAAAAACCGGAACCCAGTTCTTTTGCGAAAAAATTCCGCCTGAAGAAGAATCGGACTTCATGAAGCCTGAAATCCAGCCAGACGATCCCAGGGCATACTGGCTTATTGCGGACTCAAAGGGAATCCTTGAAGGATTAATGCATGTGTTCAGGCGTTCCGAATTCAGTAAAGATGCAATTGTTCTGGTCTCGGAAAGGACTCCTGAAGCTTATATCAATTATCTCAAAGAAAGAAATTATGATTTCATTCGGACAGGTGCAGACCGTGTAAATATTAGACAGGCACTTGAAATTGCAAACGAGAAGTATGGTTTTGAACTTATAGTTTCGGATAGTGGGGGAGTGCTGAATAGTATATTACTCGAACACGGACTTGTTGAAGAAATCAGCCTTATTTTCACTCCTGAAATTGTAGGAAAGAATGGGACAAATCTTTTCAGGACCTTGGAAAAGAGCGGGATTCGGCTTGAACTTTCAAGAAACGAAATTGTGGAAAAGAAATATGTACATCTGGTGTACCGGGTTTTGAAAGAATAAAGAGTTGAAAATATAGTTTTTAGTAAAAACTTTTCTCTTTTAAGAGCTTGCCTTCTCTATGGTCAGTTCCATACTAAAACTATTGTCACCTAAAATTTACATGACATTTTTAATATCTATATTTAGTCACAGTGTGAAAAATGAAGGTTTTTCCTCTTAAAGCAGGAAAAAAGCTTTTTTATTAAATATTGAGAAGCTCTATACTTCCTATTTTTAGAGAGTAAGTGACGAAAATAAAAACCGCCACAATTTGCAAAAAAGTTTATAAAGTAAATCTGTGTAATGTTAGGAAGAATTAGGCGAAAAGTTTTCGGGAAAAAGAAATCTCTCAAAAAAGTTTGGGTGGAATGTAAATACGGACCATGAGATTGTTTTCATAATTTCTAATAGGAAAGGTAGTTTCAAAAACTTCGCGTTAAGTGAAATATGGGCTGAAAAGGCTGAATTTTCGATTAACCGGCTTAAGGAGGAGTGAATGAATTTGCCCGAAGCTCTCGTTTACGGCGCTTTTATAGCCCTTATAGCCGGAACTATCTTACCTTTCTTGTACCGCAGTAAAAATGCAAGAAAAACTTCTTTTGGCCTATCGTTTCTTTCTTCGATTTTACTTCTGGCTTTTGCAGGCATCATCCTTTACACCGGAAAAGAGCCTGTTTTTCCAGCCTTCAGATTTCTTCCCGGGCTGGATTTTACCCTAGCCGCAGACAGGCTTTCTGCAGGCTTTATTCTGCTGATCGCAGCCGTTGTTCCAGGAGTTTCAATATATTCCGTTGAATATGTAGAACATGCTAAAAGTGAAGCCCAAAAAAATTTTTGGGCAGCCCTTACAAACCTCTTTATCCTTGCCATGCTGATGGTCGTACTTGCAGGAAATATGGTAGGTTTCCTGGTTTTCTGGGAAATAATGTCCCTCTCTTCATTAATGCTTGCGCTTCACGATTATACCTCGGAAGAGAACAAAAAAGCAGGTCTCTTCTACTTTATAATGACAAGTCTGAGTACAGCTTTTCTTTTCATGGGTTTTATAAGTCTATTCAGTCTGACCGGATCGGCCGAATTTGGAAAGTTGAATTACCCGGCAAGTGTCCTGACTTTACCTTTTCTCTGCCTCTTTACAGGTTTCGGAATTAAAGCAGGGATTGTTCCATTCCACAAATGGTTGCCCTATGCCCATCCTGCAGCTCCTTCAAGCATTTCGGCTCTAATGTCAGGCGTCATGCTGAAAGTTGCAATCTACGGTTTCCTGCGGTTTTTACTCTCGGTCTCCGCCCCAGAACTCTGGTGGGGTACGCTAATCCTTGTAGCAGGAAGTCTTTCAGCCGTATTAGGGGTAATCTATGCCCTCAAAGAAAGCGACATAAAAAGGCTGCTTGCTTACAGTAGCATCGAAAATATTGGTATCATTTTCTTAGGGATTGGCCTGTTCCTGATATTTAAACTGGAAGGACTTCAAACCCTTGCCCTGTTAAGTCTTGCAGGCGCCTGCTTCCACGCTTTTAACCATGCTCTTTTCAAAAGTTTGCTCTTTCTCTGCGCGGGCTCAGTGGTCCATGCTACTGGCACACGCAGTATCGAAGCCTTTGGAGGCCTTGTAAAACGTATGCCTCATACTGCCGCTTTCTTCTTGATAGGTTCAGTCTCAATTGCCGGCCTTCCTCCAACAAACGGTTTTGTAAGTGAGCTTATGCTTTTTCAGGCTTATTTCTACTCTTCAACGGTTCCGGATCCTCTTCTTAAGGTGCTTCTAATTATTACACTCTCAGTGTTTGCACTCACCAGTGCACTTGCAGCAACTCTTTTTGTAAAGCTTTTCGGAATTACCTTCCTTGCTCTTCCAAGGACGAAGTGTGCAAAGGAAGCTACCGAAGTCCCAAAACCCATGTTGCTCGGAGAAGCTTTACCCGCAGCTTTCTGCATCCTTTCAGGACTGTTTTCATCCCGGATTTTGGCTCTGCTCGGCTTTAACCTTGGGATTCCAGATATGCTGCTTCTCGGGTTGATTCTTGCAGCCTCCTGCGGGCTTGTATGGTTTGCGGTTCGCAATTCCGGTTCTTCGGAAAGCCCGAGGATAAGTAAAGAAACCTGGGGCTGTGGAATCTTGACTCAGCAGCCCACAATGGAATATACGTCTACTGGTTTTTCGGAACCTCTTGTAGTTATTTTCAAAAAGATTTACAGGACTGAGATCTCCAGTACGCGGACTTATTCAGACACTAGAGAATGCATTTTTAAGGAAGGGACTGCCAGAATCCACCTAATTAAATTCTTTGAAGAGCGCCTTTACCTACCTGCAGCTTCTGCGGTCAGCCTTATCTCTTTCCAGGTTTCCAGAATGCAGAATGGAAAACTGGACACCTATGTACTCTATGTCTTTATTGCTGTACTTATACTGATAACATTTACGAGGTATTTAGCATGAATGCTTCATTCCTCTTATTCGCCCTGCTAAACACTTGCTTTATCCTGCTAGTCTCTCCATTCTTTATGAGCCTGATCAAAAAAGTCAAGGCATATGTTCAGGGAAGAAAAGGCCCGAGGTTCCTGCAGAGCTATTTTGACCTGCGCAAGCTGATGCAGAAAGAGGTTGTATACTCGCCTAATTCCTCAGAAATTATGAGAATTACTCCCTACCTCAACTTGGCAGTCCTTCTTCTAGCCTCACTCTTTGTTCCGATTGTCTTTATCCCTGACGCTCCTGCAGGAATCGGGAACATAATAGTTTTCCTCTACTTGCTGGCGATAGAGCGTTTTTTTACGGCACTTTGCGGGCTTGACGCAGGCAGTACTTTTGGAGGCATGGGTAGTTCTCGCTTAATGAGCCTCTCTGCCGTGATTGAACCTACAATGGTCATAGCCTTT
>Ga0207800_1000067_pt1 | contig 41484 bp, 34 predicted proteins | sample LuqExpMetageno11_FD_187769 | JGI IMG/M metagenome (GOLD analysis project Ga0207800, IMG submission 187769) | Tropical forest soil microbial communities from Luquillo Experimental Forest, Puerto Rico - Sample 11 (SPAdes) | ecosystem: Environmental > Terrestrial > Soil > Tropical forest ... | reverse complement strand
ATTCCATGGCCCGGCGCGGCGTCAATCCTAAAATAAACGCGCTTTCTACCCTGATGTTCATCGTCGTGCTCGTACTCCTCCTGATCATCAATAAACGCACTTCGGGCGGCGAAGATTCAGGCGGCGCAAAGGAAACAGCAAAACTCAGCAATCTGATCTGAATATTAACCTGATCCTAATATTATTATAAAATCATTTTAAACGGAGGATCTTAAAATGAGAAACAACAGGATAATAGCATCGTTATTGGCCGCACTTTCACTGGTCGTACTGCTGACCGCTTGCAACGGAGCCGGATCGGCACCGGGAAAAGTGACGATCAACGTATTCAACTGGGGAGAATATATCGGCGAAACAACGATCGCCGACTTTGAAAAAGCATATCCGGATATAAAGGTCAATTATGAGAATTTTACTACCAATGAGGATATGTATGTAAAGATCAAAACAGGCGGTTCGGCATATGATGTTGCCATACCGTCCGATTACATGATAAAGCGGATGCTCGACGAAGGCCTGCTGGACAAGATCGACATGAAAAACGTACCCAATTACAAATACATTGACGACCGTTTCAAAGCATTGGCCTACGACCCGGGCAACGAATACTCCGTACCGTATATGTGGGGCACGGTCGGGATATTATACAATAAAAAAATGGTTTCAGATCCGGTGGACAACTGGGGAATACTCTGGAACGAAAAATACAGAAAGCAGATAATCATGCCGGACAGTGAACGTGACAGTATCGGAGTAACCTTGAAGATGCTCGGTTATTCGATGAATACGAAAAATACAACCGAACTTGAAGAGGCCAAGGAGGCGCTTATCAGGCAGAAGCCGCTGGTACAGGCCTATGTCGTGGACGAGGTAAGGGATATAATGATAGGCGAGAGCGCCGCACTTGCTGTCGTTTGGTCGGGAGACGCCTATTTCTGCATGTCTGAGAATGAAAACCTGGCGTATGCGATCCCCAAGGAAGGCACAAATTACTGGTTCGATTCCATGGTGATCCCGAGCACCAGCAAGCACAAGAAGGAAGCCGAAACCTTCATAAACTTCATGTGTGATCCTAAGATCGCTTACAACAATACGGAATATATCGGTTATGCCACTCCGAATACAGAAGTGATGAAAATGCTGGATCCGGGATTAGTTGCGGACCGAAACGCATATCCTCTTAAAGAGGACCTTGAAAACTCGGAAATATTCGAATATCCCGGAGATGAGATCAACAAGGAATACAGCAGGATCTGGACAGAGGTTAAGGCAGACTGACATTAAAGGCCGATCAGGAAAGGTTCGCCGGTTACATGCGTAATGAAGCAAGATACGTAAACTCAAGGACTATCCGGAACGGAGGCTTTTAAATGGCAGGCAGAAAATACAGAGCCGGAAGGCTTTTCAACAAATTCCTCAAGCTGACCCTCGGCACTTACATGAAATTGTTATTTTCCTACAGGATAGAAACTGACGGGCTTAAAGAGGTTGAACCTCCATTTATTGTACTTGCCAACCATACCAACTTCTGGGACCCATTCCTCCTTTCCATGTGCTTCAGGGACCCGGTTTACTTTGTTGCCTCAGATGCATATTTCAGGAATCCTATGCTCAAATGGCTGCTCGGACTGGTCGGAGCAATACCGAAAACAAAGCTTGTTTCCGACCCCGGCTCCATCCGGGGAATACTTGAGGTCGTCAAAAACGGAGGGATCATCGGGATATTCCCTGAAGGAAAACGCAACTGGGACGGCAGGACCCTCCCGCTTCTGCGGCCTACCGCAAAGCTTATCAAAACACTGAAAATCCCTGTCGTTTCGATACTCTTTAAAGGCGCCTGCCTTTCGATGCCAAGATGGTCCGGAACCATAAGAAAAGGCAATCTTGTTATGGAGTTGGTCAATATCCTGCAGCCTGACGAAATAAATTCACTTACCACAGACGAGTTATACGGAAGAATCTCTGAAAATCTGGCCTACGACGAGTATTCCTACCAACGCAGTGAAATGCACAGCTATGCCGGAAAGAAACCAGCCGAGAAGCTTGAATTGTTTCTGTTCACATGCCCGGAATGCAGCCGCACAGGGACACTTTCCTCCCACGGCAGCCGGTTTGGCTGCAGCGCATGCGGATATGGCGTAATCTATAATAACTACTGCTTCTTTGAAAGCAACGGTCAGACATTGCATTTTGATAACCCTGCAGATTGGAACCAGTGGCAGCTGAAGCACCTTGAAATCAGCATTACTGAAAGTATAAAAGCCGACCCTTGCCATGTGCTTATGGAAGAGGCCGAAGTCATACTTCGGACCGGCTCTAAGACCGGGGCTTTGAAACGTATGTCCGATAAAGGCGCCTTAAGACTGTTTCCCGGCAGGCTGAAATATATTTCGGCCGAAAATAATGTTTTTGACTTCCCGATAAAGAAAATATCAGGGGCCAATATACAATACAACAATCAGTTTGAACTCACCTATGAAAAGGTTTTATACCGGTTCAGCAAAAAAGACGGCAGCATGCCCGCATACGAATTTGTAATGGGAGTCGGAGCAGTAAAGCGGCTTTTGGAAGAAGCCGTGCGGTAGCAGTAAAAAATACTTTATAAGCGAAAATGGAGGAAGCTTATGAGCCAGGGTTGGTCTTATATCTGGGATATACTTGTGATTTGCCTGTTTCTCGGTCTTGCAACATACATTAAAAGGAGCTTCAGGTTTTTTGAAAGGTTCTTTATTCCCAATGCAATAATTGCAGGCTTTATAGGCCTTCTGCTCGGGCCTCAGGTGCTTGGACTGGTAAATTTCAATTCCGAACACCTTGGCACGATAATATACCATTTGATGTCTGTCGGATTTATCGCACTTGCTCTGAAGGACCGCAGCAGCAATGTCAGGAACAAGGATATCGTAAACACAGGCATCATCATTGTAAATGGCTATGTACTGCAGGGTATAGTCGGTTTCGGTCTCTCGCTGCTCATGGTCTATACGTTTCTGCCAAAACTGTTCCCTGTATTCGGGATGCTTCTGCCCCTCGGGTACGGCCAGGGAGCCGGACAGGCCTATTCCATGGGCAAGCAGTGGGAGACGCTTGGTTTCGTCAATGGCGGCAACATAGGGCTTTCAATGGCGGCAATGGGCCTCCTCTGGGCTTGCATTGGCGGCATACCGCTGATGAACTACCTTATACGGGTCAAGAAGATAAAACCCTCCCACAGTATAAAGGACGATGATAACTCCGTAAACGGCGAGATCAAAAAAGAGGATATCGGAGATGCGGAATCGGTAGACGGTTTCACCATCCAGTTGTTTACCATTGGGATCATATACCTCGCGACTTATCTCGTACTGACAGGACTTACAGCGGTACTGGACAACTTAGGTACGTTCGGGAACACTCTCTCCACGATGCTCTGGGGCTTCAGCTTTATCGTGGCTTCACTGCTTGCGATCCTGTTCCGTTTCATTTATGATCTGCTGAGAAAGAAAAAAGTGATTGTCCGCGAATATACGAGCAACTTCCTGCTGGAGAGGATCTCCGGCGGCGCCTTCGATTTTATGATCACCGCCTCCATAGCTGCCATATCCATGTCGATACTGCAGCAGTACCTGATTCCCACACTTGCGATCGGTACCATCGGCGGGATAATCACCATCATATATATCGTTTATATCTGCAGGAGGCTCTACAATACCGACGTTCTGGAAAACATACTGGCCCTCTATGGCAATCTTACAGGCATCATCTCTACAGGACTCGCACTCGTGAAGGAGATCGACCCGAAGCTCGAATCTTCGGCCGGCAGGAACCTTGTACTGGGGAGCGGAGCAGGGCTGTTCGTAGGCTTCCCGCTCATGCTGTTGTTGAATGTGCCGGTAGTCGGTTTCGTTTCAGGCAAACCGGTGCTGTACCTGTGGACCATGATCGGACTTGTCGCATATTTTATTATGCTTTCGATTGTGCTGCACTTCCGGCGCCCCAAATAAAGGCTAGGGACTTAAGAAGATGTCATCAGCAGGTTTCGTCTCAAGCAGGCTGTAGGTGCACGGCCTGGCAAATAGCTTCAACTGTATCGCACAAATGCAGCAGCGCTGCATTTTGCTTAGGCAATAATTAATAGCTTCTCTTTTCATATATAAAGAAGTATAATAGAAGCAGGAGTAATCGTAACAATGCATATGCGTGCATAGATACGAGGTGCATATGAAGATAGAAAGAATCAGTGAAAATATAATAAAAGTTACAATATCATATAATGATCTCGAAGAGCGGAACATCGACCTGAATACGCTCAATTACAACACGCCTGCGGCACAGGAATTTTTCTGGGACCTTATGGAGCAGGCGGAAGAACAGCTTGGCTTCAGTCTTTCCGATTCACAGCTGATAATCGAGCCCATACCGGATTCCAACGATGGCTTTGTGATAACGATCACCAGGGTAGATGAAGACGGCGAATTCGAATCGATCCACAAATATATAAAGAGCAGGATGAAAAAGAGCGATCTTCGCGTCAAGAAAAAAGGCAAAAAGATATGCTCGCCTCTTTATATTTATTCCTTCAAGAGCATCAACGATGTCTGCGGCCTCGCCAACAAGCTTGAGAGCATTTACAGCGGTGAGAGCTCGCTTTACAGGTATCGTGACACCTATTACCTTACTCTTACAAGGAGTGGTCTGTTACCGGCCAATACAAAGGTATTCGAACTGATGCTGAATGAGTTCGGCACAAAGGTGAACAGTATAAGCTTTTTTGACGGATATCTCAATGAATACGGCGAAAAAGTGATCGAATATAATGCGCTGGATGTATTGAAAAAATTCTATTGATCTATTAATATTGAAATGAGCTTTCTATTGGGTATCCAGTTCGGAAACAAAAACGAGCTGGATACCTTTTTCGTCGAATTCAGGAAGCATTTCAGAGATTGCTGCTGCAGTCACTTTTCCACCTTCCGTACCGACATGCCCGATAGCAACTGCCTGGCCTCTTTTGAGCGCAATTTCACCGGCCTCTGCAAGGCGCTTCTTGATAAAGCTTTTAGGCTGATGTCCGTCAAGGAATACGTCACGTTCGAAGCAAACGACACCCATCTCGGAGGATATCTTCATAAAAACCGGATGGTACGTTGTCCTGCTGTCAACAAAATACATCCCCCTGTTCCTGACTACACCGAGTATTGCGTGGGCAATATCCTCATTCCCGCTGGCCTTTGAGCCCATATGTATATTGGACCCTACTGCATAAGGGACATCGTCGAAGGACCTCTCTGCTATATCCTTCACTTTGTCTGTATCCATTCCCGATAAGATAGGTTCGGGACCAAGCCAGCTCATCTTGCCGTGATATGCCTCCATCGGCAGGTGTACAATGACTTCGAAGCCTTTCTCATGAGCTTTTTCGGCGTCGCTGTGCGAATAATCGAGAAAAGGCATTACGGCAAAGGTAAGGTGCCTGTTAATGGACATCATTTCCTTGACGCCATCTCTGCCCGAACCAAAATCATCGATTATTATGGCCAGTTTTCCTCCCTCGATTTTCGATATGCTTCCGGCATCTTCATAATTACCCGTCAGGTATTTCTCGACTCCGACAGATATGGCTTTAGCCAGTTGCTCCTGAAAGGGCTCCTCGGTCAAATGCTTACGCTCAGCGGCGTTGGATATAAAGGCTGTTTCTGCTATTACTCCGGGTATTTTGGAATGCTTCAGCAAAAAATAATCGCTTACCTGAGGATCATGTACAGTGCGTTTTACGCCGTCCACTACCATGCTGTTGAAGGAACGCTGCAGCAGGTAGGCCAGTTGCTGGTTCTCCTGATACTTTTCACTATAGAAAACAATAGACCCATCGGTAGCAGGCTTGTTAAGATTGCAATTCACGTGGATGCTTATGAATAACTGCGCATTACTGTTGTTTATAATATCGAGGCGCGCGTTCAGATCCCTCTGGTGCCTGCTGCTGCTGGAATCGTTCAGATTATCGAGGGAGACGTCTTCCTCCCTGGTCATTATGACTTTGTAAGCATTTTGCTCAAGATAGGATCTAAGCTTTTTAGCTATGGCAAGGTTTATATCCTTTTCCAGTATACCGTCCTTGTTTGTACCACCGTCCACTCCGCCATGGCCCGGATCTATCACGACGATCCCGCTTTGAGGGTCCGAGAAAGAGTTAGCCGGCCTGCTGTAAATGAAAAGCGTGCAGGATATGAAAATCAGGATTATAAGGATAGCTACAGCTGATAATATACTTTTTCTGCCTACAACAAATACTTTAAATTTCTTCATTGACCTGCCACCAATGTAAATCTACTAGTATTTATATTCGGCGGTAAAGCATACTATGATGCTCTATTTGTTGTTGTTTTCCAAATCTGTCCCCGGCGCGATCTGGACTATGGACTTCTCCGCTTCGTATTGGTCGGTGCTGATGAGTTCCCCGTTTCTGAGGACATTTATTGTGACTCCGTCCCTGCCGGGATTGAGGATGATCTTTTCGCCCGGCTTGAGTGAGCTGTTTTCAACATAATATACCGCCGGTGCATACCGCTTTACGACTTCTGTACTTATACTGCAGTCTTCCGTCCTATTCCGTATGCTGCCTGCTATCGCCACTGTGACCGAATTTTGCTCCACCCGGGCAAATATGGCCAGCTTGTTGGGATATGGATTGGAAAGCTTAAGATCGGTTGAATTGCCCGATATCCAGGAATCAAGCCCCGGTTCTATATAGTCAGGCGCCAGCTTATGGGGGCCACGTACGATCGAATCCTTCGGTATCCCGGCTGTAAGCATGGCGGCATAAAGCGTAGAGGCCACCTGGTCATATCCCTCGTTATCATTGTCAAAATCCTTATCCTTGCTTTTGAGTTTGTCCACGAATGAAAACAGATCGTTTTTTTCGCCCTTCTGTGAAATTATGGTCCCGTCAATCGAATCAACGGCCGTCCGGATGCTTTCTGTGAGCTCTGCATCAAGTATCTGGGTAGTATACTCCGCCAATATCTGCTGGATATCGTCGTAATCCTTCATCGTTACGTCCGCACTGACCGACTGCAGCACATAGTTATTCATCTTTGTGAGTCCGACAGGCTTCCATGGGTCTTCCGACAGCTGCTTCCTTATAACTTCAGTTGCGTTATTGACATTGAGCTTCAATCCTGATGTATCGGCTTTCTTCCTGACAACACCGCCAGCAAAATTGAGCTCCGCATTTTCCGGCTTTATGTAAAGCTGTTCGGAAAGATCCGCCAATTCTGCTCTTAGTTTACTCTCATTGAATTTTATTATGGGATGGATATCTTTATTTTTATTGCTGAACCATAGATCGAGAAGCTCCGGGATGTTCCCTGCACTGTTCAATGCTTCTAATGACTGAAGCGTGGCATTGCCGTCGACAGCCGCATCGATTTGCGCAAAGGGTATTTCCGCCGGTTTGCCGCCCTCGATATCCAATACCAGTACGCTTGATTTCAATTTTTCAGTATAGGTGGCTTCGATATGAGAAACTGCATCGGAATAAGGCATGCTCCCTATGGAAATGCCGTCGACAGTTACACCCGCAGGTACATTGTTCAGGGATGTGCCGTATAAAACGGCTATCCCGACCATAACCGCAAGTGCGCTTTGAATTGCTATGAGTAAGAAAATAAGCGGCGTTTTACGATTTTTAACCACAAATTCCAACTCCATAAGTCTTTTCATTTGTTTTAACTGAACCAAACAAATCAAAAGTATAAAGCACGAGAATGCCTTATACTTTTGTTTTTATTTTATGACCTGTTGTTCATTACGAGTTCTATTAGCTTGTCCTTTGCTTTGGCTTCATCGATTATTGTATCGTCGATCTGCATACCTTCGCTTATAATGACGCTGCCGGTATTGTCAACGATCGTCTTTGTAGCGTATCTGCCTTTCAGGTACTGGCGCTGGCGCTGTTCAAAAAGCACAGAAGCATTGTCCTCTACCGAAGTCGCCTGCTGCGGTTCTGCAGTTGCTGCAGGCTCAGCATATTCATCGGGCAGGGATGCCGTATAAGCTATATATGGGTTATTTTTTTTTTCGAAATCGCCGGTACCCGGTTCGGAATCCAACTGTGCTGCGGTATCAAGCAGTGAAGCTTCTATATCTTCTTTGACAACAGTCAGGTTCTTGCCGAATGTAATGACCGAATCACGAGGTATAAGGCGTATCTGTTTCTGTGTGATGTCAGCTATGAATTCGAGCCCGGTAATCCTGCAATTGTCATCGTCATCGATATATATATCGCCGATCTCTCCGATCAGTCTTCCTTTTTTGGTAAGCACCTTGGTGCCCTTTACCTTGATATCGTTCTGCAAAAGCTGGATAGCTGCCGGGATCTTGCTGATATCAGTGATAACTCCGCTGTTTTCTATCGTCAGCGCGTATTCGCCGATCCCGAGCACGTCCTGCGTCGGGATCACTCTGGCGCTGAATATCTGTATGCCGCTGTCCACAACGATATAATCAATGGCTCCCCTGTCTGCATTAATGATTATACTCTTTACCCTGCCGACCTCAAGTCCGTCGGATATGCTTATTATGGGTAATCCAAGTATCTTTTGAGTTTTTTTCATGTAAAAAAACCTCCTTCATTTGGTGCAAATACCGTAAGTCAAGCCTAAACTGCAGTCAGGTTCTTCCTGATCTCTTCGTTCATAGAAACATCCATCATATCGCCATATGTCTCATAATAACTGTTCAATATGTCCAGCGCAAGATCCTGCTGACCTAATGACTTATACATCACACAAATATCAAGAATTATCCAGAAAGTAAGATCTTTACCGGGTTTTCTGTCCAGAGCGTACATATGATACAGTATGGCGCTCTCGAAATCACCTGTTCCCTTTAGTCTGAATGCCTCGCTGATACAGTCTTCCAAAGTCAGAGTATTTCTATTATGTACAATGTTTTCTATACCCATTTTATCAATATTTTCTTTGCTGTCAACAGAAATTTCTAAGTTATTTTCAACGACTGCGGCATTTTCGTCAATATTCGCCAAAATGTCGTCACTATCAGGAATAATCGCTTCATTTGCCACCGCTGAAGACTCCGTGGCAGCCTGTACTTCTGCAGCGTCCATTTCTGCCGCGGCAGCCGCAACATCTTCCGCCATTTCCGCAGCCGCAGCATCTTCCGCCATTTCCGCCGCGGAGGTTTCATTTACTGCCTCTGCGGCAGCGGTCTCAGGATCAAGCTGGGCAGCGATCTCAAGATCAGGCTGGGCGTCAGTGTCATCTATAACGTCTGTTTCAGGTGCCTGTACGGGCGCATTGCCATTTTCTCCGCTGCTTTGTTCTTGTTCGCTGATAAAATTGACAAATATCTGTTCAAGGTAATTGTCATCCTCGGCCGAAGCTTTATCAGGGTCTCCGTTTTCAGGCGCATCCTTCTTTTTTTGTTTGGAGCCCGCCCCGTTTATTATAAACGAAATGATCATACTTAGTATCACGACGATCAATAAATAGGCTGCGACCGATACCAGCAGCGTAACCGCAGGCGAAGCAAAATCAAAGCTGCCATCCATGCCTGATGAAACAAGACTGAATAATGCAGGCAGCCCAAGGGCTGTTATTAGTGAGGCCAGGGTAACAGAAATAAGTGTTCTGAAGTTCAATACCTTCATACGATAGAAAATCAGAAAAACTATGACCGAACTTACTGCGACGACACATGTCACAGTTATGGCATATGCTGGCATTTCACACCTCCTCGAACCGAGTGGAAAATGGTCGTAAAACGACTTATAAGGCATTATTCGATATTAAATCGCATAATTCCTTCATTTTATGATATTTTTTCTCACGAAACGGGGGGACGGCTCTCTGACTCATTTTCAAAAGAAAATGAGTCGGAGAACCATCCCCCGACTCAAACGTTTCAGTTTACATCTGCTGCGTCTGATCCTGTTTCGGCAATATGGCACTATCATCGCCGAGCAGTACGGTTTCCTTATGATCCTCCGTATCCGGCACAACAGCCTGGGTTTTCACGGATACCAGGGCTGTCTTGAGCACGGTGTCCATATCCGAAGCAAACACGAACCTCAGCTTGCTTCTGATATTTTCAGGGATGTCATCGATATCCTTCCGGTTTTCAGCCGGCACGATTATCGTATCGATCCCGGCTCTGTGCGCTGCAAGTACCTTTTCCTTCAGTCCGCCTATCGGAAGCACCCGGCCTCTCAGCGTTATTTCGCCCGTCATTGCAACGTTGCGTTTCACCGCGAACCCTGTCAGAGCCGATACCATGGCTGTTGCAAGCGTTATACCTGCAGACGGACCATCCTTCGGTATTGCCCCCTCAGGCACGTGGATGTGTATATCATATTTATCGTGGAAATCCTTTTCAATGTTAAGCAGTTCGGTCCTTGAACGTATGAAGCTTATCGCAGCTTTCGCCGATTCCTTCATGACATCGCCCAGCTGTCCGGTAAGTTCAAACTTTCCGCTGCCGTTCATCAAATTTACTTCTATTACCAGCGTATCGCCCCCGACCGGAGTCCAGGCAAGTCCCGTAGCAAGGCCTACCTCGTCCTTTTCATTGGCCTTGTCGTAATGAAATCTTTTAATGCCCAGGTACTTTTCTATATTTGAGGGCGTCACACTTACGGACTTCTTACCGCTCGATACAAGCATCCTTGCGGCTTTTCTGCAAACCGCCGCGATCTCCCTCTCGAGGTTCCTTACGCCCGCTTCCCGGGTGTAGTAGTTTATCACGCTTCTCAGCGCATCTTCGCTTACCTTCAGGTTCTTCTTCAGCAGGCCGTGTGCCTTCATCTGCTTCCCTAGCAGATATTTCTCGGCGATGTTGACCTTCTCCTCTTCGGTGTAGCCTGAAATGTTTATGACTTCCATCCTGTCCAGAAGCGGTCTCGGTACGGTATCCAGGCTATTTGCCGTCGTAAGGAAAAGTACGTCCGACAGATCCACAGGCAGTTCAAGATAATGGTCCCTGAATGCAAAATTCTGTTCCGAATCCAATACTTCAAGCATAGCTGACGCCGGGTCTCCCCTGAAATCGCTGTTCATTTTGTCAATCTCATCGAGCAGTAGCAGCGGGTTTGCGGAACCTGCCTGCTTCAGCGCTGTGATTATCCTGCCCGGCATGGCCCCGACATAGGTACGTCTGTGTCCCCTTATCTCAGCTTCATCCCTGACGCCGCCAAGAGACATGCGCACGTAGTTTCTGTTGAGAGCTCTGGCTATTGACTTTGCTATTGAAGTCTTGCCGACTCCGGGAGGTCCTACGAGGCAAAGTATCGGGCCTTTGAGATTCTTTGTCAGCTTCAGTACCGCAAGATATTCTATAATTCTCTCCTTGACCTTTGTCAAACCGTAATGGTCCTCTTCCAGGATGTCCCCAGCCTTTTCCAGATCGATGACTTCCTCGGTCTTCTTATTCCACGGAAGATCGAATATCCAATCCAGATAAGTCCTTATAACAGAGCCCTCTGCGGAGCCCGAAGCCATTTTCAGCAAGCGGTCAAGCTCCTTGAGGACCTTCTTTTCTACTTCCTCAGGCAAATCGGCTTTTTCGAGCTTCGCCTTATACTCGTCGACTTCGCCCGCAATGCCTTCCTTATCTCCAAGTTCCGTTTGTATCGCCTTTATCTGCTCCCTCAGGTAATATTCACGCTGCGATTTGTCGATCTGCTTGCGCACGCGGAGGCTGATATTCTTCTCCGCCTCAAGTATCTCGATCTCATTCATCAGCAATTCAAGGATTTTTTCCATCCTGTTTACAGGATCGAATTCACCAAGGATCTCCTGTTTCTGTTCCACCTTGAGCAACATGTTTGATGCCGCTACATCGGAGAGCTGGCCCAGATCCTCTATTCCATTCATGGACGAAATTGTATCCGTGGTGATCTTGCCATTTAGTTTGGCATAATCGTCAAAAGTACTCAGGACTTTTCTCTTGAGCGCTTCAAATTCGATTTTGCTGTTTTTGTCACCTGAAACGATTTTTTCTGCAACTTCAGCTATAAAGAATGGTTCCGTCTGTACGTAGTTTTTCACCTCAGCCCTGCTGATACCTTCCACGAGCACTCTTATGGTGTCGCCAGGCAGCTTCAGAAGCTGTTTTACCTTTGAAATCGTACCGACACTGTATATATCTTCTTCATCAGGTGAATCTGTCTTCGCATCCTTCTGGGCTGCGAGAAAAATCATCTGATTGTTGATCATCGCCTCGTCAAGCGCTTTTATGGACTTTTCCCTTCCCACATCGAAGGTAAGTATCATATAAGGAAACACTGTAAGGCCTCTAAGCGGCAAAAGCGGCAAAGTTTGCTTTCTGATTATCTTTTTTGATTCAGGCATTCGACCATCCCCTTACTAATCCTTGTCTCTTTGCTTTTTTCTCTCTATAATGCCTTTTATACAATGGACTTAATTATATCCTGTACAAAACTCTTTTTCAATTGTTTTATATGGCATCACAGCCATTTCTTCCTCTTAAAGAAAAGTAACATCAACAGCGACAATACGGCCATTATACCGAGAAGGCCAAAGTAGCCCCACCGCCAACCGAGTTCGGGCATATAGTTGAAATTCATGCCGTAGATACCTGCCAGAAATGTAAGAGGAATGAAAATGGTAGAAATAATGGTAAGGACCTTCATGATCTCATTCATCCTGTTGCTTACGCTTGAAAGATAGACATCCAGCAGACCCGATAATATATCCCGGTATATCTCTGTCGTGTCGAGGGCCTGCATCACGTGATCGTACAGGTCGCGCAGATATACGCGCGTTTCATGGCCAATGAGCGGGGATTCACCGCGTTCCAGGAGATTTGCGACCTCTCTCAGGGGCCATATGTTTTTATGTATGTAAAGCATATCGTTCTTGGCGTCCAGTATCTTGTTCAATGTACTGCGCACAGGGTTTGATATGAGTATTTCCTCCACTTTCTCTATCATTTCGCCCTGCTGTTCAAGAACATCGAAATAATTATCGACGATCGCATCGAGCAGCGTGTAGGCAAGATAATCGGTGCCCATCTTCCTAAGTCTAACTCCGCTCTCGAGCCTCTCTCTGATCGGATCGAATACGCGTGTCCTGCTCTCACCTGCGGATATTACAAAGCCTTTTCCAAGGATGAAATTCTGATGATCGGTATCGAGTACTCCTGTATTTTCATCAATAAACAGTTGTTTTACGGCAATAAAGGTATAATTGCCATAATCCTCTATTTTGGGCCTTTCCTCGGTATTGAGCATATCCTCGAGCACCAGCGGGTGCAAGCCGAAGACAGTTCCAACGGCATCCAGCAGTTTTGCATCATGAAGGCCGTCGATATTTACCCACGAGTTTTTGGCACTGTCGCGGTAATATGCGAGATCGCGCGGATCGTCCACTTTTATTTTCCGGACTTCATTTTCATCATATTCCAGTACCGTTATCGTCGCATTCTCAGTTTTGCGGTTTCCGACATGAACAAGGGTTCCCGGCGGCAGGCCCGTTTTAATGGACCTGTTACCTGCGTATCTCTTCGTTATCCTTCTCGGAGGACGTTTGTTTTCGCCCTGGTTTTTCCCCTTACTGTGTTTCTCTCCGTTCATTAATGTTCATCCCCTCAGTTTTTTCGGTCAGTGTTTGTGCTCCATGGCATTCAAAACCTTGTTGAAATTCAGCTCGGCATCGTCGAGCATCCCGCGGTCGGGGAGCTTTTCTCCGTAACGTACCTGGTTGTAGATCACTGCAAAAGGCGACAGCCCTTCGGATATATGCTGCGATGTCCCTGCCTTCCTGGCCAGCTCAGCCGGCGTATCGCTCCTGTCCGGCTGGACCCCTGCCGCAGGCAGCATTTTGAGAATGATCGAGAACATATATCTGACCTTCAGTACCGGATCCTTGATCTGGTTCAGAGCCCTCGTTCCCTGTCTGATACTCCTTTTCGCATCGCTCTCACTTTTTTGCCTTCTTTCAGGGATCACCGTCTCGGTTTCATCCATATAGTCCGAATTTGTATCAGCCTTATCTCCTCTTTCCAGGGAAAACAGCTTTTTCATCAGCTCCACGAGCCTTCGCGAAGCTTTCGGAGCGATTCGAATAACAGCTAGTATCACCCTGTATATAATATAGTATAGGAAAAAGTTCCGTACGATATTGAAAATAAAATTTCCTACAGGAGATATCCGCTGGATCCCGAAATCGAACAGCCCGCTATTCGATGGGCCGTTCCCCTGTCCATCACCGTTTAAAGGCATGAGGATCTCCGCGAGCCAGAGCATTAACATCATGATCATAGAGGAAAGCTGCCCGATCAGGCGCATTATTGCCATGATTACGGTTTTCAGATTAAACATCAGCATTATAAGGACAAATACCACGCAAACGGCAATAGAGTTGAAGCTCCTGAGGTTTTTCGGCAGTATGGACTTTTCAATATGTTTTTTATCAAAAATATTGGAATCGATATCCTCCTGGTTTCTAACGATGAGAAAGGCAAATATGAAGAAATAGGAGACCCCGAACAGCCAGGGCTTAAGATAGCTGACGTCGCTGAAGAACAGGCCGGATATATTCGCCAGTTCGAGCGAAAGCACGAGTATGAGAAACCCCGAATAAACTGCAGCGTTGCTCATTATCTGAGAGGCTCCGAGCCTTGACTGCTTAAGCGCGATGATGTATGCCGCCATGGCCGGCATCAGTTCGAACAGCACCCTGGACGGGCCTGAACCGCCGTATAGGATCATTGTTGCGGCAAACGGCAGAAAAATTATGATCCAGGCTGAGAATGCGGCAATAAACTTTTCCCCGTTTCTTACATTCAGCATGAAAGTGATGAATTTCACAGTACGTGAGCCTGAAATCACCGATAGAAATGACGGCGCCCGGCCCAGCAGCATCCTGCCTGCTGCAAATCCCGATACGCCTGTCACAAAGAAGAGCAGAAGTGACTTACCTCCGCCATATGTGCCGAAAAGCAAGGCCCGCAGCGTCAAAAAGCCGGCATAGACATACAGGTTTACCCCGGCTGTCGCCAATATCCTCAATATTACAGAACGTCTGACAAGCTTCATCCTTCACCTGTCCCTTCCGTACCGTTCAACAGCCCCCTGTCCGCCAGTACATAGATATCCGCTTTCTGCGGTTTTACCCTGCCTTCGAACACGGTATCGAGCAGGATGATGCTTACCGTATTGCCGGCGTCCGCGAGTGTATCCGCCTGTTCGCATATTCTTTTGCTGAGATAGGCCGTTACCATGACGACCTCGGTATTTTCAAGCGAAGCGAGCGCATCGTCGAGCAGTCCTTCAAAGTCCTTCACATTCTTCATCAGAAGCCTTGCCAGTATCTTGAACAACTCGGAAATGTGATCCTTATCGGCCGCTTCTTCTGTAAAGATCGCCCGCTTTGCTTCAGGCAGAATACATCCGTTGGTTCCGAACCTTACAGGCGTTCCATCGCGCAGAGCCCTGTCAAACAGTGTTGCAGCCACCTTGATCCCAAGCTCGGCCATCCGTTTATTTATCGTATCGCTATATTCATAAAGCTGCGATTGCATATTGAGCAGGACCGTCAGACTTCGCTGCGAGGTAAACTCGTTCTTTTTGACCATGAGCTTGCCCGTCCTTGCCGTCAACGGCCAGTGTACGCGGTTGAGCGGATCGCCCGGTGCATAGTCCCGCGCTCCCGCTATGATGAACGGGTCGTCTATTATCCATCTGTTTACGGTCCTGTCGCTCTGCAGGAGGCTTACAGGTACGAACATCTCGTCAAGGTCTATTATTTCCGGATAAACCATAAGACTTGCATTTACGGCTACAGGTATGGAAACCACGCTGAAATTGAGGAGGTCACCGCTTACAAGTGTGACGTTCTCAGTGTTAAATACGCCTCTTTTCAGGCATTGGAGCTTCCATCTCCTTGTTGTCTGCTGATAGCTTTTAAGTATGAAGCTGCTGGTGACGCGCCTGCTGTCCTGTGATATTGCAGAGCATGTGCCGGCGAAATCCAGCCAGCGCGAGGAGTGGATATCCACCTTCAGCCATGGTACGGGCAGCAGTTTACCGTTATATACCGTCTCAACGAGATAAATGCTGTCGCCTTCATGAGCCTCTTTTACGCTGAATTCGCACCTGTACTCGAGACGCCTGAAAACGCGGCTGCTGAATATAAGCATTTGAAACCACAGTGCTAAAAGCAGTATGATCACCAGAGCTATAACATCCATAGCAACACCTCAGATCTCTTCCGTAGGTACAGGTACCTTTTTCAGTAACTCGCGGATCACATTCTCGGCATTACCCGTGCTGTCGGAAATGGCATGGCCTTTCATTATCAGACGGTGCGAAAGTACCGGTACGGAAACTTGTTTTACATCGTCCGGCAGCACATAATCGCGGTTTTCCAGCACAGCGAGGACCTGTGAAGCCCTCATGAGAGCGATGCTGCCCCTGGGGCTTACGCCAAGCAGTATTCTTTCATCATGCCTTGTCGATTCAATGATATCGACAATATACTGCTCGACCGCTTCCGAGACTTTGACGGCTGTCACTGAAGCCTGAGCCTCCGTGATCGCATTACCCGCCGCTATTGTTACGAGAGAAGCGGCAGGATCCGCGTTCCTGAAGCGCTGGAGTATCTCCTTGCCTTCTCCGGCCGAAGGATAGCCCATTTTGAGCCGCATGAAAAACCTGTCGAGCTGGGCTTCCGGAAGCGGGAACGTTCCCCGCGTTTCGACAGGGTTTTGTGTCGCTATCACAAAGAATGGCTTGTTTAGCTTCCTGGTCTCGCCGTCGACGGTGACTTGTCCCTCTTCCATGCATTCCAGCAGGCTCGACTGCGTCCTCGGGGTAGCCCTGTTTATCTCGTCCGCCAGAACGATATTTGTGAACAGGGGTCCGGGCCTGAAAACGAACTCTCCCTGTTTCTGGTCATAATAATTGATACCTGTCAGATCGGAAGGCAGCAGGTCGGGTGTGAACTGGATCCTCTTGAAATCGCAATCGAGAGATTTCGCAAGGCATTTCGCCAGCATCGTTTTTCCTACGCCTGGCACATCTTCCAGAAGGACGTGGCCCCCGCACAAAAGCGATATGAGCACAAGATCGATCGTTTTCTCCCGTCCTACCAGGACCTTCGAAATATTGGTCCTGACAGCGTCCGCCAGTTTTCTCACTTCAGAAAACTCCATTAGGCCTACCCCCTATTTCCTTAGTGCCCCTATGATACAATCCTTCATAAATTGTATCCTTTGCTCATCGTTTATGGAAGTCCCGTCCGGATTTGAGGTGATCACAACAACGATTCCAAGGTCCGGAAACACTGTGATGCTCTGCCCGCCATAGCCCAAAGCACTGAAGGAATGATATCCCGAGGCTGAACTTATCCACCATTTGTAGCCGTAGCCGTTTTCGTACCCGGAATCTTGTTCTTTATTGAAATCATACTGGACTTCCGTAGACTTGATGGCCCATTCCCTTGGAACGACCTGCGTGTTCCCCCATTTGCCCTGGTTATAGTAAAGCCATCCGAATTTGGCCAGGTCATAGGGCGTTATATACAGATTTGCATAGCCGGTATAGAAACCGGACGGATCGACGCCCCATCCAAGGCACTTGATTCCGAGCGGCCCGAACAGGTACTTGTCGGCAAAATCCCTGGTGCTCATGCCCGTTGCCCTGGTAAGTATGACCGAAAGAAGATGGCTGGCTGAATTTGCATATTGAAATCTGGTTCCCGGATCATATTCGAGCGGAAGCGCGAAAGTCGCCTGTACCCAGTCATCAGTAGAGGTCCATCTGTTGAGATCCTCCAGGAAGCCCGGAGTCATGGTAAGAAGATGCTTTATGGTTATCTGTTTCCAGCGCGGATCGGAAAGACTTTTAAAGTATTCAGGCAGATATTTCTCCACGGTGTCGTTCTCGCTTCCGATATAGCCCTCTCGCACTGCAATACCTATCAAGGCGGACATGAAGCTTTTTGTAACGGAATAGACATTATTGGCGTTTTTGACGTCATAATATTTTTCATAAACGATTTTGCCGTTGCGGATGACAATAAAACTTAACGCCGAAGTTTTGGACAGGGACCTTGCGCCTTCTTCCAATACAGCCTTGTCCATACCCTGCTCTTCCGGCTCTGCATACCGGAAATAACCGTCGTTCTTCAGCATCTCATTCTGAAGCTCAGCTGCCTTCAAATCACTGGAGAGCTGCGGAATACTGACGACAACGGACAGGCCCAGGATGACAACAATGACTATAAGTTCACGCAGAGTGGAGGGTGATAGTTCTTTTAATCTTTTTACAAGCTTGTTGAGAGCCTTCATAGATTAAACCCCTTTATATACCTGTTACTTAAGGTAAATACTATCACCCGCACCCGGCAATGGCAAGTAGAGTTTTTTATTCAATCAGGAGGGATTCTATATTTATTGCTGCTTCATTTGCTGCGCGAAGCTTTCGCCGAAAGCAGCGCACTGCGCAAGATCGCTTTCCGACGGGCTGTATCTGATGCCCAATGGTTCTCCTGCTGTTTTGAAACCTGAGCTCTCCAGAGAAGCGCTTATGGTCTTCGGTGACTCGCCGCTCCACCCGTAACTGCCGAAGCCTGCGCCAAATTTACCTCTGTACCTGTGGCCCTTTATTTCGTCAAGCAGGCCCGCCGTTGCACGAAGAACCGTATTATTCACAGTACAGCTGCCGATGATCACACCTTTTGCCTTGAATATCTCTGTCAGAAGATCACTCTGGTCTGTAGCAGAGACATTGAACAGCTTGTACTGCACGCCCTGGTTCCTGAGTCCGACACCAATGGCATCAGCCATGGATCTGGTAGCATTGTACATCGTATCGTAAATTATCACGGCATGCCCTTCGCTGTAATCCTGTGACCATTCATAATATTTATCCACTATCCGCATCGGGTCTTTGCGCCAGATAACACCGTGGCTCGGAGCGATCATTTCGATCGGGAGCCCCAGAGACCTTATCTGCTCGATTTTTTTCTTTATTAGGGCGCTGTAGGGCGTCAATATATTGGCATAATATTTCAATGCCTCTTCATAGAGCTCACATTCATCCACTTCGTCATTGAACATAGATATCCCTGCATAATGCTGTCCGAACGCATCATTCGACAGTACAGTCGCTGCGCCTTTTACATATGTAAGCATGCTGTCGGGCCAATGGATCATCTGCATTTCAACGAAAACAAGCTCGTATTCGCCTGTACTGAAAGTGTCGCCCGTTTTTACTATCTTAAAATTCAGATCCTCGCGCGGGAAATACCTGCCGATTATGTCCGCACCGTTCTTTGTACAATAGATCGGTATGGACTTGTTCGGCAGTCTGTCAAGCAAATAGCCAAGACTTCCGGCGTGATCCGGCTCGGAGTGGTTTATTACAATCGCGTCTATGCTGCCGAGTCCGACCTCCCTGTCAAGCGCGTTTACGAATTCCTCTTTGAACGGCTCCCAGACCGTATCGACAAGAACAGTTGTATTGTCCTTTATAAGATATGAATTATAACTCGAACCTCTGTGCGTCGAAAGCTCATGCCCGTGAAAATGCCGCAGCTCCCAGTCTCTTATCCCGCACCAGTAAATATTCTTGTTTATCTCTATCATAGATCTATATCCTCCGTTTCTTTGACTGTTTCCGTAACAAGTCCAATCCTATTATTACCCGCCGCGCCCTTTCATAAAACAAAAAGAACCGCTTTATTGTATAAAGCGGTCCTCTCAAGGTTCTGAATTATTCGATTATACCTGTAACAGTTCCGGAACCAACAGTTCTGCCACCTTCACGGATAGCGAACCTGAGTCCTTCTTCCATAGCTATAGGAGTGATGAGCTTGATGGTCATTTCGATGTGGTCACCAGGCATGCACATTTCTACGCCGGTAGGAAGTTCAGCAACACCGGTAACGTCGGTGGTCCTGAAATAGAACTGCGGTCTGTAACCATTGAAGAAAGGAGTATGTCTGCCGCCTTCTTCCTTGGTCAGAACGTAAACCTGTGATTTGAAATGAGTGTGAGGCTTGATGGAAGCTGGTTTTGCGAGAACCTGACCTCTTTCAACTTCATTTCTCTGAACACCCCTCAGCAGGCAACCGATGTTATCACCGGCAACTGCTGAATCCAGGAGCTTCCTGAACATTTCAAGGCCGGTAGCAACGGTCTTCTTTGGAGCATCCATCAAACCAACGATTTCAACTTCTTCGCCAACTTTTATTTGTCCTCTTTCAACTCTGCCGGTTGCAACCGTACCACGGCCAGTGATGGTGAATACATCTTCAACAGGCATTAGAAACGGCTTGTCGGTCGGTCTCTGGGGTTCAGGAATGTAGCTGTCGACAGCATCCATCAATTTCAAGATCGGCTGATATTCCGGAGCATTCGGATCAGTGGAGGTGCTTTCGAGGGCAACCAGAGCTGAACCTCTGATTATCGGAATATTGTCACCGTCAAATTCATAGGAGCTGAGGAGTTCTCTGAGTTCCATTTCAACGAGCTCGATGAGTTCTTCGTCATCAACCATGTCGCACTTGTTCAGGAATACTACGATATAAGGAACGCCAACCTGACGGGCAAGGAGTATGTGCTCCCTGGTCTGGGGCATCGGGCCGTCAGCTGCGGAAACAACGAGGATAGCGCCGTCCATCTGAGCAGCACCGGTGATCATGTTCTTGACGTAGTCGGCATGACCGGGGCAGTCAACATGCGCATAATGTCTCTTGTCTGTTTCATACTCGACATGTGCGGTTGAGATCGTAATTCCTCTTGCCTTTTCTTCCGGAGCTTTATCGATCTGGTCGTAAGCGGTATAGTTTGCTTTACCGGAAAAACCCAGTACCTTGGTTATAGCCGCTGTCAATGAAGTCTTGCCGTGGTCAACGTGACCGATTGTTCCAATGTTAACGTGGGGTTTTGTTCTTTCAAATTTGGCCTTACCCATTTTAAATCTCCTCCCTTGTTCAGTTAGTACTGAATAATTTGTTTATTTTATACGCTGCAAAAAGCATTATCATGGATAAATTATTTTTGCAGCGTATTAACTTGCTTTCACTTCAGAATAGTTTCCTGTATGTTTTTAGGAACCTCTTCATAGTGATTGAACTGCATTGTGAATACGCCTCTTCCCTGGGTCCTGGAGCGCAGCTCCGTAGCATAGCCGAACATGTTTGCAAGCGGTACGTTAGCAGTGATTACCTGCGCTCCCGCCCTGTTTTCCATGCCTTCTATCCTTCCCCTGCGGGAATTCAGATCTCCCATTACATCGCCCATGTAGACTTCAGGTACGACTACATCGACCCTCATGATAGGTTCGAGCAGTACCGGATCCGCCTTGCGGCAGCCTTCCTTGAAGCCCATGGAGCCGGCGATCTTGAACGCCATTTCGGACGAATCGACTTCGTGGTATGATCCGTCCACAAGCGTGACCTTTACATCAAGCACCTCGTATCCGCCGAGGACACCGTTCTGCATGGCGTCCTGTATACCTTCGTCGATTGGCGCGATGTATTCCTTCGGAACAGCGCCGCCGACTGTCTTGTTGATAAAGGTATATCCGCTTCCCGGCTCCTGGGGTTCGATCTCAAGAACGCAATGACCATACTGGCCGCGGCCGCCCGACTGTCTTATAAACTTGCCCTCAGCCTTGACTGCCTTGCGTATGGTTTCCTTGTACGCAACCTGCGGTTGTCCGACATTGGCCTCTACACCGAACTCACGCATCATTCTGTCAACAATGATTTCAAGATGAAGTTCTCCCATACCTGAGATGATCGTTTGCCCTGTCTCCTGGTCCGTGTGCACCTTGAAAGTCGGATCCTCTTCAGAAAGCTTTGACAGAGCATGCGTCATCTTATCCTGTCCAGCCTTGGTCTTTGGTTCGACTGCGACATGGATGACCGGTTCGGGGAATTCCATGGATTCCAGCACTATCGGATCGTCTTCCGAGCAAAGCGTATCGCCGGTCGTCGTATCCTTAAGGCCGATTGCGGCTGCAATGTCGCCGGAGTAAGCGGTATCGATGTCCTCCCTGTGATTCGCATGCATCAGCAGTATCCTTCCGATCCTTTCCTTCTTGTCCTTCGTAGAGTTCAATACATATGACCCTGCGTTCAACTTGCCCGAATAAACCCTGAAAAAGCACAGCTTTCCTACATATGGGTCGGACATAATCTTGAATGCAAGAGCAGAAAACGGGCCTTCATCATCAGCCGGCCTCTCATCTTCTGTTTCACCGTCGGACGAAACGCCCTTGATCGGCGGTACGTCAAGCGGTGACGGCATATAATCCACGACAGCATCAAGGAGCTGCTGTACGCCTTTGTTCCTATAGGATGAACCACAGGTGACCGGTATCATTTTAACAGCAATGGTCGCCTTTCTGATACCTGCACGTATCTCTTCCTCAGTGAGTTCTTCCCCCTCAAGGTATTTATTTGTCAAGTCCTCATCTTGTTCAGCAACAGCTTCGATTAAAATGTTACGATATTTATCAACAATATCGACCATATCTTCTGGTATAGGCTCTTCATCCTGCACCTTTCCCAAATCGTCGAGGTAGAATACAGCCTTCTTTGTGACTAGGTCGATTATTCCCTGGAAATTGTCTTCCTTGCCGATAGGTAACTGAATCGGAACGGCATTCGCTTTCAGCCTGTCCTTCATCATCTGGATGCAGTTAAAAAAGTCCGCACCCATAATATCCATTTTATTAACGTATGCAATACGGGGGACGTTATATTTGTCAGCCTGTCTCCAAACGGTTTCAGACTGGGGTTCTACACCACCCTTTGCACAGAAAAGTGTTACTGAACCATCGAGAACTCTGAGGGATCTTTCAACCTCTACTGTAAAGTCAACGTGCCCCGGCGTATCAATAATATTGATTCTGTTACTCTTCCACTGTGCGGTAGTAGCTGCCGAGGTGATAGTTATACCCCTCTCCTGCTCCTGTTCCATCCAGTCCATTGTTGCGGCGCCTTCGTGGACTTCTCCCATTTTATGCAGTTTACCGGTATAAAAGAGGATACGTTCCGTCGTAGTCGTCTTACCAGCGTCAATATGTGCCATAATGCCTATATTTCTGGTGTTTTCCAAACTAAATTGCCTGGGCATAATTGCCTCCTTTCTTCTCGATTAGTTCAAATTGGTTGTTATGCTGCCTGATTTCCGGTATTACCAACGATAATGCGCGAAAGCCCTGTTTGCTTCTGCCATCTTGTGCGTATCTTCCTTTTTCTTGAAGGCGCCGCCGGCATTGTTGACAGCATCCAGTATCTCTCCTGCAAGTCTTTCTTTCATCGTCTTTTCGCCTCTGGCGCGGGAATACGTTGTGAGCCACCTTAACCCAAGAGCCTGCCGTCTTTCAGGCCTGACTTCCATAGGTACCTGGTAGGTTGCACCGCCGACCCTTCTAGCTTTGACTTCAAGTACAGGCATAATATTGTTCATGGCCTGTTCAAAAACTTCAAGAGGTTCTTTACCGGACTTTTCTTTTATAATGTCGAATGCGTCGTAGCAAATCCTCTGCGCAACACCTTTTTTGCCGTCAAGCATGATGTTGTTTACAAGCTTTGTGACAACCTTGTCATTATAAATAGGATCCGGCAGAACGTCTCTTTTTGGAGTATGTCCTTTCCTTGGCACTTTACTTCCCTCCTTTGATTTGTGATAGGGGAACAGTCCCCTTCTGATGTTTCTTGAGGTACTCGGGACCGTAAGGTCCTCGTCAGTGCGTCCGTACATGTAATATATAAATATTGTTATAGTTATCTTTACAAAATACTTAGCACTATGATGCGACCATGCTGATGCTTACTTCTTTACTGCACCTGCTTTCGGCCTCTTTGCCCCGTATTTGGAGCGGCTCTGCATTCTCTTTGCAACACCTGCTGTATCGAGCGTACCTCTTATGATGTGGTACCTGACACCAGGGAGATCCTTTACCCTGCCGCCTCTGATGAGTACAACGCTGTGTTCCTGGAGATTGTGGCCTATTCCGGGAATATAAGCTGTAACTTCGATACCGTTCGTCAAACGTACCCTTGCGACCTTTCTCAAAGCTGAGTTAGGCTTCTTCGGCGTCGTCGTTCTGACTACGGTGCAAACGCCCCTCTTTTGCGGAGCATTGATTTCAACAGGTTTCTTTTTAAGAGTGTTGAAACCTCTTTGAAGTGCCGGTGCAGTTGATTTGTACTCAACCGTTTCCCTTCCCTTTCTGACCATCTGGTTAAATGTTGGCATTCATACACCTCCCTTCTGTAAAATGATTTATTTTAATTTTGATAACCAGCAAATAATTATTTGAGCAGGCATACCGCAGATGCTCCGACCTCTATGCCTACAGCCTTTCCGAGTTGTTTCATCGTGTCTGCGTATTCAATTTCGACTGCTTTTGTAAGACATAGCGTTTTAAGGGTCCCGATGACTTTCTCGTCTGCATCTTTGGCAATAAAAATCATTTTCGCCGAATTGTTTTCTACAGCCTTCATAGTCTGTTTTATACCGATGGCCTTATTGCATTTTTTCAAATCCTCTAACACAAAAACGCACCTTTCCCCTCGCCACTTCTTTACGCACTGAAATATTTTATCATCGCAGTCCGACATTTGTCAAGCCGGACAGAATACAGCTGTCTGCAATGCTCCCTGCATTTTTCAGGCCGGCATTGCAGACAGGGTGATAATTCTTTACTCGCTGACAGTACTGATGCTGATATCTTTGTATCTGCTCATTCCAGTACCGGCAGGTATCAGTTTTCCTATAATTACATTTTCCTTGAGACCGACCAGCGGATCGACCTTGCCCTTTATAGCGGCTTCGGTTAATACTCTCGTGGTTTCCTGGAAAGATGCCGCCGACAGGAACGATTCGGTTGCCAGCGAAGCCTTGGTGATACCGAGCAGCGTACGTTTGCCCGTTGCCGGCCTTAAGCCCTCCGCCGTGACTTTTGCGTTTTCTTCTTCGAAGTCGAACATGTCGACGAGTCCGCCCGGCAGCATGTTCGTATCGCCCGCGTCTTCCACCTTGACCTTCCTCAGCATCTGCCTGATGATTACTTCTATGTGCTTGTCGTTGATATCAACACCCTGCAGCCTGTAAACCCTCTGGACTTCCTGCAGCAGGTATGACTGAACGCCTTTTATACCCTTGATCTTCAGTATGTCGTGAGGATTGACGGAACCTTCGGTGATCTCATCACCGGCCTCGACTACATCACTGTCCGATACCTTGATCCTCGAACCGTACGGTATCATATAATTGCGGGCTTCGCCGTCCTCGGTCGTAACTATGACTTCCCTCTTCTTCTTCGTATCGCTGATCTTGACAGTACCTGCGACTTCTGAAATGACGGCAAGTCCTTTTGGCTTCCTGGCTTCGAAAAGTTCCTCTACACGGGGGAGACCTTGCGTGATATCGTCACCTGCAACACCGCCCGTATGGAAGGTTCTCATCGTAAGCTGGGTACCGGGTTCGCCTATGGATTGGGCTGCGATTATACCGACCGCTTCACCGACATTGACATCCTCGTTGGTAGCAAGGTTGGCGCCGTAACACTTGGCGCAAACGCCGTATTCGGAATGGCAGGTCAGCATCGACCTGATCTTTACCTTCTTCAAGCCTGCCTTTACAGCTCTGTCGGCATCGGCATCGGTAATCTTCTTATCACCCTCGATCAGCACTTCTCCGGTCTCGGGATGGACGATCGGCTCAGCTGTGTATCTGCCTACAAGTCTTTCAGCAAGACCTTCTATTACCTCGCTGCCGTCCTTTATATCGCCGACTTCGATACCCTTCCTGGTACCGCAGTCGATCTCCCTTACGATAACATCTTGGCTGACGTCGACAAGACGGCGTGTCAGGTAACCTGAGTCGGCAGTTCTGAGAGCCGTGTCGGCAAGACCTTTTCTGGCGCCGTGCGAAGATATGAAGTATTCCAATACGTTCAGACCTTCACGGAAATTAGCCTTTACCGGTATTTCAAGGGTTCGGCCTGATGTATCGGCCATAAGTCCTCTCATACCCGACAATTGCTTGATCTGGCTTATACTGCCTCGGGCTCCGGACTGGGACATCATGAAGATCGGGTTGAACTGGTCCAGAGTCTCCAACAGCGCCTGGGTCAGGTTTTCACCGGTTTCGGTCCAAGCCTGGATTACGGAGTTGTACCTTTCTTCCTCTGAGATCAGGCCCCTCTTATACATCTTCGATATATTGTCTATCTTTTCTTCGGTCTCATCTATATATTTCTTTTTGACGTCAGGGATGACCATATCCGATACGCTCACGGTGATGGCTCCTACTGTTGAATACTTGTAACCCTTGGCCTTGATGTTGTCGAGTACGACTGCGGTCTCAGTAGTTCCATGGACCTTAATGCACTTTTCGATGATCTTTCCGAGTTCCTTCTTCGTAACGATATTGGTGATCTCGAGATCGAACAGATTATCTGGATTCGACCTGTCCACGAAGCCAAGATCCTGCGGGATGCCTTCGTTGAATATGAGTTTCCCGAGCGTAGTGGTAATGATCTTGGAAACGGGTTCCCCGTCAATAACCTTGGTCTGCTTGACGCGGATCTTCGCATGCAGTCCCAGGAAGCCTGCGTCATATGCCATCATGGCCTCATCCACATTGCCGAATGCCTTGCCTTCGCCGGGTTCGCCGTCGCGTTCGATGGTCAGGTAATAGCTTCCGAGAACCATATCCTGTGTCGGAATTGTGATCGGCTTGCCATCCTTCGGTGCAAGCAGGTTGTTTGCGGACAGCATAAGGAACCTTGCCTCAGCCTGCGCTTCCACGGACAGAGGTACGTGAACGGCCATCTGGTCGCCGTCGAAGTCTGCGTTGTATGCCGTACAAACCAGCGGATGGAGCTTCAGTGCCCTGCCTTCTACCAGGACAGGTTCAAATGCCTGGATACCGAGCCTGTGAAGCGTAGGAGCGCGGTTCAGCAGGACAGGATGTTCCTTTATGACATCTTCGAGCACATCCCAGACTTCAGGCCTCAGCCTTTCAACCATCCTCTTGGCGCTCTTTATATTGTGTGCAAGTCCGTCATTTACGAGCTTTTTCATTACGAATGGCTTGAACAGTTCTATCGCCATTTCCTTAGGCAGACCGCACTGGTATAGCTTCAGTTCAGGTCCTACGACGATAACCGAACGTCCCGAATAGTCGACACGTTTACCGAGCAGGTTCTGACGGAAACGGCCCTGTTTACCCTTCAGCATGTCCGAAAGCGATTTGAGCGGCCTGTTACCAGGGCCTGTTACGGGTCTTCCCCTTCTGCCGTTGTCGATCAGGGCGTCTACTGCTTCCTGCAGCATCCTCTTTTCATTTCTTACTATGATATCCGGCGCTCCGAGATCGAGCAGTCTCTTCAGACGGTTGTTCCTGTTGATGACACGCCTGTAGAGGTCGTTGAGGTCCGAAGTTGCGAACCTGCCGCCGTCAAGCTGGACCATAGGACGAAGTTCCGGAGGAATGACCGGCACTACGTCGAGTATCATCCATTCGGGCCTGTTGCCGGAAAGCCTGAAGGCTTCGACAACTTCAAGGCGCTTGATGGTACGGATCCTCTTCTGACCGGAAGCATCTTCAAGATCAGTCCTGAGTTCCTTTGAGAGCTTCTCGAGGTCGATTTCCATCAGCAGTTCCTTCACTGCCTCAGCTCCCATGGCAGCCTTGAATTTATATCCAAACTTGTCTACGCTGTCCCTGTATTCCTTTTCCGTCAGTATCTGCTTCCTGGAAAGCGGAGTCTGTCCGGGATCGATGACAACATAGGAAGCAAAATACAATATCTTCTCCAGAGCCCTCGGGGACATATCAAGTATAAGACCCATCCTGCTCGGGATCCCTTTGAAATACCATATATGGGAGACCGGAGCCGCCAGTTCGATGTGGCCCATGCGTTCCCTTCTGACCTTGGAACGTGTGACCTCAACGCCGCACCTGTCGCAGACAATACCCTTGTAACGGATCCTCTTGTATTTGCCGCAGTGGCATTCCCAGTCCTTCTGGGGTCCGAAAATCCTTTCGCAGAAAAGGCCGTCCCGTTCCGGTTTTAAGGTCCTGTAATTTATAGTTTCGGGTTTCTTTACCTCGCCCCTTGACCATTCTCTGATTTTCTCAGGGGAAGCCAAACCAATCTTAATTGCATCAAAATTGTTCATTTCAAACATGGTCCCATCTCCCTTCTAAAAATCTTCATCGTCCAGGTTATCAGTGAATTCTTCTTCGTCTGAGAAGAGCTCTTCGCCCAGCGAATCGTCCAGATTGTCTCCGGGATTCGCGATCTCGCCTATATCGAAGTCATCCATATCAATATCTTCGTCGTTCAGATCTTCTCCGATGTCTTCATAATCGGCCAGCGGTGTCTCATCCTCGCGGCCTTCGATATTGACGTTGAGATCCTCAAGATCGTCCTCCGTTGATTCCTTGATGGCGATTTCTTCTCTCTCCTCGGAGTATACCTTGACATCGAGCGCAAGGCTCTGCAATTCTTTGATCAAGACCTTGAACGATTCAGGGATGCCCGGTTCAGGCACATTCTCGCCCTTGACTATGGACTCGTATGTCTTGACCCTTCCCACAACGTCGTCAGATTTAACTGTCAGTATCTCCTGCAGGGTATATGCAGCGCCGTATGCTTCCAGCGCCCAAACTTCCATTTCTCCGAACCTCTGACCGCCGAACTGCGCCTTGCCGCCGAGAGGCTGCTGTGTAACGAGCGAGTACGGTCCGGTCGAACGCGCATGAATCTTGTCGTCGACCAGATGGGCCAGCTTGAGCATATACATGTAGCCGACGGTAACGCGGTTTTCAAACGGCGTACCCGTCCTGCCGTCATATAATACAGTCTTGCCGTCTTCGGAAAGCCCGGCCTGTTTAAGAGTTTCGACTATGTCATCTTCAGTCGCGCCGTCGAATACAGGTGTGGCAATCTTCCAGCCAAGCGCCCTGGCTGCGTAGCCAAGATGGACTTCGAGCACCTGTCCTATATTCATACGCGACGGAACACCCAGAGGATTGAGGACTATCTCCAGAGGAGTGCCATCGGGGAGGAAGGGCATGTCTTCAGCAGGGAGTATCCTTGAGATAACACCCTTGTTACCGTGTCTTCCTGCCATTTTATCTCCGACGGAGATCTTTCTCTTCTGAGCTATATAGCACCTTACAAGCTGGTTTACTCCAGGCGGCAGCTCGTCGCCGTTTTCCCTCGTGAATACCTTGACGTCGACTATGATGCCTGATTCGCCGTGCGGTACCCTCAGCGAAGTATCTCTGACCTCTCTTGCCTTTTCACCGAAGATGGCCCTCAGCAGTCTTTCCTCGGCTGTAAGCTCAGTCTCTCCCTTCGGGGTGACCTTGCCAACGAGTATATCTCCGGCCCTGACTTCCGCGCCTATCCTGATGATACCTCTGTCGTCGAGGTCCTTGAGGGACTCTTCACTGACATTTGGAATATCGCGTGTGATCTCCTCAGGTCCGAGCTTGGTGTCCCTGGATTCCGCTTCATACTCTTCTATGTGTATGGATGTGAAGACATCTTCCATGACGAGCTTTTCGCTTATAAGGATAGCGTCTTCGTAGTTGTAACCTTCCCAGGTCATAAAGCCTATCAGGATATTCCTGCCCAGTGCGATCTCGCCAAGCTCAGTGGACGGGCCATCTGCGATGACATCTCCCTTTTCCACCACTTCGCCCTTTCTGACAATCGGTCTCTGGTTCGTGCAGGTACCCTGGTTGGAACGTATATACTTTAAAAGTTTGTAAGTATCCTTCTTGCCGTCCTTTGTGCGGACGACGATATCGCTTGCCGAAACCTTTTCTATCGTCCCTGCATTCTTAGCAAGTACGACAGTGCCGGAGTCCTTTGCCGCCTTATATTCGATGCCCGTACCGATTATTGGCGACTGCGGCTTGATGAGCGGCACAGCCTGGCGCTGCATGTTCGAACCCATGAGGGCACGGTTTGCGTCGTCGTTCTCAAGGAACGGTATCATGGCGGTCGCAACTGAAACCAGCTGTTTCGGCGAAACGTCCATGTAATCCACACGGTTGCTTTCCACCTGCAGGATATCGTCCCTGTATCTCGAAAGCACCTTCCTGTCCTTGAAACTGCCGTCTTCGGCTATCGGCTCGTTTGCCTGGGCAACGATATATTTATCTTCCTCATCGGCAGTGAGGTACTCTATCTGTTCCGTTACGGTACCTTTAGTCTTGTTGATCTTTCTGTACGGGGCTTCGATAAAACCATACTCGTTTATACGCGCATATGTGCTGAGAGAACCGATAAGACCAATGTTAGGACCTTCAGGCGTCTCTATAGGGCACATACGGCCATAATGCGAATGGTGAACGTCACGTACTTCGAAACCTGCTCTCTCCCTGCTCAAACCACCCGGGCCCAGGGCGCTCAGCCTTCTCTTGTGAGTCAGCTCGGCCAGAGGGTTGGTCTGGTCCATGAACTGCGACAGCTGACTGCTTCCGAAGAACTCCTTTATTGCGGCTGCTACAGGTCTTATGTTGATCAGGGCCTGTGGCGTGACTATATCAATATCCTGTATGGTCATTCTTTCCCTGACCACTCTCTCCATCCTTGCAAGACCGATCCTGAACTGGTTCTGCAGAAGTTCGCCTACACAGCGCAGCCTCCTGTTGCCCAGGTGGTCGATATCGTCGTCGGAGCCTACGCCGTAGCTGAGATGGATGAGGTAGTTGATCGAAGATATGATGTCCTCGACAGTAATATACTTGGGCACCAGTTCGTCGGCGTTTTCCATGATGGCCTTATGGAGGTCAGCTTCGGAAGTGTTCTCCTCCATCAGCTTTCTGAGCGTCCCATAACGGACCTTCTCCGTTATACCGGTATCGTGTATGTCGAAATTCACAAATGCATCAAGATCGACAGTGGCGTTTCCGATTATGCCTATCTTTTTTCCTTCTATATTGAGATATATCGTATTGATGCCCGCATTCTGGATCGCCTTCGCTTTTTCCCTGTCGATCAGTTCATCCTCATTCGCAAGTATCTCGCCGGTTTCAGGATGTACGATCTTTTCAGCAGTTTTATAACCTGCGATCCTCGAAGCGATCGAAAGCTTCTTGTTGAATTTGAAACGGCCGAATTTGGCAAGATCGTATCTCTTGGCATCAAAAAACAGACCGTTGAGAAGCGTAGTTGCGCTTTCTACCGTCGGCGGTTCGCCAGGCCTCAGCCTCTTATATATTTCGATAAGACCTTCGTCCCTGGTCTTTGCGTTATCCTTTTGAATAGTGGCAAGGATCCTTTCATCGTCACCGAGCAGTTCGGTGATCTGAAGATCCGTTCCGTAGCCAAGCGCACGAAGCAATACAGTGATCGGCAGCTTTCTTGTCCTGTCTATTCTGACCCACATCACGTCGTTTGAATCGGTTTCGTATTCGAGCCATGCGCCCCTGTTCGGTATCACAGTCGCAGAAAACAGCTGCTTTCCGGTCCTGTCTAGCTTCTTTACATAATACATTCCGGGGGATCTGACGAGCTGGCTTACTATAACCCTCTCCGCACCGTTGATGATAAACGTTCCGTTATCGGTCATCAGAGGGAAATCGCCCATGAATATTTCCTGCTCCTTCACCTCGCCCGTTTCCTTATTAATAAGGCGCACCTTTACCTTGAGAGGAGCCGAATATGTAGTATCCCTTTCCTTGCATTCCTCGACGCTGTACTTCGGGTTGTCGTCCTCGAGCTTGTAATCCGGAAACTCCAGTATCAGGTTGCCCGTATAATCCTGAATGGGCGAAACGTCCCTGAATACTTCGCGCAGCCCTTCCTCAAGAAACCACTTGTAGGAATTCTTCTGCACCTCGATGAGATTGGGCATTTCCAGAACTTCGTCTATCCTGGAATAGCTCATTCTTGTATTCCGGCCCAGTTGTACGGGATGTACCATTAAAAATCACCTCATAAATTATGACTTGTAGTAAATCGAACATCGCTTTTCGGGGCAAAAGCCCTGCACATGAAAGGCTTGCATTCATGCAATCAAACCGGATCACCGGCGTGTCGGCAAAGCTGACGCACCGATGTATATTTAAAGCTTTTAGTAGTATTATTAAAAGCTTTGGGGGCTAATCCACTAAAGAAGTGATTTTACATTGTGCAAATTGCATAAAATTGCAGTCCGTAAAATTACCTCATTAATTAATTATTAACAATTCTTGTCTTCTTTATTCCCCTGTGCTATAATCAGTTTGTCGATCAAGTTCGGCTGTTCTTCCGAACTAAAAAAAGTCCAACTTCTGATTATAACGCAGTTTATAATTTTAACATACCGTTGCCAACTTGTCAACGACATTTTTGGGATGCTGTTTTTGGGATTTTGGGGATTTTATTTAGTAGAGGTAGGATGTTTTTATAGAAAAGACTTTTACTTTAACCACCTAATCTTGTCCTTGGAATTTTAATAGAATCCTGCTAATTACATTTTCAACTTTTTTAGTTTCTGGATATTTATATAACTGAATACCCCCAACACTGCAATACAAGCTAGAACAAATAACAATAAATTTTTTCTCCATTTAACATAAGATACAACCACGATAACACAAAACGACAATGCAAACAAAAAATCCAGAATAATAACAAACTTGTAGTATACTTTTCTTATTTTTGAATTCTTCATAGATCCTATCTCCTTATTGCTTATCCGGTTTATCAGCGGATTGATCACTCTGCTTCCTCATAGAATGAAATGATTATTGCCTATATCCTGTTTCTTTTTTCCTATTCACCATTGCTTTCCTTATTAACCTTATTCCTACCAAAAAATATACCAAGCCAAACCCTCCAAACATAATAAATGCCAGTATCATTCCCGCAATGTTATCTTTATCAAAATTTGTAACAGCAGGGTACACAAGTAAAAGGCCAAAAATGATTCCACCAACTATGTAAAGCAAACCAAATATCAGGTATATTCCTGGATATTTCAGAAACAGTGGAAAACTATTTTTTACTTTCAAATTCATCTCACTTTTCTTCATGAGTTAGTACCCATCTTTTCTTTTTTGCAGATTTTATGATTATGATTAGAGCAATAAATACACAAGATAAAATAGACAGTAAGATGAATACCTTAACATAGTATATGGGTCCGTCTTCATAAATTGATGTTACATAACCATTAGTATCAATCTTGGTAAGCTTGGTGTAGCGCCAATGTTGACTTAGTTCATAAGTATTTTTATTAACGCTTATTTTTTTTACTCCTTCATGTTCATTATAGTAAATCTCACTATCGTCAACGTTACTAAATTTTTCTGTTTTTAATAATTCAGCTTCTTTATTATAATAACTTTTATTTCCTCTCAAGGTAAAAATCATAATGCCATCCGTATCATCTAATTCAAAGAAATGACTACCGTCAACTTCAAATACATAACTACATACAAATTTTCCACTGCTATCATATACGTTTATATAATCATCATTAAAACCAATAGCAATATCCCCTTTGGAATTGGCCGAAATACAAGTAGCAGAAGAGATCGTTCGATGTTCTCCTTTTACTCTTGTTAATTTCAACGTTTCATTATCCATTCCAATAGAGTACGTTTGAATCGTTAAGAATGGAATAATTAACAATAAAATGAATGCATTTCTCTTCATAATTTTAGCTCACATTCCAACAGAGCTGATAGTTGTTACCGCCATATATCTGCTCCTTATAAAAGCGGCTTTGGGTCTTGTATATTTTTTCATAATACTTATTTTATCTCTTTTTGGGAGATTTCGTCAATTAATCAGTTCTGATGCTCGAATGTGCAGGAGCATTACAGGCTGTGAAGTAGGCGATGCCGGAATGCGGCAGCAGGCGGGGCGGCAATAAAGGCAGCATGCGGAGGAATGGTACAGTCAGTGTATCCGTGGCGAAGCTCGAATGCGGCATCAATCGAGTAGGAGGCTGCCCATTATTTGGGCAGCCGACCTCTCACACCACCGTACGTACCGTTCGGTATACGGCGGTTCTACAGGATTAATGTATATAAGCGTACCTTTCTGAAATGCTATGGTATCCCAGATTCTTAATGTAATCATTGGTCAGTGGTCTGTATAATATTGGACTGTTCGCTACTCTCCAGACTCCTTTCCTGGAGAAAGCACATTGCAAGGCTGTCACATCATCAACCCCGAGTTTCACAAGGTTGTTGTGTCTGGTTTTAATATTCTTCCATTGCTTCCAGAGGCACATTCTTAGCCTTCGCCTAATCCATTCATCTAGCCTTTGGGCAACCCTTTTCATGTCGGAAAAGCCGTAGTAGTTTACCCATCCGGTTATGCACTTGTTGAGTTTTTCTATTCTCCACATCATGCTCTTCCCGTTGCTTCTTGACGTGATTTCCTTCACCTTATCTCTAAACTTCCTGACCGGTTTCTCGTGTATCCGGATTCCTGCTCCACCTTTCTTTAGGTAGAATGAGAACCCCAAGAATTTTAGTTTCCATGGCCTGCCTACTGTACTTTTCCCTCTGTTTACTTTCAGCTTTAGCTTTTCCTCAAGGAATTTTGTAACATTCTTCATGACCCGTTCCGCTGCTTTTCTGCTTTTGACATATATGTTTCCGTCATCTGCATAACGGCAGAATTTCAATTTTCTTTTCTCCAGCTCCTTATCCAGTTCATTAAGCATGACGTTGCTTAATAGTGGGGAAAGAGGCCCTCCTTGCGGGCATCCTTCTTCCGTGTCTATTGTTACTCTGTTTATCATAACTCCCGATTGCAGATATTTCCGTATTAATTTTAGTACTCTCTTATCTGCAATGTCTTTTGCAAGGAGCGCCATGAGTTTATCATGGTTAACAGTATCGAAGTAGCGTGCTAAGTCAATGTCCACAACCCATATATTGCCTGCTCCAATGTATCCTTTGCACTTCTCGATTGCCTGTTTTGCATTCCTTCCTGGTCTGAAGCCGTAGCTGTTGTCTGAAAACTTGGGCTCGTATATTCGGGTTAGTACTTGTGCTATTGCCTGTTGTATCACTCTGTCCACTACAGTAGGTATTCCCAGCATTCTTTTACCCCCGTCCGGTTTCGGTATTTCTACCCTTCGGACTGGTGCTGGACGGTATGTCTCTTTCAGAATGGACTGCCTGATTCGGTCCCCATTTTGTTTCAGGTACTGTAGAAGTTCATCCACTGTCATACCGTCGATTCCATAGCTTCCTTTGTTTGACTTAACTCTCTTGTATGCCATGTTCATATTGTCTCGGTTAAGTATCCTCTCAAGCAGACCTCCGGTATCTTTGTTGCCATCGTCCTTTCCTTTCTTGGGTACCATGGGAGTGCTCGGCGCTCCAGTGTTGATTTCGAGTTCCACTCGTCCTCCATTCTGGCAGCCTTCTTTATGAAGTTGTCTGCTTTCAACGCATTCCCTTGAACCTTTCAAAATTCCAGAACCTCCTATAGTTCGGCTCTTCCACCAATGCAAATGTCACCTTGGTGTACTATAGCCTCTGCTGACTTCTCATGGTAAATCTTGTTTCAACCATGTTTTGAAATTCATCTTCACATGTCCATGAGATCTCCACGGGTAAGCTCGCGCCCTTTCTTTCCATGTACCTGCTGCATCTACACTAAAAGCCTCGGATAGCATGGATTTCGTTTTGGTCCGCAAACTTGTCCGGCTTTATTGTGCCTTATATACAGTTCCTGTTTGTCAGGTCGGAAATTTGCCTCCGGCTTCCTCCAGATTCCACTTCGCAGCGGACACCCTTGCCTTTAGCTAACGGTAGGTGCTATCAACCCCCGTAACGGACTTTCACCGTCAAGGTCGCGCGCATGCCGCGCGCACGGAACATAAACCGACGGCACGGATGCCGTCGGCGTGCGATCGTGAGACAAGGACGTCGAATGATCTGCGCGCGCATGAGAACGAGACCGGATATTACAGACTGTCCGTGACGGAGCAAAGCTGCCGTATTGCCGCCCCGCCTGCATCATAAAGAATCAGATAGATGAAATATCATCGGCGCATTGAGCGCCTCTAATATTTGAGCAAGACTCACTATATTCCATATCAAAAAAAATGCCTCTGGTTGACCCAGAGGCACTTCGTTTTTTCAGATTCGGTTGTTTGAAATCGATTATTTGACTTCGACAGTAGCGCCGACTTCTTTGAATTTTGCTTCGATGGAAGCAGCTTCTTCCTTCGGAACGTTTTCCTTGACTGTCTTAGGAGCTCCGTCAACGAGGTCCTTTGCTTCCTTGAGTCCAAGGCCGGTGATTTCCCTGACTACCTTGATAACCTTGATCTTGTCAGCGCCGACTTCCTTGAGGATAACGTTGAATTCAGTCTTTTCTTCAGCTGCCGGAGCTGCTGCGCCACCTGCTGCAGGAGCTGCTGCCACTGCTACGGGAGCTGCTGCGGATACGCCGAATTCTTCTTCAAGAGCCTTTACGAGTTCGGACAGTTCGAGAACTGTCAACGCCTTTACATCTTCAATCAACTTTGTAACTTTATCGCTAGCCATTTTAAAAAACCTCCATAATTTTTTAATTTAATAATTTTTATTTTATTGATACATTAAGCATTTGCTTTCTGTTCCGCAATCGCATTTAGTGCGACTACCAGGCCTCTGATATTTCCATTGAGCACATTGACCAGGCCGGATATCGGTGCATTGAAACCACCAAGCACTCTTGCGATGAGTACTTCTCTCGGCGGCAGTTCGGCCAGAGCCTTTACGCCGTTTACATCGATGACCTTTCCTTCAACAACGCCGACTTTGATCTCGAGCTTATCATACTTCTTTGCGAATTCGCTCAGAATCTTTGCAGGCGCTACAGCATCAGAGCTTGAAGCCATTGCTGTGGGACCGTTCAGATAAGTATCCAGACCTTCAAGTCCGTTTTCCTTGGCTGCAAATCGGGTCAGCGTATTTTTTACAACTTTATATTCAACGCCAGCCTTCCTCAGAGCACTTCTGAGTTCGGTATCCTGTTCCACTGTCAAGCCTCTGTAATCAGCAAAAACCATACCCTTTGCTGCTTTCATCTTGCTGCTGATACTTTCGACAACTTCACGCTTTTGGTTTAGGGTGTTTTCCTTAGGCAAATCTTACACCTCCTTAAACAGAAATCTGGGAAACTTTTTAATAAAAAACCCTTGTATATCTACATACAGCAGACACACAAGGGTTAAGCACCTATATTATAAACGCTTTACCTCGGCAGGCCGGCTTTCGCCAGTTACGCTCTTGCACCTGCTGTCTGCGGCATGTGACATATTCAGTTATTTACTGACCTAAATCATAATACAGTATTATTCCCGGTTTGTAAAGTATTATTTATTACTCGGTCACCTTACCGGGGTTTACCTTGATGCCTGGGCCCATAGTCGAGGTTACGACAACGCTCTTCAGGTACTGGCCTTTTGCTGCTACCGGTTTTGCCTTCAGGATCGCATCCATAAGAGTATGGAAGTTGTCCGTCAGTTTTTCAAGATCGAACGAAGCCTTTCCGACCGGGCAGTGGATGATGTTCGTTTTATCAAGCCTGTACTCGATCTTACCTGCTTTGATCTCGGAAATGGCTTTTGCCACATCCATAGTGACCGTTCCGGCTTTCGGGTTCGGCATGAGGCCTTTGGGGCCGAGAACCTTACCGAGTCTACCGACAACACCCATCATGTCGGGAGTTGCTACGACTACATCAAAATCAAACCAGTTCTCATTCTGGATCTTTGCTACCATATCTTCAGCGCCTACAAAATCGGCGCCGCCCTGTTCCGCTTCCTTGGCTTTGTCGCCCTTTGCGAATACGAGCACTCTTACGACCTTGCCGGTACCGTGCGGAAGAACGACCGCACCCCTGACCTGCTGGTCTGCGTGCCTTGAGTCAACGCCAAGCTTTATATGAGCTTCGACTGTTTCATCGAATTTGGCTTTGGCTGTCTTCTTTATAAGGTCCATAGCCTGGCTGGGATCATACAGTGTTGCTCTGTCAACGAGTTTGGCACTCTCGTTATATTTCTTTCCTCTCTTCATCTACTATCCTCTCCTTCGTGGTAAAATTTTCGGAAACCCAGGTTCCCTCCCACATTCAGGCCCTGTTATTCTTCTACTACGATACCCATGCTTCTGGCTGTGCCTGCGATCATGCTTGTAGCTGATTCGATGCTTGCCGCATTAAGGTCGGACATCTTCATTTCGGCGATCTTTCTCACTTCCGCCAATTTGATGGTTGCAACCTTTTCCTTATTCGGCTTACCGGAACCGCTTTCGATCTTGCATGCCTTTTTCAGAAGCACTGCTGCCGGAGGAGTCTTTGTAATGAATGAGAATGACCTGTCACCATAAATAGTGATGACAACAGGAATTATCAAGCCTGCATCCTTTGCAGTTCTTTCATTGAACTCCTTGCAAAATCCCATGATGTTAACACCATGCTGTCCTAAAGCTGGTCCAACCGGTGGAGCCGGAGTTGCCTTCCCCGCAGGAATCTGTAGCTTTACATAACCAGTGATCTTCTTTGCCATGGCTTTAATCCACCTCCCAATTCTTGCCGCATTAAGTGCGGCTCTTTATAGCAAGAGACCTTTCGGTCTTCAAACTATCCGTTTATAATTTTTGGATCTGTGTCAATTCCAGTTCTACAGGCGTTTCCCTGCCGAACATGGATACTGCGACACGTACTTTCTTCTTTTCTATATTGATCTCTTCGACTATGCCTATGAAGTTTTCAAGAGGTCCATTTATTACCCTGACATTGTCATTCACTTCATAGTCGAGCATCGGCGCGAATTCTTCAACGCCCATGATCCTTACTTCTTCATCAGTCAGCGGTACAGGCTTCGATCCCGGTCCGACAAAGCCGGTCACACCTCTGGTATTCCTTACGACATACCAGGATTCGTCCGTCATGATCATTTTGACCAAAACATATCCCGGGAATACTTTTCTAAGAGTGGCCTTTTTCTTGCCATCCTTTATCTCGATCTGTTCTTCCATGGGAACGACGATATCGAGAATATGCTCCTGCATGCTCCTGTTTTCAACTATCTTTTCCAGATTGGCCTTAACCTTGTTCTCATAGCCTGAATAGGTATGTACAACATACCATTTGGCTACTTCAGGCATATCATTGACAATCATCAGATGTCCTCCTTCATTACCTGTTCAGAGTCCATTCGATCACTTTGCCTAGGACTGTATCCGAAGCCCAGATAACAATCCCGATAACAAGGCAGATACCCAGTACGGAAACAGTATTATTGATAAGCTGATCCCTTGTAGGCCAGATAACCTTCTTCAGTTCGGTCCTGATATCCTTTACAAACCTGACGATCCTTTTGCCAAAAGCGGCTAACTTGGATGTGCGTGCATTCTCAGTCATTTTTAGTGCACCTCCGCAGATTTATTTCGTTTCCTTGTGTAAAGTGTGCTTATGGCAGAACTTGCAGTATTTTTTCATTTCGATCCTGTCGGGATCGTTCTTCTTATTCTTCATGGTGTTGTAATTTCTCTGCTTGCAATCCTGGCATGCCATTACGATTTTGACTCTCATTTATAACACCTCCAGCCCCTGTGTTGTAATTCAGGGTACACTAAGTATTTATTAAAGCGCCCTTTTTCAGTATCCCGTAAATTTACAGCACAAAAAAAAGGCCTCCGAGACGGAGCAATAATAAATTTAACATACAAACTTTTATTTGTCAAGGACAAAAAAACAAATCAATTCAGGCGTCAATCAACTCATCAATTGGCGCACCTGGCGGTACTATAGGAAATACCTTGTCGTCCATGCCGATCTCAAAATTGATCAGCACAGGCCTGTCTTCCGAAGACAGCGCTCTTTTGAACGCCGCGTCGACCTCTTCAGGCCTGGTTACATTGATGCCGACAGCGCCGAAGGCTTCCGCCAGCGCCACGAAGTCCGTGCCCCTGTCGATGGTCGTAGCGGAGAAACGGCCGTCATAAAACATCTGCTGCCACTGTCTTACCATCCCGAGCACATGATTGTTCAGGATGGCGATGATCACAGGCAGCTTATACTCAACGGCAGTGGCAAGCTCCGTGCAGTTCATACGGAAACTGCCGTCGCCGGCTATGTTGATGACCTTTTTTTCCGGCCTTCCCAGCTGAGCGCCGATACAGGCGCCAAGCCCATAGCCCATGGTGCCGAGGCCTCCTGACGAAATGAACTGCCTTGGCACGGTATATTTATAGAATTGCGCCGCCCATAGCTGATTCTGCCCGACTTCCGTCGTAATAAGTGCGTCCCCTCCTGTCAACTCATAAAGCCTTTCAATAATATAATGGGGCTTCAGGGAGCCATCCGGATCATATTTCAAGGGATACTGCTGCTTCCACGCACTGACTTTTCTGTTCCAATCAGTTTTTTCACGCGGCTCCATGAGGTCTGTCAGAGCCGCAAGTATTTCCCTGATATTGCCGACGAGAGGATAGTGTACGGTTATATTTTTCCCGATCTCGGCAGGGTCGATATCGATATGCATGATTCCGGCATTGGGAGCAAAGCGTTTTACATTGCTTATGACCCTGTCGCTGAACCTGGCCCCGACAGCAATGAACAGGTCCGCCTCCGAAACCGCCATGTTGGACGTCCTTGTACCATGCATACCTACAAGCCCCGTAAAAAGCTCATGTGTACCGGGAAAGGAACCAAGCCCCATCAATGTCGTAGTGACCGGGATGCCGGCTTTTTCAGCAAACCTTGTCAGTTCAGGAGTAGCGCCCGCGATCGACACACCTCCGCCTGAGAGTATAATCGGTTTTAAGGATGCATTGATCGCTTCCGCAGCCTGTTCCAACTCTCCTGTCGTAATGCCTGACAGCGGATATTCGATTGCGTCGGGCTTGACGGGTTCATACTCCGCGTACGCAGCCGATACATCCTTGCAGATGTCGATGAGGACCGGCCCGGGCCGTCCGCTTGACGCGATCCTGAAAGCGTCGCGCACAATACCGGCCAGCTTGTTGACGTCCTTTACGATATAGTTGTGCTTTGTGACAGGCATGGTGATCCCGGTGATGTCGACTTCCTGGAAGGAGTCCTTACCCAGGAGCGCCGTGGAAACCTGGCCTGTTATAGCTACCAATGGAACGGAATCCATGTACGCGGTCGCTATCCCTGTTACGAGGTTCGTCGCGCCGGGCCCGGACGTAGCTATGCAGACGCCGGTCTTTCCGGTCGCGCGCGCATACCCGTCAGCTGCATGGGATGCTCCCTGCTCGTGAGAGGTCAGTATGTGTTTTATCTCATTTCTGGCCTTGTAGAGCGCATCATATATATTGAGCACCGCACCGCCGGGAAATCCGAACACGGTATCGACGCCCTGCTCTTTCAGGCATTCGATCAATATATCCGAGCCATTCAATCTCATATGGCAATACCCCCTATTTCAAAACTGCACCTGTGCTGGCAGATGTCACGAGCCTCGAGTACCTGCCGAGATACCCTGTAGTGATCCTCGGCTG
>Ga0207800_1000066_pt1 | contig 41792 bp, 39 predicted proteins | sample LuqExpMetageno11_FD_187769 | JGI IMG/M metagenome (GOLD analysis project Ga0207800, IMG submission 187769) | Tropical forest soil microbial communities from Luquillo Experimental Forest, Puerto Rico - Sample 11 (SPAdes) | ecosystem: Environmental > Terrestrial > Soil > Tropical forest ... | reverse complement strand
CGGAATGCCGGCCATACGGTATCCGACAAGGATCGACGTATTTATCGCGATCGGTCCTGGCGCCGACTGCCCTATGGCGACAAGATCAAGCATCTCATCTTCATCTATCCATTTGAGCTCCTTGACGAAGCGCTTCTGCATAAGCGGCACGATCACATATCCTCCGCCAAATGTAAATGCACTCAGGGTAAAGGTAGATAAAAACAGCTTCCAATAAAAGAGCGTATTCTTTTTCAACAGACTGTCTCCGCTTCCATGAATGTTTTAAAGGAAATCCGCGCCTTAAGGCGCTAAACATCCTCCCCAAGTAAAATGGTATTTTTCAGTATACATCAAATCATGGATACCTGGCTATAGCTAATTTACATGGATCACCGAAACGGGGCAATTTTCCTCGCATTCCTTTGCTGTATCCTCGACTTCCTTCGGGACTTCGTCCACATGGACCTCAGCCAGCCCGTCGTCAGCCATCCTGAATACTTCGGGACACGTATTAGCGCACAGTTCACAAGCTATGCAGCCATCTCTGTCGATTTTTGCCTTCATGATATTTAGTCTCCTTTATTATCAGTATTTTTGTATTATTACCCGCATAAAGTAATTTAAATCGGAAGGTTTATGTATCATATCATCCAAGGGTTAAGTATCTTATCACCCATCCCGGTTGTAATCTATGGAATAAAAGGCTACAATAAGGTTAGGAGGCTTTTTATGAGAAAACCGGTATTAAAACTACTTGTTTTGTTTGCTGTATGTGCAATTACTTTCTATGCAGCTAAAGAAGGCCTTTTTAATGGAAATCGAAAAGATGCGGCCAATGAGGAAAAGTATGGACTTTCAGCAGATAATACGGTTTCCGGCGGAGTGATCAATGACGATACCGTTAAAGGTAACTCTTCTTTTGGATCATTAGCCGGTTCCAGCCAAAACGCCGGTAAGGAAGCCGTCAGTCTGGTATTCCCTGAAGGGAATACCGTACAGGAACGGATACTGGCGCCGGAGGGCTGTACAAGGATAGACCTGCCGCTGGACTCGTTCGGAGAATATCTGCGGAATCTGCCTCTCAAGCCTGACGGTTCGAAAGTCGTATATTATAACGGCGAAATAAAACCGAACGACGTATATGCGGCGGTCATCGACCTCGATGTCGGGAAGAGGGATCTGCAGCAATGCGCTGATTCCGTTATTCGGTTAAGGGCGGAATATCTTTATGGAAAAGGCTTGTATGACCGGATCTCTTTCAATTTTACCAATGGTTTCAAAGCCGATTATTCTAATTGGATCAAAGGAAACAGGATAAACGTCAGCGGTAACAAGGCCAGCTGGGAGAGCGGCCGCGGGAGCGCCGGCAACGGCTATGACAGTTTCAGGAGCTATCTGGACATGGTCTTTGCATATGCAGGTACGCTTTCACTCTCAAAAGAAATGAAAAACGTATCGATAGATGTGATGCAGCCGGGAGATGTGTTTATCAAAGGAGCTTCGCCGGGACACTGCGTTATTGTGCTCGACATGGCCCGCGATAAGGAAACGGGTGAGAAATACTACATCATTGCCCAGGGATATATGCCTGCCCAGGATATGCAAATATTGAAAAATCCGGCCAATCAGGATGGCGATCCGTGGTACGTCGTCAGTTCCGGTGAAGAGATCGTAACGCCTGAATGGACGTTTACAAAGGACCAGCTTTACAGATTTGACGACTGAAAAGGAGTGTTAGCTATGTCCGAAAATGATACCGAAGCCTTTTTGTTATCTGTCAACAGCAGTATGGAAGCCGACATGATCGAATCGCTGCTCAAGGCGAACGATATCCCCGTATTGAGAAAATACAGGGAGAGCGGTGGATATATGATGATCATGATGGGCAGTACCATTTATGGAGTAGACCTGTATGTGCCGGGTGATATGCTGGACAAGGCCAGGGAGATAGTTGAAAACAGCAGGGAAGCCTCGGAAGATGCGGCTTTCCCGGATAATGTACTGCCGGAGGAAATGACCGGCGAAGATATGGAGACGACTGGTACCGAAGATCCGGAAGAGGCAGGCAAAGAGGAAGGCAGAGAGGATGGCGGAGAGGAAGGGGATGCGGCGGAGTCTGAGGCTGAGGATACCGATGGACATGAAGAGCAGTACCGTCTTGCAGAAGAGCTTACAAACCGCAAAATGCGCAATCGCGCATGGATAACATTTCTGTTCTTTGCTTTATTGATATTCGTTATTACCATGCTGGTCAAATATCTATATGGTTTGTTTGCCGTAAAATAGCAGTATCGGACCTATTCCTGGGCGAACACCCGAATAGTTTTTTGTAAGCTCTTACAAAATTCGAATAATCGTTGAAACCGCTCATTTCACAGGCGCTGGCAGCCAGCGTCCCGCCTCGTATCAGGCTGTCGGCTTTGTGGAGCCGTTTCTGCAGTACAAAGCCGTGTACGGTAAAGCCGGTCTGCTGTTTGAATTTATGCATGAGATGATACCTGTTCAGAAAGAACCTGTCGGCAAGGGTTTCGACGGACAGGTCTGCGTTCATATTGGCGTTTATGTAATTGAGTATCTTCTGTATATTGACGTCGGTTACTATATCGCCTATTTCTTTTGTGCCGCTTTTACCGAGCAATTCCCTGGTCAATATGACAAGCAACTGAAGGAAGATCGCGTTTTTAAGCACATCGGCTCCGAACCCGCCCGTCTTGCAGGCTTCTTCCAATCTTGAAAGCAAGGATTGCACATATTTGATCTCATTCGGCTCCAGCCTGAGAAGGTTTACATTTCTTTCAGCAGTCAGGTGAAAGCAGGTCAGCATATCGTTTTCGCGGCTGTGATTTTCAAGGAAACCGGGTTTTACCCATATCGCGATACGGTCATATGGGATGGTCGCGTCGATTATCGGCTTGTGTATCTCGCTGCTGCCTACGAACAGTATGTCCCAGGGCTTTAGCCTGTATGCCTTGCCTTCTATCAGATACGTGACGTTTCCTGAGATGAATACGATAATTTTGCTGAAATCATGATAATGATATTCGAATTGTATGTTTTTCATATCCTTAAGGTGGAAATACTCAAAATCGCTGTTGAGGTACCCGCGTTTCTGCTCGTTTGAATTCAAAGCCTTATCGCTGCCATCTCCCTGATCCAAAACAATTCTCCTTTCCCGAGTCCGCATTGCTACCGTACCCGATCATATGCAAGGTAAATGCACTTGCATCCGCGCGCCTATTCATATGCTTATGCCCAAAGCCTCGACCCGATGCCTATTTATGACAACCGCACTTTTTGCAGCCTTTTAAGCAACTTTCGCAATAAATATTGCAAAAAGTCAGAATAGTATATACATCAGGGGGATGAGAATATATGAACATTATCAAGGAGAACAACGCATCGGTATTCATGCTCCTGAACGCAGTTTTATGGGGTTCCTCATACATATGGTCCAAGATACTTCTTGGCTGCCTGCCTTACTTTACGATACTTTTTGCATACTTTCTCGGCGGCTTGATACTACTGACAGTGATCTTTTTCAGAAAGATACGGAAAATAAATCTGAAAACGGTCGTTATAGGTTTCGGAATAGGCTTGCTGTCGGTCCTCAGCAACATTTTCTGCATGCTTGCGCTGAGCGGCACCAGCAGTTCAAATACTGCCTTCATCGTACAGCTGTCAGTAGTCCTCACTCCACTGATAATGGCTGCCGCCGAAAGGAAGCTACCCGGGAAGCGGGGGACAGTATGCGCGCTGACAGCGGTATCCGGCGTATTGCTGCTTACCTGCGATTTCAGCAGCCTGAGCTTTAATATCGGCGACCTGTTCGCGCTGGGCAACGCATTTTTCTTCTCACTGTACCTGGCGTCGCTGAAGCTGTTTGCAAGCAGGACCGATCCTGCTCAATTCACGTTCATGCAGCATATCACAGGGGCCTTGGCGTTTTTCGGGCTGGCTGCGTTTTACGACGGGAAGCTGCCTCATTTTACAGTATTGGGGATCGTGCCTGTAGCTGTTCTGATACTCAGCATACTGATTTCCGTTACGACGATATTGGTCCAGTCGAGCGCGATCAAGTTCATCAGGCCCGAAAAGGCGACTGTGATCTATACGATGGAACCGGTTGCGACCGCAGTTTTTGCATATGCGCTGCTGGGAGAAAGGCTGGACGGAATAAGGGCATTCACAGGCTGTTTGCTGATCCTGGCTGCGATTCTGTTCTCGACATACAAAAAGCGTAGTACACAACTGCTCAAAAACAAGGTAGAATATAAGTACTGGCAGATACCTGTCAATGCAACGAAAAAAGATGCATAAAGAAAAAGTATTATGAGGTACGGAAAATGACAAAATTGGTCTCGTGGAACGTGAATGGATTGAGAGCCTGCATCGGCAAGGGCTTTATGGACTTTTTCAAATACATGGACGCCGATATTTTTTGCCTTCAGGAGACAAAGCTCTCGGACCCCCAGTATGAACTCGAACTGGACGGTTATTTTCAATTCTGGAATCATGCAAAAAAGAAAGGTTACTCGGGAACAGCCGTTTTCACAAAAAAGGAACCTCTCGCCGTCGCTTACGGGATAGGTATTGAAGAACACGATAACGAAGGCAGGGTCATAACGCTGGAATTTGAAGATTACTACCTCGTGACTGTCTATACTCCGAACTCGAAAAGGGAGCTGGCGCGCCTGCCTTACCGGATGGAGTGGGAAGACGCCTTCCGCTGCTACCTGAAGAAGCTCGACTGCGCCAAGCCCGTGGTAGTCTGCGGCGATATGAATGTCGCGCACAGGGAGATCGATATAAAGAATCCTTCCTCCAACCACCACAGCGCGGGCTTTTCCGACGAAGAACGCGCGAAATTCACCGAGCTTCTGGAAGCCGGTTTTATTGACACCTTCCGCAATTTTTACCCCGACAGGGAAAATGCATATACCTGGTGGTCCTACATGTTCAACGCCCGCGAGAAGAACGTCGGCTGGCGTATCGACTATTTCTGCGTCTCCGAGCGGCTGAAGTGCTGCCTGAAAGATGCGGACATACGCGCCGAGGTGATGGGATCGGATCACTGTCCGGTGGAGCTGACGCTGAAATGAGCGCTACCGCTTTTTTCGTACATTTCATAAGATGCAGGAGATCTCTATGACAAGTATATTTTTTGTGAGGCATGCGCAGTCAAATCATAATGATCGCAATGACAGGACGCGGCCTCTTACAGCTGAAGGAGTCGCCGATTCAAAAGAAGTAGCTGACTTGCTTAAGAACAGACGTATAGATTTGCTCATGTCAAGCCCTTATAAGCGCAGTATGGATACCATTGCGGACTTGTCGGACGCGATAGGGCTAAAAATACATACGGATGAGGATTTCGGGAAAGAGATGCCGGCAAATGGCTGGGAAATAATTTTAAACAGTATATTGAGATGCAATGGAATGATTTCAATTATCATATAGAAGACGGAGAATGTCTTGCGGATGTTCAGAAAAGAAATATCCGGGCTTTGGCAAAAATTCTGAAGGCATACATGGACAAAAACATTGTTGTAGCGACCCATGGTACGGCCCTTGGCACTATCCTCAACTATTATTATCCTGATTTCGGCTTTAGCAGGTTTATGAGAATGATCGACTTTATGCCATACGTTGTCAGATTGGATTTCGAAGATGATAAGTGTTTAGATATGAACGAAGAATTGGTCGTTAAAAAAGAATATAAATCAAAATAAGCAAGATCCTTTCAACCCCAGAAATCCTGTAACACCTCCGTGAGGCCGCAGCCGTCGGAGGCGCGCGCTATCGGGCTCCATTCGGACGGCAGCAGGTCACGGTAGAGCTGGTATGAAAAGCGCTCATCAAGCAGTATTACCACACCCATGTCGTTTTCGGTCCGGATGACGCGGCCTGCGGCCTGCAGCACACGGTTGATTCCGGGATATGTATATGCATAATCGAAACCTGTTCCCAGCTGTTCGTCGAAGTACCTTTTTAGTATATTCCTTTCGTTGCAGACCTGCGGCAATCCCACGCCTACGATGATCGCGCCTGAAAGCCTGTCGCCGGCCAGGTCGATGCCTTCGCTGAAAACGCCGCCCATTACCACGAAACCGATCAGACTCGTATCTCCGAAGCTTTCGAACTCATTAAGGAATTCCTGCCTTGCGGCGTCAGACATGCCGGGAGTCTGATAAAGCGTGCGGATGCCCGACTTGATCCCCATGAACCTGTAATATACCTCATTGAGGTATTCGAAGGATGGGAAAAAGGCCAGGTAATTACCTGTTTTGGCTGTCGCAGTATCGAGTATGGTCCTGGCGATATTATCGTAGGAGCTGTATCGAGTCTTGAATTTAGTTGAAATAAAATCGTCCACATATACGCATAGGTTTTCCTTCGGGAAGGGCGAGGGGATCTCGAGGAAGCGCGCGTCATTTCCTCCGCCGAGCATCCAGGTGAAATAATTCATGGGTGATAATGTCGCTGAAAACAAAATGGTCGACCGACCCTTGTTCATGGCTTCACGCAGCAGCTTTGAGGGATCGGCGCAATACAGCTTTATTTTAAAATCCCTCGAGGATTTGTCAAATATCGTTACATAGCGTTCATCATAAAGCTCCGTTATTTTCATGAAGAGCAGGCTGCCGTAGTAAGTCTCCAGCAGCTGATCCATGAAGGAGACCGGAGGATTTCTAGTCAGCCAGTCTTCAAGGATGCCCGTAAATCGCTCCAGAAGCTTGTATAGATCTTCCGGACATATCCTGCGTACTTTGTAAAACGCCTTATTTTCTTCGTCATCCTCTTCCGCCATGGTCTTCGCAGTGTCCAAAAAGTACTTGTAAATGCGGTTGCATATTTCCGTGATCTGGGGCAATTCGAGCTTCGAGTTCTGCCTCAGTTCGAAGAAAGCTCTCTTGGAAAGCTCTGCCGAATACATGTCGCGCGCCCGGTCGACAAGATTGTGCGCTTCGTCGATAAGGAAACCGTAATCGCCGCGCTGTGTGAAAAACCTCTTAAGGTAGACTCTTGGATCAAATAAATAATTATAGTCGCAGATTATCACATCGCACCACAAAGCCAGGTCAAGCGAGAATTCAAACGGGCAGATCGAGTGTTTTTTCGCCGCCCTTTCGATTGTATACCTGTCAAGCATTTCTTCCGACAGTGTTTCGGTCATTGCTTTTTTCAGCTTGCCGTAATAATTTGCCGCATATTCGCAAGTGTCCGGACTACAGGGTTGTCCGGGGGAAAAACAGATCTTTTCCTTTGCCGTTATCGTAATTGACCTTATGGACAACCCCTTTTCCCGCATATCGTCGAGAGCTTTCTCGGCAAGCGCCCGTGTCGTAGTTTTCGCAGTAAGATAGAATACCCTTGAGACCAGACCTTCTCCAAGCGCCTTTACGGCAGGGAAAAGGGTCGCGATCGTTTTCCCTGTTCCTGTGGGAGCCTGCGCAAACAATAATTCGCGGTTTTCTATCGAATTATGGACAGAGTCGGCAAATTCACGCTGTCCCAGTCTGAATCCAGGATAAGGGAAAGCGAGGGAACCGATAGACCTATCGCGCATATCGGACCATCCGTACACCAGCTCCTGCCAGTCCAGAAACTCCCTGACCATAGGCATGAAGAATTCTTCGAGCGCATCGAAGCTGTAAAAGTCGATGAACGATTTCTCCTGACGATCGTCAAGCTGGTAATACGTAAGCCTGACGGTTATATAATCAAGCCCGTACTGGGAAGCAAACATGTATGCGTAGCTTTTGGCCTGCGCCCAGTGCTGCGGGTTGTAGTCGTGTTCTATGTCATCCAGGGGCAGGACAGTGGTTTTGATCTCATGGATCGTTATCCCGGAGGGATCCTGCAACACACCGTCGATACGGCCGTTTACCTCGAGGTCCACGGTAGTTCCCTCAAGCTTGAAGGATATCGGCACTTCGGCCTCATATACGTCATTATCCGAAAGTGACTCTTTAAAGGCCTTCCGGACTGCTGCATGACCTCTTGTGCCTTCTACCGCCCTGGATGAAAACCGGGCACCGACCGAAAGATCTCCAGCCTGCATTGCATAATCGAGAAGGTTTTGAATTGAAACTGCGACAGTTTTTCTGTCTCCCATCACTTTACTCCTGATTTTTTTGCTTAATCTTTAGTATAATATTAATATACTTGTCCGTGAATGAAAAGGAGAATACATAGTGGATCTGAATAAAGCAAGATATGAATTGACAGCGGTAAAGCCCGCACAGTACCCGGTCGGACAGCTGCCTGAGATAGCGCTGGCAGGCCGCTCGAACGTAGGGAAATCGGCCATAGTAAACACACTGGTGAATAGGAAAAGCCTCGCAAGAGTATCCTCCGAGCCCGGTAAAACCAGAGGCATTAATTTCTACAACGTCGATGATCATTTATATTTCGTAGACCTGCCCGGTTATGGCTTTGCAAGGGTATCCAAGGAGGAAAAGGCAGCCTGGGGCTCAATGATCGAAACCTATCTCAATACGAGAAGGCAGCTGAAAATGGTTCTGTTGCTGGTCGATATACGGCATTCGCCGACTGGGGACGACGGGATGATGTACCACTGGATCAAGGAGCAGAAGTTACCGTGCATCATCGTTGCCACGAAAGCGGACAAGATATCCCGAGGGCAGATACAAGGACGGCTGCAGGATATTAAGAAGGTTTTGGGGCTGAAGGATGAGCGTTTGCTGGCATATTCGTCCGAGACAAAAATGGGAAGGGACGAGATATGGAAGGCGATCAATGAAGCTCTGGAAGCAGTAAGGGCACAGGATACTGGCGAAATGCAAGGTGCTGAAAAAAAGCCTGAAGCCGACGTATCACGCGAAACCGACGGGAAGCTTAGGAGGTAGTGCAGCCGATGCCGATATACTCCTTTGACCCTATAGTCGATGATAACTGCAAGGTCCTGATACTCGGGACGATGCCCGGCGTCATTTCACTGAAAAGGCAGCAATATTACGGAAACATGCAGAATAATTTCTGGAGGATAATATATTCTCTTTTCGGAGAAACAATTGATGAGGATTACGACAGACGGAAAAAATTTCTGCTGGTCCACAATATAGCCGCTTGGGACGTTCTTAAGGCCTGCGAGCGGGAGGGCAGCAGCGACAGCGAAATCAGGGATCCCATGCCCAACGATTTTGCCTGGCTATTCAGCAGTTATCCCAATATCGCAAATGTTTGCTTCAACGGCGGACCGGCTGAAAGGCTTTATAAGCGTTATGTTGAAAAACGGGGCGTCAATGCTGCAGATAAAACCTTCTACAGCCTGCCGTCGACAAGTCCGGCTTACACAATCGGCTTTGAAAGAAAATTCGAACAGTGGAAGCTGCTGCTCACACTGCTTGATTTGTAGGTCGATTATTCGTTTTGTTAATAATCTAAAAAATTATTCTAAGCTTAATGTAATGATTTATATTGTAATATTTCAATACGGTCAATTTCTATATATAATTTCTTTATAATGCGAATGCGTCCAAAAGGGTCTTCAACGAAGATCATCAATTTTTATTCGATAGATCAGTTTCTGTTATTGGTTAGAAATCTATCGATATGGAAATGTTTCGGATTAGTTAAGCGGTTATCCTTATTAATAGCAACTTATAATTATCCATATAATAGGATGCGGATATCGAACTTCAGATAAGGCTAATAATGGGAAGTTGATATGGCACTGTAATAGTTGTCAAAATATATTAAGGAGGCACAATGAGTGCAATTTTGCCCTGCTTTACTAAATAAATTAGCCAATCAAATATTAGCACAATATTCGTTTCAATTTGATTCATTCACAGTGGCAAGAACAACAATATTTACTATGGCGAAGCCGTCCATAGAATATACTTTTGATCGTCTATCTCTTATTGTATTTATGGTGCCCGTCCATTCCAAACCACTCCATTTTTCATATAAAGGGTTTCGTTGTGTCTATCAAATCAGAGTAAGTTCATGCCTTAAGTCTGCGGCGATATGTAAAAGCTAGCCTTTTATTTGTAAGACTAACGTCAACCTATAAGATGGGTGGGGTGGAAATTACTTTTTCAATATAGTATTCTGCATGTAAATGAAAAAATATCCATGCACGATATTGACATATATTAGATGATGAATTATAATATAAATAACAGAAATGTTATTTATAACAACTTAAGAAACGGTTGTAGGGGAGGGAGTCCATTTTGAAAAAATTTCTGAACAATCCGGAAAACATTATGGATGAAACCATGGTTGGGTTCGCGCTGGCGAATCAAAAACGGTTGCACCTACCGGAAAACACGCACAACATGATGCGGTGCAAACCCAAAGAAGCTGGAAAAGTGAAACTCGTGGTTGGAAATGGCGGCGGCCACGAACCCGGATTGATGGGATGGGTGGGTCTAGGCATGTATGATCTCGACTGCCTGGGTAATATTTTCTCAGCGCAGTCCGGCAAGGTGTTCTTTTCCGCTATTGAAGCTATTGACGATGGCAGCCCTGTTTTACTTACTATTGCCAATCATGCCGGAGATGTTGTAAACGGCAATTTGACCTACAATTTGGCAAAGAAAAAGGGCATGCAGATCGAAAAGGTATTATTCTACGATGACGTTGCTTCTGCTCCAAAAGGTCAGGAAGAGGAGCGGCGCGGAGTTGCCGGTATGATGTTTTCCATTAAATGCGCCGGTGCTATGGCCGAAGCAGGTGCCTCCCTTGCAGAATGCGTTCGTGTATTTGAAAAAGCGCGTGACAATGTGCGCACCATTGCACTGACTATGACCAGCTGTACCCATCCGGTCACGGGCATGGTGATGATGGAAACCCCGGAAGATGAAGTGGGCATGGGCGCAGGCGTGCATGGCGAAAGCGGTTCCGGTGCAGTGAAATTTGCTCATAGTTATGAATTGATGAGTATAGCCTGCGAACGATTGATAGAGGACAAACCCTATACGGCTGGAGATGAGATTTGTGTTCTCATCAATGGGATGGGCTCCACCACCATGATGGAGATGAGCATTGCCTATCAGGATGTTTGCAAATATCTCAGAGAAAGAGGCATCAAAGTGTACGACGGCGTCATAGGCAACTTTATCACTACCCAAGAGTTGGGAGGATTATCCCTATCCTTCTTCAAGCTCGACGAAGAGCTGAAAAAGTTATGGGATGCGCCCTGCAGCACACCGGCTTACACCAACCTGTAATTGAACTGATTCTCTGAGTGCGAGGTGAAACTATGAGCAAACGATTGCTGCTCAGCGTTAAAGAAATCAGCAAATCCTTTGGAACCGTAAAAGCTTTATCGAAGGTCAACTTGGATTTGTACGAAGGTGAAGTTGTCAGCGTCGTCGGCGAAAACGGCGCCGGCAAATCAACACTGATGAATATCATCACCGGAATCCACCGGCCAGACGAGGGATGCATCTTTGTAGAAGGACAGGAAAAGAAGTTCACTGGCCCCTTGGATGCGATCAATGCGGGCATTTCCATTGTGCATCAGGAAATGGTAAACTGCCCCAATATCACGGGGGCGGAAAACATTTTTATGAGCTCTATCGTATCCTCTAAAAGCCCATTCGTAAATTTTCGCGACATCAAAAAACGGGCAGCCGCCTTGTTGGCGAACTTTGACGGACACATTGACCCCAGTACGAAAATGGGGCAGCTCTCTTTGTCTGAGCAGCAGGTGGTGGAAATTGCCAAGGCCCTGTCCACCAACGCCAAGATAATTATTTTCGACGAGCCCACTTCCTCATTAACAGAGGACGAGGTCAAACGGCTGTTTGGGATAATCAGAAAGCTGCAGGAAAATGGCATTGGCATTCTTTACATAAGTCACCGTATGAGCGAAATCTTTGAACTCAGCGATCGGGTGGTCATCCTGCGGGATGGCACTCATGTGGATACACTGCCCATCGGTGACCTGTCCGAAGAATTGATCGTCAGCAAAATGACCGGTCGTGCGATCGGGGATTACTGCCCGCCCAAGGCTGAGACCATCGGTGAGATAATCCTAGAAGTATCAGGCTACGAGGGAGTTATGTTCAAAGACATCAGCTTCTCCCTATACAAAAACGAAATTCTTGGCTTTGCCGGGCTGATTGGTGCTGGCCGCACCGAAGTGATGAAAGCCATCGTCGGCTTATTGCCCAGCAAAGCGGGTAGTATCAAACTCGGCGGACAAACCTACCGCTTCAATCGATATCCACAAGCCATTCAGAAAGGCGTAGTTTATCTCACGGAGGATCGAAAGATCGAGGGCTTGTTCCTTAACATGGACATTGAACAGAACATGTCCATACTCAACTTGCCGCATATTTCAGGACGCGTTTTTGTGAAGAAAAAGCTACAGCTCTCTGAGAGCCAAAAATATAGCAGAGCCATGAATGTCAAAGCGTCAAGCCTACAGCAAAAAGTAGGAACGCTTTCGGGCGGAAATCAGCAGAAGGTGCTCATTGGAAATGCACTTTCTGTCAATCCGCAGATCATCATTTTGGACGAGCCGACGCGCGGCATTGATGTGGGCGCCAAAGCTGAAATCTACCGGAATCTTCGTCAAATGGCTGCTTCTGGGGTAGGAGTCATTGTGATTTCCTCTGATTTGCCGGAAGTGATCGGGTTGTGTGACAGAGTTTGTGTGATGTATGAGGGCAAGCTGTGCGGGGAAGTCACCGGCGAAGATATTAACGAACACCGCATACTGCAAATTGCCTCAGGCTTATAGCCGCAGGCTCAAGTATACTAAACAGTCAAAGCAAGGAGAATATGATTATGCAGACACCAATAGCAGGTTCCGCACCGGCTGTCGGCATTGTAAAGGGGATCAGAAAACTATTTTCCTATCGTGAAACCACGCTGGTTTTAATGATCGGTCTCATGTTTGCTGTGATGCCTTTCTTCAGTCCGGTTTTTACCACCCAGAAAAACATTATTGCAACCTTATTGAACGTGGCCACTAAAGGTATCGTAGGTATCGGCGTCACCATCATTCTGATTTCCGGTGCCATTGACCTGTCGGTCGGCGCAGTTGTCGCCTTGATATGCTCTGTATTCGGCAGAGTATATCTCTCCAGCGGCAATCTAATGTTGGGCACGCTAGCCGCGGCGGCGGCAGCACTAATCTGCGGTTTTGTAAATGGTTTTTTGGTGACTAAATGCAGACTCAGTGCATTTATCGCAACATTGGCATCCATGGGGATTTGCCGAGGCATTACCTTTGTGCTTACCAAAGGGACCCCCATTAAGTTGACATCTCTGCCGGAGGGTTACCGCATACTGGGCGAAGGTACGCTGTTCAACATCCCCTATGTAGTAATTTTATTTTTGATACTTGCCTTGGCCGCACATATCATGATGAAAAAATCCAAGGCTCTGCGGCAAAACGTATATGTCGGCAGCAATGAAAAAGCGGCGCGCTTTTCGGGTGTCCGCACCAATAAGGTGGTCCTTCTTACTTATGTTCTGGTCGGTATTCTCTGCTGGATAGCTGCACAAATGTCTGTGGCACGTTTTCTCACCGCTTCACCCAGTTATGGCGTGGGTTGGGAAACCGAACTGATAGCGGCAGCCGTTATCGGCGGTGCCACTCTCACCGGCGGCGAGGGCTCCATTATCGGTACATCACTGGGCCTCATATTGCTTGGTTTTGTAGACAGCGCCATCGTACTCCTCGGCGTTTCAGTTTATTGGCAGGATCTCATTGGCAATATCATCCTGCTTGCAGCAGTTTTGCTCGATGCCTTTGTTGAAAGTAGAAAGCAGAAGGAGTCCATGAAAAGTAGTTTAAAAAATATTGGTGCATCCCTGCTATCAAACAGGGTAACCGAAATAAAAGAAAAGGAGAAAAAAGTATGAAAAGGATTTTAACAATCGCTCTAGTAATGGTGATGCTGCTTTGTGGCTGTTCTACCACTGCAAGCACTCAGCCAAGCACTAAGTCAGACGGCAGCAGCGCATCAGCACAGCAACCAGCAGCCAAAGGCGGCGTGACCTACGCCAGTCAACCCGCTTTTGTAGGCAACTCCGATGAGATGTATTTCTTCGTTTCGTGGTATGCCGGAAACGAATGGTGGGTCGGCGGCTACGAAGGCTTTAAGGATGCTGCCCGTCAACTGGGTGTAAACACCAAATGCGTCGGCGCTCCCAACGATTCCATTGATGAACAGACGGCCGTTTTGGAGCAAACCATTGCTCAGCAGCCCGCCGGCATCTCTCTGGCTGTCAGTGACGGCAGTTCTTTCGGTTCGGTTGTACAATCGGCCCTGAATTCCGGAATTCCCATCACGACAACAGACAATAAGATCGAAGAAGCCAATCCGATTATGTTTATGTCCTATGATGACAATGCCATGACCAAAGTCGCAGCCGACCATATCGGTCAAGCGCTTAACGGTAAGGGCAAAGTTGCAATGCTGGAAGTCGTTGGCCAAACCAATCTTGAAAAACGTGCCGCCGCCTTCAAGGAAAACATGGCGAAATATTGGCCGAACATTAAGATCGTAGGCAGCGCAAACACCGGCCACGATGAACTCAAGGGCGCATCCGACACCGCAAACTTTTTGACATCCAACCCGGATCTGGACTTCATCTACACATTGAATCCGACCGCTGCCATGGGCGCTGTCACCGCAATCAAAGAAGCAAATTCTAAATGCCGCGTTATTACGATGGATGTTAATGAAAACGTAGTTCAGTACATAAAAGACAAAAAAATCGATGCCGCAATCATGCCTGACTCCTACACGTTTGGCTACCTGTCCATGCTGTCTCTGTACTGCGAGAAACATAAGCTTCTGGATCCGATGTGGAATGTGAAGCTCGGTGAGAAAAGCGGTTGGTCTGTTCCGACGCTCGAAGTAGGCGCTACCGTTGTCACAGCGGAAAATGCCGACAATTATAAAACCTCCAGCTACTATGCAAAGAGGCAGAGCAAGGGCTTTGAAGAAGGCGCGTTGGATATGAAAAATCCGTCACTCCCCGGCTTCTGGACCCGCTGATTTTTGAACAAATAAGAATAGCCCTGCTGACTCCCACGGGGGTCAGCGGGGAGAAACTAAAACCAGTTTTGACATACAATTATGATTGTTGTATAGTAATAAATACAAATTTTGTACACCAACCTATGGACAGAGGAGAGTATTTTCGATGAATCACGACCATTTGCTCGCTATGGTTGCAAAGATGTATTACATCGATAAGGTGAAACAAAATGAAATTGCCAGACGGCTGAACATAACACCCATGATGGTATCCAGATACCTAAAAGAGGCAGAACAAAAGGAAATGGTCAGTTTTCATGTAAAATTGCCCTGGCCATTGGATACCGTACTAGGCAGAGCGGTGATGGAACGCTATCACCTTCAGGAATGCTATGTACTGGACGTTCCCAGCGGAGATATCTCCACGAACATCGGCTCCTTTCTCGCGGACTATTTTATACAAATTCTGCCGGACAATGCCGTGGTGGGGCTATCGTGGGGTTACACTATTTCTAAATTTGTAGAGGCGCTTCCCTTTATCCAAACCAACAATTGCAGCTTAATCCAGCTCACAGGAGCTTTTTCCAGTAGCCAGCCCTCCGTTACGCCCACGCAGATCATCAACGAGGTTTCCAAAAAGCTGAATTGCCGTATTTACGTGCTGCACGCACCATTGTACGCCTCTTCCGAGGAACTGCGCGATCAACTGGTAAATGACCCAACAAATTTGATCATCCACCAGATGGCCGTAAAGTCGGATATCAATATCATTGGACTTAGCAATCTGGATAAAAAAGCTACCACATTTCGGTCGGAGGTCATTTGCCAAAAGGACTTCGATGAACTATATGCTGCCGGAGCCGCCGGCGACTTGGCCGGCACGTTTCTCGACGCCGACGGCAATGAAATCAAGTGGAGTAAAAGCAATATGTATACAGGAGTGCCCCTTTCCGAAATCCAAAAAGCGAAAAATGTCATCTGCGTTGCAGGTGAATTACATAAAGCCTCACTATTGAGAGTTGTTTGTAAAAAACAGTATTTTGACACATTGATAACAACAAAACAAACAGCCCATGAATTACTGAAGTGATAGTCATAGGAGGAGAAGATATGAAGAAATTAACGGCACCGCAGTTTACTGAAATGCTCATGGCGGTCAGCAATGCTATTATGGATAATGAACAATATCTTTGCAAACTGGATAGCTACGTGGGTGATGGCGACCATGGCGTCACCGTTGCGCGGGGTTTTACAGCAGTGAAGGCGAAGCTGGAAAGCATTCAAGATGCCAGCATCTCCGAATTGTTAGGACTCACGGGTGATACGCTTTCGGAAACGATGGGCGGAGCTATTGGCCCGATTTTCGGCAGCATTTTTTCGGCCATGGGTGAGAATACAGGCAGTGCGGAGGCCATTGGTACTGCCGAAATGGCCACTATGCTGCGTGCCGGACTGGAAGATGCGATGATGATCGGCGGTGCCCAACCGGGTGACCGTACGCTCATAGATTCACTGACCCCCGCAGTGGAAGCCATGGAATCCGCCTCAGCGGCAGGGAAGACGCTCCCGGAAGCATTGAAGCTGTCGGCGCAGGCTGCGGCGCAAGGCGTAGAGGCTACAAAAGATATGGTAGCTAAAAAAGGGCGTGCGAAGTTTTTGCAGGAAAAATCAAAAGGGTATCAGGATGCAGGCGCCACTTCCATGCTGCTGGTGCTGGAGGCAATGGCTGGGTACTGTGCCCGCTAAGTATAAGGAGTATCATTATGCCAATAGTTACACTGAACGACATTCTTGCCGATGCGTGCAAGCATAAGTACGGTGTTGGTATGTTTGACGTACACAATTTAGAGATGACAAACGCGGTGATCGATGCTGCCGAAGAAGAGCATTCCCCAGTGATTGTGGCCTTGGCCGAGGTGCATTGCACCTCTGTACGGGTGTTGGAAGACATCTCCAACATCATGGTGCATGCAGCAAAGCGTGCGACCGTTCCGGTGTGTGTGCATTTTGACCATGGCACACAGCTCGAAAACTGTGTGCGGGTTATGCATTTGGGCTTTTCTTCTGTGATGTTTGACGGCTCGATGCTGCCCTATGAGCAAAATGTAAGCAAATCCGCCGAAATTGTCAGGCTAGCCGCTATTTTTAGTGCTTCTGTGGAAGCCGAACTGGGACATGTCGGCGGTGCGGAAGGAGGCGGCGACGACGGCCATGGCATGGAGTATACCGACCCTGACCAATCGGTGGATTTTGTTGCCAAAACCGGTGTGGACGCTTTGGCTGTTTCCATTGGAACGGCTCATGGAGTCTATCGTGAAGTCCCCAAGCTGGACATCAACCGTCTGCGCGCTATCCGCGCCAAATCCAGCGTTCCGCTAGTGCTGCATGGCGGATCGGGACTATCCGATCTGGACTTCCGCAATTGTATACAGGCCGGCATTTCAAAGATCAATATTTACACCGAAATCATACAAGTTGCCATGAAGCGGATCAACTGCGAACTGGCCTCTCCCTACTCACAGGGCTGCAAAACCGTTGCAAAGCCAACACCGGCCTCACGCGAAGAACTGGTGGCACAACTGACGGCTATTATCCAACCAATGCTCGCAGGCGGCGGTAAAATGAAATACCCCGACTTGATGCGCCTATCCACCGAAGGTATGAAGGAAGCTGTGAAGTATAAGATGCGCCTGTTTGGCTCGTCCGGTATGGCAAAGTAGACATCGAAATTAAAGGAAAGGCGGCATGCAAATGATAAATCAAGTGATACCGGAATACAAGGCCAAAGCCTTACTCTGTGACTGTGCCCGCATACTTTCCAGCCGCCGCCTGCTCAGTGAGAGCGCCGGCAGCCTCAGCATACGCAGCGGCAACGGACTATGGATATCACCGGCAAGCTTTCATCCGGCATTGCTCACCCCCGACAAGCTACTGCGCGAGGGGACGGGTGCGCGCTTTTTTGGCAGAGGACATATAGACATCTTCGAGCTCAGCCACCACGTCCGTATTTACAAGCAGGCTCCCGAGGCTGGTGCAGTCTTCGTACTTTCGCCGGCATACATAGAACCCCTGAGGCTACAGAAAAGTTTTCCCGAGCTTATTGAGCCGGGGCAGGTGAGCCCCGATCTTCCGTTGTGCGACCAGGCAAGAAGCCAGAAGAGGTTACTCTGCGGAAAAATATTGGTATGTTGGGGCAGCAGTATTTTAGATGCACTTTCCAATGCTGATCGTATAGATTTTTCGTTCCATGAGCTGTTTTATCGTGCAGGAAATTCCAGCCCCGCTGAAGATGAGGAAGCGAAGAAGCTTGCGCTGATACATCAAGTCATCGATTCGGTGACGAAGCAGCTTATGCCAAGTAACCTTTAAGGAGGGATATCTGTGATGGAAATGACACAGGATGATATACATCAAATTGTAGAGGCCGTCGTGGCAAACCTTACACCTGCTGCGGTGCAACAAGCCCAGCCCGATCAGTTGTCAAAATACGCGAAGCAAGGTACCTCAATTTATGATGGAGCAGTTGGCGCGTCAAGCCCGATAAAACTTCAAACCACCGGTGCGGCAGGGGTGTATGCCGACCCGGCTCTGGCCGTCCAGCGTGCGTATGAGGCGCAAGCGAAATATGTGGAAGGCTGCAAGCTGGAGGATCGCAAGCGCATCATCGAGGCAGTGCGGCAAAGCATGATGCAAAACAAAGAGAAGCTCGCTCGAATAGCTATCGAGGAGACCGGCCTCGGCCGGTATGAGGACAAAATTGCCAAGGTGGCGCTCGCAGCCACAGCCACGCCGGGTGTGGAAATAATTACCACAAGCGCTGTCTCAGGCGATAATGGACTTACAATTGAAGAAATGGCGCCCTTTGGGGTGATCGGTGCAGTAACTCCGGTGACCAATCCGATGGAAACCATCATCAACAACTGCATCGGTATGCTGGCGGCTGGCAACTCCGTGGTGTTTAACGTACATCCTTCCAGCCGCAAAACCTGTGTTTTTACAGTGAACTTGATAAATCAGGCCATCACGGCTGCCGGTGGGCCGCCCGACTTGGTGACCCTGATCGAAAACCCCACGATGGAATCCCTCGACAGCATTATGAAAAATGACAAGGTTCGCTTGCTGCTCGGTACAGGTGGGCCCGGGCTCGTTAAAAAACTGCTCTCCTCTGGGAAAAAAGCCATTGGCGCCGCGGCTGGAAATCCGCCGGTAATCGTCGATGAAACTGCTGATTTGGAGCTGGCAGCACGGGAAATCATAAAAGGCGCGTCCTTTGACAACAACCTCCTATGTATAGCTGAAAAGGAAGTTTTTGCGCTTAACTCAATATACGATGACCTGTTGTTTTCGCTGCTCAAACAGGGTACAGTCTTGCTAACGCCCCAACAGGCAGAGGAAGTGACCGGTTTTGCACTGCAAAAAGACGAAAAAGGCGGTTGGCATACCCAAAAAGAGTGGATCGGCAAAGATGCTTCGAAATTTTTACATAAAGTTGGGATAACCGACAAAGACGACGCGCACCTGCTGATTTTTGAAGCCCAGCACGATCATCCCTTTGTGCAACTGGAGCAAATGATGCCAGTGCTCCCCATCGTGAGGGTGAACACTCTCCAAGAGGCCATCATGCAGGCGGTATCTGCCGAGCACGGTAACCGTCACACGGCTTCCATGTTCTCGAGAAATGTTGACAATCTGACTGCCTTTGCACGGGCGGTAAACACGACGATTTTTGTGAAGAATGCCGCCACACTGGCCGGTGTGGGCTTTGGTGGTGAGGGATACACCACTTTTACCATCGCAGGTGCTACGGGAGAAGGGTTGACCTGCGCGAAGACCTTTACAAGGACCCGCCGCTGTGTATTGGGCGAGGGTGGCTTCAGAATTATGTAGGCTAGGTTATGAAATGTGAGGTGTTGCCGATGGCCAGTGGTTTTTTAGAGGTACAAGGCTTCAGTGTGGCATTGGCGGCCATGGATTCCATGTGCAAAACCGCCAATATAAATATTTTGGCAGTGGATGCCAACAACCCTCCGGACGAGAAGAAAGCATTCATTCCGGTTGTGATTCAAGTCAAACTGGCAGGGGGTATCGGCGATGTGGTGCAGTCGCTGAAAGCCGGGTACAGAACAGCAGAACGATTTTTACCCCAAGAACTGATTTTAATGCACCATATTGCGTCAGACAAAAAGGCCATAGAGACATTGCTCAAAGCCGGCAAGCTTCGTCCGGGACGCAAGGCTAAAAAATCATATCCTGCCTTGGCAGCCGTAGATGTGCAATGCTTCGCTAATGCATTGGCTGTACTGGATGGCATAGTTAAGAATGCTGACGTGGATGTCGTAGATGTTAAAAAGTATCTTGGCGGCAGGATGGTCACATTGATTGTAGGCGGTTCGGTGTCGGCTGTGCAGATAGCAGCCGAACATGCTCGACTACAGACAGCCTCCCGTGTTAAAAACGCTGCTGTCATTACAAATCCCCATGTAGAGTTGTACCAATTTATTGGATAACAAATATATAAAATTTTGGAGGTAGAAACTATGAACGGTTCCCTTGGAATGATCGAAACAAGAGGTCTTACCGCTGCCATCGAGGCGGCAGACGCCATGCTCAAAGCAGCCAATGTCGAAATTGCCGGCATGGAAAAAATCGGTTCAGGACTGGTATGCGTGATGGTGCAGGGCGAAGTGGGCGCTGTCAAGGCCGCTACCGAAGTGGGTGCAGAGGCCGCCCAGCGCATCGGTGAAGTCATTGCTGTACATGTGATTCCCCGTCCCAATAACGAAATTGGCAAGCTACTGTTTCCGGCAGCAAAATAAGGCAAACCGTATTAAAAAGAGGGAGGTGACGTCCTACGGAACCAGAAAGGCTGAGGCATATTACCCATGCTGTGTTGGCTGAGTTGGAGCACGCAGGTGTACGGGTCGTACCTGGGCCGCTCAAAGTACCGATCAGCGTTTCAGGACGTCATCTTCACCTATCGCAAGCACATCTTGAGGCACTGTTCGGACGCGGATTCGAACTGACTGTATTTCATCCAATTTCCCAACCAGGGCAGTATGCGTCCAATCAATTTGTCACGCTGACAGGTCCCAAGGGCAGCATCCCCAATCTCAGAGTGCTGGGTCCTGTGCGCAGCCAAACCCAAGTTGAACTGGCGATGAGCGAGGCTCGCCGCATAGGGCTTAATCTGCCGGTGCGCAGCAGTGGTGACATTGAGGGCTCGACCGGTGCTATTCTGACCGGCCCTTCAGGTTCGGTCACACTCACGGAGGGTGTGATCGTCGCCGACCGTCACATACATATGACTCCTGAACAAGCGCTGACATGGGGCTTTGCCGATGCACAGCTGGTGAAGGTGCATATTGATACCCCTAAAGGTGCGGTGCTTTACAATGTTTCAGTTAGAGTCCGTGCAGATTTTACCTTGGACCTGCATCTGGATACAGACGATGCCAACGCATTGCTGATTCCCAGAGACTGCTACGGCATTGTTATTCCATGATAGAGGAGAATTATAATGATTGTTGCCAAAGTAATTGATACGGTAATTTCCACCCGCAAACATTCCGCTTTGCTGGGGCTGAGACTGTTAGCGGTCGAACCGGTAACAAAGCCGTCCGGCGATGCCTTGATCGCTGGTGATTTGCTTGGTGCGGGCATTGGCGAGTATGTTCTTGTCACCTGCGGCAGCAATGCGGCAGGTGCCTTGGATAAAGACGCGCCTGTAGATGCCATGGTGGTGGGCATACTGGATCAGCCTCCCGCCTATGTAAAGGATTAAAACTATGAGAATGCTTATCATTGGCGGCGTAGCCGCCGGATTGTCCGCTGCGTCGAAGATAAGAAGGCTGTCTCCCGACGCACAGATTACAGTGTTTGAAAAAGGGCAGACCATCTCCTATGGAGCTTGCGGACTGCCTTATTATGTCGCAGGAATCAATGATGACCCTAACAAAATGCTCATTCGTTCGGCGGACACGTTCCGTGAACAAGGTATTGAAATCAAAACCGGGCATCAGGCAGTCCGTGTGTCGGCAAAGGATAAAACAGTTCTGGTGCGCGGCTTAGAAGATGGTTCCATGACAGTGCAATCATTTGACAAGCTGCTCATTGCGGTGGGTGCGGAGGCCATCCGTCCGCCGATTGAGGGTGTGAATTGCAATGGTGTGCATACGTTGAAAACTTTGGACGATGGACTGTCACTTCACAGCGCCGTCGCCGATAAGCAGCGGATCGTTGTTGTGGGCGGCGGATTCATTGGGGTCGAGGTCGCAGAAACCTTGCAGGCTGCGGGTAAACAAGTGCGTTTAATTGAGGCGGCTCCCCACATTTTAGCGCCTTTTGACGCCGAAATCCGGGAGATATTGCAACAAAGAATGCTCGAAAGAGGCATCAGTATAAACCTCAGCGAGGCCTTGGAAGCCATCCTCCCGAACAACGCTGGACATGCTGCGGCTATACGCACATCTAAAGGTGAATACCCGGCGGACATCGTGGTATTGGCCTTGGGCGTGCGTCCTGTGACTGGCTTTTTGGCAGACACAGGCATACGGCGTCTGCCTAATGGCGCAATCCTGGTGGATCGGGAAATGCGTACCAACCTTCCCGATATATTTGCGGCGGGGGACTGCGCCACAGTGTATGACCGTGTTTTGCAGGACAATTCATGGCTTGCGCTTGGTACGATCGCCAATAAATGCGGGCGGATCGCCGGCGAAAATATGGCTGGCGGGAGAGTTCGTTTTGATGGCTGTCTCGGCAGCGCCGCCATCAAAGTTTGCGGCCTCGAGGCCGCGCGTACCGGCATGAGTGAAGACGTCGCACGAAAGAATTTCCCCGAAATCGCAACGGTTTTCATCAAAAGTAATGATCGTCCCAAGTACTATCCTGACCCAACCCCATTGTTCGTAAAGCTGACCTGCGAAAAGCGAAGCCGCCGAATTTTAGGCGGGCAGGTTGTTGGGGAAAAGGGCGCTGTGCTGCGAGTGGACGCACTAGCTGTGGCCATCACCGCCGGACTGACAGCCCCAGAACTTGGAATGACCGACTTTTGCTATGCACCCCCCTTTGCGGAAGTGTGGGATGCATTGAACATCGCGGGCAACGCGGTGAAATAACTTATAAGGAGCGGTGATCATGGAAAATAAGCAGATGACTTTGGAAGCTGCCGCCGCAATTGTCAAAGATGGTATGCTGCTGGGATTGGGCGGAAATACGCTGCATCGCGCGCCTATGGGCTTTGTCCGTCAACTGGTGCGAGTCGGCGTTAAGGATCTGCGGCTCATCAAAACTGCCGGCGCCCATGAAATCGATTTGCTATGTCTGGCAGATAGGGTATCTTCAGTAGATGCCGGCTTTGTCAGCTATGAAACTCAGTATGGGCTTGCCTATCATTACCGCAAGGCGGTGGAACAAGGCCGCGTAAAAGCGAATGAGCACGCCTGCTATACTGTGATCTGCGCGCTTAGGGCTGCGGCAAGCGGTGCGCCTTATATGCCGGTGCGCGGACTTGTGGTGAGCGACCTACTCAGAGTGAACCCAAACTTTGCTGTGGTGGACGATCCATTCGGCACCGGTCCTGTCGCGGTAGTGCGCTCCATACGGCCTGATGTGGCTGTCCTTCATGTCCATCGATGTGACACGTTTGGTAACGCCATCATAGACGGCCCCCGGTTTGAAGACCAGCTGCTCGCCAATGCCGCAAAGCAAGTCATTGTAACCACAGAGACTATTTTGCCTGCCGGCAGCCCTGAAATAACTCCGGAAAAGGTGCATATCCCTGGCTTTTTAGTGACCGCTGTCGTACATCTGCCGGGTGGCGCAAAACCAACGTCCTGCTACGGAAAATACAGCGTGGATGATGCAATTCTACGCCGTTTTACGTCAAAGGATGCCGATCTTATGGTGTATATGTCGGCCTATCAGAGTGCCGACCAGAGGGGGGGGAATTTTCGTGGATAAACAGCGCATTGCCGACCAAATGACCTGTTCAATTTCACGCTTACTGGAGGATGGACAGAGCGTGTTCCATGGCGTATCCTCCCATTTGCCGATGATAGCAATGCTGCTGGCAAAGGCCAGCCATGCCCCGAACCTGGTGCATTTGGATATTGCCGGCGGCGTCAACCCGAAGTCTGGTAAAACGGACCGTTTTTCCAGTGCCGGTCCCGAACTTTATAAAACTGCAGATGCCTATTTCTCCCTGTCGGATATCTTTGACCTTTCGATGCGCGGAGGGCTGGATGTAGCTTTTTTTAGCGGTGTGCAGTTCGACCCATCAGGACAGGTAAACGCCTCCGTGATCGGCGATTACGATCATCCCAAGGTGCGTCTGCCGGGCGGCGCGGGTAGTGCCGTGCTCATTCCGACTGCCAAACGCGTCGTTTTATGGCGCACAAAGCATGATAAGCGTACCTTTACGCCGAGCCTTGATTTCGTCACAGCGCGTGGTAACACATGGCGGTTTGTCACTCCCTTATGTGTGTTTGCCTTCCAAAATGGTCGCTGGGAACTGGATTCCATTCACCCCACATCGTCCCTCGAGGAAGTGCTGAACAACACAGGCTTCCCGCTCGTGTACAAAGAGGCTCGCACGACGCCGCCACCAACCGCAAAAGAGCTGGCGCTTCTAAATAAAATTGACCCCGGCCATCTGCGATATCTTGAATTTAAAGATTAATTCCCATATCAATACCATTTTTTATTGTTTTACTAATTTAGAAGTTAGATACACTCAACTGGTGAATTTCCTTGGAATCCTTGAATAATGTGAGCCTAAGGGAGGAAATTCAACGCTGAATGTCAAATTATACAGCATAAACGTTTTTTACAAAAGGTAATAGATATACTGATTTTCGACTTTATTCTATCCACTTTTCTCTTTCCATAGAGCTAAGTAATTATTCTGATGATAAAAAGCTACGCTTTACAGAAACGATTAGAAAAATGCGAAACAAGATTGGACATGGCGATTTTATAGAGCTTAATAAAATACACGAGGTATATGCTCAAGAATTCATGGATGGTTACTTTGATTATGATTATTCCGAATATAGCAGTCAGAATTGGATCTTGCTTCATATATGTTGTAAGCTAGACGAAGTATTAGCCCAAAATATTTTTATGATGCTTACTGATAAACCTGAACTTGAAGAAATAAAGAGGATTTGCTGATTAATAGATACGAAAGCCTATATTATAACAAACATAACGTCCCATTATCCACATTAGGGGAAACTGACCTTTTTATTCTGCTTGTGCCGGGAGCAAATGATGAATGTAAATAAAAACATGGTCTTGGTTAACGGTAAGGATCGCACAAAAGATATACGCTCCTATGAACGCCGTGATGGACGTTTTGTTATCACCTTCAATGACGGCGCTACTTTTCCATATTCTAATTCCAGCATTGAATTTATTCAAAATCCGACCGAGATAAATATAGATGATTGCTTTATTTTGAAGAGCAATCAACCATTGTCCAATGTTAACCAGGTTCAAAACTTCGGGCGTTATATCAGGATATTTACAAAAATGGCTATGTAGAAACGATCAAATCCGGAGAAATCAAATTTGTCCATTCATGCCTAGCGGATTCAAAGTCGAATAATCTATTTGAGTATTTGAAACAGATTGCATATTCTGTAAGTCTTCATACAGATGATGGAGGCAACATACTTGGAAACCGTTACAGTAAAATAGACTTTGTGCGCGAAGACAGTATCCTTGCATCCTTTTTAAGCGGAAATGCTCCCGATGTAAAACGCAGCAGTTCTAAAACAGTGGTTTATCCTTTTGGTTTCAATGCTAGTCAAAAAGAAGCGATAGATAATGCTTTAAATAGTAATCTCAGTATTATTGAGGGGCCTCCGGGGACGGGAAAAACGCAGACCATATTGAATATCATTGCAAATGCCGTAATGAAAGGCGAAAGCGTTGCGGTAGTGTCAAGCAACAATTCTGCCATAGCTAATGTATATGATAAGTTAAAAACCTACGACCTTGACTTTATTGCTGCCTTTCTTGGCAGTTCAACAAACAAGGAAGCGTTCATTGAATCGCAGAACCAATCATTGCTTCAATTTCAATCATGGCTGCTAAACGACATTGATTATAATCAAATAAAAGCAAAACTAACTGAGGCTGGGGCAGAACTGGACGAAATGCTGAAACGAAAAAATAGCCTCTCCAGACGTATGCAAGAGGTGGAAACAGTTCGACTGGAGCAGCAGCACTTTTTACAATATTACAATGAGACAAACGACAAGGATATCAATTTTCGTTCAGTCCGGAAAATGAATGCATCTGCGTTATTGAAATTATGGATTAAGAGCGAGGAATATGTAAACGAACAAAGAACGGTTACTATCTGGAGAAAGGTTTTGAACTTCTTTCAGTTTGGCATATATAATCCCGGTTTTTATCAGAATTTGACTGAACGAATCGTTGCCATTTGCCAAAAACAATACTATGTAACAGTTCAAAATGAACTGCAAAAACAAATATCAGATTTGAACAAATTACTTTCTGCATATTCTTTTGATGACAAAATGAAAGAATACTCGAAACTATCCATGAGTCTTTTTAAATCAGACGTGGCAAAAAAATATACAATCGCAAATAAGCGACAAATCTATGAGTTGGAAGATTTGTGGAAGAAATCGGAACAGTTTATCTCCGATTATCCAGTTATACTTAGCACGACATATTCACTCCGCAGTAGTCTATCAACAAAGTTTGTATATGACTACGTTATCGTGGATGAGGCTTCCCAAGTGGATCTTGCAACTGGAGCGCTTGCTTTGTCATGCGCCCTGAAAGCGGTTATTGTCGGCGATTTAAAGCAGCTTCCGAATGTAGTGAATGAAGAAATGAAGAAAAAGACGGACGCCATTTTTGATAATTTCGCTTTGTCGGAGGTTTATCGCTATTCAAACCATAGTTTGTTGTCTTCTGTGATAGAATTGTTTGGCAATCTGCCTCGGGTGATGCTGAAAGAGCATTATCGCTGTCACCCGAAAATTATTGAATTCTGTAACCAAAAATTTTATGACAATCAACTTGTGATTTTAACATCCCCCAAAACGGATAAACAGCCGCTTGTGGCTTATAAAACTGTCGAAGGAAATCATGCAAGAGATCGGGTTAACAGGAGACAGATAGACGTGATAAAGGATGAGGTTATTCCAAGTCAGAAATTGAATGTCAATGACGGATCAATTGGTATCGTTTCACCATATTGCAACCATACGGAGGCCTTATTGAAGACTTTCGAAGGTACAGCAGTAAAGGCGGCCACAGTTGACAAGTTCCAGGGGCAGGAAAAAGATACGATTATTCTATGTACAGTTGACAATGAAGTAACGGACTTTACAAGTAATCCAAACAGGCTGAATGTCGCAGTTTCACGTGCTGTAAATCAGTTGATTTTAGTCACCGATGGGAATACATCTCAAAGAGACAATAATATCAGGGATTTGATTAACTATATTCAGTATAATAATATGGAGGTTATTCAAAGCGAAATTTACTCTGTTTTCGATTATCTTTATAGAAACTATTCAAAACGAAGACAGGAGTTGCTAAAAAATCAAAAGAGAGTATCCGAATATGACAGTGAAAACCTCATGTATGGCTTAATTTATGATGTTCTCAAATCGGAACCGTTTACGAAGCTCGACGTAATCTCCCACATCCCGTTGGGTATGATTATACGTGATCCTCATCAATTGAATGATGAGGAGACCGCTTATGCAATGCACTACAAAACCCATGTCGACTTCATGTTATACAATAAGCTTGGCAAGCAGCCTGTTTTAGTAGTTGAGGTTGATGGTTATTCTTTTCATGGCCCGAATACAAAACAAGCTCAAAGAGATTCATTAAAAGACGAAATATTGCAAAAATACAACATTCCTATTATTCGATTTAAGACAAATGAAAGCAATGAGAAAAATCGGTTGATAGATGCTTTGAACCGCATCATTAGTTAAATTGTCCCCTTATCTATATATCATTGACCATATTGTTGAGCCATTTGCCGGATCTGTACCGCCTGATGACGATTACGGATTTGAATATCTCCTGGAGGTTTACCAGAAGAAATACCCATACTATGCTCAGGTGCAGCACGATACCGCCCAGCCAGGCCAGCGGTAGGCCGATGAGCCACACCGCGATAAAATCCACAACGATCGAATACCGTATATCCCCTCCGCTCCTCATTACTCCGGTTATACCCAGACTTGCGAAGGATACGGGAGCCAGCATAACGGCATTTACGATCATCAGCCCGGAAGCATAGCCGAGTACAGTGTCGGAAACCTTATACGGAGAAAGGGCTAGATGCCTTGACAGGATAAGTGCAGTACCTACCACTGCGGACAGTGCCAGAGTGATCTTCAAAAACCTTCCGGCGTATTTGTACGCGGCTTCCCTCTCGTTGCTTCCGATTTTGTTACCCACCATGATCAGGCAGGCGTTCGATACCCCGCCGAAAAATACATATGCGAGATTGCGGATCGTAGATACGATATTTACGGAAGCAACGGACTCAGTACTAATACGGGCGTATATCACCATATATAACGATGTGCCGAGCGCCCAGACCACATCCTTGGTGATCAGTTCACCACAGGTATTGAAAAACTTTTTTACAAGATCGGCCGGGATATTGAATAAATCTTTGAGTCTGACTGCAACTATATTGTCGCTGGTGTATATAAAAATAAACAATATCGAGTTTTCCGCAATGCGAGCTATCAGCGTAGCGGTGCCGGAGCCCGCAACGCCCATGGCAGGCAGGCCGAACATACCGAAGATCAGAACGAAATTCAACGCGGTATTGACGAATATGCTGACCATATTGGCAAACAGTGGCAGCCTGACATTCCCTGTACTCCTTAACGCCGAAGAGAAGCATATGGATGTAGCCATAAGGAAGTAACTGAAACTGACCGGCCTTAAATATGCTATGCCCTGGGCTATTACGCCACTATCGCTGGAAAACAGCAGAAGCAGCTGTCTGGGGATCAGAAACGAAGGTATGAAGAAGATCAGCGACGCTGCAAGTGTGATGATAAGGCTTAACGACACTACTTTTTTAATGCGGTCGTATTTTTCGCCGCCCCAGAACTGTGAGATATATACCGAGACTCCTCCGCCAATTCCGGTCATTACGACCATCAGTATAAAAAATACCTGGTTTGCCAGACCTACCGCGGCTACGCTTGCATCTCCAAGTTGGCCTACGAGTATGTTATTGGTCAAATTCAACGAAGACGACAGGAAGTTTTGTAAGGTAACAGGTATTGCAATGCTTATGAATTTACTATAAAACTCAGTATCGGAGAAATATCTGCTCCTGATGGCCGAACTGATTTTTTGCTGCATTGTGAGGCCTCACTCTGTTGTATTCAAATAACAATAATTATAAAGCAACTACAGCCATTTGCAAAACTTATTTTGCGGAATAGTTCTCGAAAATTGTCTTTTTGTAATATGTCATCGTATTTTAAGCATTCTGTAACAAAATCTATGCCAAAATGCGGTATAATTATGTTAATGACGGAAACAGAAGAACTATAATAACAAAAGAGAAGGGGGCTGTATTATGAAACCTCATTTTAAGGCTATAGTCGCGGCCGGTCTAATATTACTTATCATGTCCGTAGGCATGAATATCGTTTTTGCTGTGAATTCCAATGCCGAACCCGGTTCCGACCAGGATCCGATAGTCAGTAAGAGCTACGTGGATGCTGCGATTGCGCAATTGACAGCAAAAATGCAACTCCTGACCGATCAGAATAATTCGCTGAAAAGCCAGAATGATCAGCTTTCCACCAGGTTAACAGCTCAGGAGCAGACGATCAAGACACTTCAGGACGGGTTGAATTCATTGAAGTCAGGCACTTCGACGACGCCGCCGAAGACACCGGGCACAGGTACCGGTACCTCAGGCAATACAGGATCGACGGGGACAAAACCACCGGCGACTACAACGACCTCACTCGGTAAGGCGGTCGTCAATACAGCCGTGCTGAATATGCGCTCCCAGCCTAACACGACGTCATCGATAGTTGTAAAATTAGTCAAAAATGAAACGGTAACGCTGGTTTCCAAAACCGGAGACTGGTACAAGATAACAACAGCTAACGGGAAGACAGGGTATGTTATGGCAAAATTCGTCACAAAGAAGTAAACGGTGAATGGAATTCACATAATAAATATGGTATAATAAAACTGCTTTACGGTAAAAAACAAGCCTGTTTATTATGGGTAGACATACCGGGGGAGAGCTTTGAGAGGCATTAGCGAAACTAAGGTTATTTCAAGGGTTAGAAGAAAGACAAATAATAACAAGATCATATTGCCCATTCTTGTGATTCTCCTGTTGCAGTTTCTGGCGGTTGAAGGTCTGATCATCTATAACGGTACGCCTGATCCGCAGACAAAGACAGATTATCTGATTATACTGGGTGCAGGGCTTAAGGGAGATGTGCCCAGTATATCGCTTAGGGAGAGGCTTAATGCCGGGGCGGAGTACCTTAAAAAATATCCCGATACCGTAGTTGTCGTATCCGGCGGGAAAGGCCGCGGCGAAACGATAACAGAGGCGGAGGCGATGAAAAAGTACCTTGTCTCTGAGGGCATCGACGAAAACAGGATACTGACCGAAACCCGAGCTACAAGTACTATGGAAAATTTCCGGCTAAGCAGGAAACTGATCGAATTAAAAACTGGAAAGCCGCTGCGAGAAGTGTCTTTTGTCACCAACAATTTTCATTTACTGAGGGCAAAAATGCTTGCTGAAAGGAACGGGCTTACCGCTCATGCCATTTCCCCCAAAAAAGAATTGCTTGTCATACCTTCATATTTGAGAGAATATTTTGCGCTGATCAAATCCTTCGCGGTTGACCGATAATGTATGTGTCAGCTGAATCCATATGCTCTAATTCGCAAAACTCATGCAATATCAAGTGACCATGCTGACGAATCATATATTCTTCTTCGGTTTCGTATATTTTAACAATTTATTCAAAAAGTCTTCGAAAATTTGTAACAAAATCAGGGTAATATCAGTTGTATGAGCATAGGGAAATTTGAAGGAGGTCATTGTTATGTACGGAGATCTAAATAGTAATTACAGCTCAAATAACGGCAATTTGCCGGAAAACAGCAGAAAACCATCCGGCAGGAAGCACAGGATATTTGTTTACATAGCGCTTATTCTTGTAACATCGATGATTAGCAGCGTTGCTGCCGGAAGCTTCATATATGTAAAACTCACAGGTGACCTGAAGAATATGAATTTAGCCACGAACACAGTCGCCTCTGAGAATATTCCGGGCGCACAGACTTCGGCAGAGCAGGCTGCGGATCAACAGTCGCCGGCTTCAGCTTCAGCTGCGAGGGATATCATAACAGGTTCCGGAACATCCGGAATACAAACTGCTGCGCTTGCCAAAGGCTCCGATGTCACTGCGATCGCGAAGAAGGCAGGTCCGTCCATCGTAGGAATACGAATGACAGTAACGGGGACAAGGTCCAACTATTTAGGCGGCGATAACGGTCTGGTAGGCGAAGGTTCAGGAATAATCATCAGTAAAGACGGATATATCATGACAAATTATCATGTCGTCTCATATGCCGATCCCAAGAGCGGAGCAAGCACGAGAACGCTGCTCGAGGTTTTCCTTCCTGACGGAAGAGAGGCAAAGGCAACCTTTAAGGGCGGCGACAGCAAGACAGACCTTGCTGTGATAAAGGTGGATATCAATAATCTTCCCGTTGCCGAATTTGGCGATTCATCACAACTGGAAGTCGGAGAACTTGCAGTCGCGATCGGAAACCCGCTCGGAATGGAATTCGCGGGCTCCGTCACTGTCGGTGTAATTAGCGCTCTGAACAGGTCGATTGAAATGGATGACAGGACAATGAGCCTGATACAGACAGATGCCGCAATTAACGAGGGCAACAGCGGCGGAGCTCTCCTCAATTCACAGGGACAGGTAATAGGCATAAATTCAGTCAAAATTGCTGCTTCAGGTGTCGAAGGTCTGGGCTTTGCGATACCGATAAACGATGCTAAACCGATAGTGGACCAGCTCAGGACTTATGGAAAAGTCAAGGGCAGACCGTTTATCGGGATTTCAGGAAGCGAAGTGACCAGCGCTTACTCGAGCTTTTACAAATTACCTGTAGGCATCTATATAAGTGATGTCACGGCCGGCAGCGGAGCTGAAAAGGCAGGTATACAGCCGGAGGACGTCATTACGGCCATAGGCGGAAAGACCATAAAAACGATGAGCGATCTCGACAAGGCCAAGGAAGCTTACAAACCGGGAGATACGGCTGTTTTCACAATTGTGAGGGCTGGCACCACAATGAAATTTAGCGTGACATTCGGGGAGGAGTCATAAGGAAGCTGTAATCAGGGGTAAACAATAAAGTAAGTTTAAAGATACTCTAAAGGCTGATCCGATATTTGATCGATACCGGGCCAGCCTTTTGTTTGTGAGGGCAAATATAAGTATTAAATATAAGTATCAGATATGCGCCTGCATGATGTCTCTTTCATTTATCCCTTCGCCTGTTATCATGGATAAGTCGGCGCCTAGGAGTCTGAAATCCCTTACAATATCCTCGTAGCCGCGTTCGATATGTTCTACTCCCGTGATCCTTGTAGTGCCTTCCGCAAGCAAACCGGCCAGTACGAGCGCAGTACCTGCTCTGATATCGCAGGCGTGGACCCATGTGCCAGTAAGCTGCCTGTGGCTGTTTATCCGGGCTATGCCGGTTCTTACGGCGATATCGGCGCCCATCCTGTTGAGCTGCTCACAGTGATTGAACCGTTTCGGATAAATGCGGTCAGATATGGTGCTTCTGCCGTTGGCTTTCAAAAGCAATACCGTCGCCGGCTGCTGAAAATCGCTTTCAAACATCGGATATTTGCCGGTCCTGATCCGTGTAGCCCTGATCCTTCCTCCTCCATGCACAGTAATGCTGCTTTCGGTCTGCTCAAAGGAGAGGCCCATTTCAGTCAGCTTTGCCATGCAGGGTTCAAGGTGCTCGGGTATCGCATCCTCTATTGTAAGTGTGCCTCCTGTGATCCCGGCGCCTATCAGATAAGCCCCGGTAATCAGTCTGTCAGGAGCTGCCGAATGCACGCAGCCTCCGAGCTGTGAAACGCCCTGGATACGGATCGTATCGGTGCCGGCCCCGAAGATGCGGGCGCCCATTCTATTGAGCATCACAGCCGTATCAACGACTTCCGGGTCCCTTGCGGCATTGTACAGCGTAGTTTTACCGTTTGCCAATACGGCGGCCAGTATAACATTTATAGTTGCACCACAGGACATGACGTCGAAAAATATTTCGGAACCATTCAGCGTCTCCGCTTCTACGGTATAATAATCATTGAAAAGCGATACTTTTGCGCCAAGAGCTTTAAGACCTTTCAAATGCTGGTCGATAGGTCTTGAGACGAAATTATCGCCTCCGGGATAACCGATCGAGACCTTGTGTTGCCTGGCGAGAAGCGCTCCTATGAAGTAATAGGCAGCACGAAATGAAGAGGAGAGTTCTCTGTCTATTTCCGCCGTACTGATATTTCGTGAATCGATTATGTAAGTCTGATTTTCTTTTTTTATTGTTGCCCCGATACTACGCAGGATTTGAAGAACTACTTTTATATCGGATATTTCCGGGATATTTGTCAGGTGCACAGGCTCTTCTGCCAGACAACAGGCTGCCAGCAGAGCAAGAGAGCTGTTTTTCGAACCGGGGGCCTTGATTTTGCCATTCAGTGGTTTGGAGCTGTTTACTTCAAGCCATCTCATTTGTTTTCCCGCTTTCTTGTTTAAGTATGGTTGACTAAGTTTATTATACCCGCATTTATTAAATTTGTTCAATAATATTTTTATAAAGTAGCAGCATTATTTATCATTATACCTGAAGAACATAGTAAAATAGCTTGTCGTATTATCGTAACCGCTGCCTGTTATATCCGAGGAATTGCTGTGCCCGGCTGTTTCGGGGTCTGCCGTGTCTGCCTCGTCCATTGCGCCAAGCAGCGTGATGATGGAGGGAGGGGAGTCCATATTGTCATTGCTCATCCTGCTGATTGCCGGAATATCATTATTTTTGATTGCCTCCAGCGTTATGTCATCCATTTTGTATGCAGTATCGGCGTCCAGGTAGTGGGAAAAATCGACGGATGCAATAATTAAAAAACTGCCGGGATCATCTGCAGCAATTTTACCCAGGAGCTTACCAAGCTTCAGGGAATCGGCGGAGGAGTAATTTCCGTGCAGCAGTATCGGAACTATCCTGACGTCAGGCATATAATACCGGATATATGGGACCAGTGCCGATATCGAGTGTTCGTCCTGCATGACACTGTTGTTTTCTTCAGCGTTGAGCTTCCCAACAAGCATTTTTACGGTCTCAGTGTCAGCTTCAAGCCTTCCGAATGGAGTCGCCCAGGCATGGGAAGAGGTCTGAAGTCCGCTGAATCCTCTGCGTTTATGATTCGGACCTATTACAATAATAGTTTTTGGCGGATTGTCAGATAATTCCCTGAAAAATCCCGCGATCATTTTAGCTGCCAATAAGTGGTGAGGAGTGATGCCTCCGACTATTCGACCGCTGCTGACCGCGAGATTGTTTTCGGCGCTGCCCGCCTCAACTGCGCCATTTTTCCTGCTGCCCGGGGGTGCGCCGTTCCCCGTGCCGGTATCACCTCGATGCCCGGCGTCTTCTATTGAAGCCATGAATTCCTTCTCGATGTAATAATTGCAACTGAGTGTAGGGCTTGAGGTCACAGCTTCTGTGCTGTCTTCAGCAGAGTCGGAACTTTGACCCGGGGAACTGTGCTGTGACTCGCTCTCCAGCATAATGGGCCGGAGTACCGACCCCTGACTTGCTCCGGTAAACCTGGCGGCGGATGACGTACAGCCAGTTATCGCCGCAAAGAGGCAAAGCGAAGCGGCAGCCATGGCTATGGATCTGCAGATACCTCGCTTTGCCGTCATTTGTTGTTTCACAGGATGTATGGTTTTGTACGTTGTCATTTTGTTATCCTTATTTGCTTTCTTTCAGTAAAACCTGTTATTTTGCCGTCGGTGTGGCGGATCGCCGCATTGTCCGCCGTGTAATCACCGGGCGAAACGGCTGCCGCATAATACGTTATGCTGCCAGGTGTGTAACCGTTTTTGTTGTAATAATAACCGAAGACAATCTTCTGTCCCGTAACCTCGTCGGGATACCAAGTATGCCGGTCCGCCCCCTCTACATAGTCCGACTGTACATATCTGAAGCCTGCGGGCAGGATGTCCGTAATTTCGTAATAACCGTCCGGAGCTGCGGTATCAAACTTCGGAGTGATAGTTACCTTGATCCTGTCTGATCTCCTGAAGGAGTCACCGGAAGTTGCACCGCTCGCGGCAGTATATACGCGTTCCAGGGAGACCAGGTTGCCTTCGGTGGGCCGCAGTTCGCTGACCGGAGCGACGTACGAAGAAGCGATCTGTATCTTGCCCTTAACATTGCTGAACTTTATATTGCTGAGCTTTTCGGGGGTGACAATGAGACGGAAATAACCTCCGTTTTTGAGTTCGACCTGTTTTTTCGCTCCGTCCAGTTCATAGCTGAAGCTGTTGTTCAGGCTGACTTCCTTTATATAGCTCGTGACGAATATCATACGTTCAAGGTTCACCAGTAGTTCCGAAGTGGAATTCGATGAAATGTAGGTGAACAGCTTCAGCTTTTCCGGCGCGTTTATCCTGAGTGAAATGAGCGAACACAGCGATGTCAGGTCGATACTTTTATCCCTTGTTTCAGCTTCAAGCCAGGCCATCGTATTAGTCACAGTCGACGCTTTCATGGCTTCGTTGTAAATATTGCGCGCTCCCTGGAAATCGCCTATTTCTGCCAGTGCGTTTCCAAGGATGAGTTTTATTTCAGGCGAGATGCCATCCGACGCAAGTAACGCCCTTATGTCGAGCAGCACTGGCTCTTTCAGCGCGGCAAGCCCCCAATATGCGTAGGCTGCGTCCTCGGGCATAGTGTCTTTGTTTGCAAGGAGGCTGTAAAAATACGAAGCAATTGCATTGCGGTCGATACCGTCCGCCGCAAGGGAGCAAAGCTTTGCCGACAGTGCAGGATTACTGCTGTCATATGTCAGCAGCGCAAGGCCACCGTCTTCCGTCTGGTATTGACTGATGTCAAAGGCATCGTCGGCATAGGTTTCCTCTCCAAAGTAATTTTTCAGCAGTTTTGCCGCGACCTGTCCAGCCAGTTTCTGATCAAGCCTCTGTCCCCAGCTCCAGTACAGTGACTGCAGCCCGTCATAAAGCAGGGAAGAATCTTCGCCGTAGAAAACAAGGGATGTCAGGCCTTTTGCTCCATTTGTCAGTACAGCACCGTCAGCCAATGTTTTATAATCGACTTTGCAGGTTTCAAGCAGGCTGTCGGAGACCCTGAATGTCCGCTCTACCGCATCCTGCAGCTTTCCGCAGGCTGCTTTGACGGTTAACGTATATTCACCTGCGTCGAGTTCACCAAGAGGCAGCAGTGTTGGCACATGCCCAATTTCGGCCGCTTTGTAAGTCTTTTTTACGCCGTTTGCATCAGTAAGCGTTACTTCGTAATTTATCTTTCCGTTTTCCGGTAGCTCTATCCCGTATGCATTCAGTTGTATGGACGGATTATCCCCCGTTATGAAGTTTTTGTTGAATACGGTATCTACGAAGAACGGGAGTTTAGTGGATATATTCGTTTGACCGTTCCCTGCCATGAGGTCGTTTGTAACTGCCTGGTAGGTTATTCTCCAGGAGGTCAGGTTGTCGGGCATTTTAAAAGAAACCTCCGCCTTGCCGCTGCTGTCCGTCGTTACAGTCCGGAAAAGCGCGCTGTCCCTGAAATCCTTGCGTACATATTCGTCGCCGCCTTCGCCCATCTCAGCCATCGGAGGATTGGATTTCTCAAGGGGAGTGTATGAAAAATAGTCTGCTATCAGACCCGATGATACGGCAGGGTTGTACAGCGAGGAAAGCGTGTCTACAAACTGGGGTGAAAGTGTAAAAAAGGCCTCGTCAACGACACTTACATTGAGTTCTGCAGCGCACGGAACTCCTTTAAGATCCTTTACCTCGAATGCCAGTTTCACCGTATCTCCCGGCCTATAGTACTCCTTATCCCCCGGCTTATAGTACCCCTTATACGGTTTGACGCTGATATCCAGACTTTTTTCAGAGCTGTCATACAAGTATTGCTGGAGGCCTGCATCGTATATATTGGTACCGTCGAAACAGACTGCCTTTACGTACATGTTCGGTATGAACTTCTTATCAAAACTGAAGCTATAAAGCGGTTCTTCAGACACCTTATAATCTATGATGCCGTTCTGCAGTCTTACAAAGAGATATTTCCTGTTGCTGCCATCGAACGGCTGTTTTTCGTTGTACCTTACCTCCACCGGAACTGTTTCGTCCTGTTTGTACGTCTGGTAGGAGTCATTCCCGACGATACTGTAGGTACTGTTGTTGTATTCGTTGTAATAGTCCCAGCCCCAGCCGTATTCATATATCTTTTCAAAAATGTCCCTGCCTTTCGAATCCTTCCCGGAGACTTCAAAGATATATTGACAGTTGTCCTTGAAGTCACAGTTTATCTCGTATTTACCGTCAACGGTGGCGAAGGAATAATCCTGCACAAGGTTCGTGACTTCATAGTAACTGTATATGTCACGTCTGACCTTGTTGATATAATCGTAGTAATCGCCCGTCTTTTTGCTCTCGTAATGCCTTTTATAAAGCTTTGCCGTCAAAGGCATATCAACGGCTGCGCCCCTGTAGTTGTCCTCGTCGTATACATTTGCTTCCTCGCCTGCTGTTTTGAGCCGTGACAGGTCGATACGATTGGTTTCGAACGTAAAGGTGCATTTGCCGTCCTTATTATCGGACCCGATCTTTACCATCGTATCCCTGGGGAATACCGCAACACCATTGCTTTCCACTACCTGCTGTTCACCGGCTTCATCATTCCTGACAGTAAGGTCATATGTGTACGGCCTCCAGCTTTTTTCCGATGTAGAAGGCTGCAGCGTCAGTTTTGAAACACCCGATCCGTCACAGGTCAGTTTACCTTCTGCAGAATCCCCTCCGTATATATCCGCCGTGTAACTGAGTTTCATATCAGAAACGGGCGTGCCCTCGTAGAAGGAGGATAGGATGCTGTAATTTATCTTTTCACCTAAGCTGATGAATTTGCGGTCGGAATTGATCTCAAGCTTGTAAACCGGCTTGGTGTAATCCATCACTTGGATGTAGCGCGTGATCATCAATTTGTCGCCTATACGGACGCGCACCTCGTAAGAGCCGGGATTGAAGCCGGAAATTTTTAAACTGCCGGTAAATGTCCCGTTGGGCGATATTTTAACGTTCTGTGAAGACAGGACGGAGGCGTCATTTTCACCGCCGTAGTAAGTGTAGCGTATGAGTTCAAGGATTGCGTCATTCCCTGCGCTGCTGCCGTCCCTTGGCTTCAGCACGCCCCAGATGTTGATGGTGTCCTCGGGCAGGAACATATCCTTGTCCAGATAGAGGTATCGCCAGTATGTGTCTGTAATATCAGTGTTATTATTATAGTCGTAATACGGCTGGTAAGTGTTGTTCAGTACCCGCGCCACGTAGACCGGTCCGCTCTTCGGACGGACAAGGAAAAAGGTGCAGCTTGCTTCCTTATCCGGCAGCGGCGCGTCTATCACAGCCATGCCGCTTCCATCGGCTGTTACAGGTTTGCCGCCGTCCATCATGAATTCCGCTCCTTCAAGCGGTTGTCCGGTGGCTGAGTCGTTGAGCCAGGCTATGCTTTTCTGTTCTGTCGTCATGATGTAGACCGAAGTGTTGTTGATCTGAAGCTGCGTATAATATTTGGAACCGTCTACTTCCGCACTGACCAGGTAATAGCCCTCTGGCAGCGTCGAAGGCAGTACCAGGTACGTATTGCTCCAGTAATTTGACTGCTGCCTGTAGATATGGGCTGTCACAGTTGCAGATTTCTGCATTTTGCTCTCGTCATGGATGCCTTTATTCTCCGATACTGCCCAGTAGGGAGCGGAGGACAGCTGCTTCAATTCTTTCAGGAAGTCCTCGTGGCCATTGTAGCTGTATAGGTTTACAGCCACATCGGTGTCATCCAGTTTTTCATCCGCATATATGCTCAGCGCCGGAGTTTCTTTGGATGTAAAGCTGTAAAGGTTATCTGAGAATGAATAATAGAGTTTACTGTCGGCATTGCCGGACATTTCTGTCTGGAACCGGAAGGTAAGATCCTCAGCCAGCTTTTCGCTGCTGCCTTTTATTCCGATCCCCTTTTTCAATGTGACTGTATAGATGGTTCCCTGTTCGAGCTTTTCGGGAACGAATACGAGCGTTTTATCGTGCCATTCAAAGCGGCCTTTGACTTCCGGCGATATGCTGAAATTCTTTTCGGCATTCTCGATATCCTGATGGTTGAATGTGATCTCGATCCCTGAATTGACCGGGACCCGTGCCGACTTGTCACGCGGGAGCGTGCGAGCGACGGAGAGAGACTTTTTTGTCTGGAACGACCAGGACTGTTTTTCTCCCGTATTTTTGTCATTGATCACAAAGCTGTAAACGCTGTCGGACGCCAGTGGTTTTTCGAATACAACGCTGTATTCCTTGTCGGATACCTTTTTAAGGTCGTAGGCCTGTTCGGGTTCGACCGACAGGGAAGCTGAAAGGGCTTTTTCATCGGGAGTCTTCCCGAACAGAAGCCTGAATGAGGATGTGGGGCTGACGCCGATAGTGTCGGAGTCTTTTGCGCTTATTTTGATATCCGAATCCATGAAGCTCATGTCATCCGCATAAACAACGTTATCTGTCATGACTGAAGTATCGGGCGCTTCTTTGCCTTCACCGCCGAACAGGCCAAGAGCCGCCGCGATGACCGTCGCTGTCAGCAATACCACTGCAACAGCCGAAACGATCAATACCGGGTTTTTACTGAAAAAGGAAAACAGCTTATCCTTCATATGAAACCTCACATTCATTTATTGGGGCTATTTATCCACATTACCATTATATTACTTGTTAAGACGTTGAAAGGAAGTATTTTGTTTCGTAAAATCAGCTCAATTGTTGATATGCTTTGAAAATGTTTTGGAATAAGGTGTGTCCGGTATGCTAAAATAAGATTGCGCCCCGAAAAGAGTTAATATTGGCTGGAATAAAGTACGATACGTTTCGGGGGCGTGGAGAGGTATATGAAGGGATTTTCCATAAGACCGCCGCAGGATGTTCTATACATACTGGATGTCATGAGGAATAACGGCTTCGAAGCCTATGCTGTGGGAGGCTGCGTCAGGGATGCGGTCCTTGGCAGAGTGCCGAAGGACTGGGATATCACTGTAAATACTGCGCCTGCCAAAGTCAGGGAGCTTTTTGACCGTACCCTGGATACAGGAATAAAACATGGCACCGTAACAGTAATGCTGGGGGAGGAAGCTTACGAGGTAACTACCTTCAGAATCGACGGGATCTATGAGGACGGCAGACATCCGAGCAGTGTCGAGTTTACCGGCAACCTTGAGGATGATCTGCGCCGCAGGGACTTTACGATAAATGCAATGGCGTGGAACTCCGGGAGAGGCCTTGTCGATCCCTTCGGCGGCACGTCCGACATAAAGGCGCGGCGTATAAGGGCAGTCGGAGACCCGGATGAAAGATTCCGTGAGGATGCGCTGCGCATGCTCCGGGCTGTGAGATTTTCAGCTCAATTGGGTTTTGAAATAGATGCAGGCACTTTGGAAGGCATACGTAAAAACAGCAGACTGATATACAACGTCAGCAGCGAGCGTATCAGGGAAGAGCTGTCGGGAATACTGACCGCGGAGGAGCCCGGTAAGTTTACCTTGCTGAGGGATACCGGGATAATGGGGCTGATACTGCCTGAACTGGAGGTTTGTTTCGATACCCCGCAGAATAATCCGCACCATATTTACAATGTAGGTGAGCACAGTATCAGAGCGGCTGCCGCGATAGAAAACAAAAGATACCTCAGGTGGACTATGCTGCTGCATGATATCGGAAAAGCGGTGACGCGGACGACGGACGAGGATGGGGTGGACCACTTCTACGGCCATCCGGATAAAAGTCATGAGATAGCGGAAAATATCCTGGGGAGGCTGAAGTTCGACAATAAAAGCATTGACAGGATATTGCGGCTGATCAGGTATCATGATCGCGATATTGTACCACAGCCGAAGGCAGTTGCAAAGGCTGTGAGCGCGGTCGGGGAGGATCTGTTTGAGGATCTCCTCAAGGTCAAGCGTGCCGACATATCAGCACAGAACCCTGCTGATGCGGGCGAAGGCATCGAATACATCGACAGGATCGGGAAGATTTACAGGGAGCTGCTTCAAGCCAACAATTGCCTGAAGTTGAGGGACCTTGCGATCAACGGGCAGGATCTGATCGACCTTGGGTTTCATGAGGGCCGGGAAATAGGAAGGGCTCTTGCAGTTCTTTTTGAAAAAGTGCTGGAAGACCCGTCGTTAAACGATAAGGCGGTTTTGACAAGGATGGCACGCGAAATGCGAACCAAACGTTATTACCTGGATTTATGACCTGTTGACAATTTTGGGGCAAATGGTAAAATTAATAATAGCAGTTATCATATCACGGGTTGCACCTGCGGTCAGGGACGAGGGAAGCGGGGCGGGGCAAGCCGCTCGAAAGGAATGAAAAAGCAATGGGTGATTTATTGAAGGGCAGAAACATAATCGTTATGGGAGTAAGAAATAAATGG